>Ga0247727_10000118_pt1 | contig 174875 bp, 154 predicted proteins | sample WisWelCaveWW1625_FD_202498 | JGI IMG/M metagenome (GOLD analysis project Ga0247727, IMG submission 202498) | Biofilm microbial communities from Wishing Well Cave, Virginia, United States - WW16-25 | ecosystem: Environmental > Aquatic > Deep subsurface > Groundwater > Cave microbial mat... | reverse complement strand
GAGAACGAAGCATTTTATGTTCCGCTGAAATTTAAAGAGCAGGATGAACAGGATTTATTCGGCAAGAGCACGACATCGAATAAAGAACTGCCGACTCTCGATTTGAAAATGGTTTTAAAAGAGCTGAAGCCGGTTTTGGAAGACAAAAAGATTCGTAAGATTGGGCAGAACATAAAATACAGCATGATTGTTTTGAAGAATCACGGAATAGAATTGGAGAACGTGGGCTTCGATACGATGGTTGGAGCGTATGTTTTGAAACCGGAATCGAATTACACGATGGAATATCTTTCGGAGGTGTATCTTGGATATAAAACAATTCCTTTAACGGAAGTTATTGGCACAGGAAAAGAGCAAACGAGTATCGCTCAAGCAGAGCTTGTGAAAGTATCGAAATATGCATCGGAAGAATCAGACGTTACGATGAGGTTGTATCACCGCATCGAATATGAATTGAAGAAAGTAAACCTGCTTCAGCTTTGTGAAGAGATTGAATTTCCTTTGATAGAAGTTCTTGCAGACATGGAATTCAAAGGTGTGCGAATTGATTTGAAGATTCTTGTGGAAATGAATACAGAATTATGTGCGGATGAAAGGAGATTGGAGAAAGAGATTTATAAATTGGCAGGAGAGGAATTTAATATCAACTCAACCAAACAGCTTTCCGATATTTTATTCAACAAGCTTAAGCTTCAATCAAGGAAGAAGATAAAGACAGGATTCTCTACGGATACAAGTGTACTCGAAGAATTGCAAAATGAACATGAGATAGCTGTAAAGCTTCTTGATTACCGGACAGTATCAAAGCTTCGCTCGACATACACGGAAGGATTGCAAAAATATATCAATAAAAAAACGGGAAAGGTTCACACATCATTCAATCAAACGATTGCTCCGACGGGAAGATTATCGAGTGCGAATCCGAACTTGCAAAACATTCCTATCAGAACAGAAATCGGAAGGAAGCTTAGAAAAGCATTTTTGCCTGTGAAGAAGGGGAATGTAATTTTGTCGGCGGATTATTCACAGATTGAATTAAGAATAATGGCTCATCTTGCCGATGATGAGAACATGATAAAAGCATTTGAACGCAAACACGACATTCACAGAGAAACAGCTTCGAAGGTGTTCAAAGTTAAGCCGGAGAAAGTTGATGGGAGCATGCGAAGGAAAGCGAAGGAAGTTAACTTCGGAATAATTTATGGTATTCAATCGTTCGGGTTGTCTCAAAGATTAAATATCGACCAGGCAGAATCGCGGGAAATTATCAGAGCATACTTTACAGAGTTTCCAAAAATCAACGTTTGGCTTGAAAAGACGAAAGAGTTTGCGAGAAAGCATGGTTACACGGAAACGCTGGCGGGACGAAGAAGATATTTACCTAACATTAACAACAAAAACGCTGTTGTGCGTCAAAGGGATGAGCGAATTGCAATCAATATGCCGGTGCAGGGAACTGCTGCGGACATGATTAAGATAGCTATGATTGATATCTGGAAGGAGTTTCAAAAGAAGAAATTAGAATCGAGTATGATACTGCAGGTTCATGATGAGCTTGTATTCGATTGTGAAAAGAGCGAAACAGATGAAGTCAAACGAATTGCTGAGAACAAAATGAAACGTGCAATCAAGATGAATGTCCCGATTGATGTTGAGACGGGAATCGGTACAAGCTGGTATGAAGCACATGAATAGTGATTATTCAGAATTAATTAATGAGTAATAAGAAGAAAATATATTGCAATATAGATATAAATAGCTTTTGCCTGCCTGTTAACTTCAACTATTCTTTAACTTAAACTTTTTTTTCTCAAAGTGAAAAACCTTGTTGTGAAAAGAATTTCTAATCATTATATTTGTGCCTTACCAAAAATCCCGTTTGTGTTTGAAGCCATTAATCAAGTGGCTTCACTTTTATAGTGGATAACGAAAAAGCGACCATACTAATCATCTCCAACGATAACACCGATACCAAAACGTATAAGGTGGACGTCAAGCATCTTCGAAATTTCAAAAAGTATATTTATATTCTAAGCGGGAGCATTGGATTTCTTTTGCTGGTGATGTTTGTGCTTTTAACCGTAGTGCAGCAGCAATTTTCACATGCGAACAACTTGAATTCAATCATCATTCAAGGATTCCAAATATGAGAAATATGAGAGCGGAAAAGTAGAAGAGAAGTTCAATGAAATGAACTTGAGATTTGAAACTGTGAATAATTATCTTCATTCGAGAGGAGTTTATATGGAACATCATGCCGATAACCCCGATAACGATATTGCAAGTAAAATAAACTCATTAAACGAAAATGCCGGTTCACTTCAGAGCACTCTGCAAAATATTCCTGTGGGATATCCTTATGGCGGGAATGTAAGCTCAGGTTATGGGCACCGCAGAAATCCATTCGGCGGTTACAGAGGAGAGTTTCATCCGGGAATAGATTTCAAGGGACCTTATGGTGATGAAATTTTTGCAACAGGCAACGGTGTTATTGAAAGATGCGATTGGTATAGCGGGTACGGCAATGCGGTTGTAATAAATCACGGATTCGGATTGCAGACATTATACGGACACATGACCAAAGTTAATGTTGTTAAAGGGCAGGAAGTTAAAGCAGGTGACGTAATCGGATTCATCGGCTCAACAGGAAGATCAACCGGCTCACATTTACATTACGAAGTCAGAAGATTCGGGGACGACATCGACCCTGTTCCATTTTTAAAAATAACTAACTAAACAAGGAGGATTCAATGTTTGGTTCAAAAGAAAAATCAGGCACAATTGAAACATCAGTTCCGGTTTCAAACAAATCGGCTTCATCAAAAGACATTAAAACTTTAATCGGAGAGGGCTGTAAAGTCGAAGGAAGCTTCTTCATCCCGAATGCAACACGAATTGACGGAACAATCAAGGGTGATTTAACCGGCGACAGCGGCGTTGTAATCGGAGGTAAAGGACGCATCGAAGGAAATATTTGTGCAAGTGAAGTGGTTGTTTACGGAACAGTCGTTGGAAATATCGAAACAGCACGTCTCGAATTCAAACGCGGAGCAAAAGTAAACGGCGACATGATTGTGAATGAGTTAATCACAGAGCCGGGTGCAATTTTCAACGGAAGATGCTCGATGAAAGACGAAGTTCCGAACGTTACCGAGATGCCGCAGACGGTGAATTCATAAGATTAGTCAGATTCATCAAACTTATCAGATTAAAAATTTGATTGAACCACTTTTGATTTCGGTCAGGAGTGGTTTTTAATTAATCTAAATAATATGTCCACAACAAATACAGAACTATTAATTTACATGCTCGAAGATATTCGCAAAGTTACTTTGAAAGGTGTAAGTGGATTAACAAAAGAGCAATTGTTTTCTGAACCGGTGAAAGGAGAGTTTTGTATAGGAGCATACTTAATGCACCTTGCAGAATGTGATTTGGGCTGGCTTCAGGTTTTAGACGGAAAAGAGATTGATGAAGAACTGAAACAGAAAAGTTATTTCGAAAGATGGTTTGATGTTCCAAAAGATTTATACAATCCGCCCAAAGAACCGATTGAAGTTGAGGAGTATCTCGATGCAATTGCTCAATGCAGAGCGAAAGTTATTGAGCATATCAAATCACTGAACGATTCAGATTTGGATGGAATGGTATCAATCATCCGGAAAATAGATGGCAAGGATGTGCTGAAGGAACATATACGCAAATGGATTATCTATCATCTGATTGAGCATGAAGCTCACACACGCGGACAAATGTTTTTGCTGATAAGGATGGCTGGGTTTAAGAAACGGGGAGAGAACAACTAAGATTCAAAATTGAGGATTCAATCCTGAACTTGATTCAGGACAAGATTAAAGTCCGCTGAGGTGGGCTTTTTTTATATAAGCAATTCTAAATTGTGAATGAATCATCTTAAATATATCTTGCATTAGAAAGGGAACACATGTTCGATAAATTACAGCCGGAGTTACAGAAAGAACTGAAATCGATTGAAGAGGCAGGGCTTTATAAAAAAGAACGGATTATAACTTCACCCCAGGGCGCAGAGATTACAGTTGGAGGGAAAAAAGTTTTAAACTTTTGTGCGAATAATTATTTGGGATTATCTTCTCATCCAAAAATAATTGCGGCGGCAAAGAAAGCTTTGGATACTCACGGCTACGGAATGTCGTCTGTAAGATTTATCTGCGGCACTCAGGATATTCATAAAGAGCTTGAAAGAAAAATTGCTGAGTTCCTTCACACAGAAGACACAATTTTATATGCCGCATGTTTTGATGCAAACGGAGGAGTGTTCGAGCCGCTGCTTAACGAAACTGATGCAATTATTTCCGATGAACTGAATCATGCAAGCATTATCGATGGCGTTCGTCTTTGCAAAGCGAAACGTTATCGCTACAAAAATTCTGACATGGATGATTTGAAAGCTAATCTCGACAGAGCCGTCGAAGAGGGCTCTCATCAAAAAATCATCTGCACCGACGGAGCTTTCTCGATGGATGGTTACATTGCAAAGCTCGATAAGATTTGTGACCTCGCCGATGAATATCACGCACTTGTGATGGTTGATGAATGTCATGCAACAGGATTTCTCGGTAAAACGGGACGCGGCTCAATCGAATATAATAATGTTCTCGGACGCGTTGATATAATCACGGGAACACTGGGCAAAGCATTGGGCGGAGCGATGGGCGGATTTACTTCGGGCAGAAAAGAAATTATTGAAATGCTCAGACAGCGTTCACGTCCGTATTTATTTTCAAACTCACTTGCTCCTTCAATAGTCGGAGCTTCGATTGCAGTGTTCGATTTGCTTTCATCGACAACGGAGTTGAGAGATAAGCTCGAAACAAACACAAAATATTTCAGAAACGAAATCGCTAAGCGGGGATTCGAGATTAAACAGGGTGAGCATCCAATCGTGCCGATAATGTTGTATGATGCAAAGCTGTCTCAGGATTTTGCAAATCGATTGCTTGAGGAAGGAATTTATGTCATCGGATTTTATTATCCTGTTGTGCCGAAAGGTCAGGCGAGAATAAGAGTCCAAATTTCCGCGGCACATGGGCAGCAACATCTGGAGAGATGTGTGAATGCATTTGAGAAAGTTGGGAGAAAGTTGGGAGTAATAAGTCGAGAGTCGTGAGTCGAGAGACAAAGAGAGTAATAAGTCGTGAGGTGAGGGTAAAGAAAAGTAAGAACATTAAAAATAAAAATATGATATGAAAAAGATTGAAAAGTTTGAAGATTTGATTTGTTGGCAGAAAGGAAGATTGATTGTTAAAGAGATTTATATTGTAACCAAGAAAAGCGATTTTGCAAAAGATTATGATTTGAAAGGACAAATTCGCAGAGCTGCAATTTCTGTTATGCTTAATATTGCTGAAGGTTTTGCAAGACGTTCACGAAAAGAGTTTAAACATTTTCTCTATACATCTCACGGTTCTTTGGCTGAAATACAATCCGCTTTATATATCTCTTTGGATTTGGAATACATTACAGATTCTATTTTTAAAACCCTTTATTCGATGTGTGAAGAAAATTCTAAAATCATTATGGGTTTAATAAAAAAATTAGAATGAACAAATGATTATTTTGCTGATAAAACTCTCGACTCTTAACTCTCGACTCACGACTCTATACTAATGTTATTCATAAAGTACATACTCAAAGCACACATCGTTCCATTTATACTCTCGTTCTTTATAATTATTTTTGTTTTCACGTTTCAGTTCATCATGAAATTTATCGACAACCTTGTCGGTAAGGGATTGAGCATGTGGGTCATCGGTCAGCTGATTGTTTTAAATCTCGCATGGATGGTTACGCTTGCAGTTCCTATGGCAACGCTGGTTGCAACTCTCATGGCTTACGGTTCTTTATCATCAACAAATGAAACGACAGTAATGCAGTCAATCGGCTGGAGTAACCTCCGGCTTGTTTTTCCTTCGATTCTTCTTTCAGGTTTGCTTTGCTGGGGATTGGTCGAGTTTAATAACCGGGTTCTGCCAGAGGCAAATCACAGGACAAAAGTTTTGATGTCGGATATTCAACGGACAAAGCCGACTTTTATTTTGGAAGCAGGTAGATTTTCGGATGACCTCGGAGGGTATCACCTTCTGGTTAAAAAAACTTTTCCGGAATCAAATAAAATCGAAGGTGTTTTTATAATTGATAATTCAAGTGCGAGCTACACAAATACTCTGACAGCAGAGCACGGAGATATTTCTTTTTCAAAAGATTATTCCCGGGTGATTTTAAATTTGCTTGACGGAGAGGTTCACCAGCTTGGAAAAAAAGATTTAAACGATTACCGGGTAATTCATTTTGACAAGCAGATAGTTTCAATCGATGCACAGGGATTTGGTTTCAATAAATCGGATGAAAGAACTTTTTCAAGAGGTGACAGAGAGCTAAGTGCAGATTCGATGAGAGGCATCGTAAACAAATTGTATTCTGATTTTGCCAACGATAAAATTACTTCAGTTGATAATATTCAAAAACTTGCTATTGAGTTTACTAAGCTTGATTACAATGAAGAGCAGCTCAAAGATTCATTAAAGATGAATCAGCTTCGATTAAAGGTTGACCCATTGATGAATCAATATAGAATGTTCAGAACTAAATATATTAACTCAATCAAAAACGAAGCATCGATTCAAAAACAGGCAGACGGTTACCTTGTCGAGATTTATAAAAAATTTTCAATTCCTTTTGCATGTGTTGTCTTTGCTTTGATTGGTGCTCCGCTGGGAATGAGAGTCAGGAAAGGTAATTTTGGCTTTGCAGCAGGAATCAGCTTAGCATTCTTTCTGGTTTATTGGGCATCACTGATTGGCGGTGAGAAGCTTGCAGACAGAGAAATGCTGAGTCCGTTCATCAGTATGTGGCTTGCTAACATTGTTATGGGAACTGTTGGGCTGTTGATGATAATGAAACAAACAATCACGATAAAACCTTTACATAAATATTTTAAAAAATAATTTTAAACAATAATAATAATCCAGGTCCCGGGCAACAGGTCTTTGCCCAATCCCGCCAGGTTCGAAAGAAAGCAACGGTAAGTAATGATTTGTGTGATCCGGGGTCCCTGGGTTTTTTAATTTATACGAATGGAAAAAACTAAAGTTTGCATTTCCGGTCTTGGTGGAATATCACAGATAGTTCACCTGCCGATTCTTTCTAAAATGGACGAAGTCGAAATTGTTGGAGTGTGTGATTCTGATAAAACAAAATCGAAATCGATTGCACATAAATATAACGTAAAGAATTTTTACACTAACCATGAAAAGATGATTGATGAATCGGGTGCAGACTGTGTTTTCATTGCAACGCCTACTAACTTTCATAAAGCACACACAATAAAAGCCCTCGAAAAAGGGATGGATGTTTTTGTTGAGAAACCACTAGCAATAAATTTCGCACAGGCAAATGAAATTGTTCAGGCAGCTAAGAAAAATAACCGCCGTTTGATGGTAGGAATGAACACGCGTTTCAGACCTGACATCATGATGCAGGAAAGCTTTATTTCTGCAGGAGAGCTTGGTGAAATATTTTATGTTAAGACAGGATTTTTAAAAAAAAGAAGTACAGTAGAAAACTGGTCAGTGAAAAAAGAATCTGGTGGCGGAGTAATAATGGATTTAGGAATTGTCCTGGTTGACATAGCTTTATGGCTGATGAAATTCCCGAACATTAAAAGCGTAAGTGCTGTAAGCTATAATCACATTTTCAAGACTGTGGAGGATTCTGCATTTGCATTTTTGAGATTTGAAAACGGCTCTACCATTTCGATTGAAGCAAGCTGGTCGCTTCTCAGGGAAGAAGACCTTTTCTATTGCAACGTTTACGGACAAGAGGGAAGTGCGAGTATTAACCCGTTAAAGATTTTGAAACGAATGCATGGAACTCTTGTGAACGTCACACCTGTGAAGATTGAAAAACCTTCAAACGTTTTTAAACGCTCTTATGAATATGAATTCCAGCATTTCATTAACAGCATTAGAAACTCGACTGCATTGCTTTCTTCGGGTGATGAAGCTTTGCTGAGAATGAAAATCATTGATGCAATTTATAAATCTGCAAAGACACGAAAAGAAGTTTCGTTTAAATGATAAACGATAATGAATGAAATTAAAACCATCGGAATCATTGGAGCCGGAACGATGGGAAGTGGAATCGCATCTGTTTCTGCTTTGAACGGATTCAAAACAATTCTTTATGATATCAAAGATGAGCTTGTTCAAACAGGAATATCGAAGATTGCAAAAGGATGGTCGAAGCTCGTTGAGAAAGGAAAGATGACAACGGATAAATTAAAAACGATAAATGATAATATTGTTTCAACCACCAAGCTTGAATCATTTAAGGACTGTGATATAATTATCGAAGCCGCAGTAGAAAATCTTGAAATAAAAAAAAGTTTATTCAAAGAGTTTGAATCAATCTGCAGTGATGATTGTATTTTCGCAACAAACACTTCATCGTTTTCAATCACAGCAATTGCTTCGTCGATAAAAAATAAAGAGCGGGTTGTTGGGATGCATTTTTTCAATCCTGCAAACATCATGAAGCTTATAGAAATAATTCACGGAGAGTTTACTTCGCAGGAAGTTATAAATACAGCGATTGAGTTTTCAAAAAAGCTTGGTAAAGTTCCTGTCGTTTGTAAAGACACTCCAGCGTTTATTGTGAACCGTGTTGCAAGAAGTTTTTACGGAGAGGCATTAAAGATTTTGAGTGAAGAAGAAATCGATGTGAAGACAATAGACACAATCATAAAAGAAGAAGGCGGATTTAAAATGGGTCCATTCGAGCTGATGGATTTAATCGGGATAGATGTTAACTACTCAGTTACATGTTCGGTTTACGAAGCATTCTTTCATGACCAGAAATATAAGCCAAGCCAGATTCAAAGAAAAATGGTTGAAGCAGGATTGCTTGGAAGAAAAACGGCTCAAGGGTTTTATAAGTATGACAATTAAGTATCGAATTTTAAATTTAAAAATATTTTAATGCAAACATTTCTAAAAATACTCGGCTTCGTAACAATCTTTATTGGAATCATTTCCGGAATTTATGTTATCGCCGATTCAATGAACGCATACCAGCTTGCCAAAGTTACAAGCAACGTTTACTATGAGCAGGTATATTTTATCAAACTTATAGCCGGCGGAGCGATTATTGTTTCATCAATTGTGTCGGGCATTCTATACCTGAGCTTTGGGATTGTGATTGAATTGCTTGACAGCATCAATCACAGAATACTTGCCTTTCTTGAATCTTTGCTGAAGAAGAGAGATAAGAAAGATGAGTTAGACGAGTTAACAAAGTTCTGAGTATAGGATTAAGAAGTATCCTGAGTTTGCCCTCGTAGCTCAGATTGGATAGAGCAGCGGTTTCCTAAACCGTTGGTCGGAGGTTCGACTCCTCTCGAGGGTACGAGAAAGTTAAAAGTTGAAAATTGAAAGTTAAAAGAGTTGCGGTAACAACAGGTGGTGTAAGGAGATTAGGAAGACAGATTGCTTATCACTTGGCAGGTAATGGTTATAGACTTGCTGTGATTTATAATTCAAGTCCTGCAAATGAAATTAAAAATACATCAGAGCATTTAAAAAAACTTCCCTGTGAAGCAAAATTTTATAAATGTGATGTTTCGGATTTAAAGCAATTAAAAAGAACGATTGATAGAATCGGAAAGGATTATAAGAAAATAGATTTACTTGTAAACAATTCCGGTGTAATAAATAAAATTGATTTTGAAAATATTACTCAGGAGCTTTTTGATAAAACGATGAATGTGAATTTACGTGCTCCGCTTTTCACGACACAATTTGCATTGAGATATTTAATCAAATCATCAGACCCGGTAGTAATTAACATTGCTTCACTCGGCGGATTGCTGAACTGGAGCGGATATATTCCGTACAGCATTTCAAAAAGCGGCTTGATTAAGCTTACAGCTTTGCTTGCGAGAAAGCTTGCTCCGAGAATAAGAGTGAACGCAATCGCTCCCGGAACGATAATTATAGATGGCGAAGAAGACGGAGCACCTGAGAAAACAACAATCGAAAAAATTCCATTGAGAAAATACGGAAAGCCAAAAGATATTTTAGACGCAGTAGATTTTATTTTGAACTGTGAATATCTGACTGGACAAGTTATTACAGTTGACGGCGGAAGAGCAATCAATAATTAAAAATCAGAGCATCAAAAAATTAAAAGCATACAACGATTCGGTTTTTCTTAACAGCCCGAGTGCGAGGATAATCAGAATTCTTTCAGAGTACGTTAAACCGGATGCAATTTTCCGCAGAGAGAAAGTAAAAGACACGATTGTTTTTTTCGGCTCGGCAAGAATAAAGCCCAAACAGGATGCAAAAGCTTCACTGCAAACTTTGATTGACATGAAAGCAATCGCTCAGGATATCAAAGAAGCAAAAGCAATTCTGAAAATGTCAAAATATTATGATGACACAGTTGAGCTGTCGAGAAAATTAACTAAATGGTCTATGAAGTGTGAGCCGAGTCACAGGTTTGTCGTTTGTTCAGGCGGTGGACCGGGAATTATGGAAGCTGCGAACAAAGGAGCAAAGCTTGCCGGAGGAAAATCAATTGGACTGAACATCAGCTTGCCTTTTGAACAAGACCCGAACCCGTTTATTTCCGATGAATTGAATTTTGAGTTTCATTATTTCTTCATGCGTAAATTCTGGTTCGCATATCTCGCCAAAGCGTTAGTAATTATGCCCGGCGGATTCGGAACGCTTGATGAATTGTTTGAGGTGCTTTGTCTTATCCAGACAAAAAAAATTAAAAAGAAAATGCCGGTAGTTGTCTTTGATACAAAATTCTGGAAAAAAATAATTAACATGAAACATTTGGTTGACATGGGTTTGATTGATAAAGAAGATTTGAAATTATTCAAAGTTGTTGATACAGTTGATGAAGCTTTTGAGTTTCTTAAAAAAGAATTAAGCGAGCATTACATGGGAATTACAAAGAGTTTGCTCACTAACGTTAAAGGAGAGAAGAAATGATAACCAGCATGACTGGCTTCGGCAAAGCAGAATCAAAGGTGAATGGTTATAGACTTACTGTTGAAATAAAAAGTGTGAACAGTAAGTTCTTTGAAGTATCACTGAGAGCACCGCTAACAATTGGAGAAAAAGAAAATGAGATAAAGGAAATTATCTCTAAGAAAATAAGCCGCGGGAAAATAAACTGTGTGTTTATGGTTGATAAAGATTCCAAAGAAGTACCAAATCTCTTAGTTCAAAAGGAAACACTCAAAAGTTATCTTAATCTGATTACGGAAATAAAAAATGAAACCGGAATTAGGGAAGAAGTGAAGCTTGACCATCTCTTAAGATTTTCAGAAATACTCAAGCCCGATTCCGATGAAGGGATGCTGAAACACTGGAACGAAATCAAAAGAGTCATTGAAAATGCTGTGAGCGATTTGCTGAAAATGAAATTGGTCGAAGGGAAATCTTTAGAAAAAGATATTGTACTGAGAATTAATACCATAAGCTCTAACCTGAAAAAATGTTCTTTGTTATCTTCACAAAACATTAATTCAAACAAGGCAAAGCTCAAAAAAAAGATTAAAGATTTAATCGACGGAAAATTTAATATAGATATAAACAGAATCGAAGTCGAAATATTAATGTTGGTTGACAAGCTTGATATCAGTGAAGAGATTACAAGAGCAGAGTCACACGTTGCATACTTCAAAAATAATATGAAGTCAAAAGAACAGTCGGGAAGGCGATTGAATTTTCTTGTTCAGGAAATGAATCGCGAGATAAATACCATTTCTTCAAAGTCAAACCATGCAAAAATTTCACAGCTTGTCGTTGAAATGAAGGAAGAGCTTGAAAAAATCCGTGAACAGCTTCAGAACATTGAATAAATATAGTGCTAAAGCAATTCCCACGCAAGTGGGAATCCTGAAATAATAGATTCCCTCTTTCGAATGAATGGCAAGCATTTGTCTTTAAAGTCACGTCTGAATTGACGATTATTGTAAATGATTGTTGTGATAAGTGCCCCAAGCGGTGCAGGTAAGACGACGATAATTAAAGAACTTCTAAAGCTCAAACCAGAATACAAATTTTCCGTTTCAGCTACTACACGAGAAAAAAGAAATGAAGAACAACACGGTGTTGATTATTATTTCATCGGTAAAAATGAGTTCGAAAAGAAAATTAAAGCTGACGAGTTTATTGAATTTGAAGAAGTACACGGAAATCTTTACGGAACGCTTGTTAAAGAATTAGAAACTTTTAAAAATTCGCGTGATGTTATAGTTCTTGATGTTGACGTTAAAGGAGCGATGTCAGTCAAATCCAGATTTCAGGATTCATTGTTGATATACATCGATGTTCCGAAAGAAGAACTGCTCAATCGTCTTACAAACCGAAAAACGGAAGATGGTTCGGTGATTAAGAAAAGGTTGGAACGAATCGAAACAGAAGAAAAATTTAAAAACAAGTTCGAATATATTGTCGATAACAGTTCACAAACAAAAATCGAAGAAGCAGCAATTAAAATAAAAAACATAATAGAGGGAAATAAAAAATGATTAAACCAGTAGAAATCTCAGAGCTCGAAGAAAAAGCCGGCAACATATACGAAGCAGTAGTTGTAGCAGCTAAACGTGCAAGACAATTAAATGATGAAACAAAGATGGAATACAACCAGCGTGTTGAGCCGTTGATGGCTAAAGACGAAGAGGAAGAAGGAACAGTCAGCAAAGATAAATTCAACATCAGCGTTGACTTTGAAAAGAGAACTAAGCCAACAACCCTTGCACTTGATGAACTTCTGAACAATGATGTTAAATTCCGGGAACGCAATGAAGACGACTCATCTGGTGAAGACGAAAAATGATTTTAGAATACGATGTCTCCCAAACTCAAAAACAGGAAATTAATCCTTGGTGTCTGCGGAGGTATTGCAGCTTATAAATCCTGCGAGTTAGTCAGGCAGTTTAAAAAGGACGGGGCAGAAGTCAGAGTTATTATGACTCCTTCTGCCCTTAACTTTGTCTCACCGGTAACACTTTCAACTCTTTCCGGAAACGAAGTAATCATAAATCTTTTTCCGGACATAAATCCTTCTTCAGAAAAAATTAAAAATGAAACATGGCACGTTCATTCAGGGCTATGGGCTGATTTGATTGTGATTGCTCCGGCTACTGCGAACACAATTTCGAAAATTGTGAACGGACAGTCGGATAATTTTTTAACAGCAACAGTTTTGTCTGCAAGATGTCCGGTTATTGTTTGTCCAGCGATGGATGAAGACATGTATTTGAACGAGACAACACAGCGAAACATTTCTTTGCTAAAGGAGCTTGGCTGTTTTGTCATTGACCCTGAGAGGGGCGAGCTTGCAAGCGGATTGAGTGGAATCGGGAGATTGCCGGAGCCGGAAACAATCACAGAACATGTAAGGAATTTTTCAAAAGGAAATCATCTTGATTTAAAGAATAAAAAAATTCTTATCACTGCCGGACCAACTTATGAACCGATTGATTCTGTGAGATTCATTGGAAATTATTCGTCGGGGAAAATGGGATTTGCTCTTGCAAAAGCCGCGGTCAATCGCGGAGCAGAAGTTACTTTGATTTCAGGACCAAGTTCATTGTCAACCCCGAGAAATGTTAAACGTATTGATGTAAAAACTGCCGATGAAATGTTTAACGCAGTGAAACAAAATCTTTCAAAGAAAGATGTGGTTATTATGTCAGCTGCCGTTGCGGACTTTAAGCCAAAGAATTTTATTGATAGGAAGTTGAAAAAAAGTTCGGGTGATTTGACAATCGAAACTGAAAAGACAATTGACATTCTGGAATATCTTGGAAAACATAAAAAGAAATTTAAGCTTGTTGGATTTGCACTCGAAACTGAAAACGAAATCAAGAATGCAAAAGAGAAACTTAAGAAAAAAAATCTTGACATGATTGTTGTGAACAATCCGAAAGTAAAAGGTGCCGGCTTTAACACTGATACAAACATTGCAACCATTATTACAAAAAGTTCAAAACAATTTAGGACAAAACTTATTTCCAAGTATGACCTTGCGAATCTTATCTACGACAATCTTCTGAGTAAGCGATGAATAAATCCAAAGAAGAGTTAGCCCAATACCTTGAATCTGTCGACAGATTTTACGGTGATAAGCTTTATGCTGAAAAATCTGAAGAGGAAATTAAAATGATCACGAAAGAAAAAACGAATACTTATACAAGCAATAAAGGTTCAAATCAAAAGAATAGGTTCGATGTTGACTTGTTTGGAAATGAAATCAATAAAAAAGAAGATTGGGAATTCAGTGAAACGATTGATGAGCTTAATTCAAAAATTTGCCACTGCCTAAAATGCCGCCTCGGACCGACCCGCCTCAATTTTGTATTCGGAGTTGGAAATCCAAGTGCAGACATTGTTGTAATCGGAGAAGCACCTGGAGCAGACGAGGACAAGCAAGGTGAGCCGTTTGTAGGACGTGCAGGACAGCTTCTGAATAAAATTCTTGAAGCAACAGGTTTTAAGCGTGAAGAAGTTTTTATCTGCAATATTTTAAAATGCAGACCTCCCGGAAACAGGAATCCCATGCCTGATGAAGTGGAATTGTGCCGTCCCTATCTCGAAAAGCAATTGAAACTAATCAACCCAAAACTTATTTTGCTTCTCGGAAAAGTTGCTGCTGAAACACTTCTTAAAACACGACTTCCGTTAAATAAGCTCAGAGAACAAGACCACAGTTATATGGGAATCAAAACGATTGTAACATTTCATCCTGCTGCGTTGCTGCGGAATCCTAATTGGAAAAAACCGACATGGGAAGACATGAAACGACTCAAAGAAATTTACGAGCAAATGAAAAAATAAATGGATTCCCTCTTTCGAGGGAATGAAAAAATGGCTAAACAGAAAAATACAAACATTACTGATTTTAAAGTCGTCACTCCGGAAGAACTTTACGGTGGGAAAGTTCCTCCGCATAGTAAAGAGCTTGAGATGAACGTTGTCGGCGGATTGATTATGGACAACTCACTCATTGATACAGTTGTCACAATCCTGCGACCCGAACATTTTTATCACACAGCAAATTCAAAAATCTACAAAGCCATAACAGAGCTAAGAGACCGAAACGAACCGGTTGACCTGATAACATTGTCTGAAGAAATGAAATTACGCGGTGAGCTTGATGCTGTTGGCGGACAGTTTTATCTTGCAGAGCTTTCAACAAATTTTTCCTCACAGGAAAGTATAATTTATTCTGCAAATAAGATTCTTGAAAGCTGGGTTAAGCGTGATTTGATTTTACTCACTCACAACATAAATGAAAAATGTTACGACCCGACTGTTGAAACGGAAACCTTGCTCGATAAAGCCCAGCAGGAAATTCTAAACGTCACAAATTATCTTCAGAAGAAAAATTATTCGATGATTCGTGATGAAGTTCGGACAACGATGGAATATATTGAATCAATTCATGAGAAGAAGGAAAGAGGCGTTCACGTTTTCGGTGTGCCATCAGGTTACGATGACCTCGATAAGCTGACCGGCGGTTTCCAAAAATCTGAATTAATAATTATAGCAGGACGACCTTCACACGGAAAAACTGCACTTGCACTTAACTTCGCACGCAATTCCGCAATCGACCACGGAAAAAGCATAGGAATTTTCTCAATCGAAATGTCAAACAGAGAGCTAGCATTGAGATTTATCTGTATGGAATCAAAAGTTGACCTTGGAAAAGTTAAGACAGCAAACCTTCCAGAATCGGATTGGGATAAGATTGGAAGAAACTCGCCGCGGCTGATGAGCTCCAAAGTAAATATTATCGTCGATGATTCTTCACCCTTAACTTTGCTTGAGCTGCGTTCCAAAGCAAGGAGGATGAAAGCATCTCATAATGTTGACATGGTAATTATTGATTATCTGCAATTGATGGAAACATCATATTCACGCAACATGGACAGACATCTTGAGATTGCTGTGATTACTCGTGGTTTGAAACAGCTTTCCAAGGAACTTGAAATACCTGTTGTAGCATTGTCACAGCTGAGCCGAAAAGTTGAAGACCGTGCGGGAAAAGAAAAACGTCCGCAGCTTTCAGACCTGCGTGAATCAGGAGCAATCGAACAGGATGCTGACGTTGTGTTGTTTATCAACAGACCTGAAATTTATATAAGCAAGGACGATGCAAAATTTTCAGAGATACAGGGATTGGCGGAAATAATTATCGGCAAACAGCGTAACGGACCAATCGGTGAAGCAAAGCTAACGTTCCTGAATAGCTATACAAAATTCGAAGCTCGTGCACGACAACATGAACCGGAATTTTATCAATCCGATGACCGTCCTGCTTTCTAATTAATTATGAACAGAAGAGATTTTATAATTTCATCATCACTTGCGGCGGTGTTCTTCAATCCGAACATTCAAAAATTATTTTCTGCCGGGAGAAATTATTTTGATGATTACGATGAAGTTCTCTGCAGGAAAAAATTTTCATTGCTGATTGATGCAGAAGTTGCAAAGCTTCCAATCGGAGATGCGATTGCTGAAATAGGAAAAACATTTCTCGGAACAGATTACGTTGGGGGAACTCTTGATAAAGATTCAAAGAATGAACGGCTTGTTATTAACTTACAGGGATTGGATTGCGTAACATTCGTTGAGAACTGTCTTGTGTTTGCAAGGTGTTTGAAAAAAGGGAATACGTCGTTCAGTGATTACAAAGATGAACTTCAAAAAATCAGATACAGAGACGGAATAGTTGAGGGTTACGGAAGCCGTCTGCATTATTTCTGCGATTGGATTTACAATAATGAAGACAAAAAGATTTTAAAAAATGTCACACAAGAGATTGGCGGAGTTGCTTATAACAAGACAATTAACTTCATGACCAATCATGCAAGCTCTTACAAACAATTGTCAGACAAATCGAATCTTGAAACAATAAAAATTTCCGAAGAAGCAATCAACAGCAGAGACCACTACTACATTCCGAAGAAAAATATTTCCGATGTTTACAGCTCACTCAAAAGCGGAGATATAATTGCAACCACAACAACCATCGAGGGTCTTGACGTTACTCACACAGGATATGTTTACAAAGAAAGCGGCAGTACATATTTTCTGCATGCATCTTTGAAAAGCAAGCAAGTGATAATTTCTAAGAATGAATTGGGTGATTATGTTTCGGAAGATTCTAAGAAGACGGGGATTATGGTTGCAAGACCTCAAGAGATGTAATCATTCTTCGCACACCACCACCGCACAACCGTAATCTTTTGTATGAGAAATACTGATTTGAAATTTGAAATGTGAATATTCGTTTTGAACTAGATGATTTATATACGGCTTTCCTCTTTCGTCATTCAGCACTTCAATGTCTTTCCATTTAAACTCTTTTGATATACCTGTTCCAATCGATTTGCTGTATGCTTCTTTGGAAGCGAATCGTCCGGCGAAATGTACTTCAGGGTTCGGAAATTTTTTGCAATAGTTGATTTCATTCTCTGTAAGAATTCTTGAATAAAATCTCTCTCCGTATTTTTCGATTAAGTTTTTAATTCTTGTCACCTCGATTATATCGATGCCGATTCCTTTAATCATTTCTTGCTATTTTCTTTTTTTACGATACTTATCAGCTCCGAAATATTATCGACCTCGTAATCTGCATCGTGAACTTTTGTGTCGAATGTATCTCCGTATCTTGCAAAACAGGTTTTCATCCCAACGCTCTTTGCACCCACGACATCGCGTTCAGCCCAATCTCCAATCATTAAAGATTCTTCTGCTTTCACATCCAGCCGTTTGAGAATTAAGTTGAAAGGAACAGGAGACGGCTTTCGTTCGCTTGAATCATCGAAAGTTACGACTGCATCAAAAGTATGATGAAGCCCGATGTAAACCAACCTAAGCCATGCTTCTCTGGACGGAGCATCGGAAACAACTCCAAGCTTGATTCCCATTTTGGTAAGCTCGTTCAATGTCGGAATTACTTTCGGATAAGTATTCAGCTCAGCTTCTCGTGCTGCACGGTAAGCAACTATTCCCGAAGCAAGAATTTTGTTGTCAATCTTTCCGATGAGTGAATTAAGCAGATGGTCAAATACCTGCTGATACTCGATTCCTTTCTCACTGTAGATTCCATCAATCTTGCTTTTGATTTCGTCGTATGAGTAATCCAGTCCGGCATCAATCATTGCTTTTATAGCTGCTTCAATTGCACGGCGTTTCATCCGCATGAAATCCACGAGAGTGTTGTCGAGGTCGAAGACGATTGCTTTAATCATTCTGCAAGTTATCGATTGAAAAATTTTTATTAAGTTCATAAAACAGTCACATAATACATTTTATTTAGACCAAGCAGAATTTATATTGCATATAGTTATGAAATTCCAGAAGCCAAAAGGCACCAAAGACATACTACCATCGGAAATTTATAAATGGCATTTCGCTGAGCAGAAAATCCACGAAGTGATGGACGTTTATAACTTCAAAGAAATTCGTACGCCGACTTTTGAACACACGGAGATTTTTACCAGAGGAGTTGGTGAGGGCACTGACATCGTCGGGAAAGAAATGTACACTTTCATTGACAAAGGCGGTGAGTCGATGACTCTGAGTCCGGAAGGGACTGCCCCTGTTATGAGGGCTTATCTTGAAAACAGTTTCAGCTCCGAGTCACCGCTGCATAAGTTATATTACATCACGAATATGTTTCGCTATGAAAAGCCGCAAGCCGGACGTTTCCGTGAACACACACAATTCGGAGCGGAGATTATCGGAAGCGATGATTACAAAACAGATGTTGAATTGATTTCTCTTGCAAAGGAAATTTATAACCAAATCGGAATTACGGATTTTTCGTTGAAGATTAATTCAATGGGTAAGAAAGGTGAGCGGGAAATCTATCTCGAAAAGCTGATTGCATTTTTGAAGTCAAATGAGAACTCTCTTTCGATGGACAGCAAACGAAGATTGGTAATTAATCCGCTTCGTATTCTTGATTCCAAAGATGAGAATGACAGAAAAATAACTTCCGAAGCACCGAAGATTTTGGAAAATCTTTCTGATGAATCACGAAAGCGTTTTGATAATGTATTAAACGGTCTGACTTCTATCGGAATAAATTACGAAATTGATTTCCGATTAGTAAGAGGGTTGGATTATTACACCGACACAACTTTTGAATTCATTTCATCCTCGCTTGGTGCACAGGATGCAATCGGCGGTGGCGGAAGATACGACGGCTTGATTGAAACTCTCGGCGGTAAGCCGACTCCCGGCGTAGGATTCGGTAGCGGTATTGAAAGAATTCTGATGGTAGCCGAAAGAAATAATTTTGAATTTCCCAAGCCAAATCATGTCGATGTTTACATCATTGCATTGAATGAAGAAGCAAAGCAGAAATCAATTTTGTTTTTGAAGGACTTAAGAGAAAAGAAATTCAAATGCGACATGGATTTTGCTTCACGCAGCTTTAAATCACAAATGAGGGAAGCGAATAAAATCGGAGCAATCTTTGTGATGATTATAGGCGAAGAAGAAATGAAAAAGAATTGTGTGACTTTAAAAAATATGTGGGATAGCTCTCAGGAAGAGATTCCTTTTACAGAAATTTTGAATACACTTACACCGAAAATAATTTCATCACGAACAAGATTTAAATACAGTGCGTACTAAACAGGTAAAGCCGCCAAAGCTGAAATTCGAATACGAGCTTCAAATCTCAAAAGAATATGACGAGATAAACAGGAAGGAATACATCAGCTTTCGTTTCGGAACGACTCAGACGTTTCTCGTTTTTTCATACATACTTAAAGTCGCATCATCTGTTAAAGATAAAAAGCTGAAGTTCGATATTCTCGGATTCAGTGCCCCGATGGATGAGATTTCCGTTTCGGGCAAAGCAGGTTTTGAATATCGGATGTACGAATATATGTTCAGAGAATACGACATTACCGTTGCACGCAAAGACACAAAGCCGTCGAAGTTCAAGCTTAAAATAACCACTGCAAAAAAAGATATGCTCAAGCTCAGAGCAATCCAACGTGATTCATTCATAAACATAAAGATTCAATCCTACGAAGAATGATACCAAAACTTTTTGACATCGGTCCGATTCCAGTTTACAGCTATGGCTTGATGCTCGGCATTGCATTTATTGTTGCAAGCTGGCTTTTGCAGAAAGAATTCAAACGCAGGAAGCTCCCCGAAAATATTGCAGTGAACATTACTTTCATTGCACTTGTTGGCGGAGTTATCGGAGCAAAGCTTCTTTATATCATTGAAGAGTGGGGAAGCATTACATCGAAAGGTTTCGGACATTTGTTTTCCAGCGACGGACTTTTTTCGCCGGCAGGATTAACATGGTACGGCGGATTTATTCTTGCGGCTGGTTTGATTTATCTTTACACAAGAAAGAAAAAAATTCCTTTCCTCAAAGTTGCCGATGCGGCTTCACCATGTCTTGCCATCGGTTACGGAATTGCACGCATCGGATGCCATCTTTCGGGTGACGGTGATTACGGAATTCCAATCAGGGAATTTTGGAGCTGGGTTCCGTGGGGAACAGATTACTCCAAAGGCACACTTCCGCCTTCGGTTAATTTTCGCGGAACATGGGTTGCAGAAAAGTTCGGAGGCGTTGTTCCCGATAATACGCTTTGTCATCCATCGCCAATCTATGAATTTATTTTCGGAGCAATAATTCTTTTTCTTCTTTTTAAGTTCAGGAAAAAGTTTGTGAATGACGGCATGATGTTCGCTGTTTATTTAATTCTCTCAGGCACAGCACGTTTCATAGTTGAGTTTATCAGGGTGAACCCAAGAATCCTTTTCAGCTTAAGCGAAGCACAAGTGATTTCGATTGTGCTGATTGGATTGGGTGTTTTGATTTGGATGAAGAAAGCTAAAGCATAGGTGCTTTCTTGTTGTAAGCAGTGATGTTAATTTTGTAATAAATAATTAATACTATGACAAAAGAATTTAATGTTATTATTGAACAGGATGATGAAGGATACTTTGTTGCTTCGGTTCCTGAGCTAACCGGTTGCCATACTCAGGCACGTTCGCTCGATGATTTAATGGTACGAATTCAGGAAGCGATAGAAGTATGCCTCGAAGTAAAAGGTGAAGATGTTATCTCGAATAAGTTTATTGGAGTTCAAAGGATTGCTGTCGAAGTATGACAAAGCTTCCGCGTCTTTCAGCTAAAGAGCTTATTTCGAAATTAAAAAAGCTGGGCTTTGATGTAATCAGAGTAAAAGGAAGCCATCATGTTATGAAACATTCAGATGGACGAACAACAGTTGTCCCTGTTCATTCAAATGAAACAATAGGTCCCGGTTTGATGAGTAAAATATTAAAGGATTGTGAACTATCACGAGATGATTTAAGATAAAATTATAAAACATTTTTAACTCCCCGCATTTGCTCGCCAACCTCAACATCTTCATCTTATTTTTCCTGCTTAACATTTTTGGATGTTCTCAAAAAGATTCTCCGCCCAAAGAACTCAAAGTTGCTTCAAATAAATCCGGTACGAAATCGAAATCTTCGTTCAGAATCTCGAAGTGCCGTGGAGCATTGTCTTTGCTTCAAACGATAGAGTTCTTGTCAACGAACGACCGGGAAGATTACGCATAATCGAAAACGGAAAGCTCATCGCAGAGCCGTTAAAAACTTTCACGGAAATATCGAACAACTCCGAAGAAGGATTAATGGGGCTGGCATTAGACCCGGATTATTCTGACAACAAATTCATTTACGTAAGTTATGCTTATGAAAAGAACGGCGACCTGTTCGTTAAAATCGTGCGGTTTAAAGATAACGGCACCAGCTTACCGGATGAGAAAATGATTTTCGATAACATTCCAGCCGCACAATATCACGCAGGATGCAGATTGCGTTTCGGTCCCGACAAAAAGCTTTACATCACAACGGGTGATGCGGGCGAAAGAAAATTCGCACAAGACCTTAACAAGCTTCACGGAAAAATCTTACGCATAAACTCCGACGGCACGATTCCCGATGACAATCCTTTTGCCGGCTCGCCTGTCTGGAGTTACGGTCACAGAAATCCGCAGGGTATCGACTGGTTTCCCGGCACGGAAATCTTGTGGGAAACGGAGCACGGACCTTCGGGATTCGACGGACCGGGCGGCGGCGATGAGGTCAACGTAATCGCGAAAGGCAAAAATTACGGCTGGCCAATCGTATCGCATCTGGAAAGCAGGGAACAAATGGTTTCGCCTGTGCTGGTTTTTACGCCCGCCGATGCACCTGCTTCGGGGATGTTTTATAAAGCCGGAAAGATTGATGTGCTCAAAAACAATTTCCTCTTCGGATGTTTACGCGGCAACGGAATTATAAGGGTGGTTGTGGATGAAAAAGACCCGGCGAAAGCTCTTTCGTTTGAAAAGATTGCTACGGCTTACGGCAGAATCAGGGACGTTGCAGAAGGAACGGACGGCTTCATTTATTTTTCTTCCAGCAATAAAGACGGAAGGGGACAACCCAAAGACGGCGATGATAAGATTTACAGAATTGTGCCGAAGAGGTGAGGGTTAAAAGGTTTGAAGGTTAGTAAGTGAAGCCGGTCTGTGCGCTCGGCTTGTTTGTTTTTGTGAGTTTAATAAAAGGGGAGGGTTGTGTAAGTTTGAATTATTATAATTAAATTTATTTAATGTCTACATTCGAATTAGGTTCAAGAACTGCTAAAGGTGGTTTTGCCAATGAAAGAGATATTTCTCTGAAGTTCAATAATTATCGAACGGATACAGAGGCGCAATTATGGCTGAAGATTATGGGATATGAATGGAATAAGATAAGTGAGTTAAATTGTTTAGTTATCCCAGCACATATTACCCATAAGACTATATCAAATTACTATTTCGAGAGCTCAGACATTGAGGAAATGTTGCGACATAAAAAAGCTGATTTACAGGTAAAGGTTATTATTAAAATTGGAAATGTTGTGAGCTACGAAAATATTTCGTTAAAGAAAGCAGATATAAAAGCTGGCTTTAATCACGTTGACAGAAGATGGGTAGATTTTTATCAGCAGGTCTGGAAATTTGATGATGAAATTAAGACTTGGCTGAAATTGTTTACAGGTGAAACTGAACCAAAAACAAAAAAGGATATAGTAATCAATTATAAAAATTTACGAGATAAGAGACGAGTTTTTATAAATGAAATGGACAAGAAAATTCAGAATAAGATTATTAAATTTTTTGAAGCAAATCGATTATTGATTATTACAGATATTTTAAAAGGAAGAGGCAGATTTTCCGCAGACTGGATGCTTGTTACAATGTTTGATGAAGAAGCAAATATTACAACCTGGATTTTAAAAGATATTAATACAGTAATGAATTTTTATAATCAGGGAAAAGTAAGATTATCGCCACAAGGAAGTTTGTTAATAGGTAAAATATTTATGCAACGAAAAGGCGGTACAGGAAATCCAAATCAATTGCAATTTAAATTTAATCCTAATCAGCTTTTTAAATTAGATGATTAATATAGAAAAAAATAAAGTTCATTTAGGAGATTGTATAAAGTTAATGAAAACATTTCCTCAAGGTTCTGTTGATTTAATTTTTGCTGACCCGCCCTTTAATATTGGATTAAAGTATGATAATTATCATGACAACAAGAGCTATGATGAATATTATAATTGGTCAAAAGATTGGATAACTCAATGTCATAGATTGCTAAAAGAAACAGGTTCCATTTACATAGCAATTGGTGACGAATTTGCCGCTGAAATAAATATTATTTTGAAAAAGTTAGGATTTAATTTCAGGAATTGGATAATCTGGTATTACACTTTCGGACAAAGCCAAAGAAAAAAATTTAACAGAGCACACACTCACATTTTGTATTATACAAAAGAAAAGGATTTTTATTTTAGTGATGAAAGTATCAGGATTCCTTCTGCACGTCAGTTAATCTACAACGATAAAAGAGCTCATCCTGACGGGAAAATCCCTGATGATGTTTGGGAATTTTCAAGAGTGTGCGGAACGTTTCATGAAAGGTTGGGCGACCATCCCTGTCAAATGCCAGAAAGCTTATTAGAAAGAATTATCAGAGCAAGCTCGAAAGAAGGTGATTTAGTATTAGACCCGTTTGGGGGAACAGGAACTACAGTTGCAGTTGCAAGCAAATTAAAGAGAGATTTTATTACAATAGATATTTCAAGCAAATATTATGATGTGATTATTAAACGATTGCAAGGAAAGATTCATGAAATTAAGAGAGAAAGTTATAATGGAGTTAATAAGAAAGATGAATTAACTTTATTTGATAAGAGTAAAGACGGATATAATTCTAAGAAAAGAAAATTAAAGAGAGTTAGTAAAAAATTATAAACTATATTCCATTCCCTTCATTTCTACAAGGACTTATCGCTTAATGTCAAAAGGAATGTTTGTAAACACGCAAAGGTTCAAACGCCTGTTCCCGCGGTATAAAGACAAGCCCGACACAGGAAAAGATACCACTACCAGAAGACACCCGAAAAAAAATATCATTAAATATGTCAGAGATTGCTTCGTCGCTACTCTTCTCGCAATGACTACGGCTCGCAATGAAGTTCCTTGAAAGAGTTTCACACATGGGTTATCTTTGCAGATAATCAAATTTAAAACATAGATGCAACGCACTTATAATCCAAGCAACACGAAACGCAAGAATAAACACGGGTTCCGCGAGCGAATGAGCTCCAAAGAGGGCAGAGCAGTGCTTGCCCGCCGCCGTGCAAAAGGCAGAAAGAAACTGACCGTCAGCGACGAATTCACAAGAAGACCTTAGTAATGAATATTGACTATTGAGTAATGGGCAATAAAAGATTTACGCTGGGCAAAGCAGAAATTCTGAGGGGTTACGGAGCATTTGAAGAGGTTCTGAATGATTCGCAAAAGTTAGGCACGAAATTTTTAACGGCGTTCGTAAGTTCCAATTTAATTTTAAAGACCGGCACAACAAATGTAAATGTTAGAGTCGGTTTTTTATTGTCAAAAAAAAAATTAAAAAAGCTCACGACCGCAACCGCATAAAACGCCTTCTTAAAGAAGCGTACCGCCTGAATAATCATAAGCTCAAAGAAAGTTTCGCAGAGAAAGAACTGTACGCTGTTATTTTGTTTGGATTGAATGAAGAGGGGTATCAGAAATATGACGGGCTGGATTTTAAAATGGTTGAGGGGGAGATGAAAGAGATGATGCAATTAATAATTAGTAATTAATAATTAGTAATAAAGAGTTGGAAAGAATTTATAAATACATTCAGCCGCGATACGTCGGAATATTTTTGGTGAAGGTTTATCAATTCACATTGTCGCCGATGTTTGCGGGTTCGTGCAGGCATGAGCCGTCGTGCTCGAATTATTCGATTGAAGCGTTGAAGAAGCACGGATTATTTAAAGGCGGATTGCTGAGTGTGAAAAGAATTTTGAAATGTAATCCGTGGATGGCGGGCGGATACGACCCGGTTAAAGACAATTAATAATTAGAAGCCCACGACTTAAGTCGTGGGGTATTAAATAAAATAAATGGATAAGAGATCAATATTAGGTTTTGTTTTAATCGGAGTGATTCTGATGATGTGGCTTTATTTCCAGAGCGAGAATTCCAAAAAGGATGAGCAGAAGAAACAGGAAACTCAAAAAGTTGATACAACAAAGCCGAATGTAAAGCTTGACACAACAAAGAAGGAAATAAAAAAGGACTCGGTTCAGATTGTTCAGCAGAATACAAATCTCGGCACAATTTTTTCTGCTGTTGAAAAAGGTGAGGAGAAGAATATTATCATCGAGACGGATAAATATATCGCAGAGCTTTCCAGCAAAGGCGGTTCAATCAAAAAGTTCGAGATTAAGGGATTCAAAACATGGGACGGCTTTCCTGTGCAATTGCTGAAGCTTGATAAAGGCAACGACCTCAACATGATTTTCAACTCGACGGAAGGAAAGATGATTAACACGAAGGAGCTGTATTTCAAGGCTTCGTACAATCCCTGGGAAAGAAAAGCTTTAAGAGGCGGAGAAGAATTTACTGTTACGTTTGAGCTTCCGATAAAGGATTCGACCAATTCAAAGATATTAAAAACATATAAGTTCAAGAATGGCGATTACATGTTCGGGTTAAATATAGAGCTTCAAAACTCGAAGAATTATTTATCTAACTATGAATACCAGCTTGTGTGGGAAAATTCTTTGAAGCTAACTGAATACCGTAGCGATGATGAAGGATACTTTGCGGAAGCATTTTCATATATGGGTGATGAGATTGAAGTTCTGGAGGCATCAAATATCGGTGAGCAGAAGAATGTTAACCTTACAGGTAATACTGATTGGGTAAGCTCACGAATAAAATATTTCAGTGTATTTCTTATTTCAAAGAACCCGAAAGCTGCGGGGACTTACATTATAGGAAACAGGAGCGTACTGCCGCACGAGGGATTTGAAGAAAGCTATTCGATTGCTTTGAAGATGCCGGTGAAGAATGACCAGAATGAAAAATACAGCTTCGATGTTTATCTTGGTCCTGTTGATTACGCTATCCTGAAGGGCTATGAGAAAAATATGGAAAAGACGATGCGGTTCTCGCTGGATTTTCTTGTCAGGCCGATTGCTCAATATATGATTCTGCCGTTCTTTCTTTTCATACACAACTTTATTTCCAATTGGGGAATTGTGATAATTGTTTTTTCAATCTTCATGAAGATTTTATTGACGCCGTTCACACGTTACCAGATGAAATCGATGATGAAAATGTCAGAGCTTCAGCCGAAGATGAATGCGATGAAAGAGAAGTACAAAGATGAGCCGCAGAAACAGCAGCAGATGCTTATGAAGCTTTACAAGGAAGAAAAAATAAATCCTGCGGGCGGGTGTCTGCCTTTGCTTCTGCAGATGCCGATACTTTATGCTTTGTTCGGAGTGTTTAACTCAACGATTGAATTGAGACAGGCAAACTTTGGCTTGTGGATACACGACCTTTCAATTCCCGATACAATTCTAAAACTCCCTTTCAAAATTCCTTTATTTGGTATCAATGAAATATCAGGATTGGCTTTGCTGCTGGGAATAACGATGTTCATACAGCAAAAGATGACGGTTAAAGACCCTAAACAAATGGCTATGGTTTATGTGATGCCGATTATGCTAACACTATTATTTGCAACGCTGCCATCGGGTTTGAACTTATATTATTTTTGCTTCAATCTATTATCGATTGGCGAGCAGATTTATGTAAAGAAGTTTAAGAAGAAGAAGGATGAAGTCGTTGTTGTGGATGAAAAAGAAAAACCGCAATTGAGGTTTAAGGGGAAGAAGTGAAAACGCTAAACGTCAAATGTGAAAAGTAAAAAGAAAGGGCTTCGTAATACGAGCCCTTTTTCATAAACTGGATTCCCGCTTTTGCGGTAATGACAAACACTTGTGGAGATGCCGGGAGTCGAACCCGGGTCCGAAAATAAGACCACCAGAACTTCTACAGACGTATTCTGTGTTTATCCGCCGAGGCGGGATTCGCTTTTGAACTACAGCACAGAAACCGTTTTCCAAAAGCTACACTTGATATTTCTCACAACGTGACCTCAAGTTAAATCAAATTGCCAGCTCATCTGTTGGCGTCTTCATCCATCCCGACGAGCCGAGGATTAGAGAAGACGAGCCGCTTATTTATTAAGCAGCTAATTTATAGTTATAGTTGTCGTTTATTGACTTCCAACCGTTTTAAAGTGGTGGATGGGAACACTGAATGCTGTTCTGACCATCTATGATTTCCGTCGAAACCAAGGTCATCCCCAATGTTTAAAGAACTAATACAAAAATATAACTCAATGCTCAGAGTAACAATTCCATATAAAGTGTATGCGGTTCGGGATTGGTGTAATACTTTTCTATTTTTTTGAATCCGAATTCTTTATAAAGAGCAATGGCTGAATCCATTTTCCCTTCGACAGTATCTAATCTCATTGACTTGTAGCCGATTTCTTTTGCATCTGAAATAATTTTCTCAACAAGAATCTTTCCGATTTGCTTTCCCCTGTGAGACGGTTTGACATAGAGCCGTTTCATTTCGCAGATGCCGTCTTCAATCTTTTTCAAAGCAATGCATCCAGCAAACTCATTTTCGATTTTGGCAAGGATTAAGCTTCCTTCTGGCGGAGAATATTTCCCCGGAAGTGATTCAATCTCTTTGTCGAAATCTTGAAAGCACAAGCTGAAGTTGAGCGACTCAGCATATTCGATGAAGAGAGATTTTATTGCTTCGATTTCTTCGCTGGAAATTGCTTGAATTAGTTTAACCAAAAAGTAATACTTTGTTGAGTTGTTTATTTTTAACTTTGCAATAATGATGAAGGACAAACTGAAAATAAATGAAATATTTTTTTCGATTCAGGGTGAATCAAGCAGAGCAGGGATGCCGTGTGTCTTTGTTCGACTGACTTACTGTAATTTGCGTTGTGTTTATTGCGATACGGAGTATGCTTTTTACGAAGGTACTGACATGACGCTTGAAGAGGTTATCTATGAAGTTGAAAAATATAACTGCAAGCTTGTAGAAATTACAGGAGGTGAGCCGTTGGTTCAGGAGAAAGTTCATGAGTTGATGAAAAACCTTTGCGATAAAAATTTTGAAGTGATGATTGAAACAGGGGGCTCATTACCGATTGAAACGATTGATAAGCGTGTAAAGATAATCATGGATTTGAAAACACCATACAGCAAGATGGAGCATAAGAACAGATACGAAAACATTGATTTCCTGAAACCGAATGATGAAGTAAAATTTGTTATCGGAAATCGAGATGATTATGAATGGAGCAAAGAAATTATTTCGGAATATCAGCTTGATAAAAAATGCATGGTGTTAATGTCACCTGTCTTTGAAGAAATTTCGAACCTTGAGCTTGCTACTTGGATTTTAGAGGACAAGCTGAACGTTCGATTCCAAATTCAGATGCATAAATATATCTGGCATCCGGAAACGCGAGGAGTATAACTATCCATTCCCACGAAAGTGGGGATCTATTTCTCACTAAGAATGCTAAACTATTATTTTGTATATATTCTCGCAAGTAAGAAAAATGGTACATTGTATATAGGGTTTACCAATGATTTATCTAAAAGAGTTTATGAGCATAAGAACAAAGCGCATGAAAGTTTTACAAAGAAATATAATGTGGATAAGCTGGTTTATTATGAAAGGGTCTTAAGTGTAGAAGAAGCTCAGTTAAGAGAGAAAAGGATAAAAAAATGGAAGAGAGAATGGAAGATAAAGTTGATAGAAAAAAACAATCCAGAATGGAGAGATTTATCTTTAGGTTTACCTAAAAAACTTACACAGATTGAAATTATGGATTCCCTCTTTCGAGGGAATGGGAAGAAAGAAAAAGCGTTTGTACTTGTTAGCGGTGGGATGGATTCTTTGGTGACAGCAGCTATTGCATCAAATAAATATGAGTTGAGTTTTCTTCACATCAATTACGGTCAGAGAACTGAGAAGAGAGAACTGAGAGCGTTTAACGATATAGCCGATTACTATGATGTCAAGCAACGGCTTGTTGTCGATATAAAATTTCTTTCGGAGATTGGCGGTTCATCTTTGACCGATGAATCCATTGAAGTTTCTACTGCGAATTTAGAGTATGTAGGTATTCCAACGTCATATGTTCCGTTCAGAAATGCGAACATCCTTTCAATTGCAACAAGCTGGGCAGAAGTGATGGAAGCTTCTAAAATTTTCATCGGAGCTGTTGAAGAAGATTCAAGCGGTTATCCGGATTGCAGAGAAGTATTTTATGAAGCGTTCAACAAAGTAATTGAGCTTGGGACTAAGCCGGAAACGAATATTGAAATTGTTACTCCGATAATTCATTTTAAGAAACATGAGATTGTAAAAAAAGGAATTGAACTGAACGCACCATTTGAATTATCATGGTCATGTTATAAAAATGAAGACATTGCTTGCGGAGAATGTGATTCATGTGCGTTGCGTCTGAGGGGATTCCAAATGGCAAACGTCAATGACCCGATAAAATATTTATTCAAACCCGATTATCTTTCGATTATAAATAAACTTAATTCATAAATCTAAACAAATAAACACATGCAAAAAATAACTATTAACCGAATCTCACTTTTGATTCCAGTTCTTTCATTTTTTCTTTTGAGCGGTTGTGGAAAAAAAGAAGGAACAACCACAGGAGACAAGGATTCTAAAGAAGAAAAAAAATCCACTGATAATATTTCAATGGATAAACCATTCATGGTCGAGTTTGAAATTAAAGGTTCTGAAAAAGGGATGGGAACGGTTACTGCTATTTATGACGGCAAAAGAGTTCGTTCACAAAGCCAGATGGAAGTAGCAGGACAGAAAATGACTGCAACTGCTTACATAAACGCAACCGATACGATGTATATTGTCTCTGAGATTGCAGGAATGAGAACAGGAATGAAAATGAAAAAAGATGATTATAAAAAGAAGGGAGAAGAATTTGATATCACAACATTCAAAGACAAGATGAAGGATATGGAGAAAATCGGAGAGGAAGAATTACTCGGAAAAAAGTGTGACATATACAAAGATAAAGAAGGTAAATATACAATCAGCGTTTATAAAGAGATGATACCTTTGAAGTTTGGCTCCGTTGACGGAAAATCGTTTATGGTTGCAAAAAAATTTGAGACTGATTATAAAGTTACCGATGATATGTTTGTGCCACCGAGTGATGTTAAATACACTGATATGGGGGGCATGATGAAAGATTTAAAGGACATGAAAAATCCTTCTGACATAAAAGACAAAATGAAAGACATGCAGGATAAAGTGAAAGAGATGCAGGACGGGATTAAAGGAAATAAATAATCCTTAGAAATATTTTTTTCAAATCCTCCGGCACAGGAGGATTTTTTATCTGCAAAAGTATCGTTGAATGATATGAATATGTCAAACATAAAAATTATTTTAGTGAAGTTTGGAATCAGGAACATTAAATAATAATTCGCTCAAAGCAAAAACCGGTTCATGGGTTTTCTTTATTGACATGAACAGCTTTTTTGCAACTTGTGAGCAGCAGTTTAATTATTGGCTGAGAGGAAGACCTGTCGGTGTTTGTGTTTACACAGGAAAGCATGGGTGCGTAATTGCTCCGTCAATCGAAGCAAAGAAAAAAGGAATCAAGCTTGGAATGAGGTTGAGCCAGGCAATGCAAATTTGTCCGGAACTTGTTCCGCTTGAAACACATCCCGAACGATATCGTGAAATTCATAAAAAGTTTATCAAGGTACTTAAAACATTTGCAGAAGATGTAATTCCGAAAAGCATCGATGAAGCAATTGTTGATTTTACAAATTGCAGTTTGTTCTATAAAGACCAATTAAATCTTGCACAGAGAATTAAAGAAGCAATTAAAAATGATGTCGGAGATTATTTGAAAATTTCTATCGGCATAGCACCAAATGCTTTCCTAGCAAAGTTTGCTTCAACGCTCCAGAAACCAAACGGACTTGTGATGATTACCCACGATAACATTGATGATGTATTGTCGAAAGCTTCCTTGGTTGATTTACCGGGGATAAAACAGAACATGGCTCGGAGATTAATTGCAGGCGGAGTTAGAAATCCCGTCGAGCTTAGACATGCGACACCCGGAAAATTGAAAGATGTTTGTCACAGCATCGTAGGTGCTTACTGGTGGTACCGGCTGAACTTCCGTGAAGTTGACCAGATTGACGGACGTTATAAATCCATGCAGGCGATGAGACAAGTATCCTTGAAGCAGCGTCAATCCATAGAAATTCTCGACCAGCTATTGATGACACTAAGCATAAATCTGGAAAGACGCATGGTGAAAGAAGGTGTTTTTACTAATGAAATATTTTTCTTTTCAAGATATGAAGAAGGTTACAGCTGGAAAGACCACGTAATTACCAGGAAGCCCATTCAGGATGGAATGGAAATTTATAATTTGCTGAAGATGCACATGGAAAATCACAGAAGGATTCATAAGTGCGAGCCGATAATTAACAACAAGCTTACAGCGATGGGAATTACTGTCGAGAGATTTGTAAAAGATGAGGCGGTGCAGTATGAGTTGTTCAGCAAAGACGTTGAGAAAGATTATCTTCGTAAAATAGTTTATGACATAAAAGAAAAATACGGCTCTGATATGATTATGAGAGCGATAGAGCTGAGAGATGAAAATGTTTTGAAAGATGTAATCGGATTTGGTTCTGTGAAGGATTTACATTCACCTCAATTATTTGAATGAAGCAGTAAATTCTAAATTGAAACTCATCGAACTTAAAATTAATTTTGTAATACTTCATTAAACAAACCCTTTACTGTCAAATGAAAATAGCTGTTTGTATTTCACAGGTTCCTGACACAACGACTAAAGTAAAAATCGGAGCGGACGGAAAATCAATTGACCCTTCCGGTGTAACGTTTATCATGAATCCCTATGATGAATTTGCTGTTGAAGAGGCGATTCAATTAAAAGAAAAAAATGGCGGTGAAACAATTGTTCTCTCGCTTGGAAAAGATTCTGTGAAAGAAATAATTAAACGTGCTTATGCGATGGGAATAGAAAAGGGGATTTTGATTAAAACTGACAGTGAGGTTGATTCTTATGCTGTGGCTAGAAATCTTGCTGATGTTCTCAAAGAGATTAATGCAGATATGATTCTTTTCGGTAAAACATCAATCGATTATGATGATTCACAGGTTGGAACGCTTGTTGCAGAAATGCTGGGACTGCCTTCTGTGAGTGTCGTTGTGGAAATGAAAATTGATGGGAACAATGTAACATGTGAAAGAGAAATTGAAGGAGGAAAAGAAATTGTTGAAGCAGCAATGCCTGTTGTAATCTGTGCTCAAAAAGGCTTGAACAATCCGAGATATCCGAACTTAAAGGGAATCATGCAGGCAAAATCAAAACCTATAGAAGAAAGACATCCGACTTACACAGAAAATAAAACTCAGGTTTTAAGCATGACGCTTCCAAAACCAAAGCCAAAAGGAAAAATAATCGGAGAGGATGTTTCTGCCGTTCCTGAATTAGTTCGTTTGTTGAGAGAAGAAGCAAAAGTAATTTAATACAAAATATTTTTAATGAGTAAGATTTTAGCATTCATAGAATCACGAGATAACAAAATCAAAAATGCCGGCTTTGAAGTTGCAAGCACAGCAGTTAAAATAGGTAAAGAAATTTCTGCAGATGTAGAAGCTCTGTTGATTGGCGATGATTTATCAGATGCGGCGAGCTCTCTTGGTGAATACGGAATTACAAACATTACTATGGTTGAAGATTCACGTCTTGGAAAATATTCGACAACCTCATATGCAAAAATAATTGCTGAAGTTGCCAGTAAGAATTCTGCAGACATTCTTTTCTTTTCTGCTACAGCTATGGGTAAAGATGTCGCACCGCGAGTTTCAGCAAAGCTTGGAGCAGGTGTTGCTTCAGATTGCACAGAATTGAAAATTGTTAACGAAGAAATAATTGCAACAAGACCTGTCTATGCCGGAAAATCGTACATTGATATGAAAGTAACATCACTTGTGAAAATCTTTTCACTTCGCCCGAATGTTTTTAAACCCGAAAAGAATAATGTCACCTGTAATGTTGAAAAAATTTCTGTTGGTTTATCTGATACGGATTTTTCAGTTAAGGTAAAGGAAGTTGTAGTCAGCAATGAAAAACTCGACGTTGCAGAAGCAAACATAATTGTTTCTGGCGGAAGGGGACTAAAAGGACCAGAGAATTTTTATCTGATAGAAAATCTTGCAAAAGTTTTAGGAGGAGCACACGGGGCATCAAGAGCAGTTGTTGATGCCGGATGGCGACCGCATTCAGAACAGGTTGGACAAACCGGAAAAACAGTTTCACCAAACTTGTATATTGCATGCGGAATTAGCGGGGCGATACAACATCTTGCAGGAATGAGCTCGTCGAAATGTATCGTAGCAATAAACAAAGATAAAGATGCACCGATATTTCAAATTGCAGATTACGGAATTGCAGGCGATGCACTGGAAATACTCCCTGCACTCACTAAAGAATTCAAAAAAGTCCTTGCTAAATAATACAGTAAAAATGTTACTTTGTTTTTTCAAAACTTGTTTTATTTTACAGCATGGACAACGATAAAATTCAAGTGGACATAATGGGACTTTCACCAACACCTGCACCCGGCGGAGGAGGATATGCTTTGATTCTAAAAGAACTGGGCGGAGAAAGACGCTTGCCGATAATTATCGGGAACTTTGAAGCTCAGCATATAGCACTTGAGCTTGAAGGAATAAAGCCCCCAAGACCATTGACTCATGATTTAATTAAGAACATGATTGAACAGGTCGGTTATTCGATTAGCTACATTTATATTAATGAACTGCGTGACGGAACTTTCTTTGCAAAGATTAAGCTTGACGTTGGGAGTGTTGATGAAATCGATTCACGTCCTTCGGATGCAATCGCACTCGCTTTGAAATTCTCTGTTCCGATTTATGTGAATGAAGAAGTTTTAAGTGAGGTTGGATTTATTCCCGACAAAGATGATGAAAACATTTCTCCATTTTACACAGAAAATAAATCTCCGGAAGATCCAACGGAAACTATCGTTGACCCATACACGAAAAAAATGCTCCATCTTCAAACTGACCTTAAACAGGCAATTAATAATGAAGACTATGAAAAGGCAGCTTCGATAAGAGACGAAATCAAAAAAATAGAATTAAGCCGTTGAAAAATTTAACAGGAGAAGTTACTTAACCCCGACTGTTTGGTCGGGGTTTTTTACTTTATGTTTGCGTCACTTGACATAGGAAATTCAAAAACTAAGCTTGGTATTTTTAAAGAAAATATCTTGTATAAGATTTATAATTTCGATACTGATACTTTTTCTTTTCTCTCTCTCACTTCATCTTTAAGAAAACATAAAATTGAGTTCATTGGTATTTCTTCTGTAGTTAAAAAATTCGATTTAAGTTTTACAGAGAGCTTGAACCAAATCAACTTCAAGAATAAACTTATCGACTCGAAGCCTACTCTTCCGATTAAATTAAAAATTAAAAACAAAACCTCACTGGGCTCAGACAGAATTTGCTCTGCATCGTATGCCTACAGTTATTTCAAAAAAAAAGAAAATGTAATTTGCATAAATGCAGGAACAGCTATAACGATTGATGTAATATTGAAAGACAGCAGTTTTATCGGTGGTTTAATTTTGCCGGGAATTCATACTCAAGCAGAATCACTCTCAAGTATGACCTCAAAATTACCGTTGATAAAAAAATTTAATGATAAAGTTAAGCTGATAGGAGATGGTACCGACTCTGCAATTCAGTCAGGGATACTAAACATCACTTCATTTGGAATCGATTCACTTGTTAAAAAATTAGAATCACATTATAAAAGAAGATTTAAAATAATTGTTTCCGGCGGCACAGGAAAATTACTTGGTAAAAACTTAACTGTTAAACATACCTTTGTTGAAAACATAGTGCTTAAAGGAATTCAATTAATTCTAAATAAAGCAAAATAAAAAAGCCCCGATGCTTCCGTCGGGGCTTTCGAAAAACAACATGTTCTAAAGAGTTACACTTCTACTAATTCATCTTTCTTGACCTTACTCAAATCAATTTCAACTGCGTTGCCATTCAAGCTTCCATCCTTAAACTGAGCAGTTCCTTGCTTTTCATGAATCGAATCTATCTTTTCCTGAAGCTCAAATTGTTTTCTTAATTTTTCTTCGAACTCTTTAATCTTATCATCGATATTTTCTGTTTTCTTGTTCTTTGAAATCATGTCTTCTCTGTAACGTTTCAGGAAGTAATGAATCGTCTCAACACGAATCTTAATTGAGCCGGTTGGTTTGTTTTCGTCAATGTCTTTGAATGAGAAGTATGGTGTGCCGCTGTCAGAAACGATTTCTTCTACAACAGTGTAAATCGGAGCATCATGTCCGCACTTGAACGATGAAAGCTCAAGAGCAACAAGGTTAGGATGACGTGCTGTATATTTTGCCGCCCAAACTTTCCTCGTTGTGTTTTCACTGTAAGAATTTTTCCACACATCACCAACGTCCATTGCACCTTTGATAATTCCTGCGCGAACTTCATCACCAAAAAGCTCTTCGAGTATATCATCATCAGTCGGCAAAGAGTCCTGGTTGAACACCGGATAACCAAGCTTCTGGAACTCGACAAGTATTTCGTGATTCATTCCGGGGTCATTATGATAAGGTCGGGCAAGCACAACAATTCCGATTTTATTTTCACGTTCAATCAGTTCCAATGCTTTGCGTGCTTCCGCTCTCATATTTTTCATGAACCTTTCATAAGCTTTGTACCCTTCATCAACCGCTTTATTATTTTCTTCTTCACTTAAGCCAAATTTATCTTTCCACTCATCGAACATCTGTCTTGCACAAAGTTTCGGCTCAGTCATATACAAATATGTGTTCACATATTCTATTCCAAGCTCTTTGAATAAATCACTTTCCTTTATGAACGCTGCTTTAACCGCTTCTGATGTTGCGGTGACTGTAGGACATGAATGATGCTGCTGTGCATAAATCATATCGGAAGGCATTGTGTCAACGATAGGGAAGAAGATGTAATCGATTTTTTTCTTCTTGTGAATTTTGTACATCAGGTTATGGATGTGAGGTATTCCAACCTTCGACGGAAAGCACGGGTCAATCGCTCCGCGTTTCGCTCCTTCTTTATACATCTCTTCATTCGTGTATTCCGAGTAAACGATGTTGCCCGGATTAATTCCAAGTGCCTCGAAGTATGCAGTGAAGAACGGTGTGTGAGAATACATATTCAACGCACGCGGAATTCCGATTACGATTTTGCTTCTGCGATTCATAAGCTCAACACGTTTTTCGAATTCTGTTTTTGCTTTTTTATCGAACTTGAATTTGAATTCTTCCGTTTTGGTTGGCTTTGGAATTTCATCCAGAACCTTATTTGGTGATTGTGATTTCCAAACTTCCGTTGCAGACCAATCAACAAGATTTGGAGTTATATCTTTAATTGTGTCCAGACCTTTTTTGATGTCTTTCATCAAGCTTAAATCTTCAACAGTTCCTTTCTCGCAGGTTGCGATGATAAGCCGCTGAGTTCCCTCAGCCATTGAAACTTTTGATTCAGGGTTTACAATTTTTTCTTTTGGAATTTCTTTCGTAGCATCAAGAACAAATTCCTGTGCATTCTCATTTGTTGCAACATCGATAAACGTTCTCAGACATTTATTCTTGCAGAAATAACAACGTGTCTTTTCATCCCGTGTGGTTTTGAATTTGATTCTTTCAACTGCATCGAGTCCTATGAACTGAGTTCTCATTCCGTTTTCATAAAGCCGTGCGGCTTCAATTCCGCAGCCGATTGCTCCTGCTTCGCCTGTATGCTTGTGAACAAAAACATTTACCTCGACATCGCTTCCTTTGAACCTGTCCGAAATAAAATCTACCTGTGATTTTACTGCTGCCATGTTATGCTGTGTTCCGCCCTGAAGCACGAAATTCTTTCCGAGCTTTGCAAGGTTTGGAATCTGTGAAACATAAAGCCAGATGTTTTTCGGAAGCACGTTGCAAAGTCCCGCCATAATTTCTTCCGCTTTCCATCCCTGTCTTTGGAAATCAACGATGTCCGATTGCATGAACACAGCACAGCCGTAACCGAACTGAGGATATTGTTTTGCCGAAAATGCTACGTCTGCAAATTCTTCAACAGTATAGCCGAATCCTTGCGCAGTTGACTGAAGAAAATATCCGTTGCCTGCCGAGCATTGAGTGTTCAATTTGAAATCTGTTACGCGTCCTTTATCAAGAATGATAAGCTTGATATCCTGTCCGCCAACGTCGATGATAACATCAGTGTCGGAATAAAAATGCAAAGCTGCCTCAGTGTGTGCAACCGTTTCAACCAACGCAACGTCACCGTGCAGAACATCACGCAGAATATCTTTTGCATAACCTGTCGTTCCGATTCCGAGAATTTCAAGAGTTGCTCCCTGGTCCTGAACTTGTTTTCGTAGATTCATTAAAATGTCAACTGTGTCTTCAATCGGATTTCCTTTTGAAAGCTGGTATGATTTGACAAGAACTTCTTTGCCTTCGGAAATCAAAGCTGCCTTTGTCGAAGTCGAGCCGCCGTCTAACCCTATAAAACCGCGGACAACTTCGCCTTGTTGAAATTGTTTTGGAGTGAACTTTGGAATTTTATATTTATCTTTAAACGCATTAAGCTCTTCATCATCTTTTGACAAACCTCCGCCGCCCATCACGTTCATAATTTTTTTCTTTTCTTCTTCACGCCCGACATTAATATACCATTCAAGCTGCTCATAGCCGTTGTAGATTCCGATTTCCGGCTCTTCTTCCTTGCCGAATTCGATTGCACCGATTGCCGCAAAGTATTGTCCGTTATCAGGAACACGAATCAGTTCTTCAAGCGGTTTGTTTTTATCGTAAGCAACATTTCTTTCGTCCCAGATTTTTGGAAGATTCGCTCTCCAGCAATCCTGCATTCCTTTGATGTAACAATTTGGTCCGCCGAGCAGTAAAACTTCCGGTCTTAATGTATGTCCTCTTGTGAGCACAGCAAGATTCTGCTGAATGATTGATTCAAACAAGCTTGCCATCAGCTCATCTTTCGGCACTCCCGATTTTTGTAAGCCGTTGATGTCCGTTTCTGCGAACACACCGCATTTGCCCGCAACAGGATGAAGCTTTATTCCGTTGTAGCCCATGTTGCAAAGCTCGCTTGCAGGAATTTTTAGCTTCGCATTAATTTTGTCGATGACAGCCCCGGTTCCGCCAGCACATTTATCGTTCATCGATGGAATTTTTTTCTTCTTGCCTGTTTCTTTGTCTTCTTTGAACACGATAATTTTCGCATCCTGTCCGCCAAGCTCGATTACGGCAAGAGTGTTCGGGTAGAATTTTTCCACAGCGAGCGAGACAGCATTCACTTCCTGAACAAACTTTCCGCCGATGTGTCTGCCGATATTTCCTCCGCCCGAGCCGGTGATAAATAATCTTGCACCTTCTAATGCGGACTTTCCGACAGATGTTTCTATTGCTTTAAGAAGCTCAAGAGATTTCTCCGGCTGCTTTGTATCGTGACGCTGATAATCCGACCAAAGAATTTTATCTGCGTCGATGTTAATGACAACTGCCTTTACAGTCGTAGAGCCGACATCAAAGCCGATGTATAGTGGTGATTTTTGTTGTGACATATAGATTATTTATTTGATTAAAATCATTTTTCTTGTTTCCGTATAATCGCCTGCAACAAGTTTATAATAATAAACCCCGCTCGCAAACTTATCTGCTGACCAATCCGCTTCATAAATCCCGGCGTTTAGTTGTTCATTGACCAATGTTTCCATTTCTCTGCCAAGCACATCATAAATGACAAGCGTTGCAAACGAACTCTTTGGCAATGCAAATCTTATTTTCGTTGTCGGGTTAAATGGATTAGGATAGTTTTGCAAAAGAGAAAACTGATTTGGGAGCTCCGAATTAATATTTATTATTCCAACAACATTACCTGTCGGGTCGCGTTTGTAATATATCTCATAGTTCAAATCACGATTGTCACGCCATACAACATGCACAACCGAGCCCGATACTGCAACAGAAGGCAACTGTGACTGAGCAGAGTTATTCGTCAGCCGTGTATCTGCTCCCCAGCTTACGCCTCCGTCTGTTGAGCGTTTGTAGTATATCTCATCGTTCCCGTCACGATTGTCATACCATACAACATGTACAACTGAACCGGATACTGCTCCGGAAGGAATGCTTGAAGAAGCAGAGTTATTTGTTAACCGTGTATCTGCTCCAAAGCTTACTCCTCCGTCTGTTGAGCGTTTGTAGTATATCTCAGAGTTCCCGTCACGTAAGTCAAACCATACAACATGCACAACCGAGCCCGATACTGCAACAGAAGGCAACTGTGACTGAGCAGAGTTAGTCGTCAGTCGTATATCGGCTTGCCAGCTTAGTCCGGCATCCGTTGAGCGTTTGTAATATATCTCATAGTTCAAATCACGATTGTCATACCATACGACATGCACAACTTGACCGGATACTGATACAGAAGGATTGGCTGATTCAGCAGTGTTATTCGTCAGCCGTGTATCTGCTCCCCAGCTTACGCCTCCGTCTGTTGAGCGTTTGTAGTATATCTCATAGTTCCCAAATGGTCCATCACGCTTGTCATCCCATACAACATGCACAACTTGACCGGATACAGATGCGGAAGGATTCCGTGATTCAGCAGTGTTATTCGTCAGCCGTGTATCTGCTCCCCAGCTTACGCCTCCGTCTGTTGAGCGTTTGTAGTATATCTCATCGTTCCCAAATGGTCCATCACGATTGTCATACCATACAACGTGCACAACTGAGCCGGATACTGCGACAGAAGGATACATTGAATACCCAGAGTTATTGGTTAGCCGTGTGTCCACTCCCCAGCTTATTCCTTCGTCCAGTGAGCGTTTGTAGTATATCTCAGCGTTCCCGTCACGACCGTCATACCAAACAACATGAACATCATTCCCACTTGATGCTATACACCACGCATTATTGCTAGATGTATAAGAAACAGCGGGGTCATTTGTCAGACGAACATCCGGCTGCCATTGGCACAAGCAATTATCAATGTTCAATGTGCAATGTGCAATTACAAAAAGAAATATTATTTTTTTCATTTTAATTTCTCCTGTATTATTATTTTATGAGCACCATCTTATTTGTTTCAGTGTAATCATCAACAACAAGCCGATAAAAATAAATCCCGCCAGCGTAATTGGATGCATTCCATTCCGCTTCATAAGTTCCCGGTTTTAATTGTTCATTAACAAGCGTTGCTACTTCTCTGCCAAGAACATCGAACACCTTCAAATGTACGGACAGGTCGCGACCTGTCCCTACAGGAATTGAGAATTGAATCTTTGTTGTCGGATTAAACGGATTCGGATAGTTTTTAGTAGATGTAAATTGCCTTGTAATTCCAGACCGGTCAGAAGGATTACCCGTTGGGTCACGTTTGTAATATATCTCCCAGTCGTCGTCACGTTTGTCCATCCATACAACATGCACAATAGAGCCGGAAACTGCAACAGAAGGCAACTGTGATTCAGCAGAGTTATTCGTCAGCCGTGTATCTGCTATTCCCCAGCTTACTCCTCCATCGTCTGAGCGTTTGTAGTATATCTCCCAGTTATCATCACGGCCGTCCTGCCATACAACATGCACAACCTGACCGGATACTGAGACAGAAGGAGATGCTGAAGTAAAAGAGTAATTAGTCAGCCGTGTATCTTCTGACCAGCTTACACCTCCATCTGTAGAGCGTTTGTAGTATATCTCAAAGTTCCCATCACGAAAGTCATACCATACAACATGCACAGCCAAACCGGATACTGAGACAGAAGGAGAGTATGAATGAGCAGAGTAATTAGTCAGCCGTGTATCTTCTGACCAGCTTACACCTCCATCTGTAGAGCGTTTGTAGTATATCTCAAAGTTCCCATCACGATTGTCGTCCCATACAACATGCACAACTTGACCTGATACGGATACGGAAGGGAACTCTGAAACAGCAGGGTCATTAGTCAGCCGTGTATCTGCTTCCCAGCTTTCGCCTCCGTCTGTAGAGCGTTTGTAGTATATCTCAGGGTTCCCGCCGTCACGGTCGTCCATCCATACAACATGCACAACCGAGCCGGATACTGAAACAGAAGGAAAGCTTGAAGGAGCAGAGTTATTCGTCAGCCGTGTATCTGCAACATCTGCACCCCAGCTTATGCCTCCGTCTGTAGAGCGTTTGTAGTATATCTCCTGGTTCCCATCACGGTCGTCAAACCATACAACATGCACAACTTGAGCTGATACTGCAACAGAAGGAAGGAATGAAGCAGCAGGGTCATTAGTCAGCCGTGAATCTGCTCCCCAATTTACGCCTCCGTCTTTCGAGCGTTTATAGTATATCTCCCGGTTCCCATCACGCTGCTCATACCATACAACATGCACAATATTCCCGTCTGCCGCTATACACCACGCATTATTCAAAGATGTAGCAGAAATAGCAGGGTCATTGGTCAGCCGAACATCCGTCTCCCATTGAGCAAATAAGTTGAACGTTAAAAGTGTAAAGTTAAAAGTTAATACAAATAAAGTTTTCATTTTGGTTTTATTTAATTGTTAATTCCTTCACACCGCCACCATCACCGCATCCTGCACAACCGCCCCGCCTTCGGGGACATCGACAGGGAATGTTTGCGTTACAAATCCCGCAAGTGCGAACTCAAGAGTTCCTTCACCCGTAAAATTTGTTACCAGCTTGTAAGTTCCGTTTGCAATTGTCACAACAGTATCGCCAGTTTCAGCAATCGTAACGTTCACGCCCTCAAGCGGATTTCCGGTTCCTGCATCGGTAACATTTCCCGTAATAGTTGCCTTCTCCGTGCTCACATACACCACGCCATACTCACGGCATTTCCTGCGTTTGCTTTCGGGTGTCTCATCGTCATGAGCCGTTTCAACTTCATTCCAGATTCTAAGGATTACAGCATCCGCTTCGGGACGCTCAGCAGCCACATCTTCCTGTGAATTATCGAAAGCATCTTTGAGTGTGCTCTGTGCAATGTTCTCGGCTTTGAAGTCATCCAATACAGTTACCACTTCGGCAATGGTCGGCATAGACATCGGCGCACCGCCGGCAGTAATTCTTGCGGCATCGCCGTCAATCAAACGCTGTCCCCAAAATGTAAGAAGCGGCTCGCTGTCGAGCGGGGGAACGCTGTTGGAACTCACGTCAAGCTGATAAAATGCTTTATGCGAATTGGGAAACACTCCGCGTAATACGGCGTTGATAAACGACTGGAAAAAATGCGAGGCGAACATTCTCGCTTTTGACTGTTTCGTCTCTTTCGATGCGGTCGAATCGGTTTGTGCCTGCAAATTGTTTGCCCGCGTCTGCATTTTTGAGGCAAACAACGGCTGGGTTGTATCAAGCCGGGTGATGGTGTTTGGTGTGAGCACAACAGCACCGGGAGCCGTGTTGTCTTTTTTGGTTTTAGCTGCGTTGAGTGCGATGAGACGTGCAGCATCTGTTTTTGGAAGTCTTCTTTGTAGTGACATAGAATTAAAATTAGTTGTTTTTTAATTAAAATTTGTGGTTTATGATTGAATAGTTGTATTTTTACGTTATTTTCTGCCTCATCCTGTTCAGGATGACCCCCGCCCAAACTTTTTTCCGCCTCATCCTGTTCAGGATGACCCCCGCCTGAACTTAAAACTACCTTCCTTCTTGCTTGTTTGACCCCGAAGGGGTCAGATGTTTATAATAATATGCCATACTATAAACCTAACGACCCCTTTGGGGTCGAACCAATGACACAGAAAGTTAGAAACTTATCTGTTCAAGAGGAAACTCCCGACAGCACTTCATAAATGTCTGACCTACCGATTATAATCCTCATAAAATGTTCGGCAAACAAGCAAAGGTTCAAACGCCTGCTCCCGCATCAATACCGTATCAAGTACGGCACAGGGTGCGGGATAAAGTCCAGCCCGACCCATGTCAAGATACCATTACCCCCGAATCAAGTTCGGGGTCACCCAAAAAAAGAACTTCTTCAAGCAGCAACTTCTTCTGTTGATTTCACAACCGGCTTGATGCCGTCATGTTTCATTCTGCCCGAAACATGAATCACAAAATTCGCAGCAATGCCAACAACTCCTTTAATATGCGGAACATGGTAAAAAGGTTTTGTTAATTCATCATGCGTCTCGATGTATGCTTTGATTTCTTCGAGAGAGTAACCTGTATCATCCAAACATTTTTTGAACTCAAGCTTTGTTTTTGCTTTCGCCTCGCCAAGAGCCATCTGCACACGTGAATGTGCGTTGATGTCTCCTTCACCGGAAGTTTCAATCGGAATGAATATCATATCTTTGAACAGGGAAGTAACCACCGACTGAACTCCGTCCGATTGCGTGGAAGGCATACATCCAAACGGCTTGAGCGAAAGAACCATGTGGCATAAATCTTTGTTGCAGTAATAAATATTCTTTGCAACTTCAAGATGTCCCTCGCCGCCTTCCATTCTTGAATTGTAGAACGGATGTCCGAGCCGCTGCATCTCAAGCTGGTTTGCAAGCGGATGCGGCAGGTTATCGAATTCTTTTCTGATTCGGTTGTATTCTTTTTCAAAAACCTTTTCGGCAATCGTGAGAATGGTAACTGTCTTTTTGTAACCGGCATAGCCCTTTGCTTTCTTGAGCACCTGCCATGATTTCGGTGCCTCTTCATTTTCTTTCAATCCCTTTCTGTCGTGATACATATTTTTTGCCTGATGAAGCATGTAAAGAAGCCACGTTGCAATCGGCTCAATCAAAAGCTGTGCACCTTCTTTGTGAAGGAAAGGGAACATGTTGAAGTTTCCGTCGCCCTCGGTTGTCTGTGCCCAGAACTCGCCTGTTACTTTGCAAATCGGTTTGACTTTCGTTCTGTCAACTTTGATTGTATCGAACTTCTTTTTAATCTCACGGATTGTGACGAGATAATAGTCGCTCATTTTTTGTTCAACCAATCTTGAGATGTAAGCCGAGCCGGGAGCTTTCGCAATTAAATTCCCAAGTATTCCGTTGAAGTTAAAATATTTTTTTTCTTTCATTCGGTGATACATCATCTCCATAGATTCTTCAAGTACTTTATCGGTTTCGCCGGGATTAACTTCGTACGGACGGATTTGATAAGCGACGTCATTAATTATATCGCCGATGTTAATTGCGTTGATAATACCGAGGAAGAAATCGAGATTCATTTCAAGACCTGCTTCAACTTCTGCCTGCTCGAGTCCTCCGGTCTGCTGAAAGATTAAAACACGGAAGCCCTCGAAACCGGAATTACGAAGTGCGAGACGATACTCAGCTTCATACATTCCGAAGCGGCAAGGACCGCATGCACCTGCTGTGAAGAAAACATAGTTGTCATTGATTTCTTGTTTAGTCAGTCCCTGTGCTTCAAGCGACTGAAGATACTGAACAAGATTTCCGACAGTGAAATAAGTCGGGTTGCACTGACCGTTGTTTCCGTATTCTTTTCCAAGCTGGAAAGCGCGTTTGTCAGGCACAGGAATTTCAGATGCGTTGTAACCCAATCCCTGCAGCACACCTTTGATGAGCTTTTCATGTTTCCATGTTAAGCCGCCGAAGAGAATTGTTACATTTGCTCTTTCGTCTTTTGTGAAAAGCTTTTCAGCCGGACGTTTGAAGTGGTCGATTGGTTTTGCTTCAACACCGTATTCTTTTTCAAGACGCATGCGTTCCTGAAGAATCATACGCTGAATCTCAGCTTCTTTGTTTTCAGTTTTGTTCAAACTGATGTTGATTGTGTTTGCCGAAGTTTTTTCTTCGACGGGAATGATTGTGTTTTCCATTTTAACCTACCTCTTAGGTTTTAGTTTATGATTTGAAAATTATTTGTTATCAAGTTGACGCATTTCTTTGAGCTTCGAACAGCTCCTTCTATTGTTGAAGGTAATCCTGTGTTTGTCCAATCGCCTGCAAGAAAAAAATTATTGTAAGCAGTTTTATTGTCCAATCGATTGTTCAGCGAATCTTTATTTGGTTTGAAAGTTGCTCTCATTTCTTTGATGACTCTGTATCCATCTATTGTCTTATTCTTTATTTCCTGAAATGAATTTGTCAATTCTCTTTTTGCTATTTCGAATATTTCTTCTTTATCTTTTTCAGCTATTTCGTTTGAAGCACTTATCACAACGCAAATCTGGTCATCTTTGACTTTAAATACCCATTGGATTGTTGCATCAAGTATTCCAACAAACCTTTCTTTGATAATCTCATCGATGCTTTCTGAAAACTTGATATGAATATTTGTTATTGATGATGTTTCGAGCTTTGATACAAACTCATTTCCCAAAAGCTTTTCTAAATCAAAAAAAGGAACTGCACTAACGTAAATATCACTTTCTATTTCAGATTTATCTTCCAGTATTAGTGAAGTTATTTTATCATCTTTAAATTTAAAAGAACTTGCTTGCTTGTTCAAAATTACATTTGCGTCTTTCTTTCTCAAGTAATTTACAGTCGGTTCAACGTATATGTCACTAAGAAAATCATTTGGCAGTACAAGGTTCGAATTTCCTTTCTCAATAAAACCATGATTAATCATTTCAACAAACATCAAAGCGGAAGTATCTTTTGGCTCGGCATTAAATACAGCAACTATAAACGGCTCCCAAAATGATTTGATAAGATTAACAGTTTGCTCTGTTTCAACAAATAACTCATCCGTATTAATATTTCTCAAATCAATATCTCTCAGTTTGCCAGACTTAATCTTTCTCAGGAATCTTATCAGGCACATATTATCTTTAAAACTTAATGCGTCATAAGTAATCATCCCGAAGAAAAAATTAAAAGGAGATTTTAAAGTATATGATTTACCGTTTAAATCTCTGAAATTTACTTCCAGCCGCTTTTGAAATTTCAACTTATCATAGCTCCCGATTATTTTCAGGAATTCAAACGTGTCTTTGTACCATGACGCAAAAATATGCTGACCATTGTCAATTATGATTCCAAGCTGTTTGTCAAAGAACGAATAAGCTCTGCCTCCTAGCTTAGGAGACGCTTCAACTAAAGTTATTTTAAAATTTTCTTTTGCAAGAAATACTGCCGCTGATAAACCTGCAACACCGCCGCCGATAACGCAAACACTTTTCTGTCCATTCACTACCTGTAAGCAACTTTATATTTCACATAAACACCGAGAGTGAAATATATCTTTTTCAGCTTTGAAACTTTTGCTTTTTTGCTGAACACGTTGTAATTCATCTTCTCAATCTTCTCAAGAATATTGAAATAAATCTTCTGCATAATCCGTGCAGGGAAGAGAAGTCGCCGGTCTTCTTTTACAAATGAGTTGTTTGCTTTCTCAAAATATTGTCTTGCACGTTTGCATTCAAACTTCATCAGCTCGATGAATGAATCGTTATAACAATTGTTCAGCAAATCATTTTCGGTGTAACCGAATCGTTTCAAATCTTCTTCGGGAATATAAATCCTCCCGTTCAATGCATCAACTTTGATGTCGCGTAAAATATTTGTTAGCTGCATTGCGATGCCGAGATTAACAGCGTATTGTTTTGCGTTATTCGTTTTGTATCCGAAAATTTCTATGCACATTAATCCAACCGTTGCGGCTGCACGAAAACAATATTGATACAGCGTTTCAAAATCTTTGTAGCGTGATGTCTGCAAATCCTGCTCCATGCCTTTTATCAATTCAAAGAATGGCTCAACGGGCATGTTAAACTTTTTTATGATAATGTTAACCTTGTTCAGCAAAACGTAAGTTGATGTTCCATCAAGTGCTTTTTCGAATTCTTCCTTCCACTCTCTGATTCGTTTATATTTTACTTCGAGTGTCGCAGATTCGTCGTCAACTATATCATCGGTCTGCCTGCAAAAAGCATAGACAGTGTTTATCGCATCATTTTTTTCCTTTGGGAGCAATGCAAATGAATAAAGAAAATTTGTTCTGCTCTGTTTTGTTATTTCTTTCTGCTCGCTGTTCAAATTTATTTGAAAAAGAGTTTTATAAAATCTGTCTTCGATAAACTCGGTCTTTTATTGAACACATCGTAATTAACTTGTTCAATCTTGTTCAGTATTTCCATTCCACCAAGCCAAGTTAATTTTAATTGTCTGTATAATTTCTTTAGTAAATCATTCTGTTTGAGTTCATCAAGTAAACCTTTTCCATCTTCAAAAATTTTTCTCGTCCGCTCAACTTGTAACTTCATCAACTCTATAAAATTTTTATTGTAAGTTTTCTCTATCAATTCCTTTTCATTGTAATTGAATCTTTTCATTTCATCTTCAGGCAAATAAATTCTGTCTTTCTCCAAATCAATTGCAACATCCTGCCAGAAATTTGTGAGCTGCAATGCTGTGCATATCTTATCTGAGTAGCCGAATAATTTTTCATCGTGACTGCCAAATATCATCAGTACTAATCTTCCTACAGGGTTCGCAGAGTTTTCGCAATAAGAAAGAACTTCATCAAAATTATCGTATCGGTTTTTTATAACATCCTGCCGAAACGCTTTCAACAAGTTTTGTAATGGCTCAATCGGGATTTTGCAATCTTCAATCGTTTTATTCAGAGCTATGAAAATCGGATCGTATGCTTTGCCTTTAAAACAATCTTCGAGTTTCTGTTCCCACTCATCAATCAGTGACAATCGTTTTTCTTTTCCGCCTTCGATATTCGGCTCATCGGCAAAATCATCTGAGGCTCTTGCAAAACAATAAATTGCTGCAATGTATTTTCGCTTGTCTTTCGGAATCAGAAGTGAAGCAACGGGAAAGTTCTCGTAATGCTTTCGTGCTGACTTTATGCAATATTGAAAAGAACTGTTTACTAAATTTTCATTCATTGTTAACTTCCTGTTATGGAAGCTTTACAAATACAAGCGAGTTAAAAGACGTTGGATTAAATTAAAAGCGAACGGGTTTTCAAATAAGTTTTCCGGGAATGCCGCAGAAAAATATTTTCAACGTTGAGTATAGATGAGATTGAAGTGCGAAGTGATGTGATTGGTTTTACAACAGAAACAAATTGAGTGAACATCAAAACAGAATAAACCAGCATGATTAACTCAAGCAGACGTATGATTTTTGCTGTCGAGTTCATGCTTGTAGGGTCGGTCGGGTCGAAGTAGAATGAAAGCCAGATTGCGGATACTGCAGTTGCAACAATCATCCAGAATCTTGTCTTTGAAGAAACTGTTCCGGGCTTAAGCTGTTTCCAGTAGAGATTGTTGCATAATTTTCTGTAACATTCTATCCGCAGAAAATTATTTACAACCCAGATAAACTTTTCCCAAAACTCTTTGAATAGTTCTTTCAGCAGGTAAGATTTTATTTTGAAATAAATGGAGTACAATTCTGATACAAAGTTAAAAGGTTAAAGGTCAAATGTCAAAGTTGAAATTCAAAGTTCAAAGTTATTTATTTTTTAATGTGATTATAGATTTAGCAAGAATGTTTGATATTTCTTTCAACTCTTGTTGTAACTTCTCGCATTGGATATTCTTTAACTTATTGGAGTCTTTTAATAATGAGAGCCAAAGCTTACTTTCGTTAGCTGATTTTAATGCAATGTTCAGATAATTAATGAAGTCTTTCTTGCTTGAAGCTGCGCGTCCTTCGACAAAGTTTGCAATAATGCTTGTTCCACTTCTGATTAATTGGTCGCTTAATCTTCTTGCAACATTATCTTTTGGAACTGTATCAAGTTCTCTTAACAACTCAAGAGTAAAAGAATACAATCTTTTCTTAAATGTTAAGAAAAAAGTTTTGTTGTCCATTTCTTATAACTTTGACCTTTAACATTTGACCTTTAACATTTACTCATATCTCAACGCATCAATCGGGTTCAGCTTTGCAGCTTTGTATGCCGGATAAGTTCCGAAAAGAATTCCTATCACAGAGCATACAACCAATCCAATCACCATCCAATCATACGGAAGAGCAACGGGACTGCTGAGCATTGCACCGAGAAGATTTCCCGCACCAATGCCGATGATAATTCCAAACACACCGCCAAGCTCACATAAAATTATTGCCTCAATTAAAAACTGCGAAAGAATATTAAACCGTTTCGCGCCGATTGCCATTCGTATTCCGATTTCTTTCGTCCGCTCGGTTACAGTTACAAGCATGATATTCATAATTCCGATTCCTGCAGCGATGAGCGAGATGAATGAAATCACACCCGCACCGTATTTGAAATATGCTGTGAAAGCATTCGCTTCTTTAATCAGCGACTCATTCGAGAAAATCTCGAAGTCATTGTCTTCTCCCGGCGGAACTTTCCGAATCTGCCTCATCAAGCCGATGACCTGCTCCTGTGTTTCGTCGTAAGTCGATTTGCTTGTGGCGGTGATTGTAATATTTATTGAGCGGTCTTTTCGTGAGCCGTAAATTTTATCCATCGTGTAAAGCGGAATGCAAACCATGTTGTCCTGTGATTGTCCGAGCGATTCGCCCTTCGCAGTTATTACGCCGATGACTTCGAATTTATTTCCGTCGATAATTACTTCTTTGCCGAGCGGGGAAGTGTGCGGGAAAATTTTATCTACAACTTCCATTCCAACCACACAAATGTGACGCGTGCTCAATCCTTCCTGCTCGGTGAGGAATCTTCCATCGCTCATCGTCCGGTTATTCGATTCGAGAAAAACATCCGTTGCACCAACGAGCTGGATATTCGGGTTCGTCTGGTTCTTTTCAAACTTAACCTGCTTTGCTCCCGACCAATCTTCAAGCCCGATGAACTTTGGCAGCGTTGCAATCTCACGCAAACGTAAACCTTGTTCGATGGTGATTGATTTTCTTTTCTCAAACTTCCGCCATCTGCCCGGACCGCCCACAAACATCGCAGGATATTTTTGTATTTGAAAAGTTCCCGTTCCAAGCTGGCTCAATCCCGAATCGATTCCTTTTTGTAATGCGTTGAGCAAAGTCATCACCCCTATAATAGAGAACACGCCGATTACGATTCCGAGCAAAGTAAGCGATGCACGAAGCTTGTTCGAACGGATTGACGAAAGTGCGGAGAAGAAAGATTCTTTTAAGTTCATTTTTTTTTAATCATTGAATCGAATATCACCGCACAAATTACACTCTGATGATGTTGTGTAAGTATTTCTCGTTCTGATACAAAGTTTTTTTGTGACGTAGTGAAAGTTTAATTGAACGTTATTGAAAGTTAGTACAAAATATCCTGCAGGAACTGGAATACTATTCATTAAGAATACTGTATCACCACCATTTGGAAAATAAAGAGACACTGTGTCGTTAGTAGGAACATAAAAAGAAATATTGCAAGCGTTAATTGCTGGATTTGGGAATGCCGGTCCGAACTTAAAAACATTACCTGTATCTCTATAACACCAATCAGTCGTATCACCGCCAAGAATATTTCCGAATTCATCTGTTCGCAGAATCATTGTGTCCGCATTTGTTGAAGGACAATTAACACATGGCTGGTCATCAGCTCTACAGCTTATGAAATAAACCGATACAATAATTATAAAAGCAACTAACGTCTTCATTAAAGATTTCATTTCATTCAGGTGCTGAAAACAGGTTCAGGGTTACTTTATTAAAACCATTTTCTTCTTCTCAACAAAACTACCAGCTCTTATCTCATAAAAATAAACACCACTCGCAAAATTACTTCCATCCCAATCAACTTCATAAGTTCCGGGTTTGAGTTGTTCGTTTACAAGTGATGCAATCTCACGACCGAGTGCATCATATACTTTCAATGTTGTGAAACTGTTAACTGCTAACTGGAAACTGATAACTGTTTTCGGATTAAACGGATTCGGATAGTTTTGTTCAAGCCCAAACCCGTTTGGAATTTCGCTGATAAGATTTATTCCTGTCAAACAACCCGTTGTGGAAGTTACAAGCTGAATGCACCAAGCTTTGAGCATTCCCGTATCACCACTAACTGTGTCGTTAATAGTTAATATCCATGCTCCGTTTGCAACAAGTCCGTTGAATATGCTGAGTGAATCAGGCAGTCTAAGTCTGAATGTTCCGGTCATCGGTGGTGGAGCAATACAAATTATGTTAGAAGCAGAATCATCGAGTCTTGTTCCTATGAAATTATCGCCGGAGCCACCGCAGTTGTTAATAATTCTTTTTCCTGTTGTGAGGTGTGAAATATAAATTCGGATATCTGAAAGCCATGTATGAAAAATAGTGTCAAGGATTACATTTAAATCACAAACATTCCCGGGAAGATTATTAATAAATATTGTGTCTCTTAGTGTGGCTAAATTCATTATGGGCTTATTAACATTGTTCCTGCAAATAGTTGTCTGAGTTTGTGAAAAGAGGGAAGCAGCAAGAAACAGAAATGTAAATAATATTTTTGTTTTCATTTCTCTTATAAAATTATTTCTTGAAAATCTTGTTACAAATATAACATGAGATTCAAGAATGTCTTACTGCAATAGTTTAGCCTTTAAACTTTTAATTTCAACTTTGAACTTTCACCTTTAAACTTTCAACCCCCGTCTTCACGAGGGCAAGCTTTACTCATATCTCAACGCATCAACCGGGTCGAGCTTGCTTGCCGTCCAAGCAGGAAAGAAGCCCGCAACGATTCCACTGATTGCAGAAATAAATAAAGCCAGCACAACAACCCACAACGGCATTGCAGTCGGCAAAAGATAAGCATCGATTAGTAAGCTGATTGGGAAAGCGATGAGCAGTCCCGCCGAGCCGCCGACAAGACAAATTGTTACGGCTTCGATTAAGAACTGCAGAAGAATTGTTCCGCGTTTGGCGCCGATTGCTTTGCGGATTCCGATTTCTTTCGTCCGCTCTTTGACCGAAACAAACATGATGTTCGCAATTCCAATCGACCCCACGATTAGCGAAAGCAAAGTGATTGCAGTGCCGAGAGTTTTAATTAAGCTCGTAAGCGATTCATAAGTTTGCCTGAACGCATCCTGCTGGTTAATTCCGAAGTCCTCTTTTCCGCCGACAGGAATTCTTCTTGTTCTTTTCATAACCGAAGACGCTTCTTCTTTCGTGTCTTCCAACGCATCGACGCCGGGTGCTTTGATATTTATGGTTAAGCTTCGCTTTGTCCCGAATACTTTGAAGAATTTTTTTATAGGAATAAGAATCCTGTTATCCAAGCTGAACAATCCGAGCATGCTTCCCATCTTTTGATTTATGCCGATGACTTTAAACAGATGACCTTTGATTTGAATTATTTTCCCTATTGGATTTACTCCAGAGAAGAACGCATCACGCACATCATAGCCGATTATACAAACGTTCCATCCGCCGTCAGATTCTGTTCGTGTGAAAAATCTTCCTTCGTCGATGTTGATACTCGTTGTCCGCTGATATTCATCGGTTGTCCCGATTATAAAAACATTTTCACTGCTGAAATCCTGGTACTTAACTGTCGCAGGCATTCCGACTGTTGGTGAAACTGACTCTGCACTCTGAATATTCTCTGCTAACTTTTTGTATTCATGCCACGAGATGTCGCGTCTGTTTTTATAAAAGTCCCAGTCCTCTTTACCGAACCACTCGAACTTTTGAATGTAAAGAACGTCAGCTCCGACTACAGCAATACTTTTTTCAAATGCTCTGTTGATTCCTTCGATTGCCGTTTGAAGAATTGTTACGGTCATAATTCCAATCACAATCCCAAGCGTAGCAAGAAACGAACGCAGCTTGTTCGCTTTGATTGAAGTCAAAGCAATGATTAGACCTTCTTTTATTTCTAAGAAAAAGTTCAATTGTATTTTGATAGTTCATTTTTAATTTTCTGGTCAAGTGCATCTTTAAAATCAAACTCATAATCTATTTCAAGTGCCATGTCAAAATATTTTTGTGCTTCGGATTTATTCCCGAGACACAGATAACATCTCCCGATTTGGAAGTATGATTCCGGCACAAGCCACTTTTCATTTTGCGGAGCAAGATTTAAATTCTGTTTGAAGCTTTCGATAGCTTTGTTGTAATCTTTTTGTTTGAGGTAAACTTGTCCGTAACCGAGATTAAGCTGAACAACAAGGTCATCGTTTTTTTTCTGCTCGATAAGCGGCTTTACTTTATTGTAATTTTCCAAAGCTTCGTTCAATTTTCCTACAGCACGATTATTGTCGGCAGTAATTAAAAATGAATCGATTACAGTTGTTGGATTATTGATTCTGTCAGTAAGTTTTCTGTGCCAGTATTTTTCCCACTCTGCATCTTTGTTTTGCTCCGTGCGTGCCTGCTTATAATAAGTTTGTGCTTCATCTTTTTTTCCGAGCAAGTCGAGTGAAACACCTATGCTGAACAAACGATTGTTGTATCGGTCATCTTTGTTTATAAAGTTCATATATTTTTTTCCGAACTCAACAGCTTTATCGAAATTATTTGTTCTGAAATAAGAACTCGCAAGAGCACCGTAACCTGTTTTGTAAACAATGTCCGACTTCATCTCCGAATTAAGCTCAATAGATTTTTCGTATGCCTGAATTGCTTCTGTCATCTTATCCTGCTGGGACATCAGCAAACCCCAAACCATCCAAACACCGGGAGAGTTCGGATATGAATTCTTCAAAGCTGTTGAATAACTTTCTGCTTCCGTAAATTTTTCTTCTCGCCATGATAAAAGTGTGAGATAAAATTTTGCTTCATTGCTCGTGTAAACACCTTTATCGGATGAAGTTTTAAGCTGTATGTAACCGGTTTCTCTGTCGCCAGAAAATCCAAGTACGTTTGTAAGCCATTGAAGCTTTCGGGGAATCAAGCTTGTCATGTAATTAAAAATTCCGAGCCCAAGATATGCATCATAGTAATCAGGTTTCTTCTCTACAACATAAGTAAGATGTTTGTTGCCGTCTTTTATTTCCGAAGCTCCTCTCAAAACATTTTGGTCCATGTAATATAAAATGAAAGCACGCATCGTATAACACCAGCCGAGATATAAACGTGCATCCAAATCATTTTCATTTTTATCCACAATCTCCTCGCATTTTTCTACAAGCTTATCACTCAGGTTCAAATAAGTTTCGTAATCAACTCTGCTTCTAGCAAACATTCCTTTCCAGAAATAAACTGTTGTCTCAAAAAACTGTCCGCGTAAATCCGACGGGACAACTTTCCGTGCTTCCTGAAACTTGCTCAACGCTTTGTCGAAGTCAATGTGATAAGTTGCATCGATTCCTTCGATTATGAGAGTGTGAACTTTTACATAATCCTGTGAAAAGATATTCAGTGATGAAATTAGTAAACCGAGAAAAATTATTTTCTTCATGAAGTGATGAGTGTTCCTTCTAATTCTTTTTTTCCTTTTGGTGTTATAATGTCCGATTCAATTTTTCCGTCACGCAAGCGGATTGCTCTGTGTGCATGGTCAGCAATAAAATCTTCGTGTGTTACAAGAATAATTGTGTTTCCTTTTTTGTGAAGCTCGTCGAATAAAACCATAATCTCATCGCCTGTTTTTGAATCGAGATTTCCTGTCGGCTCATCTGCAAGAAGAATTGACGGATGATTCACCAAAGCACGTGCAATCGCAACTCTTTGTCTTTGTCCGCCCGAAAGCTCGTTTGGTTTGTGAAACATCCTGTCATTTAATCCAACGTTTGTCAAAGCTTCTTCTGCAGCTTCCATTCTTTTTGATTTTGACATGCCTGCATAAATCAAAGGCAGCTCAACGTTGTGAAGTGCATTTGAGCGGGGGAGAAGATTGAAAGTTTGAAACACAAAACCGATTTCTTTATTTCGCACGCTTGCTAATTCCGAATCGTCCATCTCGCTTACGTTGTTTCCGTTAAGCTCGTAATAACCTGCCGTTGGTGTATCAAGACAGCCGATGATATTCATCAGTGTTGACTTTCCCGAACCGGACGGTCCCATGATTGCAACGTATTCATTTTTTTGAATTGTCATCGAAACGCCTTTTAAAGCGTAAAGCTCTTCCATTCCCATGACGTAGAGTTTAGTGAGGTCTTTTGTAACTATGATATTATCCATGAAAATTTATTCTTCTTTTTCTTTCTTCTTAATTTCATTATCAACTTTAACTTTTGAGTCAACTTCCAAATCTTTGCTGATGGCTTTATAAGGTCCTTTGACAACTTCCAAATCCGCCTCAAGACCGCTGACAATTTCAATATATTTATCATCACTGATTCCTGTTTTTATTTCTACCGATTTCACTTTTTGCGGCTTGCCGTCTTCAACAACGAAAACAATTTCCTTCGGCTTTTCTTTTTTCTTAGAGTTGTCTTCCGAAATTCTGTTCGGAGCATCTTCTTCTTTTTCAATTTTGTTTATGTCTTCTCTGGCTGTGATGCATTGAATCGGGATAGCGATAACATTGAACTTGGATTTAACTTTTATATCAGCATTGCACGACATTCCCGGCTTCAATAAAATATCTTTGTCAACAATCCTCACCTTCACAACAAAGTTTACTAATTGTTCCTGTGTGCCGATTCCTTTTGTCTTTGCAGAGTTGGAAATTTCATAAACGTATGCTTTGATAACTCTGTCAGGGAAAGCATCAATCTGAACATCAGTCGTGTCTCCGATTTTTACGTTGGTAACATCCGTCTCGCTGATTTCAATTTCTGCGTTCATCACGGAAAGGTCTGAGATTGTCATTATTGTCGTTCCGCTCATCGTTTGTGTTCCCACAACTTTTTCTCCGAGCTCATTATTTAATGTTGTAATGATTCCGCTCATCGGAGCGCGGATAGTTGCCTTCGATAAATCCTGTGAGCTTTGCTGAAGCAATGCAAGATTCTGTTTGACGTTTGCGTTCGAGCTTTTTACCTGTGACCTTGCAACTTCGAAAGCAATGCGTGCATTGTCCATGTCTGCATCAGACACCAATCCCTTATTGTGAAGCTGATTGATTCTTTGCATCTCCATTTCAGCTTTCTTTAAATTATTTTCTGCAACTTCAACTTGTGTGCGTGAATAAGTTACCCCTGCCTGCTGCTGGTTTATTCGTGAGCCGTAAGTATCCGCTTTGATTTTTACAACAAGCTCACCCTGTTTTACCTGTTCACCTTCTTTGAATGGAAGCTGAATGATTTCTCCGCTGATTTCCGCACTGATATCAACTTTTGTTTCGGGTTGAATCACGCCGGTTCCTGAAACAACTTGTGTGATGTTTCTTTTTGAAATTTTTTCTGTCTGGACTGTTACAAGCTTGTCTTTTTTGCCCGATGCTATGACTGCAATAATCAGAAGCAGAACAACGAAGCCGATTATTCCAAACAGTAGGAGCTTCTTTTTCGATTTCTTTTTTTTATTTATCTCTGCCATGTTTTGAATTTAAAAGTTTAAAACTTGTTTGATAAAATTAATATTTTAAAATTCCCTGGTAGTATTCCAATTGTTTTTGTGCAAGAATAAAATTGTAAACCTGATTTGACCTTTCGATAAGAGCATTGTTATGTTTCGTTGTTGCAGTTTCAAATTCAAGCAGTGTTCCGAGTCCTGCAAGGTATGATTCTTCAGCCAGCGTTTTATCAAGCTCGGATGCCTTTAAAGTTCTCTCTGTAATTTCCATTTGTTTGATTAATGATTCCATGTCAAGAAGAACTTTTTTTAAATCAAGCTCGATTTGTCTTTTCATTTGTTTCAAATCTTCATTTGCTGAAAGTAATTTTATCTCAGCTTGTTGTCGCTGATTGTCAACTTGAAATCCCTGCAGTATAGGGTAGCTCAGCGAAAGACCGACTGTGAAAATTCTTGAGTCAGTAATGTTTTTTATTTGAGGTGCTGAAAGATTGTAAGACAAATAACCCGAAAGAGTTGGGAAAATTAAATTAGACCTTGTAATCTCCAAGCTAGTAGAATACACGTCAAGATATTGGAGCGATGCTTTGTAGTCCTTTCTGTTTGATGCAGCAACCTGTGTGAGACGCGAAAGATTTGAGTTGTCTCCGTAAAACTTTTTCATGTAATCCAAACTGATGTCACTGAAGAATTGTTCTTCGTTCACAGAATAATTTTTATCCAGCGGAAGATTGCTTCCGCTCGCAAGCTCAATGATTGCTTTGCTTAGCTGATTGTTTACCTGCTCAAGAGCAAGCTCGTTTTGTGCAACCACAACATCCTGCCGGGATAAATCAACACGCGAGCGTTTTCCCACATCAACAAATGCTTTCACTCTCTCATACTGAACTCTTGAATCAGCAAGAGTAGCTTGGTTTACTTTAACAACACGAAGATTTTTTAAAACGGTGATGTAGGATGCAATTGTTTTCAACGCAATATCCTGTTCAAGTTTTTGCATCTGTGTGTAAAGAACTGCCTGATTCTGTTTTTGTAAATCAATGTTGTCATAGTTTGCAAATCCGTTGAACAACAAAACATCAGAGCGAACACCTAAAGTGTAATTGAAGTAATTTTGGTTCTGAGGCGGAGTCGGAATAGTTATTCCTCCGATATTTGTTCCTGAACCGGTAACTTGATTTGTCCTTGACCAGCCGGTTGTCAACGATAATGTTGGAAGAAGGTTGCCATAGCTTTGCTTTATGTTGCCTTCCTGTGCTTCGATTGAGTTTGCAAGCTTGATGAACTCGGAATTTTTTTTGATTGCATTATCCAGACAGTATTTCAGGTTCAGCTCTGTCTGTGAAAAAATTATTGATGAAACAAAAAATAATAATACTGTTACTCTTAACATTTTTTGTGTGTGAAGTTTATAATGTTATTGACGAAGTTTCTTGTTTTAAAGTTTCAAAATAAAAGCTACTTAGCATACAAAAAATGCTAATTCAAATTCATTCACAAATTATTACCAATGCAGAAGATTATTTGTTAACTTTGTGCAATGAGAACATGTGTCATAATATTATTTTTTCTTACTGTTAATACTTTCTCTCAAGTCTGGGTTTCTAAGTTCAACGGAAACTCAATCGGAACAAATTCAGCGTATAAAATAGAAACGGATAATTCAGGCAACATCTACGTCTGCGGCTCGACAACAAGAGTGGGGACGGGAAAAGATATTCTCGTTTTAAAATATAACAGCAGCGGAGTTCTTGTTTGGTCATACATAACTAATGGAACTTCCAACTTGAATGATGAAGCAAGAAGCATTTGTGTCGATAACGGCGGTAATGTTTTCGTTTCCGGTTTCATGAACAATTCTGCAAGCGGTGAAGATTTTTGTGTGGTAAAACTCAATCAATCGGGCGGACAATCATGGCTCAAAACATATTCAAGCGGTGGAAATAATAACGATGCAGGGACTCAGATTTCTATTGATGCAAACAATAACGTTGTCGCTTCGGGAAAAATTATTTCACAAAACCTTAATTTGGATTTCTTTACTGTCAAGCTAACTCAGGATGGAAATTTGATTTGGTCTCAATCATACAACGGTCCCGGAAATGCTTACGATGAACCGTTCGATATTCTCGTTGACAATCAAAACAATATTTATCTCGCCGGACTTAGCTGGGGAATAGGGACAAAACGTGATGCTGTTGTCCTGAAATATAACTCAGCAGGAAATTTGTTATGGCAATCAAGATACGACGGAGAATCACACGGCTACGATTGGGCTACTGCAATGTGTCAAAGCTTCGACGGCTACATTTTCATCACAGGAAACTCATGGCATTGGAACAACAGCTACGATTATCTCACGGCAAAAATATCACCCAACGGAAATTTGCTCTGGGCAGAAACTTTTGACGGCGGTGCATTACTCACCGACCAATCCAATGATGTCTGCACGGATAATTTGGGAAACGTTTACGTAACCGGAAGAAGCTGGAGCACGGGTTATGACATTACAACTTTAAAATATGACGGGGACGGAAAACTTCTTTGGCAGCAAAACTTTAACGGAGCAGGGAACAGCATCGATGAGGGAACGTCAATTGCATACAGAGGAAGCGGAATTTATGTTACCGGTTTTGCAAGAAGCAGCAATCAAAACTACACTGAGGATTACTGCACTTTGCAATATAACTCTGACGGAGATTTGGTGCGCTCAAGTTTGTTCGATGGAACCGCACATGCAGATGATATTGCATCATGCCTTCTCATCAACCAGTCGGGAAAAATTATTATCAGCGGCTCTACAAAAGAGAACGGAAACTTTTACGCTGTTACAACAATCATGTATGATATTGTGATTGGCATTCAGCAGATTTCTTCCGAAGTTCCTGAGAAGTTTTTGCTGGGACAAAACTACCCGAACCCGTTTAATCCAAATACAAAAATTCGTTTTGCAATTCCTGTAGGGACAGGTCGTGACCTGTCCGTTCAAATGAAAGTTTACGATGTTCTTGGCAGGGAAGTTGCTGTTCTTGTGAATGAAGCTCTTAAGCCGGGTTATTATGAAGTTGATTTCAATGGAACGAATTATTCGAGTGGGATTTATTATTACACGTTAGAATCAGACCCTGAAACAAGTTCAGGGTTTAGAGAGACAAAGAAAATGATTTTGTTGAAATGAAAAGAGCAAAGAAAATATTCTTGCTGTTTACCCTGCTTTGGGTTACTGCAGAGAACTCAAGCGAATTACAATCGCAAGTAAATCAATCTATATCTTACTTTCCTCTTAAAGTTGGGAATGTGTGGATATATAATTGTACTGCTACGGGAATGGCATGTTTCTGTATTAAGAAATATAGGTATAAGATTATTTCCACAGAGAATTTGAACGGCAAAACTTATTTTGTTTTTGAAGGAACATCAATTAATATAAATTGTCCATGGAATTATTGTTCAGGACCTGCAATCCTTTACGATTCGCTTCGAGTTGATTCATTAACCGGGAATGTATATAAATACTCAACAAACGGATGCTCTTATTCTCCGTTTGAAATATTGCATGATAGTCTTAATGCCAGACTTGGTGACACAGTAAGGAATAATTGCGGAACCTCGCAATATAAGTACATATGCATGGATACATCTTCACGAAATGTCCTAGGGACGAATCGAAGGTCAAAAAGCTTTTCTGAGGTTCAATTTGAAACGGGTTATGGAAGAAGTTTTGCCGAAGGTATCGGGCTTACAGGGTCCGGATACGGCAGTATTGCTTGCAGTCAGAATTCAGTTTTGGCAGGTTGTGTTTTAGATGGTGTTGTTTTTGGAGACACCTCTATGATTGTAGGTGTAATTCAGATTAGCTCTGAGATTCCAGAACAGTTTTCTCTTTCGCAGAATTATCCCAACCCGTTTAACCCGAATACAAAGATTCGTTTTGCAATTCCCGTAGCGTCCGTTCACCGAACGGACATTGTTCGGTTGGCTGTGTTTGATATTCTTGGCAGGGAAGTTTCTGTTCTTGTGAATGAACAACTCAAACCCGGAACTTATGAAGTTGATTTTGATGGAAGTAATTTTGCGAGCGGGATTTATTATTACACGTTAGGAGCAGACCCTGAAACAAGTTCAGGGTTTAGAGAGACGAAGAAGATGGTTTTGATGAAATAGATTGATAAGAAATCATTACTCATTATTCAATAATCAATATTCATTACTCATTATCTCCACTTCACACTCGGGCAGAGAATTTAAAAACTGTTTGCCGTAAACTTTAGTTAGAACTCGTCTGTCGAGAATGCAGACGATTCCTTTGTCCGATTTATTTCTGATTAACCTGCCAATGCCCTGCCTGAATTTTAAAATCGCTGTCGGCAAAGAATAATCCGTAAAAGGATTTCCGCCCTGCTCTTCGATGAACTCAAGCTTTGCTTCTGTTACCGGATGGTCGGGCACATCGAACGGAAGCTTTGTGATAATCACATTCCGCAGGCTTTCACCCGGCACATCGACTCCCATCCAGAAGCTGTCGACTCCGAGTAGAACGGAATTTCTATCGTTCTTAAACTCATCAAGAAGCTGGTTGCGTGAAAGCTTTTCGCTTTGAGAAAGAATTCTTATGTCGAGCTTTCTTAAATGTTCTTTCAAGCCGTCATAATTTTTCTTCAGCATACTGTAATTTGTGAACAGCACTAATGCTCCGCCGTTTGTTTTGTGAATCATCTCGATAATCTTTTGCTGAAGCTGCTTTGCGTATTCGTCTTCATCGAAGAAGTCGGAAACTTTCTCAAAGAGCTTTTTCTTTGGCTCGGGGAGAGTGTTATCGACGTAAACTTTCATTTGCAATTCAAAGTTAAACGGTGAGTCAAGAATTGCAGAAGGAATTTTCTCTGCTCCGATCGCTCTCTTAAAAAAATCAAGCGAATGATTCACCGATAACGTTGCGGAAGTCATAACGCTTAATCGGTTTTCTGTAAAAACATTTTCCCTGAAATAATCTGCAAGGTCAATCGGCGAGCAGTTCAATCCGATGTTTGTTCCTTTTCTGCCGGTGTATTCCATCCAGTAAACATGGTCATCGTGAGTTTGCTCGACGAAAGCGAGAATAATATTTCTTATGCGTGTGAATTTGGTTGAGTAATTCTTGATTTCGTTTTCTTCGTCGTCATTTTTTGCTCGTGTGATAAGTTTTTTTAACTCAATCGTTAGGTCAAGCAGGGAAGTGATGAACTCATTGTTCACGGAAAGCGGCTCACGAACACGAATCATACTCTTGTGTGTATTTTTTTTATAGAGATTAAGAACGACAGATTCAATCTGCTGAAAAAAGAAATCCGTGTCCTGAAGCAACCGCTCCACTGTCTGTTTTAATTTTGACGCATCAAACTTCTCCAGAAAACCTTTTCTCTTTCTCGGATTAAATAATTTGTTCAGCCAGAATCTTATTTGTTCACGTGTAACATTCGGTGCAACATTCTCTGCAGCGATTTTATCAATCTCATGTGCTTCATCAAAGATTGCAAAGTCATCGGCGTACAAATATCCCGGTGAAGTCCGTTCATAATATCCGAACAGTGTAAAAAATAAATAATGGTTCAGCACCAGCACATCAGCATCTTTTACTTTATTCTTCGCCTGCTGGAAAAAACAATTTGTATCTGCACCGCCGCATGACTTTGAAGTGCAGACACCTTCTTCAGCAAGAACCTCCGACCACACATTGTCATCAATTGCGAAAGGCATTTCCTGCCGAGTTCCTTTTCCGTTCTTCTGAACAAAGTTGTAAATCATTTGAAGCTGGCGTTCTTCTTCATCAACGAACAAAGATTGTTTTTCAATCAATGCTTTGTTCAATCTTTTTGTGCAGATATAATTTTGTCGCCCCTTTAAAATCTCAGCTTTGAAATCAACACCCATAACACTGTGAAGTGCGGGAATATCTTTTCCAATTAATTGCTCTTGCAAATTAATCGTGCATGTTGAAACAATTGCTTTTCTTTTCTCCTGCAAGCCGAATAAAATTGACGGCACAAGATACGCAAATGATTTCCCGACACCTGTCGGTGCTTCGATTATGTTGTGATGTTTATTTTCCAATCCATCAACGATTGACATAGCCATATCAACCTGTTGTTTGCGGTATTCGTAACTGCCGAGCTTTGCAAGAACTCCCGCCGGAGAAAATATTTTCTCTATTTCCTGTTGAAGCCCGCTCATCAAATAAATTTTGACATTTGAACTTGATTAATCAATCGATAAATTTGCTTCAATAAATTATTAATAAAAATCCTAACATTATAACACACTCGCTACCTTCTTTTTTTCTCCGAAACTTTTTGTCAAACGAAAATTAATTTTATGCTGTCAAGGATAATCAAAACAATTCCTGTTTTAATTTTATTTACATCGCTCAATTCTTATTCCCAGTTCGAGCCGAATCCTGAATTCGAATTTTATACAATCGAAACGGAACATTTCTACATTCATTATCACCAGGGCACTGAACGAACGGCAAACGTTGTTGCAAAAATCGCCGAAGAAATTTATGAGCCAATCACAAGCTTGTATCAATGGACACCAAAAGATAAAACTTCACTTATTATCAACGATGAATCGGATTATTCAAACGGAGCAACGGATTATTACGGCAACAGAATCGAGATTGCTGCGGTCTCTCTCGATTTCGATTTACGCGGAACACACAACTGGCTTCGAAATGTTATCACTCACGAATTTACTCACGTGATTCAAGTTCCTGCTTCCATGAAGTTCGGACAAAAGATTCCCGCTTTCTATTTACAGTTTTTAAATTATGAGCAGGAACGGCGTCCCGATATTCTTTACGGTTATCCAAACGTGATTGTCTCTTACCCTTTCGCCGGCTCAAATGTTCCGGCATGGTTCGCCGAAGGAACTGCACAGTATCAGCGTCAGCAAACGGAATATGATTACTGGGATGCTCACCGCGACATGATTGTCAGGATGCGTTCACTCGATGACAAGCTTTTAACTTGGGAAGAGATGGGACAGTTTGCATCGGTTACGACTTACAAAGCTGAATCGATTTACAATCAGGGCTTCGGTCTTGTGAGATATATTTCCGAAAAATACGGACAGGATAAGCTGCGTGAGATTTCCAAAAATCTCGGAAGCATCACCGCACAAACAAGCCAGTCGGCAATCGAGAAAGCAATCGGTAAAAACGGAAGCGAGCTTTACAACGAATGGAAAACATTTTTAAAAAATGATTACTCACGAAAAACAGAAAACGTGAGAAACAATTTGGTTGCAGGTGAGCAGATTGCAAAAGTCGGTTTCGCAAATTATTACCCGCAGTTTTCACCCGACGGAAAAAAGATTTCTTATCTTTCAAATAAAACTTATGACTACGGCTCAACTTCACTTTATATACATGAAATCGGTGGAAGCAAAGAAGATGAATTGTTAATTGCTTCGGTGAGCGGAAGCTATTCATGGTCACCAGACGGAAAAAGAATCTTATTCGGAAGGAGAAGCAAGCCCTCAATTCATGATGCAAGCGTTTATGATTTATATGAATACGATATTGCAAACAAAGAGGAGAAAAAAATTACAACAAGCTTGCGTGCACATGCTCCGGTTTATTCCCCTGACGGACATTATATTTGTTTCGTTGTGAATAAAGACGGAACGCAAAATCTTTTTATAACCAACTTTAAACCCGGAGAAAAAATAAAAGGGAAAACTCAGTTAACAAGTTTTTCAAACGGTGAACAGATTTATTCACCCAAATGGTCACCCGATGGAAATTATATTTTCTTCGATTACAGCAAAAGCGACCAACGGAACATTGCAAAGATAAAAATCGAAAGCAAAGAATTTAATTTTATTTTGTCCGATGAGAAAATTGATTACCGAAGCCCGAATTTTTCTCCCGACGGAAAATATCTTTACTTCAATTCGGACAAAACAGGAATCTATAACATTTACAGGGTTCTGTTGGAAGGGGATTCATCGCAATACCTGATGGCTCAAGCGAAACAAATGACAAACGTTCTCGGCGGAGCGTTTATGCCAAGCGTCGATAAAGATAACAATCTTTCTTTTGCATCGTGGACTTCCGACGGATACAAAATTAATCTGCTCAAAAATTCTTCCGAGATTGATGAGATGGTTAAGACAAAGAATGCGGAATACATTCGTCCTGATAAGCTCGTAATTAAAGAAGCAGAAAAGAACGAACTGAACTCTGCAAAGCCGGAAGATAAATTCGATTGGGCGAAGCTGAAAAGCTTTAATGATAACAATCCGAAGATACTTTCAAAGACAAGATATAACAACGTTGCAACTCCGTTGTTCTTCGTTCCTGTTTTGCGTTTTGATAATTACACTAAAGACGGAAAGTTTGTTGATGCTATCAAGCCTGGAGTTTATTTTTTCTCTCAGGATGTTCTCGGCAGAATGGGAATCTTCGGCGGTGCGTTTCTCAACAAAAATTTTGAACGCGATTTGTTTCTGCAGTTCGATTACAACAACGGATTTCCGTTTGCAAAAGATTTATTTCTCAAAAAGCTTGGCTTTGTTCCCAGCTTCTCGATTGCAGGTTACAACGTTACACGAAAAACTACGGGGGATTTGGTTGCCGGACTCGATACAATCAATGTTGACATAACTTATGATTTGCTTTCATTCGATTTCGGGATGGCGTTTAAAATTATTAACTCAAACCATAAGCTGAGAGCAAATTTCAATTTGTCAAAATATACTTCAAAGCTTTCCGAGTTTTTGATACCGCCGAATTTATTTGTGCCGGCTTCATCAACAAGTTATTTCACAGGACGCGACCTTTCGCTTACTTACACATTCAATAATTTCACTCCGAACGTCAACGATGACATCAGCCCGCTCGGCAGATACGTGATGCTGAAATACAATTACAACTTCTCCAGCTTGAATCCGACTTTAATCATCAATGAGCAGGGACAGCTTGTGGAAGAATTCGATAAGCCGAAATTCCATCAGCTTGAAACACGGCTCTACCAGTCGTTCCGTTTGTTCAACTCACATTCGCTCAGCTTCTATTTACGCGGGGGAGCAATTCTCGGAAAAGAGCAGGACAGCTTCTTCGATTTTTATCCCGGTGGATTCCCCGGTATGAAAGGTTACCCGTTTTTTTCTATCAGCGGAAACCGTTATGCTTCGGCAAATGTGACTTACAGGATTCCCGTTGCAGAAAACTTAAAGTTTAACTTCCTGCAATTTTATTTTGATAAAATTTTCTTTTCGGTTTACGGCGACGTGGGCAATGCGTGGAATCAAAAAGCCACCAAGCTGAAAGATTTTAAGAAAGACATTGGAGCAGAGCTTCGCATTCAGGCGTTTTCGTATTACGTTTACCCTACTGCGTTTGCATTCAACGCCGCGTATGGCATCGACCAGTTCAGCAGAATTGCACCGACGACAACAAGCGAAGAGAAATTAGTTACCTACGGCAAGGAATGGAGATTTTATTTTACAGTTCTGTTCGGCTTCGATTTCTTTGTGGATGGTTCGAAGAAGATGATGAAGTTTTAGACCACCCCTTAATCCCCTCCTTACTAAGGAGGGGAAACCCGAAGGGAGGGGAGGTCTGATACAATCTTTTTCCTCAATACACAATCCTCAAACTCAACACCATTTACTTTTGTAATATAAGTTTTTGTGACAGCGAAACCTTTGCTTTCAAAAAACGGTCTTGCCGTTATGCTTACATGAGCATAGATTTCTTTCAGATTCAATTCCTTCGCTTTCTTCTCAATCACTTTTAATAGCTCAGTCGCCATTCCTTGTCCCTGAAAATCTTTGTGGGTATAGAGATAATCAAGATAACCTTCTTTTGTTACCGAGCCGAAGCCAACAATTTTATTTTCTTCTTCCGCCACAAAAAAATACTGCTCGTTTATTTTGCTTGTCCACTTTGCAATATCCTGAGAAGCCGAAGCCCAAACAGAAATTTGTTTCTCGTCGTAGTCTTTTTTATTTACAGCCGTAATTGTTTCTTTGTATAACCGCCTGATTTGGTCAAGGTCGGAAATATCTGCTCTGCGGATTTTCACATGTCATTCAAAAAATGTTACTTCGCCATTTTTTAAATCGTATGCGGCGGATACAACTTTCAGTTCACCTTTATCAACCATCTCTTTAAGTATCGGGCTTTTTTTCATTATCTCTTTTACAACAATCTTTGCGTTGTTAATAACAACCTCGTTTACGTAATCCTCATTTGTATATTTCTTTTCACCGGTAAAATTTTTCGATTCTTCTATAGCAGGTTTCACTTTTGCTAGCAGCTGAGTGATGTTGCCAAGCTGTACTTCTTTAATTGCAGATTCAACCGCCCCGCAGTGTCCGTGTCCCATCACCACAATAATCTTTGCCCCCGATACTTTACAGCCGTATTCCAGACTTGCCAGCATATCTTCATTGAGAACATTACCCGCCACTCTGCAAACGAACAGGTCGCCGATTACAGCGTCGAAAATATCTTCTACAGGTACGCGGCTGTCCATGCAGGAAAGTATAACCGCTTTGGGAAACTGTCCCTGAACTGCATCTCTGATTTGGGAAGAGTGGTCTCTTGTAGTAAGGTTATTATCCAGGAAACGTTTATTGCCGTCTTTGAGGCGTTGTATAACCATATCCGGCGTCAATGCCTTCTGCTCTTCTGCGGTTAATACTTTTTCGCGTATAGTTTTCGAAGTGTCGGAAGCTGTTTCATTCTTATTTGTTGTTTTGTTTTTGCAGGATGTGAGCATTGATGTAATTACAATTACAACAATAATAGATGAGATTGTTTTTTTCATTTTGGTTATATGGTTATTGTTAAATTAGTTTGTGTGATGGCTGCTGGGCGGATTTGCAAGTTGGTGAGATTCCTAAGTTGTTTTATTCGTAAGAAGAAACTTGCCGCCTTTGGCGAGCCTCGCTTTCGCGGGATTCGGGGAATATCTGACATCACTTCAAATTTATTTTCCTGCAAATAATGTATGAATCTCCATGCCTTGAAACCTCTCTGTACTTATCCGGAGCATATCCTTCATAGTAATAAAGAATTTCAAAATCTGCAAAAGCTTCTCGAAGCCTGTTCTTCTCAATGTAGTATCTAATCGGGCAGCAGTCTTCCTTTTTCCTGAAGGTATTTGGCTCAATCATTCTTTCCGTAGAAACTAAGTCAGTAAATTCCTGGTCAAGATAATTTCGTAATGACATAATGATAATACCGGAGTGTTTCACCGTCCGTTTAAGAACTGCAAGCAACTTTTCAAATTCGCTTCGCCTCATACAGCAGCCAACAAGTAAGCAGTTGATTACGTCATAAAAGTTCTGACGATAACGATAATTTACTACGTCTCCATATTTTATTGAAATATTTGTAAGCTCATTATCATTTGTAAATTCACGCAAACGGCTTAAATATTTTTTGTTGCTGTCTACAGCTGTAACCTGAAATCCCTTCTTTGCATGGAACACACTGTCAGCACCTTCTCCACAACCAACGTCAAGTAAGCGTTTACCGTTCTTTGTATAACGCAACGCTTTTTTTATAAGCGGGTCTGGCTTAAAAGGATTCTCAAAGCCATATTTCTTACTTAGTATGGCAGTTGAAACGGTCATCCATTAAATTATTTTCCTGTTTCATTAAAAAAAGCAGACAAATATTTATTCATATGCTTTTTAATGAAAAGATTTTTTAACCGCACTTTACTTATTCGGCTGAGGAGTTACTCTCAGATACGGTTTTACTTTCTTATAACCCTTCGGAAATTTCTTATCGGCTTGCTCATCGGTAATCGAATTCACGATGATGCAATCATCTCCATCTTTCCAGTTGACAGGCGTTGCAACACTGAAGTTTGCAGTAAGCTGAAGCGAGTCCAAGATTCTCAGGATTTCATTGAAGTCCCTTCCTGTCGAAGCCGGATAAGTCAGTGTCAGCTTAACTTTTTTGTCGGGTCCTATTACAAAAACCGACCTGACTGTCATATTGTCTGCTGCATTCGGATGTATCATATCATACAGCATAGATACATTTTTATCTGCATCGGCTATCATTGGAAAGTTGACTGTTGTGTTTTGTGTTTCGTTGATGTCATCAATCCATTTTTTGTGCGACTCTAACGGGTCAACGCTTAAGCCGATTACTTTTGTGTTTCTTTTTTCGAACTCGGGTTTAAGCTTTGCAACGTAACCGAGCTCTGTTGTGCAGACAGGTGTAAAGTCTGCTGGGTGGGAAAATAAAATTCCCCATTTGTCTCCAAGCCAGTCGTGAAAGCTGACTTCGCCTTCTGTAGTCTGGGCTTTGAAGTCCGGTGCTAAATCTCCTAATCGAACTGCCATAATATTTTTAGTTTAGTTTTTATAAAATTGTTGGTTGAGCGAATATAGATACTTTACTTTAAAATTTTAATGAGAAGTGTAGTCAGTAACCCCCCATTCTCAAAAATTTCTTTTAATCATTTTACAATTCTTTTCGTTTGAAACTACAAAACAAAAAATTCTGTGTCGTGTTGAACGGTGTTGTGTGGTCTTCAGTCAGACACTTTAGTTTTTCAAAACCGTCTGTGAGTTGTTGTTGCAATTCTTCTTCGCTGTATTGGTGAATATCAAGACCGTTGCATTTTTTTGGTCCCTTGTCTGAAAAAGTTCCGATGGTCATAAAACCTTTTACTGCTTGACGTGCAGTGGTGAGATAAGTTTTTATTTCATCAGAAGTTGTGAGGAAGTGAAAAGTTGCTCTGTCGTGCCAGCAGTCGTAAGTTGTTGAAGGATGAAACTCTGTTACATCGCATGCAATCCAATTTACTTTCATAGCTCTGTCGCCAAGCCGTTGCTTTGCTCTTTCCAATGCTTTTTCAGAAATGTCAAGCACCGAAATGTTTTCGTAACCTTCGTCAAGCAGGCAGTCAACCAGTTTGCTGTCGCCTCCGCCAATGTCAATGATGCTTGCTGTCTTAGGCAAATTGAAACTGTGAACGAAATCCAAAGAAGTTTTTGGAAATTCCTGTGTCCAGCTTACTTCGTGGGGTTGTTTAGTCACATAAACTTTTTCCCAATGTTCTTTTCTTGCTTTCAATTATCGTTTATTAAAGTAAATTGTGTCCGCCAAGTTGATCAGTTTCATTTTTACAGTATCACTCCGATTCTCTCAATGTAAGCGAGGCAAGAATCCATAAAAGAAAAATGTAACTCGTTAGGACAGTAAAATCCACATAGGTATTATGCAGGGAGTATTCCGGTTTTATAATTTCATGAATTATATTCACAGCATAATGCAAAGGAAGACATTTCCCGATAAATGCAACCCATCCGGGGAGGGCATCTGTATTAATGATTAAGCCGGTCAGAAAAACAGAAGGAAGAATGATAAGCGGAATGAAAGGGAACACATGCCCTTCGTGTCGTGCAAAAGTAGAAACAAAAATTCCGAGCATCACTGAAACAACAGCAAGCAACCAAATAACGATGAATAAAATGAGTATCGTTTCCTTACTGTAATTCAAATCAAAAAGCCAAAGCGATTCAAAAAGTACTGCAACTGCCTGAAGGGTTGCAAGTCCTAAATAGCCGATTGAGTATCCACCAATAATTGAGGAGCGCCTGAACCCACTGATGAGCATTCTTTCCAAAGTTCCTCTCGTTCTTTCCTGAACAAGAAGTATAGCACATAAAAGAAAACTCAGAAAATGCACAATAAACGCACTGATGGGAATCGTGAAATTAGTTACAAGAATTGTTGGCGGAAAGGTGTCAAAAAGAAGTTTTAGAAAATAAATAATTATAAGTGGAGCAATAATGGAAAGAGCAAGAAACCGTTTATCGCCCTGCAATTGTTTTAATACTCGTTTGGCTATGATAAGTGTGTTCATTACTCTTGCTCTGAATTTTCTTTTTCTCTGATAATGTTAAGAACGATATTCTCAATGTTGTCAGGGTGAAAAGAGATTGATGTAATACTTTGATTCAAACCGAATCGCTGTAATTCTTTCGCAAGGCTTTCAGGAGTTGAATCAATAATGCTTTCTTTTATTTCTCCACCTTCTGAAAATTTCAATATCGTTTTCCCTCTTTCCAATATTTTCTGAGGTGCATCAACAGCAATAATTTCTCCGTTTCTGAGAATAGTAACTTTATCGCAAAGCAACGCCTCTTCCATCAAATGGGTGCTGATGAATAAAGTTACCCCTGTTTTAGCAAGTTGCCTGAACAAGTTCCATGATTGTAATTTCAAGTGAGGGTCAATAGCAGCGGTTGGCTCATCTAAAAAAACAATTTTCGGCTGATGGATGAGAGCACAACAAAGTGAAACTCTTTTTTTCATTCCTCCGGAGAAAGTCCGGACAAGGTCATTAGCCCGATTTGTTAATTCAGCAAAATTTAAAATTTCGTCTGTCTTTTTTTCTAAATCAGGAATATTTTGTGCGCCTGCAAAAAACATGATATTCCCTTTTGCGGAAAGGTCATCGTATAAAGCAGGTGTCTGCGGCATGTAACCGATTTGCCCGCGAAGTTTCCACTTGTCCTGAAGTGGGTCTAATCCCAGAACTTTTACATTTCCAGCGGTTGATTTCACCGCACCGACAAGCACTTTTATCAGTGTGGTTTTCCCCGCACCGTTCGGACCAACCAATCCGTAAATAGTCCCTTCCGGAACATTGAGCATAATGTTGTTTAGTGCATGGAGTTTGCCGTAATCTTTACAGAGGTTTTCAATTTCAACGGCATTTGTTATTTGCATGTCTCCGATTCTTAATTTATGTCCTGTAGCCATCTTATTATTAAATTTTTATTCCATGCGGTTGCCGGTGTTTAGCGAAGCATAATTTTTTTGTTGGTGAGACTTGTCCGTCCTTTGACGGAACACCAACAAAGGCGGAAAATATTCAAACTTATTTTTTTGGCCAATTAACGACCGCAAGTTCCATTCTTTCCTTTTTACGGTCAATCCTTGAACCTATTTTATTTATAAATTTTTCTATTTCTAATTTTTTAAATATTCTTAATTTAAATTCTTTTTTCCCAGTATATAATTTAGTTTCAATGCCCAACACTTCAAGAATTTTTCTTATCCCATCTAGCCCTACTTTATTTTTAGATGACATGTCGATGGCTTTCCTCCTTTCATCTTTTTTATAAATACTACCCTCAGAATCAAAAAAACCTTGTGCAATTCCTTTTAAGAATTCCTTGCTCTCTTCCTTTCTAATCCCGTTAAAGATATTCCATTTGTCTTCCTTGAATTCTCCGAATTTTTTTATAAGTGATTTTCCAATGTGAACACTATGAAGAAAACCCTCATAATATTTAACATTCTCATATTTGTATTTACCGATAGTCTTATTTTCAAATCTTTCTAATTTTTTTGTCTTCTTATTAAATACACTTTCTAAACACTTACAAAAAGAATCCCTAAAGGATTTGTTTGTTGTTTTTATGCCGATTGAACCCCTATCACCCATAATAGTAATGAATCCATCACCACATAAAACTCCTAGTATATAACCATAATCTTTACTATGATTTATATTTTCTAAATAATTTTCAGCATTCTCGTATCTTCTAATCTTTCCTTCCTGAATACCTTTTTTATTATGCTGTAAAAATTCTTCCTTGCTTAATTTATTTATAAAGCCTTTTTTTCTCATTAGAAAAATCCGGTTTTCAACGGCACTTTTAGTTTTTCCTAATTCCACAGCAACCTCTTTTGCTCTACTGCCGGATTTCCATAATTCAATTAGTTTTTCTGTATCACTATTTTTCCATAAATCGTTTCTTAATAATAGTGCTTTTGTATAACCCTTTTTTGCTGATAATATTTTGTCTTTATCCAAGATTGTTCCGCTTCTTATCAATTTTGATAATCTTACATAACAATTTTGTTAAATAAGTCATCAATTTTATTGTGCATCTCGGTTGAAACACTTTTTTTCATTCTTCCAATTGCTCTTTTGATTCGCCACCACATAACAGGATTTACTCTACATGCAAGCTTGAGAATGTCGTCCTCTAAATCTTTAAGTTCACTTGCAAGAATATCAGGTCTGATAATCTCCATTGCTTTTTTTGTCCCTTCTTCAATTTCATTCGCTTCAAGAGGACTTTCATTTTTTATTTCCTCGTACCAATCTTCAATTATTTCTAACCTGTCAAGAATAGTTGTCTTGCCACTCAAATAAAAAGCTGTCAAAGGGTCAATACTCGCAAGAGATTTAATTGAGGACTGATAGCTTTCTTTAATGTTGTCAAGTTGGTCAAGAATTTCGGGCTTTAAATGATTTATTACAAAATTTGAATAAAGCTTATTCATTTCTGCATGGGTCTGTGGAGTTTGTTGCTCCTTAGGGATTTTCTCAAACACTTTGTCTGTAATCATTTTTGTAATTGCATCAAAGTCGCACCGAAGAAAGCAATGGTAAGTTTCAAGAAGGTTGTAAATAACTTGCTTCAAACTTTTCTTGTCCTCTTGTCGTGTCCTGAACCATTGTCCTGCTTGGTTTAGCAACCAACCAAAGGCAATCCCAATTGTTGAGAATATAAAGCCCCAAAGTATTTTATCAAAGTCGGTCATTAGAAGTTGCCACGAACAGCCTGTTTCCTCTCCCTCCAAACATACCACCTCAACTTTATTCAAATCAAATAAAAAAAAATCCCTGCCTAAACAGGGATTTATTTTCATCGCATCTAAGCGTTAACTAAGCGTCAGTGAGCGTCAGTTTGCCACTCTGCTTTCAACAGGTGACAGCTCGCTCTTGCCCGATGCATTAACGGACTTCACAGCATAAAAATACCGTGAGCCCTTCACGATTCCAATATGCGTATAGCTTGCTTTGGTTGATGTAGCAAGAAAATGCATCTCAGGAATTGTCGAATCATCTGCGGCATTGGTAGAAGCGGCATACCATACTTCATAGGTCTTGGCATTTGCAACCTTCGCCCAGCTGTTTATGAACGCAGTTCCGTCATTGCTCTGGATAATCATCGGGTTCGTTGGCGTAGCCGGCGGTGCGGAAGTTTTTTCCTTTATTTTATTCAGGTTGTAATCCTTCAGCTTGGCATTATTTCTGCCGTGTGAGGAATACGCCTGGTCACGGTTCTTTGTGTAAGCTTCTTTTGCGGTTGTGTCCACATATTGTTCGAGAACTGCCTGCGTCTGCTCGGCAATTGCATCTGCGGTTTCCTTCGCCTGCTTGTATGTATGAAGCTGGTCTGCAATAAGTATGACGTCGTTTGGTCCCGATGTTCCCGGTCCTACCGGCCAAATTGCAACATTAGTAATAATTCCCGCAGCGATGTCCCTTAATTGTTGCTCAATTGTATCTGGTTTTGATGATGGCTTATTCATTGTCTTTTTTCTCCTTCCTAAGTGCTTTCAGAATCCTCAATACGTTCTAATGTTTACCCCGGAATACTTGGGGTTTTTGAATTGTTTTGTGAGAAACCATTTCAAACCGTTTGGTTTAAAGTTGAAACCGTTTGGTTTGAAGCTGAAACCATATGTTTTTATTTTAAAGATGATTGGTTTTGATTCAGGAACGATTGTTTCTATGTCCAAAACGTTCGCTTTCGGCTTGGGAATAATCGCTTTCATCTTGAAGTTGATTGTATTCAAGCGGGGATTGGTTGGTATGAATAAAAAAGCAATCACTATTAGTCCATAAACGTTTGCTTTTGAACTGAAAGTAATTGCTTCTACCCCCGCATTCGCGAGGGCATGCTTTGGATTGGTTCTACTCAGCCGTGAAATAATCGCTCAGAGAGCAATTACAGTCAGCTTCGAAAACAAAGAGTAGAATTTTTATCTCAGACAGGTCGTGATTTAATTAAAGAAGATTGAACTCTGACAATTTCTGAAACAAAGAGGGGAGGATTAAAGTTCTTGGGGGAATTTGTGAGTCGAATCCGTCAGCTGATTTTATTTTTTTCTCCTGCAGATAATGTATGAATCGCCGTGCCTTTCAACTTCCCGGTATTTATCCGGAGCATAACCTTCGTAGTAATAAAGAATTTCAAAATTATGAAAAGATTTACGAAGCTGATTTTTCTCGATGTAATATCTTACCTGGCAGCAGTCTTCTTTTTTCCTGAATGTATTCGGCTCAATCAGTTTTTCCGAAGCAGAATATTCAACAAACTCCGGGTCAAGATAATTTCTCAATGACATGATGATAATGCCATTCGGCTTCACAGTTTTTTTAACACGGACAAGCATTTTTACAAACTCGCTTCGTTTCATGCAGCAGCCGAGAAGCAGACAGCTGATAACGTCATAATAATTTTTCGGGTAACGGTAACTGACAGCATTGCAAAACCGAACAGAAATATTTTTAAGCTGGTTATCCCTTAGAAAATTCCGAAGACGTTTAAGATAATTTTTGCTTCCATCGATAGCAGTAACACGAAATCCCTTTTCGACATAGAAGACACTGTCGGCACCTTCACCGCATCCGACATCAAGCAGACGCTTTCTGTCTTTGATGTAACGCAAAGCTTTTTTTGCAAGAGGGTCGGTTTTAAACGGATACTCAAAACCGTACTTTTTTTTGAGTGAGTTCGTCAAAGTGTTTTATTTTGTAAAATCTGCTGGAGCTCATCCGGAGATGAAATGAATTTAACATTCCTTTCGATGAGCTCTTTCAATCTCTCGGAATCTTTTTTCAATGTTTCTATAACGGGCTTCCAGATGTCCTGATAGAAGAACATCTGCTTTTCTTTCAGGACATTTTTGTTCATCAGCTCCAGCGTTGTAGCAATTTCAACAAGAGTTCCTGTTCCTCCTTTGAAAACAAGATAAGCATCGCCAAGCTCGATGAGCTTTAGAATTCTTTCCATCAAATTGTTGCAGGGAATTTCTTCGGTAAGGAATTCATTCGGCGGCTTATTCCATTCTTTAACCGTTACACCGATAACTTTTCCCTGCCCGTACAGGCGGGCGTTTTCTTTCGCCGCACCTTTGGAAACAGCTTCCATGATTCCTAAATACCCGCCGCTGCAAACTGCGAAATCTTTTTTTGCAATCATTGAACCAAGAAGTTCAGCATCTTTGTAGATTTGGTTGTCAGGAGAGGTGAACGCCGACCCGAAGATTGTAATGACCAATTTACAATTAGTAATTAGTAGTTAAGTAATAGAAGAAATTTCTCAATGAACATTTAATATCGCAATTTTTTTTTAAAAATTATTAATTACTAATTATTAATTACTAATTTTCCTCTGGTGGTTCATAACATTCTCTGCATCGTGCTTCGTAATAATCCTGTGCTCCGACTAAAACCAGTTCACCGCTATTTGTGAGCCGCTGAGTTCTGTTTGCAGGAGCTCCGCATTTCATGCAAACGGCAAGTGTCTTGGTAATGTATTCTGCAACAGCAAGTAATTGAGGCATCGGCTCGAACGGAACTCCGCGGTAATCTGTGTCGAGTCCGGCGACGATAACCCGCTTACCCTGGTCAGCAAGCTTTTGGCAAACATCGACAAGTGATAAATCAAAAAACTGTGCTTCATCGATTCCGATTACCTGTGCATCAGAAGAAAAGAGAAGAATCTGCTCCGCGCTTTCAACGACCGTTGAAGGAATTTTTTGCTCGCTGTGAGAAACTATTTCGTTCTGGCTGTAACGTGTATCAATCCTCGGCTTGAAGATTGCAACTTTCTGCTTTGCAATCTGTGCACGCCTCAATCTACGAATCAGTTCTTCGGTTTTTCCGCTGAACATCGAGCCGCAAACGACTTCAATCTGCCCGAAATTATATTTAGAAAAATTATCTGACATGATTTAATTAGTAATTAATAGTTAGTAATTAGTAATAAAACAATTATTGTTTATTTCTTTTCAATCCGTAATCTCTGTGAACTCTGTGGTAAATGGTATTAAAGTTTGAATGAAAAGGGAATAAGCTCTTTAATTTTTATTGTCTTAGTTTTTTTGTCTGAAGTTATTATCATCACTTCGAGCTCAGGATTAAATTCAACCATTGCCTGTCTGCAAAGTCCGCAGGGAAACTTAAACTGCTTGGAGCTTGTGACGATTGCAATCTTAGTGAATTTTTTCTCGCCGTTCGAGATTGCATTAAACAAAGCAGAACGCTCCGCACAGACTGTAAGAGAGAAAGCATCGTATTCGATGTTCGTTCCGAGATAGATTTTACCCGACTTTCCAAGCAACGCCGCCCCGACTTTGAATTTTGAATGAGGCGAGTGAGAGTTCTTCATCGCACGGAAAGCCGAATCTATTAATTTTTTGTCTGACATGAATTTCAATATAGCTAATAAAGAAAATTATAGAAGCCGAAATCATCGGTATAGATAAAATCGAATGAGAAAATTATACTTGTTAAATAATTCTTTATGAGACGCCGTAAAATATTCCGCTTCTTCGACCGTTACTTCGGAATCCCCTTGGTGATTTTTCTCGCTGTCCTCACACGAAAGAGAAGACGATTGCCGATTGAGAACATTCAAAACATTTTATTCATAAAGCTTGCTGCGATTGGCGATGCGATTTTATTAATTCCGACTTTGCGGAAACTCAAACAAGGATTTCCAAATGCAAAGATTACTTTCATGTGCTCGGACATCAATAGGGCAATCCTCGAAAAGATTCCTTACGTTGATTCGATAATCGATTGCAAGGTTTATGATTTCTTAAAGAACCCGCTCAACTTCTTCCGCTTCATTCGTAATCTGAGAAAAATAAAATATGAAGTTCTGATTGATGCAGGTCAATGGGAAAGAATAAATTCTTTGCTCACAATCTTTGCAAGAAAAGATTATTCAATCGGATTTAAAACTGAAGGACAGTGGAAACATGTTGTCAACGATGCAGTTGTTGAGCACAGCAGAACTAAACATGAGCTTGAGAATTTTATGGATTTGCTTCAGCCGCTTGGATTGGTTCCGCTCGCAGCAAAACCGAGTTATGACGAGCTTCAGCTTGAGTTTTATTTGAACGGAGCAGACAGAAAGTTCCGAGATGATTTCTGGAAAGAAAATAATTTAACCGGCAAACGGGTTATTTGCTTTCATCCGGGATGCGGTGAAAACGGAAAGCCGCGTGAATGGAAAATCGAAAATTATATTTCAGTTGCAAACAAACTTTATGAATTTAATAAAGACATCAGAATTCTTATCACCGGAACAAAGATGGAAAAATATTTGTGCGATGAGCTTTATGAAAACACAAAAGAATTTACTCTGAACACTGCAGGCAAGCATACTCTCGAAGAAACAGCAGCTCTTGTCGAGAGAGCAGAGCTGATGGTTTGCAGCAACACAGGGATTCTTCATGTTTCTTCATGTGTCGGGACAAGAACAATCGGGCTTCATGGTCCGACCAATCCGAACAAGTGGGGAGCTTACAGCAGCAAGGCAATCACAATTCAAAGCGATAAGTTTTGTAGTCCTTGTTTATATCTCGGTCACGATTACGGCTGCAATAAACCAACTTGCATGAAACAAATTACACCGGATGAAGTTTATCAAAAAATCAGAAAGGCGTTGAACTAAAATGCGAATCGGAATTTTAACAAGCGGCGGAGATTGTCCGGGATTGAATGCTGTCATAAGGGCAATCGTACGAAAATCTATTCTGGAAAAACTTGAAACGGTTGGAATCCTCAACGGCTGGCAGGGAATCATCGAAGAAAAAATTATTCCTCTCGGAATTAATGACGTTGCCGGAATAATAAATCGAGGCGGTACAATTCTCGGCACATCGAGATATTCTCCGTTTGAAGTCGAAGGCGGGAAAGAAAAGCTTTTGTTCAATGCAAAGAAGAATAAACTCGATGCAATTATCAGTATCGGCGGTGAAGGTTCGATGCACATTGCAAAGTTTGCTTTCGAAGCGGGATTAAATGTGATTGGACTGCCTAAGACAATCGACAACGACATTTACGGAACGGATTATTGTTTCGGCTTCGATACCGCTTCAAATATTGCAACAGAGGCGATTGACAGAATTCACACAACCGCAGAGTCACATCACAGAGTAATGGTGGTAGAAGTTATGGGAAGACATGCGGGGTGGATTGCAATTCGTGCAGGACTTGCCGGCGGAGCAGACATGATTTTAATCCCGGAGAAACCGGAGAAGATAGATTACGTGGTCGATGTTGTTTTGAAAAGAAAAAAAAGAGGCAAGCTCTTTTCAATTGTTGTGGTAGCTGAAGGATGTGATTATCTGAAAAATGAATTAAGAAAATACAAACAATTCCGTGAGTCATCAAAAAAGTTTGACGACTTCGGCAGAGAACGGCTTGGAGGAATCGGACATTTCCTCGCGGAAGAAATTGAAGACAGGACAGACATCGAAACGAGAGCTGTCATTCTCGGTTACGTTCAGCGAGGAGGAATCCCGAGTGCATTCGACAGATTGCTTGGCACAAGATTCGGTGTTCACGCTGTTGAAATGATTAAACAAAAACGCTGGGGAAGAATGGCAGCACTCAAAGGTTTAAAGATTGTCGATAAATCATTCGATGAAGTCGTTGGAAAGGTTCACTTAGTCGATGATGAGTATTACAACGTCGCAAAAACATTTTTTAATTGAGATAAATTATAGTATTCTTAAATAAATCCAGAATCATTATTTAGTATCATACAAAAAAGGAGTTATCATGTTAAAATCAATTTTAATAATTGTTGTTTCTATTGTTTTCTTAAATCACACACAAAGCCAAACCTGGAGTCCAGTAGGAACAGGAACAGGCAGTGAAGTCTTTGCTGTAATATCATACAACAATGACCTCATCGTTGCAGGAACATTCAGTACTGCAGGAGGTCTTCCGGTTAACCGAATCGCAAGCTGGAACGGTTCGGTTTACAATCCGTTAGGAACCGGAACAGAAGGAGGTTTTTTAAATCTTGGAATTGTCCGATGCCTCGCTGTTTATAACGGTGAGCTGATTGTCGGAGGTTACTTTGATAGAGCAGGAAATTTAGCTACGCCGGGCATTGCAAAATGGAACGGAACTTCATGGTCAATGATGGGAACAGGAATGGGAGGAACAAATCCTTTTGTAGAAGCTCTTGTGGTTCATAATGGACAACTGATTGCCGGTGGAACTTTCACAACAGCCGGCGGACTTTCGGCTTCATGTATCGCTTCATGGAACGGAACCTCATGGACAAATATGAGTTCGGGGATGACTCCTTCGGGAAATGTCGGGGTTTACTCGCTGGGAGTTTATAATACATTTCTTTATGCAGGCGGAGATTTTCTAACAGCCGGCGGAAATCCCGTTAGCAGAATTGCAAGATGGACAGGAACAACATGGGTTACTCTTGGAACAGGAATTCTTGGCTCACTTGTGAGGTCGATGGCAGTTTATAACAACTCGCTTTACGTAGGCGGAACATTTTACCAAGCCGGCTCTACCAGTGCAAACAATTTTGCAAGATGGAACGGCGGAACGTGGTTTAATGTTGGCGGCGGCACAAATAATTCCGTGTATGCATTATTACCGCTCGGCACATTTTTATATGTCGGCGGATTATTCAACTACGCCGGAGGCACTGCTGCAAATTATATTGTGAGATGGGATGGAACAGCTTGGTCGCAAATGGGTGTCGGCTCAAATAACGGAACAGCCGCTACTGTTACATGTATCGGGTCTTATTCGGCGAATGCGTTTATTGCGGCGGGCGGATATTTTCTTTTGGCGGGCGGCGCGGATGCACGGAGAATTGCTCTGTGGGGAAGCTTAACTAAGATTGACCCTACGTCGAATAATGTTCCTGAGGGCTATCAGCTTAATCAGAATTATCCCAATCCGTTTAATCCGACAACAACAATCGGGTTTGATATTCCCAAGAGCACAAATGCTAAGCTTGAAATATTTGATGCAGCAGGGAAGTCGGTTGAGATTTTGTTTGATGAAGAATTATCTGCGGGCAAATATGAAATTAAATGGGACGCATCAAACAAACCAAGCGGAAATTATTTTTATAAATTGACTGCAGGCGATTATACAGAGACAAAGAAAATGAGCTTGGTGAAATAATATTGTGCGATTGTATGGATAACATTGTACGATGTTAGGCAGAAGTCAGACGATTTTAGGTAGAAATCCTGTGATGTTAGGTAGAAAACCTGTGATGTTAGGTAGAAATCCTGCGATGTTCGGGAGAAATCCTGCGATTTCCGGGGGAAATCCTGCGATGTTAGGGAGAAATCCCACGATTTCCGGGGGAAATAGTGCAATTTCAATCGAAATTTCAAAACAAACACATTTTTAAACTAAAATAATAGAAAGCTCAGGTACATAATGTTAAAATACTTTATTCCAATAGTCGCCTTCTTCACAAAATTCAAAAGCGGACTTACGGCAAATGCAGCCGATTGGGCAGCTCAGCCGGAAACTCCTGCCGTTATGCAGGCACATATCGATGACATTGCATTAGCCGATGGAGAAGTTGACTCCGCAAAAATTACTCTTGCACAAAAACAAGCTGCAGCCCGTGCTGTGCGTGACAGCAAAATCGGTATTAGGGAAACTCTCAACAACCGTGTAAAAGGAATTTATCCGGATAATCTTATTAAGTGGCCCGAATTCGGCGTGCACGTTCCTGTAACTGATGCACCGGGAAGAACCAGACCGACTTATCAGCACAACGTAAATATAATTGACGATACGGACGGACAAGGTTTTATTTTAACGAGGCAGACCGATGCCCTTGCCGATTATTGTGAATGGGAGAAAGGACAGTCGGCTAATCCTTCAGACACCACTACAATTCCGTCGATGCTTGCATGGAGAACAAACAACAAACTCAAGCTTGTCGATGATGAAGTTGACCCGGGAATCCGTTATTGGTACAGTGTCCGAAGCGTAAACAATCATGGCGTTGGTCCGTGGTCGGAAGCCGCAAGCAGAGTGCAGTAGAATTAATTATCAATTGTCAATTAGTATTTAAATAAAACAAAAATGAAAAACTCAATATTTACTTTCTTATTTGTTATTTGCTCTTTATTATTTGGTATTTGCCATGCACAATGGCAGCCCGATGTTCGGCTGACAAATGACCCTGCTGAGTCTGGTACGTCTGGCAATAATGCATGGTGTATAGCATCAAGCGGGAGCATTGCCCATGCCGTATGGTTTGACCTTCGTGTCGGAAACTATGAGATATACTACAAACGCTCGACAGACGGAGGTGTAAGCTGGGGGACAGATACACGGCTGACGAATAACTCTGCTGTTTCAGGGTATCCTTCTGTAGCAGTATCCGGCTCAGTTGTGCATGTTGTATTACATGACAATCGTGACGGGAACTATGAGATATACTACAAACGCTCGACAGATGCGGGATTGACCTGGGGAACAGATACTCGGCTGACGAATAACTCTGCTGGTTCATTGAGACCTTCTGTATCATTATCCGGTCAAGTTGTGCACGTTGTATGGCGGGACAATCGTGACGGGAACGAGGAGATATACTACAAACGCTCGACAGACGGAGGGGTAAGTTGGGAAATGGACACACGTCTGACTAATAACTCTGCTGTTTCAGGGAATCCTTCTGTATCAGTATCCGGTCAAATCGTAAATGTTCTATGGCATGACCTTCGTGACGGAAACTATGAGATATACTACAAACGCTCGACAGACGGAGGTGTAAGCTGGGGGACAGATACACGGCTGACGAATAACTCTGCTGCTTCATATGACCCTACATCATCAATATCAGGTCAAGTTGTGCATCTTGTATGGAGTGACTTGCGTGACGGAAACCCTGAAGTATATTACAAACGCTCAACAGACGGAGGTTCAAACTGGAGTGCAGATATACGGTTGACTAATAACACTGCTCCATCATGGTATCCTTCTATATCTGTAGACGGTTCATTTGTGCATATTGTATGGTATGACGAACGTGACGGGAATGCGGAAATGTACTATAAACGTTCAACTGACGTTGGTGTAACTTGGGGAGCAGATACGCGGCTAACTAATAATTCTGCTGGTTCATACGACCCTTCAATATCAGTGTCAGGACAGGTTGTACATATTGTGTGGAAGGATAATCGTGACGGGAACGAGGAAATATATTATAAACGCGACCCTACGGGTAATCCTATTGGAATAATAAATATTAATACGGAGATACCAAATCAATTTTCTCTTTCGCAAAACTATCCTAATCCGTTTAACCCAATGACAGTTATCAGTTTTCAGTTAGCAGTTAACAGTTTTGCATCACTGAAAGTTTATGATTTACTCGGTCGTGAGGTTGCAACACTTGTGAATGAAGAATTAAAACCCGGAACTTATGAAGTTGATTGGTCAGCGGATAAGTTTGCGAGTGGAGTTTATTATTATAAACTCACCGCAGGGGATTATACAGAGACGAAGAAGATGGTTTTAATAAAGTAATTATAGACCACCCCTGTCCTTCGGACGTCCCCTCCTTAGTAAGGAGGGGATTGAGGGGAGGTCTAAAGTCCCGTCACCCTGAAACAAGTTCAGGGGGCGGGATTTTTTTATTAAGCTGGTAAAATAATTTCTTTGTAAGTCAATCGTTCATTGAATATCTTTGTAATTCCCACTAAATTAAAATCGATTAGATGCTAAAAGCAAAAAAGAAAATCACACACAAAGAAATTAAGCAGGATAAATTAGTTACTACTTATTATCAGTCAAGAGAATGGTTTGGTAAAGAAGAAAACAAGAAGAAGATGTACATAGGTCTTGGAATTATTGCCGTACTTATTGTCGCAGGTTTCTTTTACATGAGCAGCAAAAAAGCTAAGACGGAAGAAGCGGAAACAAAGCTTTCGGCGATAATCAATTTGTATGAAACGGAAAAATACGCCGAAGCGCTGAACGGCGACCCGGCAACCAACACGATGGGCTTGATTGATATTGTAAATAATTACGGCGGAACGGAAAGCGGTCAGACGGCAAAACTTTATCTTGGTAATTGTTATTACAATCTCAAAAACTTCGATGAAGCGTTGAAAACATTCGACGATTACTCTGGTAAGAATGATATCGTTAAAGCATCGTGCATATCAGGAATCGGTGCGGTTTGGGAAGCCAAAGGCGACTTGAAAAAAGCAGCTGAGTATTTTGAAAAAGCTTCTAAGATTAATAAAGAAGTTATTACGAATCAGGAAAATGTTTTTTATGCAATCAGAGCTTACTCGCAGGCAGGGGATAAGGAAAGTGCAAAACGGATGTATGATGTTTTAAAGAATGAGTATCCTAAATCGAAGTATCTCAATGATACGAAACGGTTTGAGTCGGAGTTTAAAAATTAATATTCAACAATTTAACGATATGAACACAAAGCCCTTTGAGAGTTTTGTGTTTTTTTATTTATGAACTGGATTGATATAGTAATAGTTTTATTCATTGGTGTTCCGGCATTCTTCGGATTCAGAACAGGATTCATCCGAAGAATTTTTGGAATAGCCGGATTAGTTCTGGGATTTGTCCTTGCTGTGAGATTTTATGACATGCTCGCTGGACTTCTCAGCAAAGTAATTCACATCTCTGCAACGGGAATGAATGTTCTGTGCTTTTTAATTATTGTTCTGCTGCTCTACGGACTATCAATCTGGCTCGCGAGGTTTATGTCTGACATGACCAAGGGCACTCACATTATTGACAGAACATTTGGCTTGGTATTAGGTGCACTGCAGGGAATTCTGCTTGCGAGCATTCTGCTTTTCAATCTATCGTTGGTAAATTATCCTGAACAATCGACACGGAACAGCTCACTTTTTTATTCAAGGATTTATCCCATAGCACCGAAAGTTTTTCAGAAAGTTCTTGGCTTTTCACCGGACCTTGAAGAGCTATACGATAAATACAAAAATGTTTTGCCGGAAAAGAAATGAACAAGATTCTTATCATAGAAGACGACATGGCAATCATCGATGTGCTGAAAATGATTTTTGAAAATGACGGATTCATAACCGAGCATGCAGTAAACGGTGCCGAAGGAATTGAAAAATTTAATTCGGTTAATCCGGATATAACACTGCTTGATATCCGCATGCCAAAGAAAGACGGCATAGAAGTCCTGCAGGAAATTAAAAAGAAAGATAAAGATGCAATTGTTGTAATGATTTCCGGACATGGAAATATAGAAACTGCAGTTCAGACAACGAAGCTTGGTGCTTATGATTTTATTTCGAAGCCAATTGATATGGAAAGATTGAAGCTGACTATTCAAAACGGACTTGCATACAAAAGATTATTAACGGCTAATCTGAAAATGAAAATGATGCTTGAGAAAGATGAAAAGCTTATTGGACAATCGGAGCAGTTCAAAAAACTTTTCTCGTTAATTAAAAAAATATCTTCAACTTCAAGCAGAGTTTTAATAACCGGAGAAAACGGAACGGGGAAAGCACTTGTCGCAAAAGAAATTCACAGGCAAAGCTCAAGAGCAGAGCATCCGTTTATACAAACTAACTGCTCGACAATTCCGGAAGATTCAATTGAGCTTGAATTGTTCGGCTGTGTCGAAGGATACTTAGATTTTTCTCCCGACAAACGTCAGGGAAAATTCGAGCAGGCAAATAATGGTACGCTTTATCTTGATGAAATTTCAGACCTGAGCTTGAATGCTCAATCAAAGCTGCTGAATGTTTTGAGTGAAAGCAGAATTCAGCCCTTGGGAAGCAAAGATTTTATTATGGCAGATGTCAGAATAATTTCTTCGACAAACCGGGATTTGAATATGCTCGTTTCAGAAGGAAATTTCAGAGAAGATTTATTTCATAGATTAAACGTGCTGAATATTCATGTTCCGCCATTGAGAGAAAGAAAAGAAGACATACCTGAGCTTGTGAAATTTTTTATTCAAAAAATATGCAACGAAAATAAGCTTGGCAGAAAAATATTATCTCCTGAAGTTCTTACAACATTATCAAACCTGAAATGGCCCGGCAACGTCCGTGAATTAAAAAACGTTCTTGAAAGAATGATAATACTTTCCGAAACAGATGTGATTAATGCTTCTGAATATTTGAATGACCACAATACATATTATTCCGAGTACGAAAAAATTTTTAGCGACAGCACATCGCTGCATGAGTTTCAGGATAATTCAGAAAAAGTATTCATTGAAAAAGCATTGACTGAGAACGACTGGAACATTTCAAAAACGGCAGAATCATTGCACATCCAGAGAAGCCATCTTTATAACAAGATTAAGCAGTTTGAAATCGAAAAACCTCAGAGCACGAAGTAAGGTTATCAGTTAGTTTAAACAATATTTAAACGGTTGAGTTAATGAAAGAATATTTCTATTTTACAGGTATGATTCAAAAAATATTATTACTTCTATTTATTTCTGTATCCTCAATTTGTTTTGCCCAGCTTGGCAACAGTAATATGAGGTTATTGTCTAATCTAAATCAACATGTTATCTCAGGAAGAGAGTATTCGGCTTTATGGGGTTACCTAGCACCTAACGGAAGAGAATATGCCATCATGGGTTGTTACGATGGTACTACATTTGTTGATATCACAGACACGACCAATATCCATGAAGTTGACTATTTACCCGGTCCAGTTTTTGGAAATAATTCTCACACCTGGAGGGAAATGAAAACGTTTTCTCACTATTGTTACATAGTAAACGATGTAATTAACGGTGCAATGCAAATTGTTGATTTGCAATATTTACCTGACTCTGTTCATCTGGTTAGAAACTTCACTTTTGGAAGTTTCAATAGAGGACATACAATTTCTCAGGAAGGTCCGTATCTTTATATAAGCGGCGGGAACGCATCTACCAACGGCGGTATAAGAATTTTGGATTTAACTTCTAACCCGGAACTTCCTACAGTCAGAGGACAATGGACTACCCGATATGTTCACGATTGCAGAGTAAAGAATGATACAATATTTGCCTGCAATATTTGGACAGGAGAAGTTACTGTAATTAATGCTGCCAATAAAGATAACCCGGTTCAAATTAATTTTTGGTTTAACAATCCCAATGGGGGTCCCCATAACTGTGCATTAACACCAAACAGGCAGTTCTGTTTAGTAGCAGATGAAATTAACGGTAATCCCAGACTCCTTAAGATTTGGAATATACAGAATCTCAATAATGTTATTCAAGTTTCTACATGGCAGCCAACAGGAATAACTAATACAATTGTTCATAATGTTGAAGTATATGGGAACTACGCTTTAGTTGCCCATTATGAAGCAGGACTAAGAATACTTAATATTACCAATCCTGCGGCGCCGGTAGAGATTGCCTGGTATGATACATTTCCAAGCGGTAACGGTTTTGATTACAGAGGTTGCTGGGGAGTATATATGTTTCCATCGCAGAAAATTATTGCCTCTGATATGCAAACAGGTTTATATGTATTCAAGACTTCAACCATAATAACTTCAAATCAAAATAATCAGAATAGTTCTCCTGCAAAGTTTGAACTAAAACAAAATTATCCGAATCCGTTTAATCCGACAACACGAATTGAATTTTCTATTCCAAAGGCATCGCATGTTTCATTAAAAGTTTTTGATGCTCTCGGAAAACATGTTGCAACTTTGGCGGATGAATTCAGGAACGTTGGAAATTATTCTGTAAGCTATGATGCAGCGAGATTAGCAAGCGGAGTTTATTTTTACAACTTGGTTGCGGGTGATTACAAAGAATCACGAAAGATGGTTTTAATAAAATAATGACATGTAGGGGTTCAATATATTGAACACTTACTGTTGAAACTTCTTCTGTTTGATGGTTTGACCCCGAAGGGGTCGTAAGATTTATAGAATGGCATATTGTTTTTATAGATGGGTTTTCTTCTTTGGGATTGTAATTAAATGATATATAATTAATTTTTGAATCAATAATATAAAGGAGAATATTATGTTTACAAAATATTTTTTAATTTGTGTTTTTGTTTTTTTATCAAGCTCTGATTTATTTTCTCAGTCATTTCAGAGTTTGAATTTTGAAGGTGCGGGTTATGTTACCGAAGTATATGCACCCACACATGTTACTGGATTATTATATTGTAGAACTGATATAGGAGGTTTATATAGAAGCGAGGGTTACCCAGCTACTTGGGAATTTATTAGCCAGCAATTTATATCACCAGGTGGATTGATGATACAAGGGCTAGCATATTATTATCAAGGCAACCCTGGGTTTATAATAATTGCATGCGGTACGGATTATCTGCCCAACGACCCTAATCGAGGCGTCTGGAAATCAAATAATGCTTGGCAAGGAAATCCTGTTACCTGGACAAAAACCTTGGATATTAATTTCGGAGGAAATGATGATTATTTAAAAGTCGGCGGTGAGTGTATAACTTTCGATAATAATTTATGGAGTAGCAATATAGTATATGTAGGCGGATTGAATAGCGGAATATTCAGAAGCAATAATACGGGTGATACGTGGACGCAGATAGCTTCAAATACACAAGTAACAGTGTAAAAAGGATGTCAGAAAAGCCTGCCTGGCGCCCGCCGTGGCGCCTTTGGCGACAGTGCTGCAAGCAGGATACATAGGGAATAATTAACTAAACAAACTAATCATCAAAATGAAAAAAATCTTATTATTAATCTTACTGCTTTTCTCATCAAACATCTTCTCGCAATTGGCAAACAGCAATATGACATTGCTTGCAAATAGAAATCAGCATATAGGCGGTGCAAGTTATTCCGCTTGCTGGGGCTATAGGGCACCTAACGGAAGAGAGTACGCAATTCTCGGATGCGGGACTGGAACAGCATTCGTGGAGATAACCGATACATTAAATATTATCGAAAGAGCTTTTAAAACCGGTCTGACAAGCGGTTGGAGAGAGATGAAAGTATTTTCTAATTACTGCTATGTTGTATCTGAAGCAAATGGCAGCGGTCTTCAGATTTTTGATTTGCAGTATCTTCCTGATTCTGTTCGTTTAGTAACAACTTATACATACGCCGGATATACCCGAACACATTCAATCTCACAATCAGGACCGTATCTTTATTTGCACGGCGGAAACGTTTCGCCCGGCTTACCAAATGTAGGCGGTGTTACAGTTCTTGATTTAACAAATCCGGTAGCTCCTGTGAAAAGAGGTTCATGGGGAACACAATATGTTCACGACAGCAGAATATTGCAAGATACAATCTGGGCTTGCAACATTTATGACCCGCCCCTCGGTGGGGTTGCCAGTATCTTTGTTATAAATGCAACTAATAAAGATAACCTTACAACAATCAATTCATGGATTAATAATCCGAATCCATTCCCTCATAACTGTGCAATCCCGCTTTCTAACAGAAGATATATTTTGACAACTGATGAAAAAAGTTCACCAAACGGTAAATTGAAAATTTGGGACAGGTCAAATCTTTCTGCTCCTGTGCTTGCTTACACATGGATGCCAACAGGGATAATAACTGCGATTGTTCACAACGTTGAAATTTATGGTAACTATGCAATCGTTGCACATTACAGAGCCGGGGTAAGAGTAGTAAATATTTCCAATCCAACTGCTCCTGTAGAAGCTGCATGGTATGATACATATCCAAGCAGCAATTCTGCAGATTACAGTGGATGCTGGGGTGTGTTTATGTTTCCTTCAGGGAAGATTATCGGCTCGGATATGCAGACAGGTTTATATGTTCTCAAGACAACTTTTAATATCGTGGGTGTGAACAGCAATGAAAATGTTCCTGTAACTTATAAGCTAAGCCAGAACTATCCAAACCCGTTTAACCCGACGACCAAAATTAAATATGAAATTCCAAAAGACCACCACGTAAAGATTTTGGTTTACGATGCAACGGGAAGACAAGTTGCAATTCTTGCAGATGAATTCAAAAGAGCTGGAAGCTATTCTGTTAGCTATGATGCAGGAAGATTAGCAAGCGGTGTTTATTATTACAGCCTGATTACTGATGATTACAGACAATCAAAAAAGATGACACTGCTTAAATAACTATGAGTAAATAGTAAATCAAAACCTGATAGATTTAAAACCTGTCAGGTTTTTTTTAATAAAAAAAATGAAGGAAGAAAACATCGACGGCTGGATAAAAGTTTTTGAAACTCCTGAAATAATGGAAGCTGAAATAATGGAAGCAAGATTCAGGGACGAAGGAATTGAATACAGGGCTCTTAACAAAATGGATTTGGGATACACATGGGAAATCGGGAAATACTGGACTTACAATGCAGTACAGCCAATTAAGCTTTTTGTTGAAGAGAAGGATTTGGAAAAAACTTTGGATATTGTTAATGAAGACAGGTCGAATATTCTTGATGACCCGAATGCAGAATTCGAAGACCCTGAAACGAGTTCAGGGTAAAAGGCGCTGACGTATCCCTTCATAAAGAATTACTCCCGCCGAAACTGAAACATTCAGCGACTCTGTTTTACCAAACATTGGAATCTTTATCACATCATCGCAAAGTTTCTTCAGCATTGTTCTCATTCCTTTTTCTTCGTTGCCGAAAATGATTGCCGTCTTTTCTGCGAATTGATAATCATACAAACTCTTTTCTGCATTTAAAGTTGTGCCTGTAATATTCACTCCTGCTTCTTTCAAAGCTTTAATCGTGTTATAAATATTTCCTGCCAAAACAATCTTCACAAAATTAATTGTGCCGGATGAAGTTTTATAAACCGTGTGATTTACTTTCGCTGAATTCTTTTCCGTCAAAATAATTCCGTCCACATTTACCGCTGATGCTGTTCTGATAATCGCACCAAGATTATGCGGGTCCTTAATCTCATCAAGAATTAACAGTAAGGCTTTATCTTTATTCTTAATTTCGTCAAGCAGTTTGAAGAAATCGTAATACACAAAATCTTTTATCTCGGCAACAATACCCTGCGATATTCCTTCAGACTTATCTTTTGGCTCAAAAAGCTTATCAAACAAATCTTTCTGGATTCGCTCTACATTAATCTTTTTCTTTTCAGCAAGAGAAATAATTTCAGCTATTTTTTTCTTATCAACCGATGAAGAATACTTTATGGAAATAATTTCTTCGGGAGATTGCCTCAGAGTTTCAAGAACAGGATTTTTGCCGATGATAAGCATGCTTACAATTAATAATTAGTAATTAGTAGTTAATAATTATTTCTATATTTGGGAACACAAATATAACAATATCGAATTTCTAAAATTTATCTAACAAAAACATTTTGTTTAAATCCAAAGAAGGCAGTACAAAACAATTAATCGAATTCTGCTTCGGTTATTTTTTCTTCTATGTAATCACAGGAATAACGGTAAAGTACTTCACGGGCTTACCGCAAAATGGTTTCCCCGGCTTATCCGAAATGGAGTATCTCGTTTACAATACTATCGGCGGTAACTTTCTTGCGTTAGTAACTGTGTTGTCTTTGAGGTGGTACAGGATTCAATCAAACGGAAAAAGCAAAATCCTCGGGCTTAATATTCCCTCAGAATTAATTTACATCATACCGTCAGGCATTTGTACAGCAGTAATTATTCCCACGACAACACTGATGTACACACTGCCGATTACAGTTATGATTGCTATGGTCATTATGCGGGGAAGCATTATTGTCATCAGCAGAATAATCGATGAAATACAAATCAGGCAGGGAATCCTTAAGAAAAAAGTTTACTGGGAAGAAAACGTTGCAGTTCTGTTTGCCATCATAGCCGTGCTTGCAAATTTAATAAACATTAAACCTGACGGATTTGACTTTTTGGGCTCTCCAGCTGCTGTCACAATTTTAATATGCTATTTGATTGCCTACTCAATCAGAATTTATATTATGAACTATTATAAAAACACACGCGGCAAAGGCGTGAAGCAGGACAACAAAGGATTTTTTGCAATCGAACAAATTGCTGCATCATCGGTTATGATAATTGCGGGAGTAATATTATTCAATTCAACAAATCTTTTCGATACATCAGCAAAACAAATTATAGATTTCCGAAATTCATTTATCGCTCCTAATCCTTCGTGGGGATGGGCTGGAATATCGGGATTTGCATTCGGGATTCTGGCATTCTTTTCTGTTTTTATTTTTATGTTCAAAGGCAGGACAGCTACGTTTGCAGGATTAGTCAACCGGCTTACTTCTTTAATGGCTGGAACAGCCGCAACATTATTGTTCGCTTTGCTCTGGGGCGGAAAATTTCCGAAGCTCGAAGACTGGATTACACTGGGATTTATTTTAATCGCTGTCGCATTCCTAACAAGGTCTGAAAAGAAAAGAATGGCTGAGCTTATTGCATCCCATGAAGTTGATGTGAAATGATAAACGATAACTAAGCCCTTTTGGTTTTATGTGAAAAGTGTTTTGAGTAATTTTGTGTCTGTAAGACCTGACACCACAAAAAAAGATATGTTAAATAATCCTATGTTCAGGGAGTATGGAGATTCAATAGAGTTTGAATCATTAATTGATTTGAATAATAAATTAACTTTATTAGATTTAACAATTAATGGTACCAATGTTACTGATAGAGAAAGATATACTATTGTAAAATATCTGTTAGTATTAGGTAATCATAATTTCTTAAGCTATCCATTAAAGGTAGAAAATATAGATTTGGGATTAGGAGAATCTCTACCAGATTTTAAAATAAATTGCAAATGTTATGAATATTATCTGGAGGTAACCATTGCAACTACAACACAGTATATGGATGAAAAAGATAAAAAGAAAATTGGTAAATTGTATGAAGATATAGTTTTAATTGATGGTGAAGAAATTGAAGTAAAATCCTTGGAAGTAAAAAATAAAGATGAAGTTAAAGATGGAGAAGTAAGTGGAATAACAGGAAATCCTATTTTGGGCGATCAATCTGAAGTAATATTTGGCAAAGTAGTTTCTAAATCTATACTAAAGAAAACGGAGGAGAAATTACCACATTATAAAATTGATAAGAGCAAAGATATTGAATTGTTGCTTTATTATATATTCCCACACCAAGCAGGGTTAGATTGGTGTAAAAGCATTAATTATTCTAATGATAATTTAAGAGAATATAACTATGATGATAAGGAAAAATTTGATAGAATACATTTAATGAATGACAGCAGATTCTTGTATAATATATTAAGATTAGATGGCATAGATATTTCTCAGTATGATTTAATATTAATAGATGACGATTCAAAGAAAGATAATACCTTTAAAAAGGACGATTTTATGTCCAGTCGGGAGAACTAATGCAAATTTTTCTAAAACAACTCGAAACAGGCAAGACGAGAACTTTGAAGATCGGTTGGAGTTGGACGCTATTCTTCTTCAGTTCGTTGTATGGTATTCCCCTCTTTCTAAGAGGTCTTAAGTCTTGGGGCTGGCTTATGCTTAGCGTTGGTGTGTTCACAGCTTTCCACAACTTATCTTCGCCTGTTGGTGTAAGTTTTCTGGACCATGCACTATTAGCATTCTTCACTGTCTCTGCTATATTCTTTGGAATCAAGGGTAACGAACTCACCCTCAAACATTACGTAAAGAATGGTTGGGTGTTTGCAGACGACCAATCGACCGACGGCAATTTCGCTAGGGAAGTGCTTGGACTCCCCAGTGAAAAGCAACAAACTCTTCACCACCACTCAGCTCGTGGGATGGACAAACACGAATCCAAGGACTTTGTGGGCGCAATACTAGACTACTCTGCTGCGCTGCAAATCGATCCAGACAACGACACAGTCCTTTCTCTCAGAGGCGTTGCTAAGCTTGATTCACTAGATTTTCTTGGAGCCATCGACGACTTCACTCAGGCTTTAAAAATTAACTCAGTGCGCGCTGAGTACTACTGCAATCGTGGCAGGGCGTACCTACACACAGAAGAGTACGATAAGGCCATTCAGGATCAAACGATGGCAATACAACTCGACCCTAACTACGATGAAGCCTATTATTATCGAGGGGATGCACATTTTGGTTTGCAGAAGTACAAAGAAGCAACAGCTGACTACACTATGGTAATCCAAATCACTCCATTAAGCACTCGTGCGTATTATGGGAGAGGAATGTCAAGACTTCTCTTCGGCGACAAACAAAATGCACTTGACGATCTTAAAAGAGCACAGCAATCTAGCAACCGTATTCTCGCAGATATGGCTACAAAAGCTCTTGAAACATTAGGCTCTATTGATTTCAGTGGTAGGGGTTTGACGTAATTCTTGTTCCCGCAGAATCTTCTAAAAAGAGACTCTGCCTTAACGATGGCGAACAAAATTAAACTTATTAAATACAAAATTGAAAACTTTAATACTATTAGCATTACTTATTGTAACATCTTACACTCAATCACCTATCCCAGAAGAAGGAGATAACACCTACTACTTTTACTATTCCCAAGATGCAGAAAATAAGTTTATAGGCGAGGCAGATAAATTGCACTTACCACATGGCAAGGTATTACTAATTATTGGTAGAGATACCCTTGTCATAAATAGAGTTCTACCCAAAGATATACTTCCCGAAAAGGATGCTATATGCTATGGTCATGGAATTAAGGATTATATTAAATATGATTTCGATAAAGTTATTATTTATTATCATGTAAAAAAATTCAGGAAGTATGGACTATAAGCAAAACGCAATATTAAGAGAGGGACTACCAAAAGAGAGTAATAACCGAAGCCATACATACGAAGTAATTAACTTTGTTTCCCGCCCCTCTCGTTCTCCTCATCCACCAACTTCCTCTCCGCAACAGCACACATCAAATCCTCTCTCCGGCACTTCAAATTCTTATTCAGTTACAGTCCATCCTCTGTCAGTTACTATTCATGCTCGGTCAGTTATAGCCCATGACCATCCAGTTACACTCCATGCTCGCTCAGTTACCAATAATTGTAAGGTTTTGAGATTAATCTGTTGGGCATGAGTACTAACTTATCAGGTATGAGTTCTAACTTGTTGGGTATGAGTACTAACTTATTGGGCATGGGTTCTAACTTGTTGGGCATGAGTGCTAACTTATTGGGCATGAGTGCTAACTTGTTGGGCATGAGTACTAACTTGTTGGGCATGGAGATTATCTGCTAAGGTTTTAAAGACTTCTTAATAAGCCCGGGAGTCGTTATATTGGCTCCAAAAGAAGTCTTATCAATAACTAAATAAAACCATATGTTAAAGTTCAACATTTCACGTGTAATGAAGCTTCGCGGCATAGAAAAGCCGTATTCTTATTTCAGGAAAAGGGGATTTTCGCAGGAGACGGCATCCAATCTTGCGGGGAATAAAGTCGAAGGAATGAAAGATTACAATATCCAGAAGCTATGCGTTCTGTTCAGCTGTGAGCCGAACGATTTGTTTGAATGGACTCCGGAAAAAAACGAATCGGTCGAAGGTCATCCGCTTGCAGGTTTGAAACGAGCCGAGACACAGACAATTAACTTCGCCGATGCGTTGCGGAAAATTCCGATTAATAAAGTTGAGGAAACAATTGCGGGATTGAAATAAAGTTCAAAGCATTTTACTGCCTTTGTTGATGTTCCTCCTTAGGTGGACAACTCTCACCAATCAAAACTCTTATGAACTTGTATCTTCTCTGTGTACTCTGTGGTTAAATAATTTTAAAGTTTTATCCTTGAAATGTGTCAGAGATGACCCAGAGGGTGCCCGCTTCCCCTGAAACAAGTTCAGGGTCGCAATGACGGGAGGGGTTATCTCAGTATCACATACAGCAAGATTGCAATAATGCCTGCAATTGAGATGATAGCGTAATCCTGTGCGATTCCGGTTTGGAGCTTCCGCCAGTCGAAGGAAATATTCCTGAAAAACTTTCCGCTTCCGTTCACAAGTCCGTCGATAATTTTCACATCAAAGAAAGAATATGACAGGTCAGAGAGCTTTCTTATGGGTGTAACAATATTCTTGTCATACCATTCATCAACGTAATACTTGTTCTGCATCGCTTCAAAGAACTTGCCTGTGCCAATTGTCAGCATACCTTTTTTAATAAACAGGTTGACTGAAACAATAATCGCAATCACAGCAACAAGCACGGAGGAAATTATCAAAGCAATCTCTGTGGAAGCAACAGCATGATGTTCGGGAATCAGCACCAATGCTTTTGAGTAAACCGGCTCAAGCCAATGCTCAATGAGATTCGTAGAAAATATATGCGGCATGCCGATGAATCCGCCTACAACAGAAAGCACTGCGAGAATTATTAAAGGCACAGTCATTGTTGCGGGAGATTCGTGAGGGTGAACGTGATGCGAGTCGAATCGCTCTTTTCCGTAGAACGTAAGCCCGATTAATCTAAAGACATAGAACGCAGTTAGGAAAGCCGTGAACACCGCAACGGCGAACACAACATAATTTCCGCTAAAGAACAGCTTGGAAAGAATTTCATCTTTGCTGAAGAAACCTGAGAACGGCGGGATGCCTGCGATTGCAATTCCGCCCACGAGGAAAGTCCAGAAAGTTGTCTTCATGTAAGATTTCAGTCCGCCCATTCTGGTTACGTCCTGCTCATCGAGCATTCCATGAATCACCGAGCCGGCTCCGAGGAACATCAACGCTTTGAAGAACGCATGAGTTGTTACGTGAAATATTCCCGTTGAAAAAGCACCGACACCCATCGCCATAAACATAAATCCAAGCTGGCTGATAGTTGAATAAGCGAGAATCTTTTTGATATCGTTTTGTTTGATTGCAATTGTCGCTGCCATGAATGCAGTAAGACAGCCGATGATTAAAACCACATTCATTGCAAGAGGGGACAGAGCAAAAATTACTGAGCACCTTCCTACCATGTAAACCCCGGCCGTTACCATTGTCGCAGCGTGAATCAATGCCGAAACAGGCGTTGGTCCTGCCATTGCATCGGGGAGCCAGACATAAAGCGGAATTTGTGCGGACTTGCCGGTTGCTCCGAGAAATAAAAGCAAAGCTATTGTTGTGATAATTGAAGCAGAGATTGTGTTGGATTGAATCGATGAAAACACAGTTGCAAAGTTCAATGACTTTGTTGCAACAAAAATAAAAAACATCGCAGTCATAAATCCAAAGTCACCTATTCGGTTCATCCAGAATGCTTTGTTTGCAGCATCACCAGTGAATTTTTTTTCATAGAAAAATCCAATCAGCAAGTATGAACAAAGTCCTACGCCTTCCCATCCGAGAAACATCAAAAGAAAATTATCGCCGAGAACAAGATTTAGCATTGCGAAGATGAAGAGATTCATGAATGCAAAGAACCTTGCGAAGCCCTTATCTCCGTGCATGTAGCCGATGGAATAAACGTGAATCAGGAAACCGACACCTGTGATGATTAAACACATCGTAATTGACAGCGGGTCGATTAAATATGAAACTTTGATGTTTATGGTTCCGCTAGTAATCCAATCGAATAAATTCACTACGACAGCTCTGTTTGATTCAGGTAAGCTTAGAAGCTCGAGGAAAGATAAAATCGTGATGACGAACGAACCGAGAATTGTTGCTGAGCCGATTATACCTGAGACCTTTTCATTTTTAATTTTATAACCGAAGAGCCCGTTAACCAAGAAACCGATTAATGGTAAGAGAGTAATTAAATAAAAATATTTTACCATTTGAGGATGTTCATTTCGTCGATGTTGATTGTTTGTTTGTTGCGGAACAGTGCTATGATTATTGCAAGCCCGATTGCCGCTTCTGCAGCAGCCACAGACATTATAAAGAACACAAAAATCTGTCCGTTGATGTTTCCAAGATAAGATGAGAAAGCAACCAGAATAAGATTAACCGAGTTAAGCATAAGCTCGATGCACATAAAAATAATTATAGCGTTGCGTCTGACAAGAACTCCAAGCACACCGATTGTAAACAGAATCAAAGCGAGAATCAGGAAAAAATTTAATTGCATTTACAAACTTAATTAAATTTACGCTCTATATCAATTTCACATTGTTGAATGAACAGGGAAGGATTGAACAGATATAATCGATACATTCAGAAGAATTTATAAACATTCAACTTGACATAATATATATTATCTCTCACTGTATTAACAATTGTGATTATAATTTATAAATTGAATCGTCCCTCTATTCAAAATATATTTGTGAACATGGAATTAAATCGTAAGCAGTTTCTAGTTTCCTCTTGCCAGTTAGATTTAACATTTCTTAAAAAACTTTTCAAGCTCACAGATAAGATAAAGAAGATTTCCTCTTCGGATAAAGGTTTGAGTAAGCTGAACGAATTGATTTCTCATAAACGGGCAGTTCTTTTCTTTAACCAGCCATCAACAAGGACTTTCTTATCGTTTGCAAACGCTTGTCACATGCTTGGAATCAAAATAAGCGATGTCCGGGATTCATCAAAAAGCTCTGAAGCAAAAGGTGAAAGTTTTGAGGATACGATTCTCACAATGAGCAATTATGCTGATATGATTATTATGCGGCATGAATTGAGAGATTCATCTGAACGTGCTGCAGAAACATTGACGAGATATAATCGCAGAACTTTGCTTATCAATGCAGGTTCCGGCTCAAACGAACATCCGACACAGGCATTATTAGATGTTTATACAATGCAGCAATACTTTAAATTAGGGAAAGAAAAAATTAATCTTTTGATATGCGGTGATTTGAAAAGAGGCAGAGCGGTTAATTCCTTGATTTATTTAATTACTAAGTATCCGAAATTAAAATTAACACTTGTATCGCCGGAAAAATTTAAAATAAATGAGTCGATGACAACATTTCTGGCGGAGAATAATATTAAGTTTGATGAATCAAATGATTTGAATGCCTGCCTTGCAGACGCTAACGTCGTTTACATGACACGAATTCAGGATGAATATGATGTTGGAAACGAATCGAAGGAAATCGATTTGAGTAGTTATTCTTTATCACAGAATAATATTAATCTGGTAGGTAAGAATTCAATAATCCTTCATCCCCTTCCGCGTAGAAGTGAATTATCTCCTGAAATAGATTTTGATTCCCGTGCGAAGTTCTGGGAGCAGGAAGAGAACGGCTTATGGATTAGAGCTGCTCTCCTTGTAATAATGTTTAAAGTTGATAAAAATATTTAGAACGGCAGGTCGTCGCCATTCTTTTCACCGCCACCCTCAGTTGTTGCAGCAGCAGTTGAACTTCCTGTCCCTTTTGAATCAAGCATAATCATGTTATCTAAAACCATTTTAGTTTTATAATGCTTCTTCTTGTTTTCATCTTCCCATGAATCAGTTGAAAGACGTCCTTCTAAGTAAGCTTTGCTCCCCTTCTTCAAATAATTAGAGCACACTTCAGCAAGACCTTTCCAAGCTTCTATGTTATGCCATTCTGTTTTCTCTTTAAGATTACCTTCATTATCTTTCCAGCTGCTTCCTGTTGCAAAGCTGAATGAGACAACTGCTGTGCCCTGCTGAGTGTATTTCAGCTCTGGGTCCTGACCGAGACGGCCAATCAGCATAACTTTATTTAAATCTTTTGACATTTTTGTTTCCTCCTATTTATTTTAGTTAGTGTAATTATAAACTTTCTCTTTTGTCAGAATATAAAATGAGTTGTTGCTTGCGGAAATTATATCTACAAACTTTGAATTTATTTTTTGCAACGATAATCCCTCAATGTATGCTTTCTTTGAAAGTCCGTAAATAAGAACTTGTTCCTGTGTGAGCAAATATAACTTATCTTCATATCTTGTGATACTTAAAACAGGAGAATTTAATTTTATCTGCACCTGGTTCAAAAGCACTCCTGTGTTATCGTAATTTGAAATTTGTTTACCTTCGTTATCAAGAATCCAAACATCCAAATCCTTGCCTGAAATTATTTTCGTTGGAAGCTTTAATCTATCAACTCCGAAAACACTGCCGAAAGTCGATTCAATGCTGCTGAATGTTTTAAGTTTTACTACCCTGTTCTTTGTTGATTCATAGATTGCAAAAATATCTGATGTTGCCAACACACAAATCGAGCCGGGATTAAAAACCTTGTCGATATTTTGATTAGAATAATTATATGAATTGAAATCAAACGTAAGAATCGGATTGAAATTCAAGTCGAACTTTTGAATGCGGTTATTTCTTCGCTCGCACACAAACAAATCCAGACCGTTTGTGGCATCCAAACTGATTGGCTCGGATAATTCATAGCTTCCGAATCCCGAAGCACCTGATTTAATCAAAAGATTTCCGTCGAGGTCGAATTTATAAAGAGTGTTCTGTGATTTATCAGCAACGAAGATAAACGTTTTCCTGCAAATTGTTATTGAGCTCGCATCTGAGAAAGAACCAAACTCAGCTTTTATGAATAACGAATCACCTGCATTAGAAATGCTGATTAAACAAACTAAAAATAAAATACTTAACAACTTAATCTTCATATCTTGTTCGGCTCTTTAAATAATCCACAAAAACTTGTTCACCCAGTTCATTCAGCGAAGAATAATATGCCTTGCCTTGATTTGCCTGCGTGAATTCTTCCACGAATCTTATCAGGTAAGGGTCTTGTGCAATCATGAACGTTGTGATTTTTATTTTTTCTCTCCGGCATGCAAGAGCTTCATCGAGAGTTTTATTTACAATCCTCGGGTCAAGACCAAACGAATTTTTATAAAGCCGTGCTTTACCTTCTCCTTCGAAAATAGCAGACGGCTTCCCGTCAGTAATCATAAAGATTTGTTTGTTTGAATTTTTCTTTCGTCTCAGAATATGACGTGCAAGCTCTATTCCTGCTTTTGTGTTTGTATGAAACGGACCGACAAAAATCTTCGGCAAATCCGTAACTGAAACTTCTCTTGCTTCATCACCGAAGACAACAATGTTCAGCGAATCTTTTCTGTACTTTGATAAAATCATTTCCGATAAAGCCATTGCAACTTGTTTGGCGGGAGTTATCCTGTCCTCACCGTATAAAATCATGCTGTGGCTGATGTCAATCAGCAAAACCGTTGCACTGTTTGTCTGATGTTCCGTTTCATAAACTTGAATGTCATCTTCAACCAAATTAAATTCATCAATCCCCTGCCGCTTGAAAACATTAGTAAAAGTTTCTGTTGGATTGATATTGAACGCTTCATCGCCATAGGAATATTTTTTCGTAACGCTGTTTCTCTCGACGCCTTTTCCTGTCAAAGGTGATTCATGAAATCCTTCAGCAGACTTCTTCATCTTCCCGAAAATTTCTTTGAACGCATCCTGTCTCATTCTAACCGCACCTTTTGATTTCAAAATATAAATTCCGTCGTTCTTATCGATGTACCCCTGCTCTTTCAGCTTGTCGATGAACTCACTCAGCGTCAGCGATTGGTCGAAGAACTTATATCGTTCATCAAGCTCGTTGAGCCAATCCAGTGCTTCGTTCACATCACCGTTCGTTTGAATCAAAATATAGCTGAACAAAGAAAAAAGTTTTTCTAACCGCTGCTCATCTGTCTGAGAACGGTCTGTCCACTTTGAGTAAAGTAATTTCATTGAAGTTATGAGATGGTTCGGATTATTCTGAAAATAAGTTCAGGATAAATTCCGAAAGCGAAAAGTCCGATTGTAGAAATCACCGCCGCTACAAAAGAATAATTAGATTTCATTGTTACACATTCCTGCTCAGCCGATTCGTAAAACCACATATACAAAATTATCCTGATGTAATAATAAACTCCGACCAAGCTCAAAAGAATTCCGACGATTGCAACCCAGAGATAATTATTCTGAATCGCCGAAAGGAAAATATAATACTTCCCCCAAAATCCAGCGAACGGCGGAATTCCCGCAAGTGAAAATAAAAATATTGTTAGCAGTGATGCGAGCCACGGATGTTGTCTGCCGAGTCCTTTGAAGCTTTCAAGTGTATTTCTTTTTTCTTCCGAGTGTTTGCTTTCAACTATTCCAATAATTATAAATGCTCCGAGCTGCATCAATATGTATGCGATAAGATAAAACAATACTGCCTGTGTTGAAGGAGTCGTGAGTGTAATAAATCCAATCATTAAATAACCCGCGTGAGCAATGCTTGAATATGCGAGAAGCCGTTTGATATTTTCCTGAACCAATGCAACAATGTTTCCATACATCATTGTGAGGACTGCAATGATTGCAACGATTAGCGGAATAGATTTGAATTCATACACAGCAAAAAATGTAATCATCGCTCCGAACGCAGCGGCTTTCCCAACCGATGACATCATTCCGGTTACAATCGTAGGTGCTCCCTGGTAAACATCGGGGACCCACATCTGCAGAGGAAACGAGCCGGTCTTGAAAACAAACGTAACGAAAACCAGAACCAATCCGAGCAGGAAAAATGTTTCCTTCCCTGTTTTTAAAGATGAAGCAACTGTATAATTTGTCGTTCCGGTAAATCCATAAATGAAAGCGATGCCGAGCAAAAGGAATCCTGTGAGGAACGCTCCGAGCAGAAAATATTTCAACGCACTTTCGTTTGAATCCATTTTCTTCCGCATGAATCCTGCAAGCACATAAAAACAAACAGACATTAATTCCAATCCCACGAACAGCATGATTAAATCGTTCGCAAAAATCATAATCTGCATTCCGAAGAGCGAAAGAAACAGGAGCGAATAATATTCTCCGTAATTAATTTCTTCCTGCTCAAGATAATTCTTTGATGAAAGCACCGTGATAAAAACTCCGAGCAGAATTGTAATATCAAGTATCGTTGTGACTGTGGTTATTCTAATGAAGTTTCCATAGAGCAAAATATTTTTATCGAGAGAGCTAAACGAAAACATTATTGCCGCAACAAGTGCAAGAAGCGAGAGGTTAAAAATTATTTCTTCGCCTTTTTTGTTCGGGTCTTTGGGGAGTATAATTTCAACGATTAAGATTAGAAGCGATGTGATGCCAATAATTACAAGCGGCAGCGAGCGTTGGAAATCCGTAATGGTTATCAAGATTATTTCTTTCGGTTAGATGATTTTTACAAAGGTAAGAATTTAATAGAAGAAAGAAAATTCAAAGGAAGGAAAAGTCATGGGAAGTATCTGTAAATCTCTCTCCTGTGGAGGACTCTCATGAAGCTAACTATTCCGTTTTCAAACTTGATTCCTATGCGGTAATCACCCGAACGAATACGAAAGTAAATCTTTTCTCCTTCAATTTTTTTCATGCCTCTGATATTCCTGAAAGACTCAAGCTCCGGAATTTCTTCGAAACATAATTTCTTAATTTTAGAATAGGAGGAAGGAATGCTTTTCAGATTGGAAAGGTCTTTAATGAAATGCTCTAAATACTTTGCTTCAATCATCGCCGAGCAGTTTCTCGGCTTCGGCTTTGCCGTAAAGCTTTCCGCCTTCGGCAACTTTCATGGCTTCGGCTAAGCCGTAATCTTCAAGCATTTCGATAATCTGCTCATACTCTGTAATGGGAATAACGGCGAATTCTTTTTCGCCTTTGTCATTCGTGATAAATCGTGCGTCGGCTATTTGTTTTTCTGATTTGCTCATATTACAAATTTAAGAAAACGTTGTGTGAAACGAAATGAAGTTAAGAGAAATTCGTTGTGGCTCCGTGCGGTTTACTAAGACGAGAGTTTAAATTTGTTTTGTTTAATAAGTCAGCGGGTTTGAGTAAATTTGAAGATGCCAGACGAAAACTTAAATAACAGCATGGAGCCGGAGAAGGAAGTTAAGGATACCGCATGGTCGGGCTGCGGAACTTTTGTTCTCGCATTTATTTTATCAGCTTGCTGTATCGGAATTATTAAGCTTCTGCTGTATGTGTTCGATGTTTATGATAACACTGTGTACATCGCTGTTCCTGTTCTGGCTTTGTTATTTGTTTATCTGATTAAGAAGTTCAGAAAGGGAGAGGAGGAAGAGGAGGAAGAAGATGAAAAGTTGGTATCCTGAGCTAACGGGAATGTTTTATGGGACAGGGAATCAAACCTCTTTGCTCTTTATTGCCTTAATAACATGGGCATATTTTTCCTTGTAAAGTCGTTCTAGTTCTTTCTTATTCTTTATTCGAAAATGAAATATCTTCAGAATATCCTTAACCATCTTGAATAGAAAATAAAAATAAATGCATGAAACTACCAGAGTGAGGATACCAATTCCGAATACAATATAGTTAACAGTTTCTGAATCATACAACTTAATGAAAAATAATCCGAAGAGAGACATGACTAATATAACAGTTGATAATGGCAGCAACCAATACATATACTTTTTAAATTCACTAACCTGTCTCTGTTGGGTACGATATTCTAATGCCAAAGAAAATACTGTTAACCACGCACCATCTTTTGATTTTTCAACATCAACGTGGTTCTCGATATATTCGATAGGATTTCTGTCTATTAGCACCATGTGTTCCCCACCTGTTGCACCAATCAAGTGTCTGACATGTTGCCTCACTCTCTCCCTTAAGTCTTGCAGTCGATTCGTCATACTCTGCGAAAAATAAATATAGAACATTCCCCCCAGACTGAAAAGTGCTGCAAACCCTTGAAACACTGAACTATAAAAATACCTTAGAGTATCTTGGCTAAAAATAATATTATGTCCGCAAACTTGTAAAGTATCCATTATTTTTTTTATTTCGTTTCGTTTTTTTAAGTGTCGTCAGGAGTTCCTCTCATGACGAGATGAATTCTATTCGTGTTAATTCGTGGCAACGCTCTTGTTTATCGTTTATCAATTATAAACTAACTTCCTCTCCCTTCGCAGGAATCACAACATTCCCGAATCCCATTCCCTTCAAGCTCGTTTCAAACGCATGCATCTGGTCAAGCTCGCCGTGCACAAGAAATATTCCTTTTAGCCATGCCCTGTCAAATTTATTAAAGTATTCAGCAAGCTCGTTCTTATCGGCGTGAGCAGAGAAAGAATTCATCACAACAACTTTTGCTTTCACGGAATATTCATCACCGAAAATCTTCACAATCTTTCCCGGCTCTTTTATGCTCTCAACCAATCTTCTGCCGAGCGTATGCTCACCCTGAAAACCGACAATCAAAACCGTGCTGCGTTCATCTTCGATATTGTTTTTAAGGTGATGAAGCACTCTTCCTGCTTCGCACATTCCCGATGCGGAAATAATAACACAGCTTCCTTTCAATTCATTCAGCCGCTTCGATTCTTCGACGTCTCTTATGTAAGTAAGATTTTCAAAACCGAAAACGTCAACTCCTTTTGAAATCAGCCCCGCAGTTTCTTTATCGAAACACTCATGATGAAGCTTGAACACGTCGGAAACATTTGCCGAAAGCGGGCTGTCTATATAAATCGGAATCTTCGGAATCAATTTTTTTGCAAACAGCTTTGACAAAGAATAAACAACCTCCTGCGTTCTCCCAACACTGAAAGCTGGGATGATAATTTTTCCGCCGCGAGCGATTGCTTCGTTCAAAACTTTTTGAAGCTGAGAATCCATCTCAACGGATTTATCATGAACCTTTCCGCCGTAAGTCGATTCGGAAATTATGTAATCAACATTACCCATGAATTCCGGGTCGCGTAGAATCGGAAGGTTCGGTCGTCCCAAATCTCCGGTAAATCCAAACCGAATATTTTTTCCGTTGTCATTAATTTCCAGCACAACCTGTGCGGAGCCGAGAATGTGTCCCGCCTCGATGTAAGTTGCTTTCACTTTTCCGCCGAGTGATTGCGGAACAAAAAATTTGTTGTAAGGCATTGATTTAAACAGCGTCATAACTTTTCGCACGTCATCAAAATCATAAAGCTGATGAAACGGCTTCTCGCCTTTTATCACACGTTTTTTGTTCACGTATTCGGTATCCTTCGCCTGAATGTGTGCCGAGTCCTGAAGCATGATTGCACACAAGTCGCGTGTAGCCGGAGTTGAATAGATGTCCCCCTCATATCCGTGTTTAGCAAGCATCGGTAATATTCCCGAATGGTCGATATGAGCGTGAGAAAGAATTACGCAGTCAAGCTCAAGCGGGTCGAAGAGAAAATTTTTGTTGATGTCGTAAGCTTCTTCACGCTTGCCCTGATATAATCCGCAGTCAAGCAGAAGCTTCTTTCCGTTTATCTCGAGAAGATGTTGTGAGCCGGTTACTGTTTGCGCCGCTCCGCAGAATTTTATTTTCATAAAACAAAAGTAATTCAAACGGTGTATAGATTAAATGCATTCGTCATTGCGAGGAGCGGAGCGACGTGGCAATCTCTGACATATTTATTGATAGTGTTGACAGGTGCACAGTGTCAGCGATTGCTTCACTACGTTCGCAATGACGGACAATTGTATTTTTTTTAAGACCAACGAAACATAATTTTGTTTTATGTCCAATAAAAATTTTATCTCCCCATCCGAAGTAAAAAATCTTTTACACAGCAGCAACAATGTTCTCTTAGTTGACATCCGAGCAGAGAATGAATATTCCGACTGGAACATCAAAGGAAGCATGAACGTGCCGGTAAATCCTTTTCTTGTTTCGGGTGACGTAGTGCAGATGAAGAAAATGCTTTCCGAATTGCCGAAGGATAAACACATTGTAACAATCTGCATGCGCGGAATCAATTCACAGGTCGCTGCATCGATGCTCAGAGAAATGAATTACAAAGCTTCCACTCTCGAAAAAGGAATGAAGGGCTGGAACGAAAACTTCGATATTCACGAAATAGATTTTGATTCGTTTAAAGTGATTCAGTTCATCCGCATCGGGAAAGGTTGTTTGTCTTATATTGTTCAATGCAAGCAGACGAATGAATCAGCAGTATTCGAGCCATCGATTTTTACTGACGAATACCTCGCTTACATCAAAGAGCATAGCTTAAAACCGAAATATGTAATCGACACGCACTCGCACGCCGACCATTTTTCCGGAGCAATGGCACTCGCTGAGAAACTTGGAGTTGATTATTACGTCAACGCAACCGATTTCGACGGTGGATTCAAAAACAAAAACTTAAACGGAGTTGATTCGCTTACACTTGGAAATATTGAAATCAAAATTTTCCAGACACCCGGTCACACTGATGGAAGCTTGTCGTTCCTCATCAACAACGAAGCATTGATTTGCGGCGATTTGCTACTGCTTGAAAGCGTTGGTCGTCCCGACCTTGCAAGAAGCTCCGAGCAAACTGTTGAAGGAGCAAAAAAGCTTTACACAACTTTGCAGGAAATAATCCTGAAGCTTGATGGTAATGTAATTATTTTTCCGTCACACTTTACAAAAACAGACAAGCGTCCCGTTTGCATGACATTGAAAGACCTCGGAAAATATAACGATTCTCTTTTGATAAATGACAAAGAACAATTCATTCAGTTCATCACAGAGCATATTCCGAACACACCGCCGAACTACGAATCAATAAAAAAATATAACAAGGCAGGCGTAGTAGTGCCGATGGATTACGCGGAAGATTTGGAGATTGGTCCGAATAGGTGTGCTGCAAGATGAAGAGCTTGACACGAATTACTTCGAATAAAATGAGTGCCTCAGCTTAAAGTTTATTTTTACTAGCCACGACCTTTAGGTCGTGGAGTAAATAAAGAAAAGATAATTGGCTTTAGCCGAATTATTAAATAAGTTTGGGCTGAAGCCCTTATACTTTTTGTAATTTTATTCCCCGACATAAATGTCGGGGCTAATTAAGAATGGCTCAACATAAATTATGTCAATAAAATTAAATACATCCTTTCGTCTTAAATACATCAACGACATCAATCCTGCAAACGGGAAGCTGATAAAAAAAATAAAGTGCTCGTCGCAGAAACAGGTTCATGATGCTGTGAAGAAAGCACACAAAGCTTTACCCGGCTGGAGCGGGTTATCTTTGAAAGAACGAAGCAGTCTTCTCGAAAAGGTTGCAAAAGAATTTGTAAAGCACAAAGAACGTATCGGCAAGCTCATCACAAATGAAATGGGCAAGCTTTATAAATCCGCAGTCGGAGAAACTCATGCTGTGGCTTATGGAATCCGCGAGACAATCGAGCTTTCCAAAAAAGCTTTGGATGTCGAAGAGCTTCATGAAGACGGATTGACAACAGAGCTTCACAGAACACCAATCGGAGTTTGTGCAATCATTACTCCGTGGAATTTTCCTGTCAGCATGCCCGAATCACTTCTCTCCCCTGCTTTGATTGCGGGAAACACAGTTGTGTTCAAGCCGTCTGAACAAGTTCCGCTGACAGGTGAAGCAATTTATAAATTGTTCGCAAAACATCTTCCCGATGGTGTGATAAATCTTTTACAAGGTGCTGATGAAGTCGGAAGCGAATTGATTCACGCTGACATCGATATGATTGCATTCGTCGGCTCACAAGCGGTTGGGAAAATTATTATGAAAGCCGCGAGCGATAAACTGAAACGAATCGTTCTCGAGCTTGGCGGTAAAGACCCGATGATTGTTCTCGACGATGCCGACCTCGATAAAGCTGCGAACTTTGCAGTGAACGGCTCGCTGAGAAACAGCGGACAGGTTTGCGTATCAGTCGAAAGAATTTATGTTCAGGAAAAAGCTGCGAATAAATTTATTAAGCTTGTAGAAGAAGGAGTGAAGAATTTTAAATACGGAAACGGCTACGACGAGAACGTTCAGATGGGTCCGATGGTGAGCGAAGAGCAGCGAAAAATTGTTTTGTCACAGATTCAGGATGCAAAGAAACACGGTGCAAAAATTCTTGTCGGCGGCGAAGCAGATAATTCCAACGGCGGATATTTTATGAAGCCGACTTTGATTACGAATCTTTCTCACGAACATAGAATTATGAATGAAGAAACTTTCGGTCCGGTTGTCTGTATTCAAAAAGTTAAAACCTCCGGCGAAGCGGTTAAGCTTGCAAACGATTCGCCTTACGGACTCGGAGCTTCAGTGTGGACAAAGAATAAAAAGAAAGGTCTCGGCATCGCACGCAAGATTGAATCAGGAATGATTGGCTTGAACCAGGGACTCGCATCCGTTTCAGGAACGCCATGGGTTGGAATAAAGCAAAGCGGTTACGGTTACATCGGCTCGGTTGATGGAATAAGACAGTTTACAGTCCCAAGAAAAATCAGTTATAAAAAATAAGTAACATGAAGAAAATTATTTTTGCATTAATAATTTTCCTATTATTCGGGAAAAATACATTTACTCAGTATGCTACCGGAGAAGATATATTCATTACTCCATTCTGGGATTTTTATACAACCAATTATCTTTCTACACAATCTTCAGGCAAGGGATTTACAGGCATTGCTTCTGAAAATGACATCTCAGGGATTCTCTTGAATCCAGCTTCGATAAACATTCCAAACAAATATCAGTTTAATGTTCAGTACACTTATAAAACAAGACAGCAATGGTTACCAAGCATCCTGCCTAGCCAGTTGGCTTTAAAGAATCAGCTATTTTCAGGTTCCGTTGGAATCGGTTATCGCATTAATAAAAAATTTCAAACAGGATTTATTTATAATAATCCATCCAGTTTATATTTTGATTTAGGTACTGGTATAAGAACTGATGAATTTGGAAATGAACTTGCAAGATATGATTTATATTATGATTTAGTAAATCATTCGTTTAATGTTCCACTTGTTTATACATCAAACGAATTCAGCTTAGGTCTGAATTTAAATTATCTCATATCAAGATATATCATTCCACGAGAAGGGATATCTTCTATCGGTAGTCCGGATGGGTATGCAACCGGTGATGATTTTTCTGCAACAGCATCAATCTTTAAAGCTAATGCTGGCTTCATTTATAATTTTATGAACGGATTATCAATCGGAGCTACTGTTTCAAGAGGAGGAAAATCCAATGTGAAATACAAATATCCGGATGGCAAAGAAGAATCAAATGTTAAAGTAAACTTTCCATGGAAAGCCGGTTTTGGTTTTCAATATTCTTTGCCGAAAGCTTCATGGAAAATAAATGCCGATTATAACTTCTCTAATAATTCGGTTCAGAATAATCTCAAAGACAGACATGACTTTCATTTTGGAGTCGAAAATGTTTTGAATAAAAATTGGACAGTGCGGGGAGGATTTTTTACTTTGCTTGATTACAGAAATAATAATGTAATGTGGCTTGACCCTGTTGGAGAGTATAACCAATATTTTCTTACACTCGGCACAAGTTATCAAAAAAATAATTTTGTGTTTAACCTTGCGGTTTTGACAAGTCAAATATCCACAGGTATAATTAAAAACACATATGTTAATGCGGGAATGACATTTAATTTCAAGTAATGAAATTCCAATTCTCCCCTTACATCGCAATTCAAATCAGTGAACAAAAGAAAGCTGTTGACTTCTACCAGCATGTGCTTGGAATGAGTTTCGTTCACGAAGAAAAGAATGACGTTTATTTAAACAAAGACGGAATAAATTTTGTGTTTGAAGATGCCGAAGGAAGAAACGGAGTTTTCTTTGAATTCAAAGTTGACAGCGTTAAAGAAGCTCGTGAGATTCTTGAAAAAGAAGGATGCAAAGTTATCCAGGTTTATAATGAAAAGAGCGTGATGATTTCAGACCCGTTCGGAATGAGCTTTCACATCTGGGAAGACGGAGCGTTTCCCAACAATCCTTAAATCGTTATTTGTGTTCCCGCTTCGTAAACTCTGTCCGATGGAATATTGAAATACTCCGTTGGTCGCTGAGCATTCCGTGATAAGAACATGAACAATCTTATTCTCCATTTCAGCCAGCCCGTCTTTTCACCCGGCACCATCAGCTCCCTGCCGAGATAGAACGTAGCTTTATTCATATCAATCTTCGCTCCATTAGTATTCAGCTCTTCGATTAAAGCCGTAACATTCGGCTGCTCCATGAATCCATAATTTGCAACTGCTCGATAGAAATTTTCTGCCGGTGAATCGATAGACAATCTTTCCTCCGGCTTAACACGCGGAATTGTTTTAAAGACAATGTTAAGAATTACAATTTGCTTGTGCAGAATTTTATTATGCTTCAGATTTTGTGCAAGTGCTGGCGGCGTTTCATGCGGAATGCTGTACATATAAACAGCTGTGCCCGGAATTGTTGTCAATCGTGTTGTAAGATATTCTGCAATGAATTCGTCCAACGGCTGAGTGCGTTCACGCATTTTCGCACGTAAAATTTTTCTTCCGTAATTCCAGGTTAACATCACAAGATAAATCATTCCTCCCAGCAGCAGAGGAAACCAGCCGCCCTCAGGAATCTTGAACGAGTTTGCTGTAAAAAACAATATGTCTATGAAAACAAAAAATCCGGCTATAGCGATAGCAAATATTGGGTTCCATTTCCATAAATTCTTCATAGCGAAAAAGAGAAGCAATGTTGTTATCATCATAGTAGCAGATATTGCAATGCCGTAAGCGGAAGCAAGATTGGTCGATGACTTAAATTCAAGAACAAGGAAAACCGTAGCAATAAATAGCAGCCAGTTAATCTGCGGAATATAAATCTGTCCTTTTTCTGTTTCGGAAGTATGCAGTATTCTCATACGCGGTAAATACCCAAGCTGAATTGCCTGCAATGTCAGGGAGAAAGCTCCAGAAATCAATGCCTGCGATGCTATGATGGCAGCTAAGGTTGCAAGAATTATTAACGGATATAACAGCAAATCCGGAGCGAGATGATAAAACGGATTTACACTTGATTCCGGTTCATGCAAAAGCAAAACTCCCTGCCCGAAATAATTCAACAGTAATCCCGGAAGCACAACAACAAACCATGCAATCCTGATTGGCTTCTTACCGAAGTGCCCCATGTCTGCATACAATGCCTCACCGCCTGTTACAACAAGGAAAACAGCTCCCAAAGTTATAAACGCATGAAAGCCGTTATTGAAAAAGAACTTCACTCCGTAAACCGGATTGATTGCTTGGAATATTGAAATATCCTTCGCTATCCAGATTGAACCGAGAACTGCTAAGGAAGCAAACCAGAGCAATGTTATGGGACCGAATATTGCACCAACTTTGCTTGTTCCTTTCTTTTGAAACTTGAACAATAAAAATAATATCACGAGCGTTAAAGGAACAACCCATGATTTAAACTTTGGAGATGCGAGCTGCAATCCTTCCACAGCACTCAATACGGAAATTGCCGGTGTGATAATTCCGTCTCCGTAAAGCAGGGCTGAGCCAAAAAGTCCTATCGTAATAATGAAGCCGAAAAGAAAACCTTTGTTCTTTGGCAGTACTGATTCCATTAATGCAAGGATACCGCCTTCGCCCTGATTATCCGCCCGCAGGACAAAGAGCAAATATTCGATTGAGATAATAATTATTAAAACCCAGAACACAAGCGACAGAACACCAAAAACATTTTCTCTTGTCACCGGCAGTGCACCCGAACCATGAAAGCATTGTTTCATTGCATACAACGGGCTTGTGCCGATGTCACCGTAAACTACACCGAGTGCTCCGAGAGTTAAGAATGCAAGATATTTTAGAGAGTGTTTATTCTTTAAGTGAGGGTCTGAATCGGTAGAACTTGTATCCAAGCAGTTTTAAATTAGTTTGACATAGCATTAAAGACGCTCAAAGTTACTTAACAGATTTATCATTTCAAATCCGAAATATTTTTTATCAAAACCGCCCGCCTTAATATCAGCAAGCCTTTCTTTTGGAACTTTCGAAACATATATTTGAAAATCAATTTAAAACATTTTAATAAACAACTTTATGAAAAATATTCTTTATCTCATTTTATTTCTTCTGGTTTCAACCGTAATTGCTCAGGATAACTCTTCAAATAATGTCTTACTAAGAAATTGTGCCACCATGGACGTTTATGACAGATTAAAGTTAGAAGACCCAACGTATGAAGAAAGATTAAATAATATTGAATCGGAAATTCGGGAATATCTTAAGAACAACCCGCAGTTTGATAATGTTGTTATCACAATTCCTGTTGTTGTTCATGTAGTTTATAAAACCTCCGCTGAAAACATATCAACTGCTCAAATACAATCGCAGATTAATATTTTAAATCTGGATTTCAGAAAATTAAATTCCGATATCAATTTACTTCCCCCGCCGTTTCAACCATTAGCTGCTGATTGCCAGATAAATTTTTGTATGGCAACCAGAGACCCTAATGGAAATGTTACTACAGGAATTACGAGGACACATACTAATAAGAATTCATTCAGAACAAACGATGATGTTAAGAAATCAAACAGAGGCGGTAAAGATGCATGGCCAAGAGACCAATATTTGAATATTTGGGTTTGTAATTTAAGCGGCGGCGTTCTTGGTTATGCTCAATTTCCCGGCGGACCTGCTGCTACTGATGGTATTGTAAATGGATATAAGTATTTCGGAAATACCGGTGCTGCAACTTATCCTTTTGATAAAGGCAGAACTGCAACACATGAAATAGGTCATTGGCTCAATCTAAGGCATATCTGGGGTGATGACGGTTCCAGCTGTTCAGGTTCTGATTTAGTTGATGATACACCAAATCAAGCCGGTTACAATTTTGGCTGCCCGCCTTTCCCCAGAATCACTTGTTCAAACGGACCTAATGGTGATTTGCATATGAATTACATGGATTACACTGATGACAGATGCATGTATATGTTTTCTAACGGTCAATCTTCAAGGATGACTTCTATATTAAATGGTACAAGGTCAACAATTTTGACATCAAATGGTTGTCTCGCCCCAACATTTTATCCGGGACAACAAGATAATAATAGTTCTTTGAACGGACCTAATTCTTACAGATTATTTCAAAACTTTCCGAATCCATTCAACCCGTCAACGACTATTTCATATTCAATTCCTTATTCTTCATTTGTAACGGTTAATATCTATGATGCTTCCGGTAAAGTTGTTGCAACATTAGTTAATGAGTTACAAAGCTCAGGAAATTATTCACTAAATTTTGATGCATCAAATCTTTCCAGTGGAATCTACTTCTTTGATATTAATGCAGGTAATTTTACTGATACAAAGAAAATGGTACTGATGAAGTAATCTATCTTAGAATGTAAAAAAAGCCGGAGAATAATTCTCTGGCTTTTTTATTTTCCGGGAACATTTGACCCAGCAAAGATTGGTTTTACTTTACTTCAACTTCTTTATTTTAATAGAATCATCTTCTTCGTCTCTGTGTAATCCCCTGCAGTTAATTTATAATAATAAACCCCGCTCGCAAACTTACTTCCATCCCAATCAACCTCATACGTTCCGGGTTTGAGTTGTTCGTTCACAAGTGTTGCAACTTCACGAGCGAGCAAATCATAAACTTTCAACGAAGTAAAACTGTTAACTGCTAACTGAAAACTGATAACTGTTTTCGGGTTAAACGGATTCGGATAATTCTGTCCCAAAGAAAATTCATTCGGAATATTAGTAGTCGACTCTATTCCAAGAAGCTCCGTTATTTCTGCTGTATAAATTTCCTGGTTGAATCCGCCCGCCCGTTCGTCTGTCCAAACAGGAACAATGTTTTGTCCAACGTAATCGATGTCGATATAATCACCGAACCTCACATTGCTTCCGGGAATTGCCGTCGGTGATTGCTCCGTGCTCACAGCTTCATTGTTAAAAGTTACTCCGCCGTTCGTAGAGCGTGCAACCCATGCCTCGATAATTGTGTTGTTGGGAGTGTTCCTCGTGTCCATATATATTATCGCAAGATTACCGTTATCACTCACAGCTATCGCAGGCCAATACTGAATCTTGCCATTGGTAATCGGGTCGTTGTTTACTCTCTGCGGTGCCGACCAGTTTACTCCGGCATTTGTCGAGCGTGAAAAGAAAACATCACAGTCACCGTTTCTGTTGTCTGCAAAAACAACATAGAGCCAGCCGCTTCTTGCTCCGGTTGTATTATCAACTGCGATGAATGGAAACGTGCCGACATTGTTCGGCAAACCGGATGGAAAAGTCCCCGAAGCAATTGTCAAATCAGTTCCGAAAGTTGCACCTCCGTTTGTTGACCTGTCAAACTTTACTTCAGCACCTGCTCCTGAATTTAACCAGCAAACACTTACCTGTCCGTTCCTGCTCACACAAATATTCGAGCCCTGAACACTCCCGCTTACGTCGCTTATCGCAACCGGCGTTGACCAGTTCACTCCGCTGTTTGTTGATTTAGTAAGACGTATCCCCCCCAAAGAAAAACTCGTCCAGCTGATATATAAAGTATTCACAAACGGACTCGAAGGAGTAAGGTCTGTTGCAATCCATTCTTTATCTTCCGTCCCTGTCTGAGAACAAATAAATGCTTGCGGGAAAGTTACTCCTTGATTTGTTGACTTATAAATCGCAAGCGTAAGATTTCCGCCGGAAAACGGAATTGATATGACTGCAATATAAAAGTTTCCTGCTGTATCAACCGTTACAACCGGGTCACTGTTGCGTGTTAAGTTCGGAAGGAGAGTTGAATCAAGAATCTGCGAAGGCGACCATGTTAATCCCGCATTGGTTGAATAGCTGTAACCTACTCTCCTGTTAGCGTTAGGGTCGATGCCGTAACGGAAATCTCTCCATGCCGCAACAACTTTGTTCGGGTCTTTTCTGCTTATGCAAACAGACGGCTCGTTCTGCGGTGCAGAGTTCTGTGAAATATTTATGTTGAAGAAAACGCTTGATGTTGGATTTGTTTCAATTGGTCCGGGTAGCGGAAATATTTCCGATTGAACATCACGCTCAAGCGGATGCTTGAATCTTTCCGAATTATCCTGTGAAAATGCAGAGGGTGTTAAAACCGATAAAAAGAAAACGAAGAATAAGTTTTTCATATTTTTTTATTTAATTATATCTACTTCTCCCCTCTCCTTTTAGGAGAGGGGCAGGGGTGAGGTCAATTTTATTTAATTATATCTGAATTATACCTGAGTTTTTCTATTACTGTTTCGTCTGTCGATGAATCGATTTCTTCACCGCACTTCTGACAAACGTAAATTACTTCGAGCGGCTTTGCACTGAATCCCATTGAAAGCATAAACAACCCGCGTTTATCGTAGCGTGTCTTTGGAGTTACAAGTGAGTGGTCAATCGTGTGTCCGCATGAGCAGTTCTTCATGCTACAAAGATAATTAAGAATTAATAAAGGGTGTAGTTATCTTCTCTTCAGCTTCGTATCTCTCCACTGATGCAAAGAATCATTTATCTTTTTAAACGAATCGGCTTTCTCGTATGTCATTGTGCTGTCAAACTGTTTGTAATAATCTTCCATAGCTTTCTTTTCCTGCTCGCTGATTACTTTGTCTTTCTTCGATCCACAGCCGTTGAATAAAAATATCATAGCTAATAAGAAACCTGAGATAAGTGTTTTCATAAATAGCAGTGGTTATTTTGTTAAACGAAAAATATAGAACTTAGAGTGAAGCTTAAAGATTTGCAAATCCCGCCAAGACGGAATTACCTGTGATAATCTCTTTCCATATAAATTTCATCCGTATAGGAAGTGTATTTCCACGTTGCTCCCGGCGGCTCGGTTGTGTTATATAAAATCGAATATGCTGTCGTATCCACTCTCGTATAGTTTTTAACAATCTTGTTCCATCCTGTTACTGCTGCACCGTCGAAGGACAGTGTATCATTCCCGCAATATTTCCATCCGCTGGCGGATACATTTTTATTTGCATAAATGTAAACTAAATAAAATGAGCCGGCGGTTAATGTAGTGTAGTTCTTTTTCCTGAGAGTTCCTATTGCTGTATCTCCGTCATAAACTTTTAAACTGAAAATCTCTGTTCCTCTTGAGTCCGAAGGATTAAATGTTGCGGTTCCGCCCGCCGCGCATCCTGAATAGAAAAGAGAATCGGAAGCATACAAAGTTGAATCAGGAACAGCAGAGGACAAACAAATATTAAAATTTCCTGCCGCATCTATGGGGCAGGTCGCCCATAGAAACGATGCACCCGACTTGTTGCGGATATCTGCGTGCAGTGTTTTCGCTCCGAGTGTCCAGCCGGAGATTTGTCCTGATATACAATAATCAGTAACTGCTACCACCGTCCCCGCATCATCGCAGTTGAAATAAATAACTGCACTTGCAATAATTATTAATACTGCAAGGTTTCGCTTGAATGTTGTAGATATTGTTTTCATGCTTTGGTTTGATAAGAAGTTTAGTTTCAAACTTACTTCAAAGTTTCACTAACTTCAAAACTTATACTTCGCTCCGAACGTAACAAGATAATAACCAAGGTCATCATTAGTTAAAATTGTGTAACTTAACTTTGATAAAAAATCAAAATCTTTTGAGAGCTTATAATTAAATCCGAGTCCGAATCCAAAGATAATTGAATGTTCTGTTGGAATGTCATAATTGTAAAAAGATATATAATCACCAAGTGCTATCTCTGCCAAAACACCATCTTCTTCCCCGTTTAAAATAATATCTTGGTCCGGCTTTAATCTCAAATGTTGTTAACTTTTTTGATGTAGCAAAATTTTCCTCCCAATACAATACATCCGAACTAGGCAAATTAGCACCGATACTTACGAACATTTCATATCTGTTTATAAAAAGAAACTGGGTTTCGGCATTCATGTAAAACGAAAGGTCGAGATATGGCTTGGATGACCTATCAGGTGGAACAAAAATTCCAGCCAATAAACTTGCAGAGAATTTACTCTTCGGCTTTATGCGAACTTCCGGATTTTGTGCTGATAAATTTATTGTGAGAAGAATTAATGCGAGGCAAAAGATTCTCTTTTTCATTTTGTGAATTTTATTTTTCGAAAAAGAGTAAACGTGTTACATAAGCTGAGCTTTCGTTATTTAGTGTAACAAAAATATATGTTTCGGGATGAACTTGCAACAAGTGTGTTTTCAATTAATGTAATCATTCACATAAAACAAAAAAGCCCCGATTACTCAGGGCTTAATTCACCATTTCACACTTCGCTATTTCACTATTTAATTAAAATCATCTTCTTCGTCTCAATAAAACTTCCCGCTTCCAGTTTATAAAAATAAATTCCGGATGCAAAATTACTACCGTCAAACTCTACCTCATAAGCTCCTGCATCCTGTTTAGCATTTACAAGGATTGCGATTTCTTTTCCCACAATATCATATACAATAAGTTTCACGTTTGACGTTTCACGTTTGACGGAGTAACTGATATTTGTCTTCGGATTAAACGGGTTCGGATAATTCTGCATCAGTGCAAATTTATTCGGCGTTATGCTCTGGGAATTATCAGCAACATCACTTGTAACCGTAATCATCGGCAGGTCAATATAAGACGGCATGCTCTGCCGCATAAATATTGTCGTGCTTGCATTTTTGAATACAGGCAGAACAAAGGGGTTTGTAAAATCCAGAAACCAGTCGTTCGGCGGATTATCGAAATTAGTAATCTCAATCCTTATCCTGTTTCCAGCGGCAAACTGATGAGCCCTCGCCTGACCTTCGAAATTAAGATTTGCAATTACACTAGCCGGTGTCTGTGTATTGTTATAATTTCCTCTTGTGATAAAATATTTCTTCCCGGCAGGTGTTTGCTCGTAGATTTGGAAGTTAAGCTGGTAACCAACGGCATTGCTTCTGGCATAAACATTAAACTTCGGAACTCCTGCTAACCGCATTGATGTAGTAAGCGTGCCCGATGTAAATGCAATTGTCCGCTTCTTAAAAGCCGCGTTAAATTCTGTGCCTGAAAATCCATCCTCGATAGCATCTCTCATCGTATAGCTTGTATTCAGATATGGATTTGCCAGAACTTTACTTCCTGTCGTGCTGGTCGGGAGCGTTTTCTGGAGCGTGTTGTTTGATGCATTGAAATAATATCTCACGTTGTTCGTTCCCGGCGGAGGCCAGCTGTTTAATGTATTATCAACCGATGACCATGTAAAAGTATTCAGCACCGGGTCTGTGATTGGAAGCTTGCTGTAAGCATACGCAACATTCGGAGTTGTGTTAATTCCGTTTGCATAATCCCTGAGGAAATAATCGAACGCCTTCGTGTTCCAGTCGAACTGGAAATTCCATTGTTCCTGCACTCCGTCGCTTCCGTGTCCGCCAGTGCCCATATATAATTTGTGGAAAGACGTCATCTGGTTGTATGCTGTTATCGCACCGTTCACTGGGAAGAAATAATCCTGCCATGCTACAGTGTTTACAATCGGTGTTGTCACGTTTGCAATCTGCGAAGAGAAATCTCTGCCAACGGGCATATAATTTTTTATTGAGTCCAGCTTATCGACCTGTCCGCTGTAAATCCAATCCAGCATTCTTGCCACACCCGGCGAAAGCTTCAGCGGGTTGCCAGCATTATCAAATAATAATCCCCACACAAGTGACATCTTCACTGCACCGTTCATCACCCACAGCGAAGCAAAGTTCGGATTTGTAACGTTGGGACAAATCACCTGCACATTTAAGCCATTAGCGGCAGCCATCCATGGCAATGTGCCTCCCTGTGAGCCGCCGGTTAAAGCAATTCTGTCTTTATTCGCCTGATGACTTACGTCCGCTTTTATCCAACTCACTATGCTGAATAAATCCTGTGCTTCTGTCATGCTCAAAAGATTCACCGTTCCCGATGACAAGCCCTGCCCCCTTACCGAAATGCACATTGTGTAATAACCGTAGTCAGCATATAACCGTCCTGATGGAATCGTTTCCAATTTGTCACCGCCCAGACCGTGAATAAAAACTATCACAGGCCAGCCGCCCGGAGGCCAGCTTGGTGGTGTGCCAAGCGGAACGCATCGCGTAACATCCAAACTGTCCGTGCCGCCGTTTACTTTTATGAAGAAGCTTGTTTCAGTGAAACCTATTGATTGGAAAGCAGGATTCCACTTCTGCATTAATTTATGCACGTCGTATCCTATTGGCGGAGCATCCGGATTCCGTCGCTGTGAGTAAGTATTAAATGTAAATAAAATTGCTGATAAAAAGACTGCGGTGAGTCTTATAACTGTATTCCCTGTCATAATTTTTCTTTCGTTTAAGTTAAATGTGCTGGTCAAATATAAACATTGACTGGAAAAAATTCATCGTTTTTTTAGTTAGTAGTCACCCCGAATGATTCGGTTGAACTATGTCACTTTCTTGAACACTCCCGATACTATCGGGGGCAATCAAAATTTGTGGAGAGACAAAGGGGGATTCTCAAATCACTTTCTCCCGCCTTGCGGGATGGAGCGTTTCGCTCTCATAAAAACTAATCCTCACTCCTAATGATGATGCTCTTCAAGCTCACCTTTTTTAAGCTCTGATTTCAAATAGAATGTTCCTTTGGTTACAACAATTTCGTCCGGTTTCAATTCATCGATAGGAAATATTTGCACATATTTATCGTCTGAGATTCCCGTATTGACAAGAACTTTTTTAAATGAAAACCCTTTCTTAGGATCTTCTTTGTGCTCATCTTCTTTATGCTCATCTTCTTTATGCTCATCTTCTTTATGCTCTCCTTCTTTGTTATTATGCTCATCATGATGTTCATCTTTTATATCTGCGATTGCGTGGCATCTGACAAAAATATATTTTACATCGCCATCGGATTCCAAAGCCGACAATGGAACAGCAAGAACGCTTTCCTGCTTAACATATATTTTCGCAGAGACAAACATAAACGGAAGCAGCTTTTCATTTTTATTATTGATTGCAACTCTAACCGTGACGGTTCTGTTTTTATCATCGAACATTTTGCTGATGTTTGTAATCTCACCTTCATAAACCTGAAAAGGGCTGACGGAAACTTCAAGAGAAACTTTCTGTCCGGCAGAAACATACTGCAAATCTTTTTCGAACACGTTAAGGTCTGCATAGACTGTTGATATGTTCACAATGTGAAACATATCATTGGACGTCTCAATGTACTGACCTACAGTAACCATCCGGGAAACTACGTTACCTGAAATGGGAGCCGTAATAACATAATATTTTTGTAAATCATTGTGTTCATTAATATCCTCGTAATTATCAAGCTTTGATGTAGAAATTTTATAACTTAATAATTTTTGTTCCGCTGATTTCATGCCGATTACTGTATGTTCATAATCAGCTTTTAACTTTGCGAGTTCTTTCCTTGAGCCAATGTTATCAGATGAAAGTGTTAACTGTCTTTCATATTCTATTTTTACATGTTCATACTCATGCTTCGCTTCAAGATACTCAACCTGTGCATTCACTAAATCAAGATTTTCAATTGTTGCAAGTGTCTGCCCTGCTCTCACGTATGAACCTTCCCTTACGTAAATCTTTTTCACTCTGCCAGGGATAATGCTTCCTACTTTTGATTCCTGGTCCTGATTCATTTTAATCTCACCGCTGACTTTTATATAACCGGAAATATTCCTGTAGTCGAGCTTCTCGGTTTTTACGTCCATAGCTTTAATCTGTTCATCACTTAAGGGAACTTCTTTAACTTCTTCATCATGATGTTCTTCTTCCTTCTGCTCTGTCTGCTCGGGTTTGGTTTTATCGCCGCAACCGTTAAAATAAAATAAAGCAGTGACTAATATTGTCAAATAAATTATTCTGAATTTCATTTTATATCTCCTGATGTGATTTTTTCTATCTTAGAAATAGAGTTGTTGTAATTATAAATTGAGTTTAGGTATTGAGTTTTTGTTTCATAAGAAACTGTTAATGCCTGAAGGTATTCCACGTAACCGATTGCTCCTTCTTCGTAGCTGATTTTTGCCTGCCGGAGAATCTCAACTGTTTCTGTGAGTGCTTCACCTGTAAAAAAATTAATCTGTCTTAAGCTGTTTTCATATTCTTCGTAAGATGAGATTAAATCAGCTTCAATTTTTCTGCGGATGTTAATCTCATTGCTCGACGCAATTTTATATTCAAAGTCAGCCACTTTAATATTTCCCGATGGCTCCCACCAGAACCAAAGCGGTATCCCGACGCCAATCTCTAAGCCCCAGAATCCGTTATCGTTTCCGATTTTGTGTTTATAATACTTAAAAGAAAAGCTAGGCAGCAATTCCGACTTTGAAAGTGAAATTTGATTTTGAGATTTTTGTTTTTGAAAACGAATCATGGTCAGTTCCGGATTATCCAGCAAAGCTTTTTTAAGCAAATCATTTTTATTTAAAGTTACTTCCTTAAATATCAATTCATCTTTCGGCTCTATGGAATAATTTATGTTCATCAGTCTTTTCAATTCAGATTTGTAGAGCCGTATATTTGACTCTATACTTCTGACTTCGTTTTCAAATTTTATCTTGTTGACTTTTGCATTGAGAACCTCAAGGTTAGATGTTGCGCCGGCATCGTATTTGCGTTCGGCAACAAATAAGAAGTCCGTGTAAATTTTAAGATTCTCTTTTGCTATTTCAAGAAGCTTCATCTGAAGGAGCAGGTTATAGTAGTTTTGCTTAACCTCAAACTTAATTTCATTGGTGAACTTGTTTAATTCCGCCCTTGCAACCAAGACCTGTGAACTCTGCACATCTGAACGTAAGAAATAAGAAGAAGGAAAATCAAACTCCTGCAGTATACCAATTTTTCTGCTTTCAAAATTTGCAATGGAACCTTTGATTCCTTCGTACTCAATAAATAATTGCGGCTTGGGAATATTAACCGACTTAAGCTTAAGAGCTTCCTCTTTTTCTATGTTGTACTTAGATGATTTAACCTGTTGATTATTTTCGATTGCAATTTTTACTGCTTCGTCGAGATTAGTTTTTGTTTGTGAAATTGATATTGAAGGCAGCAAAAGAAATATCAGCGCTGCAAGAATTTTACCGACTGAATATTTTGGATTTGTATGCTTATTAAATATTCCATAAAGAACAGGTAAAACTATCAGCGTTAGTATAGTTGATGAAATCAAACCGCCGATTACAACTGTTGCCAAAGGTCTTTGGACTTCGGCACCGGAACCTTTAGAAATTGCCATCGGGATAAATCCGAACGAAGCAATTAATGCAGTCATCAAAATCGGTCTTAGCCGTGTTGATGCTCCTTTGATAATTCTTTCGTGAATATTTTTAACACCTTCTTCTTCTAATTTGTTAAAGTATGCTATCATAACGATTCCATTTAGAACGGCAACGCCAAACAAAGCAATGAAACCCACACCTGCAGAGATACTAAACGGAAGCCCTCTAATTATTAAAGCAAATATTCCGCCTACGATTGCAAAAGGAATTCCTGAGAAAACTAAAAGTCCCTGCTTAACAGAATTGAATGTGATAAAAAGTAAAGCAAAAATAAAAAAAAGAGAAACGGGAACGACGATAAGTAATCTCTCTCTTGCACTCTCAAGATTTTCAAACTGACCTCCATACTTAATAATATATCCAGACGGCAGCTTTAATTCTGAATCTATTTTAGTTTTAAGCTCTTCAATAAAGCTTTCGATGTCTCTTCCTCTCACATTGTTCTGAATAATAATTCTTCGTTTACCGTTGTCTCTTGTAATCTCGGCAGGACCTTCTTTGAATCCTATATCCGCGAGCTCTTCCAGAGGAATGTTTAAACCATCTGAAGAAGAAACTAAAATATTTTTTATATCGTCAATGCTTTGTCTGTAATCTTTTTTATACTTAACAACAATATCGAATTTTCTGTCCCCTTCAAATACTACTCCGGTTGTTTTACCGGCTAACGATGTTTCTATAATATTATTAACGTCGTTTATATTAATACCATACCTTGCAATCTTATCTCTCCGGATTTTTATTTCTAACTCCGGTAATCCCTCCAGCTGCTGAACAGAAACATCATCTGAACCCTGAACTGTAGAAACTATTTTCGCAATTTCGTTGGCTTTATCTGTAAGAATTTCCAAATCGTCTCCATAAATTTTTACAGCGACGTCTGTTCTTGCTCCGGAAATTAATTCATTAAACCTCATCTCGATTGGCTGCGATGCCTGAAATCCAACTCCCGGTATTGCTGAAAGTGCTTCCAGCATTTTCTCAACTAATTCTTCCCTGTCGTTTGTTGTTGTCCATTCTTCTTTTGGCTTGAGCATTATTATAACATCAGTCAATTCAACTCCCATCGGGTCTGTTGCTATTTCAGCAGCACCTGTTTTGCATACTACTGTAATTACTTCAGCAAATTTTAGCAGAATGGTTTCAACTTTTGTAGTTATGTTATTTGACTCTGTCAAAGATACCCCCGGTAATCTTATACAATGAAATGCCAAATCACCTTCATCAAGCTTCGGTATGAATTCTCCTCCTAATCTTGTAAAAGAAAATAAACTTACAATCAAAATTATAACTGCTGCTGATATAGTTATTAGTTTATTCTTTAATGCAAATTCTAATACCGGAGTATATAATTTTTTTATAAAACCAATAATCTTTACATCAATTGTTTCTTTCTCTTTAAAATCTCTTTTTAAGATTAAAGAGCACATCATAGGAACATACGTGAGAGAAAGAAAGAGCGAGCCCAATAAAGCAAAGCCAACAGTGAAAGCCATCGGCTTAAACATTTTTCCTTCAATACCTCCAAGAGCAAATATCGGAAGATAAACTACAAGAATAATTAACACACCGAATATTGCCGACTTAATTATACCTGAAGAAGATGAGTAAACCGTATCCTCTAATTCGGTTTTAGTTAATTCTTTTTTCGATGTATAAATTCGATAACCGATTGCTACAATTATTGCTTCGACAATAATTACAGCTCCGTCAACTATTAGTCCAAAGTCAATAGCACCCAAAGACATTAAATTCCCGGATACTCCGAACAAGTTCATCATTATTATTGCAAAGAGCATCGATAATGGAATTACAGAGCCAACAATAAAAGCTGCTCTCAAATTTCCGAGAAGCAATATTATAATTAGAATAACTATAATACCTCCTTCAATCAAATTTCTCTCGACTGTTGCAATAGTTTTGCTGATTAAATTTTCCCTGTTATAATATTCATCGATTATAATTCCTTTTGGTAAAGACGGTTTTATCTGCTTCATTTTCTCGTGAACGGTATTTGCTACTTCTCTTGAGTTAGCTCCTTTTAACATCATCACTATTCCGGAAACAACTTCACCTTTCCCATCCTGTGTGACTGCTCCATATCTTAATGCTCCGCCGTATTTTATTTCAGCAACTCTTTTTAATGGAATAGGAACTTCATTTTCTCTCTTAACAATAATATTTTCGATGTCTTCAATGTTTTCAATTACACCAAGCCCTCTTATTGTATATTGCTCTGCTCCTTTTTCAATATAAGAACCACCGACATTTGAATTATTATTGTTAACTGCATCAAATACATCGCGAAGAGTTAAATTAAATGCTTTCAGTGCTTCAGCATCAACAAGTATCTGGTATTGCTTTTCAAAACCACCGAAGCTGTTAACTTCAGCAACTCCACTTGTTCCAAGAATTTGTTTTTTAACAATCCAATCCTGAATTTCCCTAAGGTCTATAATATTGTAAGTAGAATCCTTTGGATTTTCCGGTCTAACAATGTATTGATATATTTCACCAAGCCCTGTGCTTATCGGAGCCATTTCGGGTTTACCAAGTCCTTCAGGAATATTTTCCTCTGCTTCTTTCAATCTCTGAAATACAAGATTTCTCGCAAAGTAAATATCAACATTGTCTTTGAATACAATGGTTACTACTGAGATTCCGAATTTAGAAATTGAACGAAGTTCGTCGAGGTCAGGAATATTTGACATGGAAATTTCAATTGGATAAGTAATGAATCTTTCTATTTCGGAAGCACCTAAAGTAGGGCTCGCTGTGATTACTTGAATTTGATTTGTCGTAATATCAGGCACTGCATCTATTGGCAGTTTGTAAGCTGAGTAAATTCCAAATATTATCAGTAAGAATACTAAGCTTCCAATTACTAATTTTTGCTTTATTGAAAAGGCGATGATTTTGTTTATCATAAGCTGACTTAATTATAAAAATACATTACACAAAATATGTGTAAAGCGGGAATAAAAAATTTAAGTTAGATTATGAACGAGGCGGAGGTGTGGTTGGTCTTTGTGAAAATGAAATTATTCCATCTCTATAAGTTAATTTATTAATCGATTCTTGTATTAAGAGACTCGTAAAAGAATTATTATTGATTTCGAGATTCATACCACAGCATATACAGCTGCAAAGAGGAGAACAAAAATCTTCGGAATGTTCACTATGCTCACAGCAGGGAGATTCAATAGTTAAGACATGAATTGATTCAGGCGAAAGATTTTCAGCTTCCATACATGTTAATGAAAACTGAACAAGTAAAAGAATGCAAAATATAGTTCCAAACAATTTCATAGCTCAAAGATAATTATTCTTCACACAATAAACAGCCACCACACCAACGTATAAATCGGAATCAGTATCGGGATGGAATATTTTATGATGTAGCCGAAGAAGCTTGGAGTTTTTATGTTTAGATTGTCGGCTACAGATTTCACCATGAAGTTGGGTCCGTTGCCGATGTAAGTCATCGCCCCGAAGAAAACCGCAGAGATTGAAATTGCGATAACGTGCTTTTCATGCTCAGCGATAAACTGCATAACATTTTGAACATTGTTCACGTCAAGATTGTGAGTTCCCATCGAAGCAGTTAAGAAAGTGAGATACGTCGGAGCGTTATCGAGGAAAGACGAAAGCAAGCCGGTGAACCAGTAATATTGTGTGGGTGAAATAAGTCCGAGTGCGTTTGAATTTGTTCTGAGCAATTCGAGAGCGGGCGTCATTGTGATAAAAATTCCAACGAACAACCATGCTACTTCTTTTATAGGGAAGAAGTTAAATTGATTCCTCTGATGAATCTCATTGTTAGTTAATTTATACGAAAGAATTGCAGCGACAATCATAATAAACTCACGTAGAAAGAGCGGCTTCGTTATAAACACCGAGCCGATGACTATTGCAAGAAAAATGAAATTGAAAGTACCCTTTACTTCAAGCTTCTCGCCTGTTTCTTTTTCCATTTGTCCAACCTCATCTTTTTGTCTCCTGAAATTTCTCAAATCAAGAAAATAAAATATCACAAGCAGGAAAAGATTTACAACGAGCCACTTCAAAAAAACTTTATCGATAATCCAGAAGAACGGAATTCCTTTTAAGTAACCGAGAAACAATGGCGGGTCTCCGATTGGCGTCAATGCACCGCCGCAGTTTGAAATTATGAAGATGAAAAAAACTATGTGAAACGATGTGATGCGTATTTTATTCGTTTGGATGAAAGGACGAATCAAAAGCATCGAAGCACCGGTCGTTCCGATTACGTTTGCAAGCAAAGCACCGAGACCGAGAAGCAAAACATTTCGCAAAGGAGTTGAGTAACCTTTCAACCCGATAAATATTCCCCCGGAAATAATAAACAGCGAAGCAAGAAGCGAAATAAACATGATGTATTCTTCAAACGAATGAAGAATGTTTATTCCTTTTGAGATGAAGAGATAATAAATTGCGGTGATGAAAGAAAGCGTAAGCGAAACGATGTGATAATATTCGTGCCACCATTTCGGAGCGGCGAACGGCATGACTGCAATTGCGAGAAGTAAAGTTATGAAAGGGAGAACACTGAGAAGATTCGTTTCAGCCAACTCTATTTACTGGAGGTTCAGTAAGTTTCTTTTTGCAAGCTCAACCTGGTTAACAACTCTTTGGATCGATGCTTCGGATTTTTTCAGGAATGTATTCGGGTAAACTCCAATCCAAACGATGAATACAAGAATCATTGCAGCAGCAAAAATTTCTCTGCGGTTTAAATCGGAAATTGTTTTGTTCTCATCTTTTGTGATTGGTCCGAGCATGACACGCTGATACATCCACAATAAATAAACTGCCGAAAGCACGACACCGCTTGTTGCAATAATTGCATAAGTGTAATTGTGAAGTATCGGCGAAATAAATGTGCCGGTGAGAATCATAAACTCACCGATGAAACCGTTTAATCCGGGCAATCCGATTGACGAAAGACAAATCACAAGGAACAGCGAGCCGAAGATTGGAACGGTTTTTATTATGCCGCCGTAATCAGTAATCTCGCGGGTGTGTCTTCTGTCGTAAATGTATCCGACAAAAAGGAAGAGTGCTCCTGTCGATAAACCGTGATTCACCATTTGGAGAAGTCCGCCCTGCAATGCTTCGACTGTCATTGCAGCGAGAGCGAGGACGATGAATCCCATGTGGCTGACTGAAGAATATGCAACAAGCTTCTTAATATCTTTTTGTGCGATACAGACAAGTGCTCCGTAAATTATTCCTATGATTCCGAGAATTGCAAAGTAAGAAGCATACTTGACAAACATGATTGGAAATAATTCCATCGAGAAGCGGATGAAACCATAGGTTCCCATTTTCAAAAGAACTGCAGCAAGAATTATACTTCCTGCTGTCGGTGCTTCGGTGTGTGCATCCGGCAGCCATGTGTGAAACGGAAACATCGGGACTTTGATTGCAAAGCTAAGCCCGAAGAAAATAAACATCCACATTTGAATAGCTGCAGGAATAAAAATCGAAACTCTTTTCAGCTCGGTGTAATCGGTTGTGAATTTTGTTAACGAAGTTACCGAATAATTTGCGAGCCAGATAATTGCGATAAGCATCAGCAAGCTGCCGAACATTGTGTAGAGAAAGAATTTTATGTTAGCGTAATAACGGTTCTTCCCTCCCCAGAAACCGATGATGAAATACATTGGAATCAGAATCAATTCCCAGAAAACGTAGAAAAGAATTAAGTCGAGAGAGAGAAAAACTCCGAGCAAGCTTCCTTCGAGAAGTAAAATTAAAAAATAAAATTCTTTGAGACGTGTATTAACAGAGCTCCAGACTCCGAGAATCGTAACAGGAAAAATAAAAGTCGTTAACATCACAAGCAGAAGTGAAATACCGTCAATCCCGAGCAGATAAAAAATGTTGAAGTCTTTCACCCATTGAGCTCTCTCCATGAATTGGAAATCCGGTTTCGTTGCATCGAAAATCAAAAACAGATACAACGACAATCCGAAAACAATTAGCGACACAGCAAGAGAGAAAGTTTTTATCAGCTTTGTATTCTCGTTATTGAAAAATAAAATCGGAAGTGATAAAACAATCGGCATGAAAATCAGAATAGAGAGTATATGTTCGTTCAATGAGGTATGGCTTGTTTAATGATTTGCAAAATTTAAGATTTAAAAACTTTTATGAAATGAAAAAAGAAAAAAATGGAACGCTGATGACACGCCTGCGTAAAACTTCGCCCGCCTACATGTTCCATCAGAGTCTCCTGAAAGGGACTCTGATAAAAGAAAATCAATGTCAGAGTCCTCTGCGAGAGACTCTGCCGATACTAAGTCTCATGATTCTGTTTGAACGCCTTCAATCTTTGCTCAAGCTCAGGAAATTGTTCTTCTGAAATCAGGGACACGCATGCCCGCACTCCTTCTTTTCTTTCGCTTCCTGTGTTAGAAAGTGAAATCGCACTGATGCCGTAATAAATTAATTCTTCGATAAGCTGCTCACCTGTGAATTCAGGATAGCTGATTGTGAAATAAAATCCGTCTGCAATCGGCTCACCGTCATCTGAATCATAAACTAATTTAAATCCGTTGTCCAGAAATATTTTTTTTATTTTCTCTCCCCGCTCGGCATAAACTTTCACATCATTTGTGAAATTATAATCACCGTCGTTCACTTGTTTGAGCATTGAAGCGATTGCGTATTGTGTTGAATGGGTAACTCCCGCCGAAACAGCATACGCTGCACCATAAACCAACGCATGGCCGAACTCATCACTTGTGAAAAATCTTTTTAAGTCAGGATATTTTCTTTTGAAAAGCTTTTCAGAAACGACAAGCGAGCCGATTCGCTGACCTGCATAGCTGAAAATCTTCGAGCTGGAAATTAAAAGCATGTAATTGTCCGTGAACTTTGAAACAGAGGGCTGATACGGCGGTTGTCCGGGCTTCGAATAATCTTTTCTGAAATCCATGTTGAAGTAAGCAAGGTCTTCGAGTGCAATCACGTCATATTTTGTGCAAAGCTCTCCGATAATTTTCAATTCGTTCTCGTTGAAGCAAATCCATGCGGGATTATTCGGGCTTGAATAAAGAAGCGAGAAAATATTTCCTTTGCTGAGATAAGATTCAAGCTTGTCTCTGAGTTTTTTTCCGCGGTAATTGTAAACATCGAAGCTTTCTTCTTTAATGCCGAGAGCTTTCGCCTGCTGCATGTGAACGGGGAAACCGGGATTAATAAAAAGAACCGTGTCTTTGTTTTGATTTAGCTTTGAAGTGAAAAGAAAACTGATAAAACTTCCTCCTGTTGAACCGGTTACTGGAATACAGCATTGCGGTGAAACATCTATATCAAGAAATAATTTTGCGAAACGTGAAACTTCTTCTTTGAATTCGCGAACACCTTCGATTGGCGGATATTTGTTGGCGACTCCTTTTTGTAAAGCTCCTATCTCGGCTTCGACAGCAACTTTGTTTGCGGGAATTCCCGGCACACCCATTTCCATTCGAATGAATTTTTTCCCGGAAGCAATTTCAATTTGATTTATGAGATGAAGAATCTCGCGAATCGATGCTTTACCGATACATGGAAGATTCGAATCAAGAATTTTCTTCCTGACGATTTGGGAGTCGATTGGAGTTGTTAGTGTTTTTGTTTCTAACATCTTCTATTCCCCCGGCACCGTTACATTATACCAAAACTTTTTCTTGCGGTCGAGGATTTCATCAACGTGAATATGTTTAACTTCCGTGTAAGCTTTTAATCCTTCAATTCCAAGCTCACGTCCGAGTCCGCTTTGCTTGTAACCTCCGAACGGAGCACGTTCATTGAGCAAATGCCATTCATTCACCCACACAGTTCCAGCTCTCAATTTTCTTGCTACGTTCATTGCCTTCTCATTATCTTTAGACCAGACACCACCTGCCAATCCGTAAACCGAGCTGTTCGCAATCCTGATAGCATCATTCTCATCTTTGGCTTTCACAACTGCAACAACAGGACCGAAAATTTCTTCCTGTGCAATACGCATTTCATTTGTAACGTTTGAAAACAAAGTCGGCTCAACAAAATATCCGTTTGTCCCTTCGGGAATCTTTCCGCCGTAAACAAGAGATGCACCTTCCTTCTTTCCAATCTCGATATATTCTAAAACTCGTTTCTGTTGTTTCTCCGAAACAAGCGGACCAACGTCCGTATCTTTTTCCATCGGGTTTCCGATTTTCATTTTGCTCAGTTTCACTTTGATGCGTTCGACAACTTCGTCATAAATTTGAGCCGTCATAATCAGGCGGCTTCCGGCAATACAGCATTGTCCGTTATGAAAATACCCCGCGTAAATACTTCCGTCAACTGCGAGGTCAAGGTCGGCATCATCGAGCAAAAGGTTTGCTGATTTCCCGCCAAGCTCAAGCGTAACTTTCTTCATCGTCTTTGATGCAAGTTCCATAATTCGTTTACCAACTTCGGTTGAGCCGGTGAATGCAACTTTATCAACCATAGGATTTGTGACCATCTCTTCACCGACTTCTGCATCGCCAGTAATTATGTTCACAACACCTTTTGGAAAATCCGTTTCGTCAATAATTTTTGCAAGACAAAGTGCAGTAACGGAAGTTTCGGGAGCGGGTTTCAAAACAATAGTGCATCCAGCAGCAAGAGCGGGAGCAATTTTCCATGAAGCCATTTGCAGAGGGAAGTTCCATGGAATGATTGCAGAGCACACTCCGACAGGTTCACGGACAAAATAATTTTTGCTAACTCCTTCTTTTGAAATATCTGCAACTTCATCGAGGTCGAGCAAAGCATACTTTGAAAATGTACTGAAAGCACGGTAAGTTAGAAACATGTCGTCGCGAGATTTTTTAAACGTGGAGCCGGAATCCTGAATCTCAAGAAGCTGAAGCTCAGACGATTTCTCTTTTACTTTATCGGCAATCTGTTTGATGATTGCACTTCGTTCTTCCCTGCTTTTGTTTCTCCACAAACCAGAATCGAAAGCATCACGTGCGGCTTTGATTGCATCTTTTGTATCTTGTACAGTCGCTTTTGCAATCTTTGCGAAAACACTTTTGTCGTAAGGATTAATTGAATCGAAAGTTTTTTTGTCAGATGAATCTCTGAATTCACCGTTGATATAAATTTTGTATTCGTTCATTTGGTAAGTTGAAGGTTAATAGGTTAAAGTTTAAAGATAGGCAACCACTCACCACAGAGACACAGAGAACACGGAGTTTCACGGAGATTAATCCCGTAGGAAATATTTGGTATGGTTAATCTTTGGGCAACTTTGCAAACTCTTCTGTGACAAGTGACACTAATTGTTCTTTAATATTTTCACAATTAAAATTTATAAGCAATCCTTTTGGTATTCCAGTAAGTTTCAAATATGATAAAAGCTGCGCTTTGTATAACGGAATCATCTGTTCTACTGCTTTCTCTTCAACAATGATTAAATCATTAACGAGTAAATCAAGTTTTAAACTACCACCCAAGTCCTTTCCTTTATAGTGTACCGGAATATATATTTGTGACTTTACAAACAATCCTGCACTCCTCATTTCATCCATAAAACATGGCTCATAAACTGATTCTAAGCAATCCTGGACCAATTTGTTTGTGCACTTCAATAGCACAACCAATTATCTTGTATGAAATTTCATTTATGAATTTTTGAGTAATCATCTCTGTGTTTCTCCATGTTCTCTGTGACTCCGTGGTTTTTTGTATTATTCAGCTCATGTAAAGATACGGTTTCCAGTTTTCATCGACTTTACCTGCGAAGTGTTTCATAAAAGTTATGTGTGACGGTTTTGTTGGTCTTTTTGAAAGAGGCATGTTTGCTTCGTCCGGAGTTCGGTCACCTTTTTTATTGTTGCACTTCACACAAGCTGCGACAAGATTTTCCCATGAGTCATCACCGCCTTTTGATTTCGGAATAACGTGGTCGAGTGTCAAAGTTAAATCAGAGCGTTTGCAATACTGGCATCGATAGCCGTCACGCCGAAGAATATTTTTTCGTGACAAAACAATTTTTTTATACGGAACGTGAATATAAAGCTTGATTCGGACAACAGTCGGGTAATCAAATTTTCTTCTCATTGAGTATATGTTCACAGAATCTTTCTTTGCAATTAATTCAGCCCTCCCAAGATAAAGCATAATCATTGCACGCTGAACGTTACAGATACTCATAGCTTCATAGTTTTGATTGAGCACGAGAACTTTTCCGTTGAGTAAATTTCCAGTGTACCTTATTTGTTGTTCGAAGTCGTATTCCTTTCTGAATTATCCGAAACCCGGGATTAAATATTCATAAAGATACTTTTCGGAGCAAAAACATTCAAGGAAACTTTAAACTGATTTAATGTATTGACTTATTTAATTATAGGATATAAAATTACAAAAATAAAACTGCCTATGTAACAAAGCCCTACTGATTAATTCCGATTGCTTGTTAATATCTCAAAAAAAATCTATCACATCTAAGCTTACATTTCTATTACTCAGCATGATATTCCTGTCATGCATTTCTTCTTTATACTCACAAGGCAGAGACAGAAGCAGATACCAGCCGTTTCTTGACACGGGTAAATTCGCACAAGACACAGGAATAGTCCGCGATTCAACAAAGATTCGTTTACCAGTTGACTCAACAGCTCGCGTAAAATATTTCCGTTACAGCCGTGAAGACAGGTTAACTGCACTTTTTGAAAAAGACAAGTCCCCTATAATCATGACTTCGTCTTCAAGAGTGGATTATAAAATTGAGTTTGATTCATCAAACAATGTAATCATCAGAGAAAGTATTCTTGGAGAAGAAATAAAATACCCGCTCAAAGTCCCGCTTGATAAGTACATCGAAGTCAGAAGCAAGGAAAATCTGCAAAACCAGTTTTACAAAATTATTGCCGAAACTTATAAGATAGAAGTAGAAGACGAGCTGCAAAAGATTTTCAAGAGCATCACTGAAATCACAATCCCCCTTCCGTTTGTAAGCGAAACTATCTTTGGTCCTCCAACAATTTCCCTGAGAATAAACGGACAGATTGACATCACAGCATCGTATGAGAAAAACACCACAGAAGGATTTAACATTGCAACATCACTTGGACAAGACCAATCGAATATTAATTTTAAGCAGGATGTATCAGTCACAACAAAAGGAACGGTTGGAGACAAGCTTACAATAGATGCCGACTGGAATTCACAGCGAACATTCGAGTTTGAAAACCAGCTTAAGCTTAAATACAAAGGTTATCCCGATGAAGTAATTCAAAGTATAGAAGCTGGAAACGTTTCGCTTGACACCCGTTCAAATTTAATCGGGAGCTCTCAGGCATTGTTCGGAGTCAAAGCACAGTTCAAGCTTGGTCCGCTTACATTAACAACTCTTGCTTCACAAAAGAAAAGCGAGAAGCGCGAAGTAAATGTAACCGGCGGCTCTCAGGAAACATCTTTTAATATTCCGATTTATGATTATGCATCAAATAATTTTCTGGTTGATGTAGCATATCAATCTGTTTTCCAGACATATTTTGACCAGGGACTTACCAACCCTACTTTTGAAATCAAAGACATTGAGGTCTGGGTTCAAACTCAAATCAGCAATCCAAATAAAAGATACGCTGTAGGATATATTAATCTGACTGAACGATTAGTTGTAGGTTATGACTCAACATTCTATACAAATGTTCAGGACAGTGCCGGTCACATTTCACAAGGATACTTTTACAAATTAGGTGAAAGTGAATTTACAGTTAACAAACAGGCAGGATATATTACAGTAAATAATCTTTCAAGTAATTCTGTTGATGCAGTTGCCATTGCTTATAAACGCGGTACAGCAAACCCTCCGGAGCAGTATGGAGATTTTCAAAGTAATGTCAACGCTAATGTCCCGCTTGTCTTAAAGTTAGTTAGACCAAGAAATTTACAAGCACCTACTGCCGGCTCAACCGACACAGTTGCATGGTCACATCTTTTAAAAAATATTTACCAGTTGCCTGTAAAAAATATCAAGAACGATGCATCAAAGCTTATTGTTGACATTAAAAGAAATGTACCGGGTTTGCCGCCTGAGAACACATACAACGGTAAATCATATCTTTACTATGCTAAGCTTGACATAAGAACTATCAACCAGCCGAATGACACGATACCGGATGGTTTATTTGATTTCTTTCCCGGTAAAACCGTTGACCTGTTGAACGGCTTGATAATCTTCCCAACACTCAGACCTTTTTCAAAGACAATGATTCAAAGAGGTGTAAGCCCTGATACACTTAGGGGCAACGATACGATTTATACCGGCTCAAGACAGGATGCGATAAACAGCTCAATTAAGTTCACGATTGAAGGAAAAGCTACCGGTGATGCTTCATCACGATACTCACTCGGATTCAACGTTGTTGAAGGAAGCGTAAAAGTATTTAACGGAAGTGCTCAGCTCACGGAGAACACCGATTTCACGATTGATTATGCAACAGGTGAGCTTGTTATTATCAATGCAGGCGCATTAACCGCCGGAGCAAATTTAAAGATAACTTATGAGAGCAATGACTTGTTTACTCTTGCTTCAAAAACTTTGATTGGAACAAGAGCTGAGTTGCAAATTAACAAAACAAGTTACCTTGGTTTCACCCTGCTCAATCTGAATCAGAAAACACTCAATGATAAAATAAGAGTCGGTGAAGAGCCAACCAACAATACAATTATAGGTTTTGACGGCTCAACTGACATTAAAACAAATTTTTTAACCAAGCTTCTCAATAAGTTTCCGGGATACAACACAAAAGAAGAATCATTATTAAATCTCAAAGGTGAAGTTGCCTTTATGATTCCAGACCCGAACACTTTGAAAAGCAGAATTCCAAGCGATAACGGTGAAGCAGTTGCTTACGTCGATGACTTTGAAGGAACAAAGAAATTAATTCCACTCGGCTTGAGTCCCCGTTCATGGACAATTTCAAGCATCCCGATAGACAGGTCAATATCACTGAACCAAACAGACCCGGTTATCAGAGACAGCTTAGTCAGCAAGAGTCGTTCACAAATCAGCTGGTTTAATTTTCTGAACAGTGTTCCCATCAGTGAAGTTTATCCCAACAGGACGATTGCATCAAATCAAAGCAAAACACTTTCTCCGATGGTAATTAATATCCGGCCGGACACTGTAGGTCCATTTAACTATATTAACCAAACCGATTTTACTGCTTTAGGTCCGCCAAAAGATAAATGGTCAGGGATTTACAAATACTTAAACACTTCACAGACAAACCTGATTGACGAGAACATCAACTACATTGAGATATGGATGCAAATTAAAAATTTTGACGGCGGGAAATTTGTAGGCGATTCTGCAAGAATGTATCTTGACCTTGGCTTGATGTCTGAAAAAATAATTACAAGCTCCCTCTTTCCTGTTGATAGAACAATCAACGAATTTATTACTTACCACACAGAAGACCGCAACTTAAATGGCATACTTCAAACAGACGAGGATGTTGGTCTCGATGGTTATTCTTCACGTTCTAATATTTTTCCTGATACAAAAGAGTTAACTTTGGGCTCAACATTAAATCTCGGTAGTGACCCAAGCCGTGATAATTTCGGCTGGGCTAATAATCCTACGTCTTTAAACAGAGAGGACTTTAGAAATTTTAACGGCACTGAAGGAAACAGCGGTGACTTCGACGGAATAAGCGGTTTACATGACGGAATAATTGACACAGAGGACTTAAATAAAAACGGAACATTAGATAATAATAATAGTTACTTCGAATACCGGATACCCCTTGACAGCGGAAGTTTTTCGAATCATCCTTTCATTGTAGGAAGCGGAACAAACGGCTGGTATCAGATTCAGGTCCCGCTTTCAAAATTCAAAGATTCGCTGAATCAGGCAACGCTGACAAATATTCAATACGTGAGAATGTGGTTCAAAGGATTTGAACAAAGTTCAGAAATAAAAATCGTCGATTTCAATTTAGTCGGCAGCCAGTGGGTAAAACAAAATAAGATAGATTCATCTTATTCAATTTCCGTTGTGAGTATAGAAGAGAATCCAAATTATTATGAGCCGCCTGTTGCAGGAGATATTTTAAGACAGAGAGACCCTTCACAAACAGACCAGAATGTTTTATCCAACGAGCAATCTATTTCACTGGATTTAAAAAATATTCTCCCCGGACAAAGCCGGTTCATTTATAAAAGCTTCAACACCAGGCCATACGACCTTATTAACTACAAGATTCTGAAATTATTCGTCAACGGCGACCCGTCATTCAGATACACCGACGAAAATCATTACGATGCTGCGATGATAGTTCGGCTCGGAAGTGATTCATCTAACTATTACGAATACAGAGCACCCATCCATCCTGATTTCAGACCGGGAACACCGTGGGATTCGAGAAATGAAATAGCAATAACTTTTTCTGATTTAACAGTATTAAAACAGCTTCGTGATTCACTTCAAACAGTTGTACCTCCTCAACGTGTTCCGAATGGACCACCCGGTGCAGAGTATCGTATAGTAGGAAACCCTTCGATACGTTCGATAAGCCAAATCAGTATGGGTGTGATTAATAACAACGAAGACCCTATTTTTACTCAGCCGATAAGCGGCTCTGTTTGGTTTAATGAAATGCGGGTTATAAAAGCGAATGATAAAAGCGGCTATGCATTCACTTTAAGTGCAGCTTTAAAGCTTGCAGACCTTGCTACTTTGAATTTTACATACAATAAAACCGACCCTAATTTCCATAACCTCGAGGGGAGATTCGGCTCACTTAGTCTAACAAATTATTGGGAATTCTCCGGGACAGTTCAGGCACACAAATTATTGAACGCTTTGCTTTCGTCACTTATATCGGTTAAGTTGAAAAACTTTTTTACAATTCCGTTTTCGTTTTCGCATTCAGAATCAATCACAAAACCTAATTATCTTCCCGGAACTGATGTTGAAGTTGAAACGGCAGTTCAAAGTACATTTAATAGAACCGGTTCGGAATATCTTGCAAACAATGTAAGAGTTGCTTCGCAGACACTAACTGTTCAAAATCGTTTTTCTGTGAACGGAATGAAATTTACTTTTCCGGGTGAGAATTTCTTTGTGGAGCAAGTATTAAATAAGATGGAAGTTTCATTCTACAGAAATTCCATTTCCGAACGTTCGCCTACTTCTGAAAGCAAATATGCGTGGGATGCAGGCGGAACGTTTGGGTTATCTTCAAGCTTAAACCTGATGAATAAATTAAACATCAACCTTGGAAAGTTTTTATCATTCGGAGAATTTAAAGATGCCAAGCTTTATTTCTTCTTTCCTTTTATACCTATCGCTCCTTTATTCTCAAACAATATCGGAATCGGAACAAATATTAGCAGGCAACGAGGCGACGAGAAACTGAGAACTCAGCTGATTGCCAATCAAACCACAAGAAATTTCACTGCAAACAGAAACATGACAATGGACTGGAAATTCATTGAGAACTGGATGGTAGATTTAAGCGGAAGCTATTCATTCCAATCAGGAAGCGACCTTACGTTTTTGGAAACAAGAGGAGATTCAAACAGAACACAAAGACCGAATTCGGAAATTTTGAGAGATATATTTTTTGATGGGGGGTTTATTGATTTCGGAAAAGATTTGAATTACCAGCAAACTGTTTTAATAAATCCGAGGATAAACATTCCAATCTTAAAAAACTTTATCGATATTACAACTTCATACAGAGTTAATTATGCCTGGGCAACTTCACAAATAAACTCGACACTCGGAAATAATGTAGGATATAACTCGGATTTCCAAACGACCGGATTTGTAAAGCTGAACAAAATATTTGATATTTTCAAAGGGAGCGGAACAGATAAATTCAAAGCCGGCGGTTATCAGCAGGAACAGGACCCCGCAGATTTATTAAAGCTGATTCGTTCATTTATTCCCGAGCAGGTAACTGTTACATACGCTCAAACAAAGGGTTTGCTTAATGCCGGTGTTAGAGGAAGACCGGGGTTTGGTAATTTCTGGATGGTGTTCGGAGCAAAAGAAAATTTTGGACCTTCAAGACTTTATCAACTGGGCTGGATAGAGGACCCTGGTTCGAGAATTTCCGAACCGAATGTAGTTTTAAGGGACCAGAATAATTTAGCGAGCACTATAAACTTTTCAACTTTAATAACACCGATTTTCCCGGACAATCTTAAAATTAATTTTACTTATAAAATACTTAACAGCAAAAATCTTGCATTAAGCTATACAACTGATACACTTGGGAATCTCGGAACACCTACATCACGGCAGGAAACAAAAATAATCACAAGACCAAGCTTCTTTGTAACGACAGACATAGTGGAAAAATTAGAAAGACCATTCGGTATATCATCACCAACCGAACGGGGAAAGATAATCGCAGATTCATTTGAGAAAAATATTGTCTCGTTCCCATTCCCAAACTGGAACCTGACATTAAGCGGAGTTGAAAAGTTCGAGCTCTTTAAGAACTTTGCTCAGACAATGTCACTTGAGATGGGGTATGCGGCTGATTATAAAAAAACAATTTATGATAACGGCATTGACGTTCCCTATATAAAACAGCAAAACATAATTTCCGGATTTAATCCACTCTTCGGCTTGAATGTTACATTTAAACAGATTGCCGAAGGAAACCTTACCGCCGGCGTGAAGGTAAGCAAAACAAATAATTTAGACCTTGACCCGTTTAACAATCAGGTAAACACGACAGCAACAAATGATTTTTCAATTAATGCAAGCTTCACCAAGTCCGGCTTCAAAGTTCCGCTCTTTGGCTTGTCACTAAACAATGACCTCACAATTTCATTTTCATACACTCGGACAATAAACGACCCTGTAAATTACCAATACGACCCTAATGCAGATATTTATAAAAAGCTTCCACTATTCGGAACGGTATCAATCAACTTAAATCCTTCTATTCAGTATGCTCTTTCTAAAAGTGTAACCATGCAGCTTTTTTATAAATACACAAAGACAGGTCCCACAGAAGGAAATGAAAGTTCAACTGCAACAAGAAAAAGCAATGAAGCGGGCTTGAACATAAAATTACTTATTCAATAATTTGCCTGAGCTTTCACTAATCCTTGGATTGGCTGCGGCTTTCCTCACAACTTTTGCTCTTCTTCCTCAAACATTAAAAGCAATCAGGACAAAACATACTACCGACCTTTCTTTGCCGATGATTCTTATGCTTGAAACCGGATTATTACTCTGGTTAGTTTACGGTTTGCTGATAAACAGTATTCCGGTAATTGCAGCAAACACAATTTCAGTTGTGTTTATGACTATACTTTTAATTTTGAAGCTGAGATATAAGTAATAAATTTCACTTTAAACTCGTCGCATATTTTTTTATTTTTGTATCTGTTCTTATATTTCTTTTGCGCCCATAGCTCAGTTGGATAGAGCATTAGCCTTCTAAGCTAAGGGTCCCAGGTTCGAATCCTGGTGGGCGTACAAATCAATTATCAATGTTCAATCTTCAATTGATAATTGTAAATTGGTAATTGAAAATTGTTTCATGGTGGGCATAGCTCAGTTGGTTAGAGCATCAGATTGTGGCTCTGAGGGTCGGGGGTTCGAATCCCCTTGCTCACCCAAGTTTTCATTCAACTTGTAAAACTTCAAAATCCAGCCTCTAAGTTATTTATTTCATTGATTGTAAATCGCTACAAAATTATATTTGTTTTCTGTTCAAACAAATTTACCATTACTAATTATTATTAAGTGAAGAAAAACCGTTTCAGAATTATATTAACGCTTGGCTTCGTATTCTTAGCTTTCTACTTCCTCTACCCAACCTATAAGGACAGTAATTTCAACAAGGAAATCAAGAATTTAAAAACCTTAGAGGACAGCACTGCTTTCTTTGATAAGAATGGTGCGGATATTTTAAGTGCACGAGAGAAAAGAATTAAGCTGGGTCTGGATTTGCAGGGCGGGATGTATGTGATTATGGAAGTCGATATCCCGAAGCTTCTCCAGGATTTATCAAAGAAGACCGATGATATTTTCAAAGCCTCACTCGAGGAAACTATTGAAGCATCCAAGAATTCGGACGAAGATATAATCGAAATTTTTGACGCAAAACTTAAAGCAAAAGGGCTATCTATAAAAGCATATTACGGCGAGATAAGGGATGAAGAATCAAAAATTAAATCAGACCTTAAAACAGAAGTCGATAACGCTATCGAGCGTGCAGTCCAGGTTGTGAGAAACAGGATTGACCAATACGGAGTATCGGAGCCGGTGATTCAGAAAAAAGGTTCAAGCCGTTTGGTCGTTGAGCTTCCGGGCGTAAGCAACGTTGAAGAAGTCCGAAAGCTTTTACAGGGAACAGCATTGCTTGAATTCCAGCTTGTGATAGAGCCACAGATTGCCGTAAAGGTGATGGAAAAGATTAACACTCTTATGGCAGGCGGAAACGTTGATTCATTAATCAGAGCAGATTCACTTAAGGAAATTTCACGGAAAGATTCTTTGCTGTCTTTGAAGAAGGATGCTACTAAGAAGGATACTACAAAGACAATCAAAAAAGATTCTACAAGCATCACACAAAAAGATACGACCAAAAAAGAAACTGTTAAAAAAGATACTACAAAGAAAACTACAACTAAAAAGGACACGACTAAAAAGGAATCCACAAAGAAAGATACTTCCAAGAAAAAAGATACAAGTTTATTAACTGATACAAACCTTAATCCGGCAGACACCAACCAGCAATTAAGCGAAGAAGAATTCAAGCTGAAGAATCCGTGGTTTTTTATAGTTCGTCCTCAGCAATTCCAGGACGGTAGCGTTGCGTGGTTTGTGAAAGAATCAGACAAGCCGAAAGTATTAAAGATTCTTGAAAGAAAAGAAGTTCAGGATTTAATTCCAACTGACATTGAATTCTGTTTATCGAACAGAACTTTGTTCGTTGACCAGGGTGAAGGCATCTATCAATTTTATATTTTGAAAAAAGAACCTGAGCTCACCGGCGGTGTTGTTATCGACGCAAGGTCAAACATCGACCCGCAAAACAACACACCTGTTGTTTACATGGAAATGAACAGCGAAGGTTCTGCTGACTGGGCAAGAATAACTGGTGCAAACATCAACAAACAAATCGCCATCGTTCTCGACAACGTAGTTTACTCAGCTCCAGTAGTTAATAGTAAAATCACGGGCGGAAGCTCGCAGATTGAAGGGATGAAAGACATCCAGGAAGCAAAACTTCTGGAAATTGTTTTGAAAGCAGGAGCACTTCCCGCACCGCTTACAATAATCGAAGAAAGAACTGTTGGACCATCTCTTGGTGAAGATTCAATTCAAAAGGGACTTTATTCTTCAATTATTGCGCTGATACTTGTCGCAATATTCATGATAGTATATTACCGTTTTGCAGGCATGGTTGCTGATATTGCCCTGGCTTTCAACATGTTCGTTATTATGGGTGTTATGGCAAGTTTTAATGCAACTTTAACTTTACCCGGAATTGCAGGATTAATTCTGACAATTGGTATGGCTGTGGACTCGAACGTACTTATCTACGAAAGAATACGTGAGGAACTAACAGGCGGAAAACCGATTAAAACTGCTATTCAAATAGGATATAAAAAAGCTTTTTCAGCAATTTTCGATGGACACGTAACATCTATAATCACGGCTATTATACTTTACCAGTTCGGTACAGGACCAATACAGGGATTTGCGCTCACTCTTCTTATCGGTTTGATAGCTAACCTCTTTACTGCTATTGTTATGACAAGGATAATATTTGATATAATGACTGACAAGGGTAAATCCACAATTAACTTCGGATAATTTAGAAAGAATATTTTATAATGCAACTTTTTCATAATACACATATAGATTTCTTAGGCAAGAGAAAGCTGTTTTATCTTGCCTCAACCGCATTGATAGTAATAGGCATGGTAGCTTTTTTCGCTAAAGGACTTGTAATCGGTATCGATTTTGTCGGAGGAACTGAAGTTCTTGTCCGCTTTCAAAATGATATTAAGATTAACAATATCCGTACAGCTATGGAACAATCAGGAATAAGCGGAGCTGAAATAAAAACTTTAGGCGGAGAAAGAGATATTTTGATTAGAACTGCCGAGCCGGGTGAAGGAACTTCAATTAGTGACAGGATAAAAGAAGGTCTTACGAAAAACGACCCGGGCAATAAATTTGAAATATTAAGGATTGATAAGGTGGGTCCGAAAATAGGTAAAGAGCTCTCCACTTCGGCAATCTACGCGACAATATTCTCACTGATAGCAATTCTGATATACCTTGCTTTCAGGTTTGAGTTCTTTTACGCGATTGGTTCGGTTGTAGCGCTGCTGCATGACGTATTAATGACTCTTGGAATAGTAGCTATAACCGGCGCGCTAATCCCTTCCATGAATCTTGAATTAAACCAGGCAATGGTTGCAGCATTTTTAACGCTTATCGGGTTTTCGGTAAATGATACCGTAGTTGTGTTTGACAGAATCAGGGAAAACATTAAGCTCTTTAAGAACGAAAACATCTTTACAGTAATGAATAAAAGTTTAAATTATACCCTGAACAGAACAATCATTACAAACGGTACGGTGTTTATAACAGTATTAATCCTTTTGATATTCGGCGGCGAAGTTAACAGAAGCTTTGCTTTTACATTTATAATTGGTATTATTACAGGAACATATTCTTCAATATATATTGCCAGCGCCTTTGTTGTTGACATAAAATCTTTTCAGACGAAAAGAAAATTAAACACAAAAGCCGGTGTATCCGTCAGTAAAGCTTAAACATTTATAAAATTTAATATTCGACTTTATGCCCGCTGACATAGTGATTGGATTACAATGGGGTGATGAAGGCAAAGGCAAAATTGTTGACCTCTTTGCAAAAAATTCCAATTACGTTGTCCGGTTTCACGGCGGGAATAATGCAGGACACACAGTTGTAGTCGGCGATAAAAAATTCTTCTTCCGATTAACTCCTTCCGGAATATTTTACAAAAAGACCAAAGCAGTAATCGGCAACGGCGTCGTCCTCGACCCGAAAGTTCTTATCGATGAATTTGATACTCTGGAATTGGAAGGAATCAAGCTTCAGAATAAATTATTCATCTCACCGCGAAGTCATCTGATTCTCCCCTATCACAAAGTGCTTGACGAAGCTTACGAAAAACTCCGCGGCAAAGCAAAGCTCGGAACGACAAAACGCGGAATCGGTCCCGCCTATGCCGACAAAGTAACCTATAACGGAATTCGTATCTATGAATTGCTCGACTGGAAATTGTTTGAGAATAAATTAAAATTCCAGCTTAGTGTTAAGAACAAAATTCTTTCTTCGCTCGGATTCAAAACGCTCCGCTTGAAAAATATTCTCGATGATTTCAAATATTACCGCTCAAGAATAAAACCGCTCGTTGCCGATACTTATGCAATTCTTAATTCAGCTTTAGCTTCAAATAAAAAAGTTTTGCTAGAAGGCGCACACGGAATTATGCTCGATACCGATTGGTCACCCTATCCATTCTCCACCGGCTCGAATACTGTAATCGGACAAGTCGTTGCAGGAGCTGGAATTTCCATTAAGCATATCAGAAATATTTATGGAGTTGTGAAAGCATTCACCTCGAGAGTTGGCGAAGGTCCTCTGCCGACCGAGATAAAAGGAAAACATGCAGATGATTTGCGTGAACGCGGAACTGAATACGGAACTACTACCGGCAGACCGAGACGAATCGGCTGGCTCGACCTCGAAGCTGTTAAGTTTGCATGTCAAATTAACGGAGTGAATAATCTTATTATCACCAAGCTTGATATTTTATCGGGTATGAACGAATTAAAAGTTTGCACGGGTTACAGTTTAAACGGCAGAAAAATAAATTACACAGCTTGCGGATATTCCGAGTTAAAAAAAATAAATCCCCGATACATTTCTTTAAGCGGATGGAAAGAAGATATATCAGGGATTAGAAAATTCTCCGAACTGCCTGCGAACTGCAAAAACTATATTGGCTTCATTCAGAAATTCCTTGACACGAAAATTAAACAGGTATCAGTCGGAGCAGAGAGAAACTCCAACATCATTATTTAAGCTTCGCCGAAAACTTTCCTTTGTTTACCATTCCCTTCATTGTCGTGTATTGCCACTCACCTGTCATTTCGAAGTTCTTGAACGAACTCGCAACAAAAACATTTGCATCTGCAATTTTCGGATTCATGTTCAGCCACACTGATTGTTTTGCTTTGTCAAACTTACCCTCGCAGTTTCCTTGCATCGTTGAAAGCCCGGGGAAATCACTCACATGATTTTTTGTGAATGTGTACGTTCCGGAAATATTTAACCCCGAATCGTATTTCAGGATTTTAAGAACACCATCTGCAAGTTTTATACCTGAGGAATCCGTCATCGAAAAATTATACTCCTGCCCTGAAGCAATTGACGATTCATCTTTTCCGGAGGAACCTGAACATGAATGAATTATTACTGAAATAAGGATTAATGAAAGTAATGTTATTGTTTTCATTTCACCAAAACCATCTTCCTAATATTCGAATAGACATTCTTATCACTGCTCTTCACATCGAGCTTATAAAAATAAACTCCCGAAGAAAGATTAAAAGTATTTGCATTCAAAACATAAGTAAAAAATCCTTTGTCGTAGAATTGTTCTCTCACCAAAACGCCGACTTCCCTTCCGAGCAAATCATAAACTTTCAAAGTTACAAACCCGTTTTCAACCATTGCAAAACGAATCGTAGTTGCAGGATTAAATGGATTAGGATAGTTCTGCATCAAATCAAATGTTGACGGTAATTCGGATGAATTCAGAATTCCGTTCATGCACGATGCCTGGGCATAACGTAAACGAATCGTATCACCGGATGGTTTATAACTTCCAATTCCGAATCCGTTGGTCAGCAAAATTCCTCCTCCATTGTTTGTACAGAAATGACAGTAACTCATGACTTGTCCGAATGACGGTCTGAAACATGAATTGGCTGGATTAACAGGAACACATCCGCCGAAACCCGAGAAAGAAGAATTCTCTGCAGTTACAATGCATGTATCAATTGCAGTTATAATATTCGGATTGGGCTGGCTTGGCCAAACGCATGCATGCGTATGACGCGAGCCGAGAACGTGACCCATTTCATGTGTTGTTACCATCACAGTCCATGAATAAGTCGGATAAGGAATGATTGCTCCGCCGTCAATGTTGCTGTAACAATATCTTCCTGAAGAATCCTGTGCATTAAACGGCTGGCAGAGAGTTCTGATGTTTGCAATTCCGCCGAGCCCGGCATTTCTTGTAGAAAGAAGGTGAGCGATGTCACCAAAGAAATTATCTTTTGTTGTACCTGAAAAGCGAAGCAGTATTGCATAAGAATCATTATAGCTGCTGTATGGGTCAACTCCGGGCCAATAGCTTATTTGGCTTATCAGAAAAGGAATCTGCTCGTTTGAGTAAATCGTTTGAATAGCATTATGCATACTTGTTACTTTTGCAAGAAGGTCATTGTAGTTACTGTTGTTATCCAGCCACATCGCATTATCACACTCGTAATAAATTTTCACGGAATCTCTTGCTCCCATTGAGCCGCTGAGCTTTTCGATATTTATTTTTGCCTGCTTGAACTCATGCAGAAGCTTCGATTCGTGTTTATCGACATCACAGTTAAAAGTGGTCGATACTTTTAAATTATTATCTGCGAAGAAAATATAATCCTCTGAATTTTTTCCATCAGTGATTTTACCGAGTTCATAGTTTGAAATATTGTCTGACAAAATTCCGGTGACATCGTTTTCAAAAATACTGATTGCTGCTAAACTTTTTTCATGACCTTTAATAAATCCCTGGTAATAAATTCCGTTGGGAATATAATTCTGAATTGTCTCTCCTGAATTATTTTTTGAAACCAAACGAAAACCTTTGCTGAACAAATTTACTTTTGTCAGGAGCAGAACGATGTTTTCATTGTATCCGGGAAATTCGAATTCCATATTTTCCGGACGGGAATTATAAAGCTGTGATAATTTTTCTATGTCAAGTTTCATCCTGATTGCGTTATCGACATACTTATCCGAAAAAATAGTAACAGAGTTATCGCCCTGTCTGAAAATATTATGTTTCTCAAATCTCTCCGAAACACTCTTTGATGAAACGAGGTCTTTAACAGAAATATTTTGTGTAGTGATATTCAGGTGCTGCTGTTCTTCAACTGCAGGTGATGATACAAAATACGTAAAGCCAATTGCAACAAATGAAATTGCAATTATTAAAATTGAGTATGTAAATATTCTGTTTCTCATTTTGAGCTCCTGTCTGTGATTACTTTAGTATAAGTTAATGTTCTGCCTACACCGTTTCTGCCGGCAAGAACTAATTGTGAGTCAAGCTTTGTGACGTCGTAAGAAACGCCTGTTGTGTAAACAAGAGCACTACCACTGATAGAAAAGTTTCTTGTGATAGGTGCACTTCCCGGACACGTGAGAGTTGCTACACCATTACTTGAAAACACAGCGTTCTCTCCGACATAAGTTCCGTTACTGAGGCGGTAGAAGCAAACGTCCTGCAGGTTTCCATTGACGTTTGTTAAATTCCATGTTGCATAAAGTTTTTGTATGTCGATTGTTGTTTCAGGGTCAAGAATCTTGTCACATCCTGAGCCGGTTGAGATGAAATAAAAAATTGTAAGTGAAATCAGGAAAAGTAAGAGATGGTTTATTTTTTTCATAATCGGTTTTTATTTACAACGAAATAGCAAACAGCGATTTCTTTATCAATCCAATTTTATTTGAACTAGAATTTTTTCGCTCATAAAAAATTTCTTGATGTGATTCTGCCGGTCATACTTCTGAGAGATACTTCGGAGAGATACTTCTGAGAGATACTTCGGAGATACTTCGGAGATACTTCGGAGAGATTTCGCCGAACATCTTTTCCTTGAACTGTGAAAGCACCTTGTGTCTTTAGAAATACTCAAAAATACAGCCGGTGATTGTAAATAGAATAGTTCATTTTTGGTTTAATTTTCTACTCAGTAAGGCTAAGCGTATAGTAAGGAAGGCTAAGCGTATAGAAAGTATTGCTAAGCGTATAGAAAGTATTGCTAAGCGTATAGAAAGTATTGCTAAGCGTATAGAAAGTATTGCTAAGCGTATACTCAATAAGAGAAATTGTATTCACAGTAAAGCTAAGCGTAGTCGTTTTATTCAATCTTACTTGAACTTTAAAGATATAATTGGCTCAAGGCGAGAAGCGAGGTAGGATGGGATTATTGTTACAACTAAACTTAGAAGAATTGCGATGAGGGTAATGTAGATTCCTGTTGAGTAATTTAATATCAACGGTACTTTGTCGAGATAATAAATGTCGGGGATTGTTATGAGGTTATATTTCAGCTGAAGCAAACACAAACCATAGCCAATGATGTTACCAAGAATAATTCCTGCGAGCGAAATGAATGCTCCCTGGACAAAAAATATTTTCACAATCTCCGAATCGTTGGCACCGAGTGATTTCAAAATTCCGATGGTGTGAGTTTTTTCCAGAACAATCATCAACAAAAACCCGATGATGTTTATCGATGCAACTATTACAATTAATCCAAGAACAACCGGGATGGGTTCTTTCTGAAGCTCAACCCACGTAAATAAACCTTTGAAGTTTTGAAATATTGACCTTGCATTGAGTGGATAGCCAAGCAATTTATTAATTTGCACAGTGTTCTTCTTTATACTTTCAACATCATGCATCATCAGTTCAATGCCGGTAATGGATTCTTTCATCGAAAAAAGTTTCTGTGCATCGGCAATTGGAACATACAGTAACACATCATCGAAATCTTTTAAGCCCGATTGATAAATTCCAGTAACGCGAAACTGTTTAATCGATGGAGTATTTGCAGCAGATGGAATTCCAACTGTTGCGATTAAAAATACTTTGCTGTTGATTTCTATTCCGAGCTTGGTCGCAAGCTTGTTGCCGATTATTATTGATGAAGCTGAAGAATCAATCTGTGATAAAATCTTAGAGCCGAAAACAATTTTTCTCCGCTCTGAAAATAAACTGTCTTCATTCCTTATTCCTTTTACAATTACTCCTTCAGTGTAGTCTTTAAATTTTATTACAGCTTCACGCTGAACATAAGGAGCAACGCTCAAAACATTTAAACCTTTTGAAATGTCTCTTAGAATATTTTCTATCTCAGCAAAATTTTTTATTCCATCAGGGCTATATGAAGTAATTTGAATATGCGATGAAAGAGAAGCTGCTTTGCGTGTAATTTCTTTTTCAAATCCGCCGAGAACAGAAACAGCAATAATCAAAGCTGCAACTCCGATTGCAATTCCTGCAATTGAAATGAATGTAATAAAAGAAATAAATCCGGAATCTTTTTTCGGCTTTAACGAACGCCAGGCGATATAAAAAGCAAATTTCATTAATTTGCCAGCAGGTAACTTTTAATGAAACCTTCAATATGCCCGTCCATCACCGCTTGTGTATTGCTCGTTTCGAAATCTGTACGGTGGTCTTTTACCATATTGTATGGGTGAAAAACATAAGAGCGAATCTGGCTACCCCACTCGATTTTTTTCTTCGAGCTTTCAATCTTGTTTATCTTTTCCATTTCCTTTTCTTTTTCAAGCTGATAAAGCTTTGACTTGAGCATCTTCAATGCAGTCTGCCTGTTTTGCAATTGCGACCTTTCGTTCTGGCATTGAACAACAATTCCTGTTGGCTCATGTGTAATACGAATTGCTGTTTCAACTTTATTAACGTTTTGTCCGCCCGCACCGCCTGCACGAAATGTATCAATCCGAATGTCAGCAGTGTTAATTTCAATTTCAATATTATCATCAACAACAGGGTACACAAACACAGCAGCAAAAGATGTGTGACGTTTCTTGTTGGAATCAAACGGAGAAATCCGAACCAACCGGTGAACTCCGTTCTCAGCTTTTAAATATCCGTAAGCATATTCGCCCTCGACTTCAATAGTCGTACTTTTAATTCCTGCACCATCGCCTTCCTGCAAATCTATAATCCTTGTATTGTATCCATGGTTCTCGCAATATCGAAGATACATTCTCATTAACATCTCCGTCCAGTCCTGAGCTTCCGTTCCGCCGGCACCTGAGTTTATTGTAAGAATAGCATTTCGAACATCGTCTTTGTCTTTGAGCATATTTCTAAGCTCAACTGCTTCAACTTCTTTTTCAAGCTTTGAAACATCACTCTCAAAAATTTCCTCTAAAGTAGCATCTGATTCTTCTTCAGCAAGCTGAATCAATGTTTCAAGGTCGGTTGCTTTTTTATCAACCGAATTCCAGAGGTCAATCCATTCGTTTATTCGTGTGATTTGCTGGAGAATTTTCTGAGCTTCTGCGTTGTCATTCCAGAAGTCAGTTGCGGAAGTTTTTTGCTGGAGTTCGTTTACTACTGTGAGCTTGTGAGCGATTTCAAAGATACCCCCGTAACGCATCGATGCGGTTTCTAACTTTTTTCAGTTCTGATTTACTGTAGTCAAACATTTTTTTTTCATTCCCAGACAAGCGGGAATCCATTTTATATTTCTGTTATTTCTGTTTCCTCTTGCTCCAGACTCTCCACTCACGACTCTCGACTCATACTTCTATTTCCATCATCAATAATGCAGATGCTAATGTTTTTCCCTGAGCATCATTCTTCAAAGAAACCGTTCCTCCGCCGCCGAGAGTGTTATGTAAAACAAAATTTAATGCGTTGATGTTCGGCATTTCGAATCGTTCAACTTCTCCAAGGCAAATTCTGTTGAAATATTTTTTGACGGATTCGGCTGTTACTTTTTTTTTAATCAGCTCGTAGTTTTCTTTCTTGTAAGCAATCAATCCTATGTTTGCTGCATCACCTTTATCTCCGGAGCGTCCGTGACAGATTTGATGTAATTTTATTTTTGACATAAAGGAGATTGTTAGTGGAGAATTGAAAATTCAGAATGAAAGGAGCTACAAAATTCTTACATGTGCAATTTCTCTTTTACGAATTTCACGAACATCTGAAGAGTTAAGTGTTTCAACACTAACGTTATCACCATCCAAGGTAATAAATTCGACTTCATATCCTTCACCATCATTGTGAATCATAATCACCGTTCCGATATCACCTTTCTTAAGGTTCGCTCCGGAAATATCTTTATTAAGTATTATTCTGTCTAATTCCTTTATCATTTTCTTGGATAAACTGTTATAAATTTAGGAATATTCTCATTACTTTCAATGAACCAAATTGTTCTTACCTTCGGATTTCTTTTATCCGGAGTTTTTATTTTTCCTTCAACTATATATTTTGTTCCGTAATTTGTTTCGATAACTTTTATAACATCATTTTCAATAGAATGTTCAATCAGTGATTCTGACAAAATATCGGAATGATTTACATTAAATCCGAAACTCTCAAAATATTTTGCTTTATGAGAACCATCCGGATGGCTTCTATTTAAAATATAATCTTTAATTTTATCTTCGTTTACTACTGCCTTAGAGTTGTTCGGAAGCTTCAACTAGGTTATGCTTTCGGATGAGACTTTTCATAAACTTTTTTCAACCTATCCACAGAAACATGCGTATAAATCTGAGTAGATGACAAGCTCGAATGTCCGAGTAGTTCTTTAACGGCTCTTATGTCAGCACCGTGATTCAACAAATGAGTTGCAAAAGTATGACGTAAAACATGGGGGCTTTTCTTTTTCTGCTCTGAGATTATGGAAAGATATTTATTTGTTAACCTGTTCAGCAGTGCAGAATAAAGTTTCTTGCCTTTCATAGTGTTGAATACAAATTCCGAATCGTAATCAATTCCTTTATCCGAAAAATATTCTTCCTTCTTTTCAATATAAGAAGTAATGCTTCCTGCTGCAATTTTTCCAACCGGAACAATTCTTTCTTTTCTTCCTTTGCCTAAAACTTTGAGCAGACATTTTTGAAAATCTACATCACCTGTTTTCAAGTTAACAAGCTCAGACAGCCTTATTCCGGTGCTGTAAAGCAATTCAATTATTGCTCTTTCCATTCTGCCGTTGAAATCATCCGGAAATTTATTCGAGTTGAGTAAGGATACCATACCATTTTCTTCAATCACATAGGGAAGCATTTTATCAAGCTTTGGGTAAATTAATTTTTTTGAAGGATTCTTATCATGCAGCTTCTTACGCAAAAGAAATTTATAAAATGACTTTAACGTAGAAACTTTTCTTGCAATGGTTTTCTTTGATGCTCTGTTTTCTGTGTTCAGAACTAAGCTGGCGATAAAACTTTTCAAAGTTTCTTCATCAACAAACTCTAAATCAACCTGTGCAGAGGATGAATCAAGATTCTTTGCAATGAACCTGTAAACATCGTTCAGGTCTCTCGTGTAACTAATTACTGTGTGATTGGAATAATTTCTTTCATTGATAAGATACGAAGCAAACTTATCTATTGCAGTTAACAGGGTCATATTGCATCCGATAAGCTTGAGAAGTTGAAGTTAGCAACCTTCAGCACAGGAACAAACATCTGCATCGATTCATTTTCACTGCCTGTCGCCTTTTCTGCTTTACCAATGTCGATAACGTTCTTCAGAATATTCATCGGGCTTTCATTGAATCTGAAATTCTTTACCGGTCGTGAAATCTTGCCATTCTTAATTTCAAAAATTCCGTCGCGTGTTAAGCCGGTAAGAAGCATTTGCTTTGGGCTTACCGTTCTGATATACCAAAATCTTGTAACAAGAATTCCGTTTTCCGTTTCCGCAATCATTTGCTCTAAAGATTTTTCCGTTCCGTTCATAATAATATTTGATGGGTACGGAATTACAGTTTGATTATTTTTCTCCGCCCAATATCTGTCACGATGAAGATTTTGCAGAACCCCGTTTTCAAACCAAACGGTTTTGCTTCTTGGAAATCCTTCACTTGTAAATGTATTGCTTGGAGCAAGCTCGTCTGTCGGGTCTGTATAAATAGTTACTTTTGAATTCACAACTTCCTGTCCAATCATCGTTCCACCGTCTTTAACAGAGAAGAAACTTCTGCCTTCATCCGCACCGCGTGCACCCATAAAATTCAAGCCGAGTGAAACCATGTCTGCAACTGCTGCAGGTTCAAGAATCACAGTGTATTTACCGGGAGAAATTTCTTCGGGATTCTTGGATAAGATTGAACGGTCAATCGCTCTGTTGCTAAGCTCGGTAACTTTAATCGAATCGGAATTCACGTAGCGTTTTTCAACTCTGCTTGAGCCGTTTCCTTCTTTAGTCCTAACAGTTATTGAAAATCCTGAATCCGAACTCATACTGTATGCAAACAATCCTTTAGAATTTAAAATCGAATTGAAAGAAATATCATTATTTAAAAAACCTGCCGAGGAAACATCATTACTGATGGATGCTGAAATTACATCATTCAATTCATCTGATGCTTTTTGTCCTTCGAACCATTTTGAAGTTGTCTCCGAAAAGTTTTTGAATGGGTTGTATGTTTGTGGTCCGAGCAACTCGACATATTCCTTTGAATCGGGTGAAAACTTTACTACCTCTTCGGATTTCTTAACTGCTTCATTTAATGATGAGTCATCGAATTTATTTGTAGCAACCGAGCCGATTTTTTTTCCAAACCTGCTTGAGATTGTGAGCGATAATCCGTCCGAGAAACCATTCGTTGACATTGTATTAACAGCAAACCTTATATTCGTTTGGTCCGAACCGCGTAAATTAACCTGCACTCCATCCGCGTTTGAGAAAGCTAAAACTTTTTCCAGCAATGCTTTGGCATATTTTTCATTTAGTATCATTACTCAATCTCCTTGCTTGTATTGAGAATTTTTATTTTCCTGAATCTCGCTGGAGACGAGCCATGGCTGACAGGCGAAACCTGACCCGGCTCTCCTTTTCCGCAGAAGAATGAACCGCCAAGCCGGTATTCGCTTTCATCACAAATCGCATCACATGAATTCCAGAAGTCAACCGTGTTTCCCTGGTAAGCAACGTCACGAAGCATTTGATTTATCTTTCCGTTTTTAATTTCATAGAACGCTTGTCCGGTAAACTGAAAATTATATCGCTGCATATCGATGCTCCAGCTTCCGTTTCCGATTATGTATATACCGTCTTCGGTGTCAGCAATTAAATCGTTTAAACTAAGCTTCTTATCGCCCGGTTTTAAAGATATATTCGGCATCCTTTGAATTGGGATATGTGACCAGTTATCAGAATAAGCACAGGCATTTGATTCTTTCTCACCGATAAACCTTGCCATTTCTCTTGTGGTTTGATAACCGACATGCAATCCGTTTTTAATAATGTGCCACTCTGTCGTTTTAACTCCGTCGTCGTCATAACCGCGTGTTGCAAGCCCGTCTATTTGTGTTCTGTCAGCAACTAAATTAATCAGGTCAGAGCCGTATTTTAATTTGCCGAGATTATTTGTCGTCATGAAGCTTGTGCCTGCATAGTTTGCTTCATAGCCGAGTGCACGGTCAAGTTCGGTGGGATGTCCGCATGATTCATGAATTGTCAGCCAAAGATTTCCGGGGTCGAGAATAATATCTTTCTTTCCCGGCTCAACCGACTTTGCTGTGAACTTCATCTTAGTTTCTTCAACAGCTTTCTCAACGTCACCCATCCAGTCATACTCTTCAAAATATTCATAACCTTTTCCGATTGGTGCAGCAAGAGAATTTCTTTCTTCGAACTTCCCGGTTGTTTTATCCACGACAGAAACTTGGAATCCCGGAAGCATCCTGTGTAAATCCTGTTTGATATACGAACCTTCCGATGAAGCGAAATATTTCCATTCATTCACTGCCCAGAACGACGACGAACAAAAAGATGCACCTAAGCTTTTCGCTTTCTCGTTTATCGATAAAAGCTTATTAACTTTTTCATCGATTGAAACTTCAAAAGAATTTTTCCTGATTGGAGTCTGCCAGAAATCCTGATATGCCTTTGTGGGGACAAGCTCAACTCTTGCACGCTGAAGCTTGATGTTCGCTTTTGCAATGTCACACGCAAACTTTGACATGCTTGTAACTTTATCTTCCATGAAGTTACTGCTCGATGCAAATCCCCACGTTCCGTTTACAATTACTCTCACCGAAAAACCAAAGTTCTCATTCTCTGAAATATTCTGAACGGTTGCTTCACGCGTGCTGATTTGCTGTGACCTGAAATTACTTAATCTGAAATCACAGTAAGACGCACCGTTTGATTTTGCTGTTTCAATTGCGAGGTCAGCCATTCTTTTTATGAATTCATCATCGTAGTTTTCGTGAATAGATTTTTCATTATGGAAAAAACTCGTAGGCATTTTCGAAGCAATGATTGCTCCCGGAACTGCCATCGAACAATATTTTATAAAATTTCTTCTCCTCATGCTTCTGCTAATTCATGTTCAACATTTTCTTCAAGCGATTTCGTTGATTTGCATTCGGGACATTCGAGAAAGCTTCCCTTTTTCTTTGAATATTTTTGATACATCAATCCGTCAACTGACGGACAATTCTCACACTTTTGATAAATCGGTTTGAAGTTTGAAATGAAATCACAGTCCGGATATCTCGTGCATCCGTAGAATTCATTTTTTCTTTTCCCTGATTTGCGTGCAAGCACTTCTCCCGTTTTGCATTTCGGACACGGGATTTTTAAAGTGATTGGTCTTATACCATCACACTTAGGATAATTACTGCATCCGTAAAACTTTCCGAACTTCCCTGTACGCACAATCATCGGAGCTTCACACTTCGGACAAATAATTCCTTCAGCAAGCTCTTCATTCTCTTTTTGTTCTTCAAGCAGTGGCATAGCACATTTACACTTCGGATATTTTTCACATGAAAGAAACTGTCCGTTGCGTCCCCATTTTTTAATAAGCTTTGCTCCGGTTTCTTTTCCGCAGACAGGACACGTTATATCCGTCTTCTCTATTAAACTGTCTTTAATCTCCTTAGTTTTTTTATCTAAGCTTCTAAGGTCTTTATCAAAAGGGATATAAAAATCATCCATTACTTTTTTGTATGTAAGCTCACCTTCTGCAATCTTATCTAACTCTTCTTCCATCTCCGCCGTGAATTTAACATTTATAATATCCTCAAAATATTTCGTGAGAAGCTTGTTCACAGTTTCCCCAAGCTGTGTTGCAAATAATCTTCTTTCAATAAGGTCAACATAAGTTCTGTTTATAATAGTAGAAACAATAAACGCATAAGTCGAAGGTCTGCCGATTCCAAGAGCATCAAGCTGTTTGATTAAACTGCTCTCTGTAAATCGAGGGGGAGGATTTGTAAAATGCTGCTTTTTGAATTTTTCCATCAGCTCAACCGAATCTCCAACTTCAATACCCGGAGGTATCTCGAATCTTTCTTCGTCTTCTTCATCTTCATCCTCATCTTTTTGGTCTGAATAAACTTCGAGAAATCCCTTGAACTTAATTTTCGATTCAGTCGTCCTGAACTCGTAATCGTTATGCTCTTTGCCGTTTGTAGAATCTTTGGCTGTGCTGATTGTAAGAATCATCTGGTCTGATACCGAGCTCTCCATCTGGCATGCTGTAAATCTTTTCCAGATTAAATCATACAACCTTAATAATTCCGGTGATAAAAATTTCTTTAAGCTTTGTGGTGTCCTCAAAACCGATGTCGGACGAATTGCTTCGTGTGCATCCTGTGTAGTTGCTTTTTTCTTTGAATAATGTTTTGCTGAGTGCGGTAAAAATTCTTTTCCGTAATTCTTTTTGATAAAATCCCTTGCTTCAGTAATTGCATCTTCGCTTAACCTCGTTGAATCCGTTCTCATATATGTTATCAACCCAACCAATCCTTCTTCTCCAGCGTCGATACCTTCATATAATCTCTGTGCAAGCATCATCGTTCGCTTCGGAGACATCCGCAATCTCACCGATGCATCCTGCTGAAGCGATGAAGTCGTGTAAGGCGGATAAGGATTCCGTTTGACTTCTCTGGTTACAATATCCGAAACAACAAATTGTTTTTTGTTCAGCTCATTTAATATTACGTCAACTTCTTTTTCATTTGATAAACGAGGGTCTTCGCCGTTGAATTTATAAGCAACTTCATTCTTCTTAACAAGCTTCGATTGAAACATACAATCCTTCGCAATGTCTTTGAAGTTCGCAAGAATGCTCCAGTACTCCGTTGCTGTAAAATTTCTTATCTCGGTTTCTCTTTCACAAATCAAAAGCAACGCAACCGACTGAACTCTTCCAGCCGAGAGTCCGTAATAAACTACCTTCCATAAAAACGGGCTAACCTTGTAGCCCAAAATTCTGTCCATCACACGTCTCGCCTGCTGAGAGCTTACCAGCTTATCATCAATCTTAATTGGATTATCAATTCCTTGTTTGATTCCCTTCTTGGTTATTTCTTCGAAAAGAACTCTGTAAATATTTTTGTTATTCTTCTTTACAACGTCTGCAATATCACTCGCAATCGCTTCACCTTCGCGATCAGGGTCAGTTGCAATGAACACAGTTTCCGTTTCAGCCGCAAGAACTTTCATTTCCTCTATTATTTTTTCCTTGCCTGGAATCGTTTCATAAGTCGGCTCATAGTTATTTTCAAAGTCGATACTGATTTTACTCTTCGGCAGATTTTTTATATGACCAACAGATGCAATTACTTTATAATCTCTTCCGAGATATTTATTTATCGTCTTTGCTTTTGAAGGTGACTCTACTATTACTAATGATTTTGCCATTTATTTTTTAGTGCACGAACTCGTCAGGATTTGTAAGCGAATTCGTAGCAATCCTGTTAAAGTTATTTTGGTCAAATATGAAAGTTGAAATAATAAACTTCATCTCAGTCAAATCAACTCTCTCCGTTGTCGAGGAAATAATTCTGTCAATAATATTCTCCATCTCCATGTTATTAATCATCCCAAGCTCTTTCATCTGAATCAGGAAACCGTATGACTCGCTGCCTATTAACCTCGACTCAACCGGGTGAAGCTTTCTGAACGACTTCGAATCTTCCGTGTGACTCGTAAACAACCTGTAACCCGTATCGATGTTCGAGCAAATCCAGTTGAACGCAGTATTGATTTCCGTTTTCGAAAAGCCCTTCTTCGCAAGCTTCGATGTATCAACATCCATCAGCTTAATATTGTTCTTCATCTCCGAAAGAACGAAAACTATGATGTCAAGTATTCTGTCTAAAAACATTTCTTGTCTCCCATATCTTCTTAATTCGTATAATTCGTGTAATTCGTGGCTAACTTTTATAACTTATCTTTCAGCGTTAATCTGTTTCAATCTGTGTTTATCTGCGTCCTATTTTCTTTCTCTTCTTCCCCAAATAATAATTTTCTTTTCTCATCATCACTTCCTTTTCCTTCCTCGTCTTATCTCTGTATCCCGCAAGATGAAGACAGCTGTGAACAAGCACTCTCTCAAATTCTCTCTTATAGCTTGAACCAAATTCAACCGCATTCTGTTTCACCTTTCCTAACCCGATTAAAATTTCTCCGTCTATCCCGTCCTTACCCGAATCATAAACAAAGCTGAGCGTATCAGTAAGATAGTCATGTTTCAGGAATTTCCTATTCACCTTTTTAAGTGCCTCATCGGATAAAAACGTAATTAAAACACTACTGATTTTTCTGCTTTCATGTTTAAAAACTTTTTCTGCGATTTGGTGAATCGAGCGGTGTGAGTGCGGCGGTTTTAATGTTGGGTGGTTATTAAATATCAATATTCGGTTTTTGGTTCTCTCGCTCAACTTTTCTTTATGCGTTTTCTATCTGATTTAAAGCTAAACATGAACAAACTCTATAATCTTACCAAATAACGAAACTTAAAATATATATTATTTATTTATTTTGCAAGCTATGAGAAGAATCTGTCATTGCGAGGACGCTGAACTCGTTTCAGTGGACGTGGCAATCTCTGACATATTGTTGATATTTTTTTCGGGTAACATTTGGTAGTGGTCTCAATACCTTGGTTTCCTTCCCGCAGGCGTTCAGACCTTTCAGTGTTTTCCGAACATTCCAAAAACAAAAACAAATCGTGAGTCCCCGTCCCGAACTTATGCGGGATTTGCTGAACATTTTTTGAAGATATGATAAATAAAAAAAAGGCGGGTGTTAATCCGCCTCATTCCTAATTCTTAATTCCTAATTTTTAATTGAACGAACTACCAGCTCACTTCATAACTCCCATTACCCGCACCGTCATTTGTAACCTTTAAGAAAGTACTTCCCGGCAAACCTAACTCAAGCGATGTCCTGATAATCGTTTCACCCGGATTCACTTTTCCATTTGCTGCCGAGCAACCACTTCCCTCGTCAGCTCCCGTACAGTAATGCAAAATCGTCGTGCCCGGATTCTTCAAAGTAAAGTTCGTCGAATCCGTAAAATCCGATGAGGCAAGTAACTTCGTTTCGCTCGGTGCAAGATTCCCGCTTCTGTTATGTCCCGTCTTTCCCAAATCTCTTATCACCCTTGCAAACTGATATTCCATATAAAACTGCTGTTGGCTTACTTTTAACGATGCCACTAAACCATCCATTGTTTCAAGCAAAAGCAAAGTATCCCTGAACATACTCTTCAGCGTTCCGCCTGCTCCCGACTTTGCGTTTGAAGCACTTTCCCTTTGTCCCAATGCAGTATCAAATGCAGTCTTCGCATCATTTATCTCTGTTACATCTGCAGCGTTTACTCCGTAAGTTGCTGTCAGCACAACTATATTTGCCGTTGCCATATCTGCCACAGTTTTGCATCTTATCGGAAAGTCCGTATCTCTTAATCTTCTCAATGATGATTGCGTTACATGTGCTGCTTCCATTATCTCATTATTTGAAGTGTCCGCACCGTATGCAAACAATGGTCCCGCTACTTTCAGCGTAGCCGTAACAAGTCTGTTCTCCGCATCATATTTATCCGTTGCTTTGCCCAAAAGTGCCTCGCCCTTTTCCTGGCTCTTTGTTGAAATACCGGAAATCCTCGTTTTCAATTCCGTATGCTTCGTCCCCAACGCAGGTATTAGAGCAACTATCGGGGCATTGTTATCCAGCAATGAATCCACTGCCTTGAACATTGTAATTTTGTTCTCTTGATTTTTTGTAAGTGCCATTATTTTTTTCCTGCTTTTCTAATTGAGTTAAAGTTTGTGGTTATACTTTAAATTACTTTTAAAACGGTTTTAAAGTTCCCGCATTAATAGTTAAATTTATTTTTGGCAATAAAAAAAATCCCGCCATCTCTGACGGGATTAAATTCATCCTTTATCAATTCACCATTTCACACTTCACACTTCACTATTTGATTAAAACCATCTTCTTCGCATCTACAAAACTTCCTGCTTCTATCCTGTAAAAATATACACCGCTCGCAAAGTTTGTGCCATCAAATAACACTTCGTAATAACCCGCTGTCCTGAATTCATTAATAAGTGTTTTTACTTCTCTGCCGAGTATATCATATACTTTAATAACCACTTTCAAATTTTTCGGAAGCGAAAACTTTATTTTAGAAGTTGGGTTAAACGGATTAGGATAATTCTGGAACAACCTGAACTCAATTGGTATTTGATTATTGCTTTTTACAATCATCTTATCTCCGCCTGCCGTATAATGACCTACACATTCAATCATATAATCCCTGACATATCCGCTTTGAGGTTCGGATAATTTGCTTGCATCAAATCTTAATTTTAAAACTCTCGATGAATCCAATGTTGCATAAGTCTGGTCTGTATTTGCCAAAGAGCTTGTAACATCTTCACTGCTTGTTAACGTGTAGCTTATTGCATTATCTAATCTAATATCAGTTGTCGTAAACCCCGAATTATATTCAACACTTTTTGCAACTGAAATATAATTAACTGCATAATCACTGCTCCAATCAATATTAACATGGTTAATATAACCTAACTCTGCTGTTGTTGTCATAGCAACAGGAATAATGGTCGTTGAACTAAATTCTCTTCTTGAAAATAATCTGGTTACTTGTGTGCTTAAGCTTGTAAATGCATCTAACTGTCCAGCCCAATTTTTGTATGTTACTGGATTTAATATATCCAGATTTTTCAGTTGGATTATAATTGCATTGCTCGAATCAAATATACCCGAAACATCACCTGTTATTTTTTTACTGTTATTTACTTTCTCTTTTCTTCTGCTCGTCATCAAGATACTTGAAGGATAATGAGCATAGATACTGTCATTAATAATTCCTTGAACAAAAAAATTATTATTACCGTATTGTATTTTACTTGTAATGTTATCACCATTTTTATTTGCCGTGTCCGTGCTTTGCACATTCGATTCATAAAACATTGCGACTTGGTTATCTTCTGTGATAAAAACTTTTGTGCCTTCGGGATGGTCGATTGCAAAGAGTGTAACATAATCCAAACTGGTAATATCATGTTCATTTTCGGCAAGGGCCATGTATATTTTTCCGTCGTCAATCAATGGCTCGACTCTGAGAAAATAATTATCGGTCAAATCCACGCCGCCGGAGAATTCTGCTTTGTGGAGAATGTTATTATCAACTTTCCAACATGTATCTTCGCCTTGAACATACAAAAAAGGACAACCACCCTTTTGCGGAAGAAAACAATTCCTATCAATATTTGAATAATAACTTTTTGAAATTACTTGTTCATACCAGTTGCTTGGGTTAACATAATCAGGATAATAGGTTGCATCAATTCTTAACGGGCTTCCCAATAACAACCTTTCAATTGGCAATCTTAAAGAGATATATGTATTGGTATAACCGGCAGGTCTACCAATTACTGTTGTAAAAATATCTGGCTCATAAGCATATCCATCTATTTTGTTGAATTCCACTGCTACCCAAGTAGTATCAATTTGAAAATATGGACTCAATTTAATTTGGCAATCGTTCGTTAAAATACTTTTAAAACGCATATCACTATTGCTGTCAATACAAGAATTCAAATTTCCGGTTCTGCAATAATAATATAACTCTTCACACCTAACATCAGAGTAATACCAATATCTTCTTATACCATAGTTATCTTCCCATTTTTCCAAAGTAACTACATCCTTATAACCATTGTTACTTACCAAATTTGTAAGATTCGAAAAACTTAAATTGGTATTGTAAGGTCTGTTAGAAGAACCCAGATATTGCGTATGAACCATTTTATTCATTTTAAAACCATGCACCATCGAAGAAGTACCAGATAATGGTGGTGAAAAACCTGAGGTTACCCAAAGATTTGTCCACAAATCAGATTCTGAAGTTGTCCTCTGAAAAGCAATGGAAGATAATCTATGTTCTGATGGAAAAGATAAATGGTCTTCGGCATAAATTATGTAATATCCATTTTGATAGATTAAGCTGTCTGCTAAACCTTCGTCTGTCAATCTGCAGCTAACTATAGAATTATGAATATTGTCAATAAAACATAAAGCATCATAACTATATCCGCTGTATACTGCCAATCTGATATTAGAATTTGGTGCAAATAAAACTGTATAATAAGAGCCATTATTTTCGTATTGAAAACCTCTTATATTTTCCTGAACAACAGTGCCATCATAAGTAGAAATACATGCTAACGAAGGATTTGGAATCGGACTTTGGCTAACCCAGAGCTTATCATCTTCATCTTTTCCAGAAGTTGCTTCAAAGAATGCTATGTCATATGGGAAAACAATTGAATCCAATCTTGTAAATGTATTTTTGTCAAATCCGGAACTCTCATCTGCATCACTGGCAATAAAATTTACCGAAATAATTCTTTTATTTACTTGGTCTGCTATATAAATAGGATAAACAAAATATGAGCCATGGTCTACTCCCCTGCCATAAGCTATTCCAGTTGGTGCTATGAATTGATTATTCCCTGTACCCTGACTTCCATAATACTGAATTCCTAATTCTTCATGTCCTTTATCTATAAAAACAACTGTATTCCATTGTCTATCAACACATAATACTTTTGCAGTATTCCCTCCATCAAAAGGTATAACAATTCCATCCGTTAAATTATAAAATAAGCGTGATTCCTCCCCATCATCGTCCTCTAAATTTTCCCTACATATATTTCTATTCAGTATTTTTCCAAAATCATAATCTTCGCCATGTAATATTTCTTTATCCCATAACATATAATTAGTAGTATATATAGTAAATATTTCAGAGCATGAAGGATTTAGGTAGTTGCTGTACCTTCCTTTAGTTATATTCTGAATTAATCTGTCACTTTCTTTTTTATCAATAAACACCTCATTAAAACCGTTGGATTTTTTTATGGTTATCAGTTTTATTTTATCAATAACACTTTTTTGTTTTTTTATATTTATAAAATATCCCTCAGATGTTTTTTCGATTACATAAGCCCCTGATATTAATTCTGTGTAATATGTAAAATTATCTTTATATACGGTTGTTAATATTTTTATAATATTCTTTATCTGTGTATCATCAGTAAATTCTGTCGCTTTAGAAAGAGAGGTCATAGTATTTTGTGAAGATAGAGTACCACAGAATAATGAAATTAGAACTACAAAATTGATAAATTTATTAAATTTTTCCATGTGCTTCCTTATTTATTTTTATTTTTTGAATCAATGTAATCACGAACTATCTGTGCAGCTTTTGTGCTTGGATAATTATTTATTGTTTCCCTCAAAAATTTTTCATAAGCTTTTTCTCCACCGTTTTCATACTTATACACTGTTTCTGCACATACCCAAATCACAGTCTTTATATAATCTGAATTTGGTTTTTTATCTATAAACCATTTACAATCATTAATGATATTTTCATATAAATCATAAGTCCGTAATGCAGGAACTCCTAAAGAATAATAAAATGCTTGTTCCATATAATTGCTTTCCGGATGTGTATAAACAAATTCTCTAAACTTTTTCATTTGTACCGACATTGATTTAATTTTATATATTTCTCTCATTTCAAAGAGAGCCTCATACTCATTGTTTTCTGGAGAAACAACATTCACACTTGATTGGTTAGATACAAATTCTTTACCCATGATACTCTTACTTGAGGCAAATTGAATATTATATTTTCCGGGAGGTAATTCATAATAGTTTCCTATTCCATCATTTTGTGTAAAAACAATTCCGTAAGCAATCAATAATTCTAACTCAAAATGTTTCTCTTCATCAGGTAAAAGTTTTGTATAAATATCATGTGATAACAATGGATGAAAACCTTTGAATATGGATTGTTCGTTAAATTCATTTTGCACTTTGAAGCACTGTAAAACAGTATTATCACTTAAATTTTTTAATGAGTCAACAGTTGTACCTATATTTTTTATTTTAATTTTACAGAAAATGTTTTCGCCTTCTAAAAAATAATTTTTATCAAATGTAAGGTTCACTTCAAAATTTCCAAATCGTTTCTCAATTGGGAGTTGGCTTCCTTTTAATAAACCTATATTACTTACCAATCCTTTATTACTAGCTGATTGAATATTATCGTTCCCCAAGCGTGGTGTAAAAGCATATACTGAACATATATGATTGTCGCAAAATCTTATATCAGGAATAACCATTGAAGCTGATAGAGGACTTCTCATAATACATGTGCCGTCATCATTTCCGGTGTGCCCATAATGCCAGCCAACTATTATCTGATGTCCAATTTCATGTGTTAATACACCTTCAACATATAAAGGATTTTCTATCTGATATTCCGGAACTCTTCTAATTCTGCCTACTAAGACAAAACTCCATTTACGTTCCCCGCCAAGTTCCGTTATCCCTATTGTTGTTGAAGCTGGATGACGATTTAAACTATCTATTCCGCATACATAACCATCATTATATCCATAATTAGGGTTAGTAACATGATTAGAATCCCAATAAGAATTTAAAGCTGCATAGAATTGCCCTTCTGTTCCAGGGGAATCGATTTGAATAATTTTATGAGTGTTAACCGTTGGATTATCTGACCGAAAATGAACATTTCCTTTATCTAAAAAGGCATTGTATGACAATACACCATAGTTATCTTCAATGATTTTAAAACCAGTCATGTAATCATATTCACAATAAAAATGATGTGTCGTATCTCCTATACAAGATGGGGGTTTAGGGGGGGTATATAACTTATCGCAACCTCCTACAGCCACAGAAAAATATACTGATACACATAAAAGAAAAAAAAGAAATTTAATATGTTTATTTATTTTCATCATTTTAATAAAGTTTAATTAATATTTATTTCAAGAGTAATAATTTTTTTGTTGAGCTAAAATCTTCTGCAATTAATTTATAAAAATATATACCTGAAGGTAAATCTTCACCTTCAAACAATATTTCATATACGCCTTGTTCAAGACTTTCATTCACCAATATTTCGACCTCTCTTCCAAGTATATCAAATAATTTGAGTTGTATGAATCCTGATTCTTTTATCTTAAACCTGATTATAGTTTTGGGATTAAACGGATTCGGATAATTCTGATATAACTTAAATTCAGTTGGTATTTCATTTCCTATCTTTTGAATATTTACAGGTATCCCTTGCCTCAGTACATTTCCACTTGCACCAACTATCCATCCTGTTGTCGCATTAATAAAATCAATCCCTCTCAGATTATTTATTGTACCTGAAGGTTGCGTTATCCAGTTAGCACCTGTATTAGTTGTCTTAATAATAATTCCATTATTACCTACAATATGTCCGTTTGTTGTATCAGTGAAAGCAACTGCATTTAATGTTTGTGCTGTGCCGCTTGCTTGATTTATCCAATTTATGTTATCGTTTGGTCTGTATCTTATTCTTCCGTTAAGCCCTACCAAAAAAATTCTTCCTATTGGAGGACTAACGATATATTCCATAGCTCTTAGCCCACCACCACTCATAGACCAGACACCGAACCACTGAGTTCCGCCACTTTCACTATTAGTAAGAATCTCATCAGAGGTTGTACCCACTCCATATAGACTTGAAGCTGTTCTCATATAAAGTCCGAAATAGCTATAACCAATTGCATCTTGTATGACCCAAGAGCTTCCGCCGTTTTGTGACCTTAACATTATTCCATTCATTCCCGCCGCATGTCCTGTCAATTGATTAATAAAATAAACTGTCATTAAATTATTTGTTGTAACAGACGTAACTGAATTCCAACCCAGCCCCCCATCTGTACTCTTATAAATCTTCCCGCTATCGCCAACAATATATCCTGTGTTATTATCAGGAAACGAAATTGAATTCATCGTCGCAGTCGTATTCAAAACCTGTACCCAATTCACACCACTGTTCGTAGAACGCCACACACCACCAACACCACAAGTAACTCCGGTGTAAGCATCAAAAAATTTAACAGCGTTAAGCTGAGCAGTAGGCACAGTAGAAACCTGCACCCATTGAGTTTGTAAATCAGAATTAAATAACGATAAAAATATAATTGCGTATAGCAGCAGAACAAGGAACTTCTTCCCCTCTCCTTTTAGGAGAGGGGTTAGGGGTGAGGTGAAAAGAATTTTTTTTTGTTGTTTCATTTTTTTTTCGGTTATCCTTTTTAAGAAAAAAGGACGCAACCAGATTTACATCCCGTCTCCGGGTACTGACATACCCACCAACAAAGACATAAACGGTGCGTCCGCTTTCGGACGCAGCCATTTTGCCTGTTCTCGTTGGTTAAATATTGTCAGTTTTAAGAGACGAAATTCAGCAACTGCTGCAAAAAATTATAAAGAACTAAATCAGCTTCTTAAACATAACACATTTTTTAGAAACACAAAACCTAATTTCCTTATGAATGTATTTCCGCTAACTGGAAAACCGACTCCTTATGTCGTATTGAGTTAGTAGTCAATGGCGTAGTCAATGAAGTAGCCAAGTAAGTAGTCAATGGCGTAGTCAGGATTTGTAGCTGTCCTTTGTGTTAAAGTAATATATTCGTGCCAATTCGTGGCTGCTTGCAGGCACGGCGTGGCGTATCTTTCCCCTCTTATTCTTCCACTTTGCTCTACCCAATTTCCACTTTGCTCAACTAATTATTCACTTTTCAGAACAAATTTTTTACTTTTTTCATTAAAATTCTTCTGTTTTTGTGCTTTTCACAAAACACCACCACTTTGCTTCACCCGATTTCCACTTTGCTTCACCCGATTTCCACTTTGCTCAACCCGTTTGTGACAATGTTTCCGCCGTTTGTGACAATGTTTCGCCTTACAATCACTTTGCTCGACCTCTCAAGTGCTTTGCTTGAGGCAACAACCACTTTGCTCGACCTCTCTGGCACTTTACACTCCGGTTTACTGCTTTGCTCGAGGCAACAATCACTTTGCTCTACCGTCAAATCACTTTGCTCGACCGTTCAACCGCTCTGCATAAAGCTTGCCCTCGAAGAATCGGGGGTCAAACCGCTATGTAAAACTTTCATTTTACTATCCTATAATTTCATTTAAGTAGAATCAAACCGATTTTAATTTTCCTCTATAATATAAAAAAGCACGGACTTGTGCTGAACTCGTTTCAGCATACTCAGTGCTTCGTTTGTTTTCTGTCTTTATTACTAACAACTAATAACTAATCTTCCAATCTTTTCTTTTAAAGTTATTCAACTCCAAAGTCACATTCCCAATCTTAACTTTCAGCTTTGCCTTCAGCGGAACTCTCGCCGCATCATCAGAGAACCATGCTTCAAAGTCACCCGTCAGCCCGAACACAGCAGTAAAATATTCAAACCCATCTACCTTCACAGATGCAACATCATCATACTCCGCAATGTCAACCGTTTCTTTTTTCAGTTGTGACCTGAATAAAAGAGCAGAGCTGTCCGAATACATAATCACTGGAATTAATTCATCAGTTTTCTTCATCGACTTCTGCCGCACACAATAAAAAATCGAAAGCCCGTCCTGATAAATAGTTGCCAAAGAAATTTTCTTGTCAATCTCTGTGCTGCCGTCGAAACCTTTTTTAAATATTGTTACAAACCCGGAATCATATTTGAAATCATAATTCAAAACACTTTGCTTGCCTTCTTTAAATTCAAGAGCAGTAAACTTTTGCGGTATGATTGAATCATTTCTCACTCTCATCTCCGAAACAAATTCATAGTTCACATAAACAAACGGCAGAGCATCATTTGATTTCAGAATTGCAGAGCACGTGAAAACATTTTTATCCGTTATCGATTGCTTAGTTGTAAACTTCGCATACCCGATATTAATGAACGAGTAGTAAACGTCATAAAATAATTCCTCACCGTCTTTCAACCCTGAACCTTGTGCCGTACTTTGATACGGTATTGTTTCAGGGTCTGTTTGCGAAAAAGTCCTGCCGCTTAATGCAAACAGCAGGACTATCATCATTAAACCCTGAACTTGTTTCAGGGTCATTATTTGATATGTGCTAGCTTCTCCGCCTCAGGAAATAATTCCAACGCTCTTTTAAACTGGTCATCCGTTGCAAGAAACACAGCCATGCTTCCGTTGTTTCCCCAGATGTCGCGAGCTAAAATTGATTTGATTGACATCCTGATGAAGCTTAAATCCCTCTCGTATTGCTCTGAGTTGAATGTAACACCTTTCGATTCAACAAGCGTTCTGAAATCAGAAAGCATGTTGTCTGTAACTTCAAAGTTATCTCTGAACTTTAAGAAATCCGTATAACCCGATTTGAGTTTATCTTTATTCGCATCGAAATAAATGTTCGAATATTCCAAAAACAAATTCAAGCGTCTTAACTGAACAGAATAATCTGTCAAAGTATCCTGCTTAACAATGTAATCCGGCGTGATTCCTCCGCCGCCTAAAACAATTCTTCCGCCCATCGTTTTGAATTCCTGCTTTGCTGTGTCCTTCTTATTTTCTGGAAGGGGAGGATTATTTATATCTTCAGGTTGTTTCAAATATTTTGTGCCTTCGTATGGTTTCTGAATCAATCTTCCCGATGGCGTATAATATCTCGATGTTGTAACTCTCATCGCTGAACCGTCTGGTAAATCATACTGACGCTGAACCAATCCTTTGCCGAAAGTATTCTCACCGATAATCAACCCCCTGTCCCAATCCTGAATTGCACCCGAAACAATTTCACTTGCAGAAGCCGAGCCGTCATTCACCAAAACAATCAACGGAACTTTTGAATACCTTCCGCCTTCTGAAACATATTCATCGTTGTATGAATCGATTCTGCTCTTAGTGTAAACAACTTTTTTTCCTTTCTCAAGAAACATGCTTGAGATTTTAAACGCCTGATCTAAATATCCGCCCGGATTATTTCTTAAATCCAGAACAAGCTTTTTCATTCCCTGTCCTTCGAGTGCGGAAAGTGCTTTGGTTAGTTCGTCATGTGTCGTTGCAGAAAATCTTGTTATGCTTACATAAGCAACTTCGTCGTTCACCATGAACGAAGCACCCACACTGTATAATGGAATTTTATCGCGTGTGATTGTGAACTCAAGAAGCTGCGACGTCCCCGCTCTGTGAATCGAAACGTTCACCTTCGTTCCTTTCGGTCCGCGAAGCTTTTTCGGAACGTCTTCACGGGTCATTCCAATAGATGATACTCCGTCAATCTTCACAATCTTATCACCTGCCTGAATTCCAAGCTGTTCCGATGGTCCGCCTGAAATCGGAGTTACAATTGTAATCGTATCGTTCACAACATCGAACTCAACACCGATTCCTTCGAAGCTTCCCTGAAAATCTTCGTTAATTCTTTTAAGTTGGTCTGCAGTAATATATGTCGAGTGCGGGTCAAGCTGTGCAAGCATTCCTTTGATTGCCGCTTCCGTCAGCTTGTTCATGTCAACATCTTCGACGTAATTTCTTTGAATGAGATTCAACGCTTCATTGAATTTCTTTACGTTGTCAAAGATGTCGTTTCCTGTAGATTTGTTTGTTGCTGTTTCAACTTTCATCCCGACGAGCACGCCGATTGAAAGAAGCATCACAAACAACGGGAGGAGATATTTTTTATTTTTCATTAATGAATTTTGTTGTTATTTATTTTTAAATTATTAATTGGTGAATTATGTTCCCATCGTATGCCAAACTGTTTTAAGCTCGGTAAAATTCTCTATGTTTCTGAGCGTCTCATGTTCTTCGTCATTAAAATAATCATTTGAGTATGAACCGGTAAATCTTTTCACGTTCCTGCTGCATTCTTTCTTAATCATTTCTTTCGTGGTTTTGTCGTTGTCGGCATAATCGATTGCATTCACGTCCATGTGTCCGGCGAGATGCGTCAGCAATTCTTTTTTAATTCCGGTGACAATGTTTATTATGCCAAAAGGCGCATCACTTGTTCCAATAATTTCTGCAAAAGCCAACGCTGGCAGCGGAGATTTTTCAGAAGGAATCACGACACAAGAATTTCCGCTCACGATAACTGAACAAATTCTTGTAACCAAAGAAATGAACGGAGCATCTTCCGGCAAAATTATTCCAACCACACCCGTTGGCTCGGGAATCGAAAAATTAAAATAACCTGACTGAACACTGTTCACAGTTCCAACAAGCTGTGCCCATTTGTCAGCAAATCCTGCATACCAGATTATTCTATCGATTGATTTGAGCACTTCTTTAGATGCTCTTGCTCGTGAATAAGTTGTGCAGTTTAGCAATTCGTTTTCAATCTGTGCTCTTCCCGATTCAAGCATTTCAGCAAGTCGATACATTATTTGTCCGCGTTCATAATCTGTTTTTGAGCTCCACGCTTCGTATCCAGCTCTTGCTGCAGAAACTGCGTTACGTATATCTTTTCGTGAGCCGCGTGAAATGTTGCATGCTTTCTTTTTCGTTGAAGTGTTCACAACAGAAAGATAACGCTCACTTTCGGTTCGAGTAAACTTTCCACCGATGAAAAGCTTATGCATTTTTAGAACAGGCAGACGGCTCATTTGTTTAAAAAGGAACTACGAAAAACACAGCGAGCACAACAAAAACTATAATGATATACACTGCGAGAAATATTAATGAGAATGCTGCACTCGGAGCTGCACCCGGTGATGTTTTAACTTCGTTCATTATTTTATTTTCTTCCATAATACAAATTTTAAAAATTAACTCTTACGTTTTACAATTTAAAAATTATTTGTCTTTAATATAATCCTTTAACTCATTCACACTAGATTCAAATCCGAATGCATCATAGACCTTAAAATAATTTTTCTTATCGCAGGTTCGTGTATAAGCATACTTTGCAATTTCAAGCTTACTGGTTTCAAAAGTATAGTAACCAAGAAGCTCTCTTACCTGCTCTGAGCTTACGAGATTTTTATGCAATGCAGTCTTTGCAATGTCTATGTTTGTAGATTCAAAGTTCCTGTTGTTCATTGTCTTCTTTAAATCTTTAAAATCTTCATCGCTCATTCTGTTAAAACAAATTTCATCCGGCTTTTTCTTATCATCCCATTTTTCTTTTGAGCCGCATTTTTTCCACGATGGAGAATTGCATTCGAAGCTGCACTTCCCACCGCTTGAAGCAATCTTTCTGTAAATCAGAAAAGAGCCATACTCGTCAATCACAGCAAACACACATGTGTTGTAAGGAATTTTTATCTTCCCTCTGAAAATATAATCTTCCAGCTTTGGAGAATTCCTGTAAACAACAAGGTCATGCTCACCGGCATCAAGACCATCGAACTCGGCATAATTGCCGGGCTCTATTAAATTGTATCCGTCGAGTACAACAAGAAATTCGCTTCCGTCAAACAAAGATAAATTTAAATATGAAGAATGAGTGAACTGAGTCGATAATAAAAATAATGCAGTAAAAAAAAGTGATTTAATTTTCATAATGAATATTGGTTGAATAATTATTCTTTGATTCTGTCTTTATAAACTATTTCTTCAAAGCTGATTTTGAAATGATTGTAGTTTGTTCTGTCAATCTCGATGCTTCCGTCTAACTGCATCAGTAATGTTTCCACTAACTGCAATCCAAGTGATTCACTGTTTGAAACGTCAAGCATTTCTCTGATTCCCGTGCCGTTGTCAAAAATATCAATTACAAACTTCCCGTCGATTTTCCTGATGTCTATTTTTATAACACCGATACCGTTTAAATGTTTCGAGTATTTTAAAATATTTATCATCAATTCGTTTATCACTAATCCGCAAGGGATTGCTGTATCAATCGTAAGCTTCGTATCATCTTCAGAGTTAACTTCCACTTTTATTTCTCTGTAAGCTTCTGCAGACATCACAACCCGGTTTGCTATATCTGATATGTAGCTATTCAGGTCGATGTTGTTTATATCCGCCGAACGGTAAAGCTTTTCATGAATCAAAGACATCGTTTCAACTCTCGAACGGCTGTTCTGAAAAATTTCAAGGTCGTGGTAATCTTTTATATATTGTGACTGAAGCTTAAGCAGGCTGATAATTATCTGAAGATTATTTTTAACCCTGTGATGAATTTCCTGGAGCAGAATTTCTTTTTGTGCTAATGATTTCTTGGTCAGCTCATCAGCTAATTTTCTGGCTGTTATATCCGACGCAACTCCAAGAACCTGGAGCGAGCCGTCGTTTTTTTCAATCGGCACTTTAATTGTCTTGAACCATCTCGTTTCTCCGGTCCCGGAATTTGTTACCTGTTCTTCAGGAATAAATTTCATTTGTTTCGATTTCATAACTTCTCTGTCATCGTTTATGAAGTGTTCTACTTCTTCAGTGTTTGAATTAAAATCAGCATCCGATTTGCCAACAAGCTCCGCAACGCTTGTTCCGTAAATATCTGCAACGCTTTTATTAACAAGCGTAAATTTTCCATCCCAGTCTTTTGCAAATATTAAATTGGGATTTAAATCAATGACTAATCTTAAAAATTCTCTCTGCTCGTTCAGTTCCTGTTCTGATTTATTTCTTTCGGTAATGTCCAGCAGCGTTCCAATCAAAGCTTCATCGCCTTTATATTCCATCTTCGTTCCGCGGACTTCGACATCAATAACTTTGCCGTCCCTGCGAACAGCTTTGAATGAATATTGAATATCTTTTATCTCTCCGCTTAAACGTTTGTCGATGTTTTCCTGAACAATTTGTTTATAATCATCATGAATTGTCTTCCATGCATCCATTCCCAGAATTTCACTTTCATCATATCCAAAAATCTCCCTGTACTTCGGGTTAACATAAGCATATTTGTTATTCTGGATTATATAAATTCCAACCAGTGCATTCTCAACAAGATCCCGAAACTTTCCTTCCGCATCAATAATATTTTTCTGTGCAATTATTCTTTCGTTTATCTCAGACCTTAGTATCTCATTCGTAGTGCGAAGCTCTCTGGTTCTAATTCCAACAAGCTCTTCAAGATGACCGCTGTATTTTTTCAGTTCTTCCTCAAGCTTTTTCTTTTCAGTTACATCAACTGCACTACCAAGCATCTCTACTGCAATTCCGTTTTCATCCCTTGCAAAAACAACATCGAAGCTTCTGAAAATTCTTACTTCATTTTTGGAATTAATAATTCTGTATTCATATTCAATCACTTCATCGTCTTTGGCGTTTGCAAATCTATTGTATAAGCTCTTCAACCTGTTTAAATCCTCAGCGACAATATATTTTTCAAAAAACTCAGTTCCAATTTTTGCAATATCTTTCTGGGAATATCCAAGCATCTGTGCAACCTTATAATTCGCATACGTCAGCTTTGGGTAACGCATATCATAAACATATAGAATGTTCGGAATCGAATCAGCAATTTTTTGTATAAACTTTTTGCTGTCGAGAAGTTCCTTTTGTGATTTCCTTCTTTGTGTGGAATCTTCTATTATTATCACAACTCCAACCAGCATGAGTTCGTTGTTTCTTATCGGGGATGCATTCATATCTATTGAGATATAATTCCCCATCGTATTTTTTAACACAGTGTTATACGGGTATTCGATGCTCTTCAGATTTTTAATAACAAGAGTAAACGGGTTTTCAAACTCGTTCAATGTTTCTTCTTCATAGAATTTAACAATGCTCTCAATGTGTTCTCCTGAAGCTTCGTTCAGATTCATTCCGAGAATCTTTTCTGCGGTTGGATTCAGAAATGAAACTGCACCGGACTTATCAGTCACGATTACTGCATCATGGATGCTGCTTAATGTGGTAGAGAACCAGTTCCTGCTTTCCTCAAGCTCATTTGAGTATTTATTTCTTTCATTTATTCTTCTGTTAAGAAGGATAACACTGATTACAAGCAGTACAATCGTAGCTATGCTTCCAATATATACATTTGTAAGTAAAAATTTCCTGCCCGCATCAGCATCTTTGATTCTATTCTTCAGCTGAGTCGTTTCAATCTCTTCAATCTTCGAGATTACATCTTTAATAATCTCATCGTAACTCTTGCTGAGCTGAGTATATTCAATCTCAGATTTTGTACTCAGCTTATTTATCTGGGCAAGCTCTATTGCTTCAGACATATCTTGATTCTTAGCTCTTATCAAACCACCCAATGAATCCAATAATATTTTTTGCTGCTCATTATCTTTTACTAACTCATTGAGATTTTTGAAAACCGAATCGGCAATAATATTATTCCGGACGAATAAAGGAATGAAAGACGAATCGCGTGTGAGAAGATACCCACGTCTGTTCGACGCTGCTTCATTTAATTCTTTTTCTAAAGTTCCACAGGTCTTAATTGTTTCCATCGAGCTCATGCTCAGCTCCTCGTCACGGATATTACTGTATGTAAAAACGATAACCAAAACATTAATCGAAATCAAAATGATGATTGCGATTATAAACGCCGTGTTGATGTATTTCTTATGGAGTGTATCTTTCAATTAAAAATCATTCCAATAGTTATAAATATTTTGAAAATTTAATATAATATGCATTTAATACCTAATTCCAATACTGGAATTGCCTTTTCCTATGCTGGAATACTCTATTCCATGTATAGAATGAGCTTTTCCTATACTGGAATTGTCTGTTCCATGTATGGAATGAACTTTTTCTATGCTGGAATTATTTTTTCCAATACTGGAATGACGAATTCTTTTATAGGAATTCTCCGTTCCAATATAGAAATTTCCTGTTCCAATGATGATTCCCATGATAGAGTTAATCATGCAGTGAAAGTTAGCATATCTCAAAATCCCACCCCCGACTTTTCGCTTGCGTCTAAAATCAATACCTTCAGCTTCTCATACAAGCTTGGCTCTCTATCAACAGCGATTCTCCAATCGGCAACTGCCTGCCTGTAAAATCCAATATTATAATAACTGCTTCCGCGCATTTCATAAACCCTGCTGAACTTTGGTGCAACTTTCAAAGTCATGTTAAAATATTTTATAGCGTCTTCATA
>Ga0247727_10000117_pt1 | contig 175139 bp, 140 predicted proteins | sample WisWelCaveWW1625_FD_202498 | JGI IMG/M metagenome (GOLD analysis project Ga0247727, IMG submission 202498) | Biofilm microbial communities from Wishing Well Cave, Virginia, United States - WW16-25 | ecosystem: Environmental > Aquatic > Deep subsurface > Groundwater > Cave microbial mat... | reverse complement strand
CCGCGCCACGAGCCGCTGACCAACACCACGCCCGACGCGGTCGAGCTGCAGCGCCTGCTGGCGCGCATGGTGGACGACAACCTCTCGGCCGCGGTCATGGAGGTCAGCAGCCACGCGCTCGTGCAGCGGCGCGTGGAGCAGGTGGCCTTCGACGTGGGCGTGTTCACCAACCTCACGCCCGACCACCTGGACTACCACGGCAGCATGGACGCCTACGGGGCGGCCAAGGGCCGGCTGTTCGAGCTGCTGCCCGATGACGGCACGGCGGTGCTCAACGCCGCCGACCCGCAGTCGCGCCTGTACCGCATGGCCACGCGCGCGCGGGTCGTGCAGTACGCGCTCAACGCGCCGGCCGACGTGAGCGCCGAGATCCTGCGCCTGGACGCCGAGGGCACGCTGTTCCGGCTGCACGCGCCCGAGTTCGGGCTGGACACGCGCGTGGCCTCGCGCCTCGTCGGCCGGCACAACGTCGAGAACGCGCTGGCCGCCGCGGCCGCGGCGCTGGCGCTGGGGCTGCCCGGCCCGGCCATCGCCACGGGCCTGCAGGGTCTGACGGCCGTGCCCGGGCGGCTCGAGCCGGTGGAGTGCGGCCAGGACTTCCGCGTGCTGGTCGACTACGCGCACACGCCCGACGCGCTGGAAAAGGTGCTGGACCTGCTGCGTCCGCTGACGCGCGGACGGCTGTTGGTGGTCTTCGGCTGCGGCGGGGACCGCGACCGCGCCAAGCGCCCGCTGATGGGCCGCGCCGTGGCCGCCGCGGCCGACCGGCTGGTGCTCACCTCCGACAACCCGCGCAGCGAGGACCCGCAGGCCATCCTGGCCGACATCTTCGCCGGCATCGGCCCCGCGGACCGCGCGCGCGCGGTGTGCGAGCCCGACCGGCGCGAGGCCATCCGCCAGGCCTGCACCGCGGCGCGCCCGGGCGACGTGCTGCTGATCGCCGGCAAGGGCCACGAGACCACGCAGGTGGTTGGAAGCTGCGCGCTTCCATTCGACGACCGCGAGGTGGCGCGGGAGGTGCTGTGGAGCCTGTGACGCTGGGGCAGGCGGCGGCCGCCGTCGGCGGGCTGCTGCTGGGCGAGCCGAGAGTGCTCGCGCTGCGCGTCACCACCGACAGCCGCGACGTGCGCCGCGGTGACCTGTTCGTGTGCCTGCGCGGCGAGCGGCACGACGGCCACGCTTTCGCGGCGGCGGCGCTGCGCGCAGGGGCCGCCGCCGTGGTCACCGAGCGCGAGCTGGCCGGCGCGCGTCCGCAGCTCGTCGTGGGTTCGTGCATGCTGGCGCTGGCGGCGCTGGCGGGCCACGTCCGGCGCGCGTTGCTGGGCCCCGGCGGGCCGCTGGTGGCGGGCATCACCGGCAGCAACGGCAAGACCACCACCAAGGACCTGGTCGCGGCCGTGCTGGCGCCGCTGGGGCCGGTGGTGGCCAGCGAGAAGTCCTTCAACAACGCGCTGGGCGTGCCGCTCACGTTGCTGCGCTTGTCGCGCGCCACGCGCGCCGCGGTGGTCGAACTGGGCAGCAACGCCCCGGGCGAGATCGCCGCGCTGGCCGCGCTGGTGCGCCCGCAGGTGGGCGTGATCACCAACGTGCAGCCCGCGCACCTGGCCGGCTTCGGCAGCGTCGCAGGCGTGCGGCGCGAGAAGGGCGCGCTGCTCGCGGCGCTGGACGGGCCGCGCATCGCGCTGCTCAACCGCGACGACCCGGCCTTCGCCGCGCTGGCCGCGTCGGCGCCGGGGCCGGTGCTGGGCTTCGGCTGCTCGCCGCAGGCTGACGTGCGCGCCACGCGCATCGAGTGCCGGACGGACGGGACGCGCTTCCGGCTCGACGGACGCCGCCCGGTCAGCCTGCAGCTGCTGGGGCGCCACGCGGTGTCCAACGCGCTGGCCGCGCTGGGCGTGGCGCGCGCCGCCGGCGTGGACGAGGACGCGGCCATCGACGCCCTGGCGCGCGTGGCCAGCCCGCCCGGACGCCTGGCCGTGCGCCGCCTGCGCGACCTGACGGTCGTGGACGACACCTACAACGCCAACCCGGGCTCGTTCGCCGCCGCGCTCGCGGCCCTGTCCGAGGCGCGCCTGCCCGGCCGCCTGGTCGTGGTGGCCGGCGAGATGCTCGAGCTGGGCGGCGCCAGCGCCGCGCTGCATGCGCAGGCCGGACGGCACGTGGCGGACGCGCACGCGGCGTTGCTGGTGGCCGTGGGCGCCCGGGCGGCCGACGTCGTGGCCGGCGCTCGCGCGGGCGGGCTGCCCGGCGCCGCGTGCCTGGCCTGCGACACGCAGGCGCAGGCCGAGGATTGCCTGCGCGAGGCGCTGCGCCCGGGCGACGTGGTGCTGTTCAAGGGCAGCCGCGGCGCACGGATCGAGGCGCTCATCGCGCGCCTCGTGGAGCGCTTCGGAAACGCCGCATGATCCCCTGGCTATTGACGCTGCTGTCCGCGTCCGTCCCGGGGGCCGCCGGGCTGGGCTCGCTGACGGTGCGCTCGGCGCTGGCCGCGGTCATCGCCTTCTGCGCGGCGCTGCTCATCGGCCCGGTCCTGCTGCGCTGGCTGCAGCGCCGGCAGGTGATCGAGGTCCAGACCAACACCGACTCGGAGCAGCTCAACGCCATCAACCGCGCCAAGCGCCCGACGCCCACCATGGGCGGGCTGATGATCCTCGGCGCCATCCTGGCCGCGGTGCTGGCCTGCGGCGACCTGACCAACCCCTTCGTGCTGCTGGGCGTGCTGTCCACGGTGGGCTACGGGCTGATCGGGCTGACCGACGACTGGGTCAAGCTCACGCGCCGCGACCGGCGCGGGCTGACGGCGCGCGCCAAGTACGCGCTGCAGCTGCTGGTCGCGCTGAGCCTGGCGGTGGTGGTCACCATGGTCTTCCGCGCGCGGCCGGCGGCCGAGGCGCTGCGGCTGCTCGCGCTGCACGTGCCCTTCACGGACGTGGCGCTGGACCTGTCGTGGTGGCGCGGCCTGCCGCACGTGATCATGGTGCTGCTGGTGGTCACGGGCGCCAGCAACGCGGTCAACCTGACCGACGGGATGGACGGGCTGGCCTCGGGCAGCATGGTCATCGCCTCGCTGGCCATGGCTGCCATCTGCGTCGTGGTCGGGCGCGCGCCGGCGCTCGAGCTGCAGGACCAGCTGGTCTACGTGCGCCAGGGCCAGGAGATGGCCGTGTTCTGCGCGGCCATGGCGGGAGCAACGCTGGGCTTCCTGTGGTTCAACGCCGCGCCGGCGCTGGTCTACATGGGTGACACCGGCAGCCTGCCGCTGGGCAGCCTGCTGGGCTACGTGGCCGTGGTGGCCAAGCAGGAACTGCTGCTGGTCATCGTCGGCGGTGTCTTCGCGCTCGAGGCCCTGTCGGTCATTGCGCAGGTGGGCTTCTTCAAGGTCAGCGGCGGGCGCCGGCTGCTGCGCTGCGCGCCGCTGCACCACCACTTCCAGTTTGGCGGCGTGCCCGACCAGCGCATCGTGGTGCGTTTCTGGATCCTGGGCGTGCTGCTGGCGGGGCTGGGCATGGCCAGCCTGGCGGTGGGCTGATGCGCGCGCTGCCCTACACGTCGCCCGAGCGCATGGCGGCCAGCCGCCGGGCGCTGGTGGCCTGCATGCTGGCGCTGCTGGCGCTGGGCACGGTGATGGTCTACTCGGCCAGCTTCGTCAAGCAGTTGCGGCGCTTCGGCGCGGACTCGATGAGCGATCCCTTCCAGGGTCACCTGCTCAAGGTGCTGGTGGCGCTGGTCATCTTCCTGGCCTGCCTGCGCGTCTCGCCGCGCCAGCTCTTTGCGGCGGCGCGGCCGGCGTGGGTGCTGGCGACGGGCCTGCTGCTGCTGGTGCTGGTGGCCGGAACGCAGCTCAACCACAGCCGCCGCTGGTTCGACGTGGCCGGCATGTCCTTCCAGCCCAGCGAGCTGGCGCGCGTGGCCACGCTGCTGATGACCGGCGCCTGGATGGCCTCGGCGCGCGACCGCGTGGCCGACATCCGCCAGGGCGTGCTGTTGCCCTTCGCCTTCGTGGCCATTCCCTGCGCGCTGGTCTTCGTCGAGCCCGACTACGGCTCGTCGATGTACCTGCTGCTGATGGGTGTGCTGGTCATGTGGGTGGGCGGCGCGTCCAGCCGGCACCTGCTGGCGGTCTTCGCCGTGGCCATGGTGGCGGCGTTCCTGTACGGCTGGGAGCGCTTCGGCCACGTGCAGGACCGGGTCAACAACTTCATCACGCCGGACCCCACCAGCCAGGTGGGCTACGGGCTGACGGCGCTATCCAGCGGCGGCGTGCTCGGGCTGGGCCTGGGCTCGGGCTTCGGCAAGTGGGGCCTCGTGGCCGAGTCGGACAGCGACTGGATCCTGTCCGTCGTGGGCGAGGAGCTGGGGCTGCTGGGCACGGCCGGCCTGGTCGCGCTGTACGCCGCCTTCCTCTGGCACGGCACGCGCCTGCTGCTGGGTCTGCGCACGCGCTTCTCGCTGATCGTCGGCGCCGGCCTGCTGCTGCAGGTCGTGGTGCAGGCCGTGCTGAACATCGCCGTGGTCACGGCGCTGGCGCCGCCCAAGGGCTTGCCGCTGCCGTTCGTCTCGGCTGGCGGCACGTCGCTCATGGTGCTGTGCGCATCCACGGGCTTGTTGCTTGGTTTGGCGCGCCGGCCGGAGGAAGATCCGGTGCTGGAAGCGCCGGCGGCCACGTCCCTCACGCATCGGGGCGTGCCCGGGAGCTGACATGCGGTTGGGAGAGTCTTCATGAGCGACGTCGAGAAGTACGGGTTGTTCGCGGTCGTGCTGGTGGGCGGCTTGCTGCTGCTGGTCGCGGTGGGCGGGGGCTTCTCCGACGCGCCCGCGGCCGTGGCGGACGGGGCGCCGGTCGTGCTGGATGGTCCGGCGGCGCTGCGCGCGCCGGACGGCGAGGCCCGCAGCCTCGATACCGTGCGCGTCAGCCCGCTGCTGCCCGCGGAGCAGCCCTTCACGTGGAACGAGCCGCCGCTGGCCTACCCGGGCGAGCGCAGCGCCGACCCGGCGCCGGGCGTGGCCGTCGTGCTGGAGCGGCCGGTGGTGACCGCGGCGGCAGGCGTCACGCCGCCGGCCACCTACGTCATCCGCTCCGGCGATACGCTGGGCGCCATCGCCAAGCGCACGCTGGGCGCCGAGTCGCGCTGGGAGGAGCTGGTCAAGCTGAACCCCGGCCTCGACCCCAAGCGCCTCAAGATCGGCACCACCATCCGGCTGGCCGGGTCCGCGCCCGCGGCGCTGAACCAGCCGGCGCCGGCGCCCACGCTGGCGACGCCGGTGGCGGCGGCCAAGCCGGCCGCGGGCCGCACGTACACGGTCAAGTCCGGCGACACGCTGGGCGCGATCGCGAAGGCCTACCTTGGCAGCGCCAGCAAGGCCGACGCGCTCTTCGAGGCCAACAAGGACCAGCTCAAGAGTCCCGACGCGCTCAAGCTCGGCCAGATCCTGCGCATCCCCTGAACGGCGCAGCGCCATGGTCAAGGTCGCGTTTCTCGGTGGCGGTACCGGCGGGCACCTCGCGCCGGGCGTCGCCGTCGCGCAGGAATTGGCCCGTCGCGGCCACCAGTCGCTGTTCCTGATCGCCGGCCGGCAGGTCGAGCACGCGCTGCTGGACCCGCGTGGCCTGCAGGCGCGCGAGCTGTTCGGCGATCGGCCGCGGCCCTCTGCGCTGGATCTGTCCAGCTGGGCGCGCGCCGTCGCGCTCTGGCGCGGCGCGGTGCGCGAGGAGCAGCCCGACGCCATCGTCGTGCTGGGAGGCTGGGTCGCGCTGCCGGCCGTCCTGACCGGCTTCTGGGGCCGGCCCTCGGTGCTCATCGAGCAGAACCTGATCGCGGGCCGGGTCCAGCGGCTGCTCGGCGGGCGCGTCGAGCACGCGTGCCTGGCGGGTGATGGCTCGGACATGCCGCGCGGTCGGCGCAGCACGCGCGTCACCGGAAACCCCGCGCCCGAACTGCCACGCCTGCCGCGCGCGGAGGCTGCCGCACGCCTCGGCCTGGACCCCGCGCGTCGCACGCTGCTGCTCATGGGCGGCAGCCAGGGCGCCGGCGACCTCAACGCGCTGCTGCCGGCGCTGTGCGAGGTGCTGGTCGAGCACGGCCAGCCGTGGCAGGTGCTCAACGTGACCGGCCAGCAGCCGGCGTCGGTGTCCGGCCACCCGGGCGTGCCCGTCGTGCGCCGGCTCTTCATCGAGGACATGGCCGCGGCCTACAGCGCGACCGACGTGGCCGTGTGCCGCGCGGGCGGCAGCACGGTGGCCGAGCTGGCCAATACCGGTACGCCCTCGGTGCTGGTCCCGTACCCGCGCCACGCCGACCGCCACCAGGAGGCCAACGGACAGGCGCTGGTGTCGTGCGGTGGCGCCCTCATGACGCACCGCGACGACCCGACCGGCCGGCGCGGCGCGCCGCTGCTGCTGCGCGCCGCGCTCGCGCGCCTGCCCGACATGGTTGCGGCCGCGCTGACGGTCGCTCGCCCGCGGGCCGCGCGCGAGGTGACCGAGGTCGTGCTGGCCGCCGCGGGAGCCGGGCCGTGAACGCTTCCGACGCCCTGCCGCGGCGCATCCACTGCGTCGGCCTGGGCGGCGGCGGCCTCGGGCCGCTGGCCGGCCTGCTGGCGGCGTGCGGTCACGAGGTCTCGGGCAGCGATGCCTCGCCGACCTTCGCGCCGGAAGCCCTGCTGGCGCGCGGCATCGCGGCGCGCTCGGGGCACGACGCGCGCCACGTGGGCCGTGCCGAACTGCTGGTGCGCTCGGCGGCGGTGCCCGACGACAATCCCGAAGTGGTCGAGGCGCGCCGGCGCGCGCTGCCCGTGCTCAAGTACTCCGAGGTGCTGGGCCGGGTGATGGCCAGCCGGCGCGGCGTGGCCGTGGCCGGCACGCACGGCAAGACCACGACCACGGCGCTGGTCGCGCACCTGCTGCGCGCCGCGGGGCGGCGCCCGAGCTGGATCGTCGGCGGCCGGCCGCTGTCGCTCCCGGACGCGGCAGGCTGGAGCACGGGCGAGCACTTCGTGGCCGAGGCCTGCGAGTACGACCTCTCCTTCCTGCAGCTGGACTACGAGGTCGCGCTGGTCAACAGCGTGGCCGCCGACCACCTCGACTGCTTCGGCGACGAGCACGGAGTGCACGCGGCGTTCAGGCGCTTCGTCGCGCGGCTGCCGGCGGGCGGCGTGCTGGTGCTGGGCCGGGACGTGCCCGCAGGACTGGACTGGTCGCTGGCCGACGGAGTGCGGGTCTGGCGCGCGGGCCACGACCTGCGCCTGGTCGATACATGCGAGGACTCCGACGGGTTCCGCGGAGGCCTCGCGGGTCCCGCGGGTTGCGCGACCTTCCGCCTCACGCTGCCGGGACGGCACAATCTGGACAACCTGCTGGCTGCGCTGCTCACGGTGAAAGCCTGCGGACTCGCGGTGGAAGACGCGGCAGCCCATGTGGAGAGCTTCCGCGGCGTGGGACGGCGCCTGCAGGATCTGGGTGAGTCCGCCGCATCGCGAGCGTCCGGCGTCGCGCGGGGTGTGCGGATTGTGGATGACTTCGCGCACCATCCCGACGCGCTGCGCGCCGCCGCGCAGTCTCTGCGCGCACGCTGGCCGGGCCGGCGTGTCGTGGGCGTCTTCCAGCCGCACCAGGTCAGCCGCACGGCCGACTTCCTCGACGCCTTCGCCGAGGAACTGCGCGCCTTTGATGAAGCCCTGTTGTGCGATATCTTCCTCGCTCGCGACCGGGAGCCGCAGCGCGCCGAGGAACTGATCGAGGCGTTGGCTGCGCGCACCGGCACGACGGCGCGTCGGGTGGGGCCCGCGCGCGCCTGCGATGCAGCAGTGGCCACGCGGCTGCGTCCCGGCGATGTGTGCGTGGTCATGGGAGCGGGAGACGTCGATGGACTTGCCGCGCGTCTTGCGGGAGCGTCTGCTGGTTCATGAGGGCCTCGCCCTCGGGCCGCTGACCACGCTGGGCGTCGGCGGCGCGGCGCCGTTCGTGCTCGAGCCGCGCAACCGCCAGGAGCTGCTGCTCGCGGCGTGCGAGCTGCGCGCGGCGGGCCTGCCCTTTCGGCTGCTGGGGCACGGCAGCAACCTGCTGGTGCGCGACGAGGGCGTGCCGGACGTCGTGCTGCACACGCGACAGATGACGGGCATCTGGCACCACGGCGGGCTCGAGCACGCGCTGCGGGTGGAGGCCGGCGCCAGCCTGGCGCGGCTCGTGTCGCTGTGCCAGCAGCAGGGGCTGGCGGGCGTGGAAGCGCTGGTCGGCATCCCGGGCACGCTGGGCGGGGCCGTGGCGGGCAACGCGGGCGGGCGACACGGCGCGATCGCCGACGTGCTGTCCGCCGTGACGCTGATCGACGAGCACGACGAGGCGCGCGAGGTGCCGTGCACGCGCGAGCAGTTCGGCTACCGCCGCTCGCCGTTCAAGGGCAGGGTCATCCTGGACGCGGTGCTGCAGCTGAGTCCCGACGCGCCCGAGGCCATCCAGGAGCGCGTGGCGGAGATCCTGCGCGCCAAGCGCGAGACCCAGCCGCTGGCGGCGCGCTCATCCGGCTGCATGTTCAGCAACGCGCCGGACGCGTCGAGCGGCTGGCTGATCGAGCAGGCCGGCTGCAAGGGACTGGCCGTGGGCGCGGCGCGCGTGTCCGAGCGCCACGCCAACTTCGTGCTCAACGAGGGCGGCGCGCGCGCGGCCGACGTGCTGGCGCTGCTCGAGCGCGTGCGGGCGGCGGTGCGCGCCAGCAGCGGCCGCGAGCTCGAGCTCGAGGTCGAGGTCTGGGGTCGCGACGACGCGGCCGCCATCCGCCCGGCGTCCGCAGTGCATCGTCCCGGCGACAGCCGGATGCCCTGCCTTCCGGCTTCGCCGGAGCGCATCCAGGAGACGTCCAAGTCGACTGCGAGGGACGCGTGAAGGATTTCGTCATTTCGCTTGATTGGCCTCCCGGAACCGCAATATCTAGGGGTCTTGCCACCGGCGGGCCCCCAGCGGTTGGGGACATGAGGTGTCCGGTGGTCGGGCCCGTGGCAGCGGAACGGTAGCCGTTTTCTTGCGTGGGAGGGACCCTTGGTCGAGATGAGCGAGCGCGTGGAACGTGAACAGCAGATCCAGGGCGGCGCGGGCCGCCGGGTGCAGCTGTCGGCCGAGGCTCCGCGGGCGCGGGACCCCGTCAACGGCGACTTCTCCGAGAACGCCTTGCGCGTCCTGCAGAACCGTTACCTGAAGAAGGACGATCAGGGGCGGCTCGACGAGACGCCGGTCCAGCTGTTCCACCGCGTCGCCAGCCACGTGGCCGGCGTCGAGCTGGACAAGGCCCGCTGGAGCGCGGAGTTCTTCGACATGATGTGGGACCGCCGCTTCATGCCCAACTCGCCCACGCTCATGAACGCAGGCCGGCCGCTGGGCATGCTCTCGGCCTGCTTCGTGCTGCCGCTCGAGGACAGCATCGCGGACATCATGGAGACCGCGCGCCAGATCGCGCTGGTGCAGCGCGCCGGCGGCGGCACGGGCGTGGACCTGTCGCGCCTGCGGCCGGCCGGCTCCATCGTCAAGAGCTCCGGCGGCACCACCGAGGGGCCGCTGTCCTTCCTCAAGATGCTCTCGGCCGTCACGGACGCCATCCAGCAGGGCGCGTTCCGGCGCGGCGCCAACATGGGCACGATGCGCATCGACCACCCGGACGTGCTGCAGTTCATCCGCATCAAGGAGGACCTGACCAGGGTCACCAACTACAACCTCTCGTGCACGGTGCCGGACGCGTTCATGGAGCGCGTCAAGGCCGACCGCAACGGCCTGCACGTGGTGGTCAACCCGCACGACGGCCGCCAGGCCCACCTGCGGAAGTCCGACAACCGCGCCGACTTCGCGGCCTTCGGGCAGCCTGGCCTCGAGCGCAGCCAGTACTGGACCACCGGCGAGGTCTACGACCTCATCGTGCAGAAGGCCTGGCAGTCGGGCGAGCCGGGGCTGATCTTCATCGACCGCGTCAACGCGCACAACCCGACGCCCAACGTCGGAGCGATGACCAGCACCAACCCGTGCGGCGAGCAACCTTTGCTGCCGTACGAGGCCTGCAACCTGGGCAGCCTCAACCTGGCCGCCTTCCACCGCGCGCCCGCGGCGGGCGAGCGCGGCCACGGCGGCCTGGACTACGAGCGCCTCGGGGAGACCGCGCGCACCTGCGTGCGCTTCCTGGACGACGTGGTCGAGGCCAACAACTACCCGACGCCCGAGATCGACCGCATGTGCCGGGCCAACCGCAAGATCGGCCTCGGCGTCATGGGCTGGGCCGACCTGCTGTTCAAGCTGGACATCCCCTACGACAGCAGCGAGGCGCTCGAGCTGGCCGGGACCGTGGGCGCCTTCATCCAGAAGGAGGCCTGGGACGAGGACACGCGCCTGGCCGAGGAGAAGGGCTGCTTCGCCAACTGGCAGGGCAGCCGCTGGGACGTGGAGCTGCAGCGCAAGATGCGCAACGCGCACTGCGTGACCATCGCGCCCACCGGCACCATCTCCATCATCGGCGGCTGCAGCGGCGGCATCGAGCCCATCTTCAGCCTGGCCTTCAAGCGCCAGGTCATGAAGGACACGCACGGGCGCGCCACGGTCATGTACGAGATCAACCCGATCTTCCTCGAGCGCCTGCAGCAGGCCGGCTTCGGCCAGGACGAGATCGACCGCGTGGTCGAGCACGCCTGCGAGAAGGGCACCATCGACGGCTGCCCGGTGGATCTGCCCGACGCACTGCGCCGCACCTTCCGCGCGGCGCGCGACGTGTCGCCCGAGTGGCACGTGCGCATGCAGGCGGCGTGGCAGGAGCACACCGACGCCGCGGTGAGCAAGACCATCAACTTCTCGTCCGACGCGACCGTCGGCGACGTCGAGCGCGCCTACCTGCTGGCCTACGAGACGGGCTGCAAGGGCATCACGGTCTACCGCGACAACAGTCGCGCCGACCAGCCCATGGCACTGGATGCCCGGCAGGCCAAGGCCGCGGCGCCCGCCACGCCCGACAGGAACGAGAAGGACGCCATCGTGGACATGTTGCTGGAGACCTGACCCTTGAGCAGCCGCACCGGATCCGCCGAGACCGGCGCCGACAAGGCGCCCGCCGCACCCAGTGAGAGCGTCGAGCGTGACGCCAAGGACAAGGCCGCCTCCGTCGTCGTCGCCTGGCGCGGCGTCGACTGGGACGCGGTCGAGCGCCGTGAAACCGAAGCCCTCGCGGCGCTGCGAGCTGCCAGCCAGGCGCACGAGTCCGCCTGCCGCTTCCTGCTGGACGAGGCGGGCGAGCTGGGCCAGCGCCTCGCGGCCGGCCTCGAGCGCTTCTTCGCGCAGGACGTGGGCCCGCGCCTGCGTCGTCCCGCAGTGCTGGCGGCGCTGTCGGCCGACGTCGCGCCGGCGGAGGAGGGCGAGGGCACGCTGGTGCCGCGCCCGCGCCCCTCGGTGACCACCGGTCACACGGTGCGCATGAACACCGGCTGCGGCAACCTCTACGTCACCATCAACGAGGACGGCGAGGGCCAGCCCTTCGAGCTCTTCAACCACATGGGCAAGGCCGGCGGCTGCGCCGCGAGCCAGAACGAGGCCATCGGCCGGCTGATCAGCTACGCGTTGCGCTGCGGCGCCTCGCTCGAGCCGCTGGTCAAGCAGCTCAAGGGCATCTCGTGCCACCGGCCCGCGTGGGGCGAGGACGGCAAGATCTCGTCCTGCTCGGACGCCATCGGCAAGGCGCTCGAGAAGTACATGGCCGCGCGCGCCGCGCGCCTCGGCGGCGCGCCGCGCGCGCTGGCCGGCGACGAGCCGCGCCTCGGTCTCACGCCCGACGAGGAGCGGCGCCGCACGGCGGTGCTGATGTCCGCTGGCGGCGCCCCGGGTCGGCGCACGGTCGACGAGGAAGGCGTGCAGGGTGCGTGCCACGACTGCGGCAGCCAGCTCTCCTTCGAGGAGGGTTGCGTGAAGTGCCATTCGTGCGGCTTCACGGAGTGCGGCTGACGCCAACTCCGGCTGCCTGGCCAGTCGTTGCGGACCGACTGGCGTCCGTCAGCGCTCCAGCCGGCCATGGCGCGGGCGCCGTGCGCGTGGCAACCTGAGGCGCCCTACGCGAGCCCGCGCATGGACCTGCTGCACCAGTTCGTCGACGTCGTGCTGCACCTCGACAAGCACCTCGTCGAGCTGACGGCGCAGTACGGCACCACCACCTACGCCATCCTGTGCACGATCCTGTTCTGCGAGACGGGACTGGTCGTCACGCCCTTCCTGCCGGGCGACTCGCTGCTCTTCGCGGCCGGCGCCGTGGCGGCCATGGGGGAGCTGGACGTGCGGCTGCTGTTCGTGCTGCTCGTCGGCGCCGCGGTGCTCGGCGACAACGTCAACTACGCCATCGGCCGAGCCATCGGCCGGCGGGCGTTCGAGGACAAGCTGCCGCTGGTCAAGCGCGCGCACATCGAGCGCACGCAGCGCTTCTTCGACAAGCACGGCTCGAGCACCATCGTGCTGGCGCGCTTCTCGCCCATCATCCGCACCTTCGCGCCCTTCGTGGCCGGCGTGGGCCGCATGCCCTACGCCCGGTTCCTGGCGTTCAGCGTGGGTGGCGGGCTGCTGTGGTGCGGGAGCTTCCTGGCGGCGGGCTACTACTTCGGGACGCTGGCGTGGGTCCAGGAGCACTTCTCGGCGCTGGTGCTGGCGGTCATCGCGATCTCGCTGGTGCCGATCCTCGTCACCGTGCTCAGGGCGCGCCGCGAGGAGCGCGACCGGTCGGCGGACGCGGCCGGCTGAACGTCAGGCTCCCGCTGCGGCCGCCGCGGCGCGCAGGTCCAGCAGCTCGGCCTCCACCGAGGCGCGGCCGCGGAAGCGGTTGATGCGCGGCGTGAACAGCACGTCCAGCAGCGCGCCGCGCGCCAGGCTCTCGTTCAGGTCGCCGCGGCCGAAGGCCACGACGCGCAGAGCCGCCGGGCCCTGGCCCAGGCTGAGCTGCAGGTGCGTGCCGTCGCCGCCCATGCGGCGCGTTTCCAGCACGGTGACGCCGGCCGCGCCCAGCACCGGCCGGCCGTTGCCCTGGCCGAAGGGTTGCAGACGCTCGAACTGCCCGACCAGCCTGTGCGTCACGGCCGCCAGCGGCAGCTCGCCGTCGTACTCCAGCGGGGCGACAGGGCGGCCTGGTCCGACCTGCGCGTACCAAGCGGCACGCAGGGCCTCGCGGAAGGCCGGCACGGCGCCGGGTCGGATGCTGAAGCCGGCCGCCCGCGCGTGGCCACCCCACGACAGCAGGTGCTCGCGGCAGGCCTCGAACGCCGCGTGCAGGTCGAAGCCCTCCGCCGAGCGCCCGCTGCCCTTGGACTCGTCCTGCGTGCGGCCCGCGATGAGCACGGCCGGCCGGCCGGTCTGCTGCACCAGGCGCCCGGCCACCAGGCCCAGCAGGCCGCTGGGCCAGTCGTCCTGGTACATCACGATCGGGCCGTCGGGCGGCTGATCGGCCAGCAGCGCCTGCGCGTGCGTGAACAGCTCGCGGTCGGCTACGCGGCGCTGCAGGTTGAGGCGGTCGAGGTCCTCGGCCAGCGGGCGGGCGGTGGCCTCGTCGGGCGCGATGAGCAGCGCCAGCGGAATGTCCGCGCGCCCCAGGCGCCCGGCGGCGTTGATGCGCGGAGCCAGCTTGAAGGCCACGTCCTCGGCCGCGAACTCGTCGGCCGTCACGCCCGCCACGCGGCACAGCGCCTGCAGGCCGGGGCTGGTGCTGCGCGGGATGGCCGGCAGACCGCGCGCCGCGAGCACGCGGTTCTCGCCCGTCAGCGGCATCATGTCGGCCACCGTGCCCAGCGCCACCCAGGCCATGGCCTCGCCCAGGAAGCGCGCGATCTCGGGCGAGCGGCGGCGACCCTCGCTGAGCCGGTTGGCAACGGCACACGCCAGCTTGAAGGCCACGCCCACGCCGGCCAGGCCCTTGTACGGATAGCCGCAGTCGCGACGGCGCGGGTTGACCACGGCGAAGGCCGGCGGCAGCGTCGCGCCCGGGAGGTGGTGGTCGGTGATGATCACGTCGATGCCGGCGGCGGCCAGCTCGGCCACGGGCTCCAGGCTGGCGATGCCGTTGTCCACCGAGACCACCACGCGCGCGGCCACGCGCTTGCAGTGCGCCACGCCGCCGGCGGTGAAGGAGTAGCCCTCGAAGGCGCGGTTGGGCACGTAGACCGTGGGCTGCGCGCCGAGGTAGCGCAGGAACTGCATCATCAGCGCGGTGCTGGTCAGGCCATCGACGTCGTAGTCGCCGTAGACCACGATCGACTCGCCCCCGTGGATGGCGCGCGCGAGTCGCTCGGCGGCGCGCTCCATGTCGGCCAGCAGGAACGGGTCGTGCAGGTGCTCGACGCGCGGGTCCAGGAAGGCGCGGCCCTCGTCGGGCGAGGTCACGCCGCGGCTGGCCAGCGCGGCGGCCACCAGGTTGTCGAGCTGCAGCTCCGCCGCCAGGCGCCGCACCAATGTGGGCTCGGGGGCGCGACAGACCCAGGTGCGGGTCGTGGCGGGCAGGGCGCTCGGCAAGGCGTTCGGCAAGGCGTTCGGCCCCCGGGGAAAACCGTATCCTACCGGTGCATGCGTCCGCTTCCGACAGCCCGTCCGCTGCGACCCGTGCGCGGGGTGCCTCCGTGAAGCCGCGCCGCACTCCCGGCGCCGGGCGCGCCGACCAGCGACTGAGGGACCTGCCGGCCGTTGACCGGCTGCTGCGCCTCGTGGGCGGCGGCGCGCTCGAAGCCGCCGCCGCGCGCGAGGAGCTGGCCCGGCTGCGCGACAGCCTGCTGGCCGGCGACGGCCGTGACGGCGTGCCCGCGCTGGAGGATCTGGCCGACCGCGTGCGCCAGCGTTGCCGCCTGGCGCGTCGCCCGGCGCTCGCGCGCGTCGTCAACGCCACGGGCGTCTTCCTGCACACGGGGCTGGGGCGCGCGCCGCTGTGCGACGCCGGCGCGCAGGCGCTGGCCGAGGGCGCCACGGGCTTCACGCTGCTGGAGGTCGACCCGCGCACGGGCGAGCGCCGCCACCGCGAGACACCGCTGCTGGAGGACCTGCGCGAACTGACCGGCGCCGCCTCGGCCACCGTGGTCAACAACAACGCCGGCGCGCTGCTGCTGGCGCTGGCGGCGCTGGGCTCCGGGTGCGAGGTGATCGTGCCGCGCGGCGAGCTGGTCGAGATCGGCGGCGGCTTCCGCCTGCCGGACATCATGACCTTGTCCGGCGTGCGGCTGGTCGAGGTGGGCACGACCAACCGCACCTACGCACGCGACGTCGAGCGCGCGCTGTCGGACCGCACCGGCCTGGTGCTCTCCGTGCACACCAGCAACTTCCGCGTCGTGGGCTTCCACCACCGGCCGGCACGCGCCGAGCTGGCCGCGCTGTGCCGCGCGCGCGGCGTGCCGCTGGTCGAGGACATCGGCTCGGGCCTGCTGGCGCCGCCGGGCGAGGCCTGGGGCGCCGCGGCCGCCGTGCTGGCCAGCGAGCCGGACGCGACCACGGCGTTGGCCGAGGGCGCGGACCTCGTGTGCTTCTCGGGCGACAAGCTGCTGGGCGGCCCGCAGGCAGGCCTGCTGCTGGGGCGCGCCGACCTGGTCGCCGCCTGCCGTCGCCACGAGCTGTTCCGCGCGCTGCGCCCCGACCGGCTGGCGCTGGCCGCGCTGTCCGCCACGCTGCGCGCCTGGCGCGCTGGCGGCGCCGAGCTGCCCGTGGTGCAGGCGTTGTCGGCCGCACCGCGCGTGCGGCTCGAGCACGCGCGCGCGCTGGCTGCCCGGCTGCAGCAGCGCTTCCCCGCCGCCACCTTTGCGGCCGTGGCCACGCGCGCGCAGGCCGGCAGCGGCAGCCTGCCCGCGCGCGACCTGCGCTCGGCGGGTGTCGAGGTGCGCTGGCCGGGCCGCGACGCCGCGCGCCTGGCCGAGGCGCTGCGTTGCGGCGACCCGCCGGTCTTCCCGCGCGTCTGGCGCGGCCGGCTGCGCCTGGACGTGCTGGCCCTGCGTCCCGGCGACGAGCAGCGCATCGAGGCCGCCTGCGCCGCGCTGGAAGGAGGGGGCGGATGATCCTGTCCGGACGCAAGCTGCGCCTGACGCGCTACGCCAACTGCGCCGGCTGAGCGGCCAAGCTCCCGGCCCAGGACCTCGTGCAGGTCCTCTCAGCCCTGCCGAAGCAGGACGACCCGCGGCTGCTGGTCGACACCTCGCACTTCGACGACGCCGGCGTGGCGCGCCTCACCGACGAGATCGCGCTGGTGCAGACGGTGGACTTCTTCCCGCCGGTGGTGGACGACCCGTGGTGGTTCGGGCGCATCGCCGCGGCCAACGCGCTGTCCGACGTGTACGCCATGGGCGCGCGGCCCTTCTCGGCGCTCAATATCGTGGCCTTCCCGGCCGGCGAGCTGCCGCTGGAGGTGCTGGCCACCATCCTCAAGGGCGGCTGCGACGCGCTGGCCGAGGCCGGCGCGCTGCTGCTGGGCGGGCACTCGGTGATCGATGCCGGCATCAAGTACGGCGTGGCCGTCACGGGCACGGTCCGGCCCGGCGCGCAGGTCACCAACGGCGGCGCGCGTCCGGGCGACCTGGTCTACCTGACCAAGCCGCTGGGCACGGGCTGCATCACCACTGCCGCGCGCAAGGACAAGGCCGACGAGGCCGTGCTGCGCGCGGCCTGCGAGTCGATGGGCCGGCTGAACCGCGCCGCCTGCGATGCGCTGGTGGAGGCCGGCGTGCGCGCGGCCACGGACGTGACCGGCTACGGCCTGCTGGGCCACGGCTTCGAGCTCGCCGCGGCCAGCGGCGTCGAGCTGCAGCTCTCGGCCGCCGCGCTGCCGCTGCTCTCGGGCGCGCGCGAGCTGATGCAGCGCGGCTTCGCCTCCGGCGGCGCGGGGCGCACGCTGGCCTACCTCGGTGCGCGTCTCGTCGTCGCCGCCGGCGTGGACCCCGTGCTGCAACGCCTCGCGGCCGACAGCGAGACCTCGGGCGGGCTGCTGCTGGCGATTCCGCCGGCGCGCGCCGCGGCGCTGGAGGGTGCGCTGGCGCAGCGCGGCGTGCCGGTGCAACGAATCGGAGAGATCGGGTTGCCGGTCACAGGGGGGCGCGTCCACCTGTCGGGATGACGGAGGGTGTCCGCAGGGCGGCTCTGTGGACGGGCAGTTGGCGACGCCGCGGGTCGCCGGGTCGGCCCTGCCGAAGGCAGAGCTGCCGGGCTCCGGCAGATCAGCGGTAGAATCCGATCGAGGTTGGGACCTTCGGACGTGCCGCTTGACCGACAGTTCTGCCGATCCGGTCGAGACGCAGCCCATGCCGGATCCCGATGGGCGATCGGGTGAAGCGGACGCCGACGCGCCTCGCGGTCCACGGCCGCGCGATCCGGATCCACCGCCTGGCCTGCCGTACGAGCGACGGCTCGCCATCTTCCTCGACATCGTCGGCTGGACCTCGGCCGTCGCCGATTCGGCGAGCGATCCGGCGAGGCGTCAGAAGCTGCTCGGCGTCCTCGAGTACGTCCCGGCCGCCATCCGGCAGGCGGCCTTCGATGGGATAGATGACGGCGCTCCACGCGACGCCTTCCAGATGTCCCAGTTCTCGGATTCCATGCTGCTGTCCGTTCGTCTGGCAGGACCCGAAGAAGCTCAGCGTGCGACGTCTGCGATGTTTCAGGCGATTGCAACCGTCTCCCAGGACCTGCTCGTCGCTGAGCTGCCCATCCGGGGTGGCGTCACGATCGGTCCCCTCTTTCACAGGGATTCCGTGGCCTTCGGCCCTGCGCTCGTCGAGGCGCATGCCGTGGAATCGACTCTCGCAACGTACCCGCGAGTTGCCCTGGCACGGTCGCACGCGCAGGAGATCCTGGATGTCATGCGAGCAGGATCGGCGCCCGAGCAGCCCCTCGGAAGGCGACGCATCATCGACTACGCGCCGGACGACTTGTTCTTCGTCAACTTCCTCCGCCCGATTGCCGAGATGCGGCTCACGAACCTGAACAGGCACTTCGATCGCTTTCGACGTCCGATCCTGGCCGGCCTTCACGCTGCCGCGGGAAATCCGGCACGTCACCTCAAGTACGATTGGCTGCGTCAGTACTTCAACCGACTGCTCACCGATTACTGCCCGGGCGTGGGCGGAATCGAGTGACGGCGAGGTCTCCGGCACGCGCTCGGTGTGTGGTCGCCAGCGGTCAGGGCGCCGCGGCAAGCTCCACAAAATGGCCGCTGCCCAGCGCCGCCAGGCGCTGCAGGAAGTCGCGCGCCTCGGGCTCGCCGGCCAGCGAGACGCAGTGGATGCGCAGGTGCAGCGTGCGGTTGCGCTCGGCCACGTATTCCAGCAGCAGCGGAGCATCGCGCACGTCGCCAGCCGAGGGCGCGCCGTCGGACAGCAGGAACAGCGTGTCCACGTCCTCCGTGGCGGGCGCGGGCGAATCCAGGCTGTGCTCGGCCATGTCCAGCACGAAGGCCAGCGCGGCGTGGATGTTGGTGGCGCCGCCGGCGGTCCAGTCGTCGACCTCCTGGCGCGCGGCCTTGAGGTTGCGCGCATCGGCCGGCACGAGCTGCGCGCGCCACGCGCGCGCGTCGTCGCGAAAGGTCACCAGGTCGAAGGACTCCTCGGGCGTGAGCGCGTCCAGCAGGTTCAGCAGCTCCTGCTGCGCCACGGCCAGGCGTGTGCTGGCCGGCCCTCCGTCGTCGTGCGCGGGCAGCGGCGACTCCATGCTGCCCGACAGGTCGGTCAGCAGGACGAAGCGCCGGCTGAGCGTGCCGACGCCGTGGTAACGCAGGCTGCCCGACACGTAGCGCGGTGGCAGCAGCTGCTGCAGCGCGGCCGCGTCGCCCTGCTTGAGGAAGTCCGGCGGCGCGTCGCGCAGGAAGGCCAGCCAGGCCTCGACGTCGAGGCCGAAGTCGCGGCCGGTCAGGCGCATCAACAGCGCCAGCAGGTCCTCGCGCAGCCGGCCGCGCTCGCGCGCGAGGCTCTCGACCAGCGGCACGACGGCCGCGGGGTCGCGCAAGTCGGCCAGCGCCTGCGCGGCCGCCAGGCGCACGCGCCAGCGCGGGTCGGTCGCCAGCTCGAGCAGCGCGCCGAGCGCGCGTGTCCCGGCCAGACGCGCCAGCGCGGCCGGCACCTCCTGGCGCACGCGCTCGGCCGGGTCGGCCGCGAGGGCCAGGATCCGGTCGAGGCGCTGGCTGTCGCGTGCGCGGCCCTGCAGGAAGATGGCCGCCGCGCGCACACGCGCGTCCGGATCGTCCAGCGCCGCGCGTGCCGCCGCGCGCCAGTCGAGGCCCGCGGGCCGGCCCTCGCCCAGCGCCAGCAGCGCCTGCTCGCGCACCGTCGCCGTGCGGTTCTTCAGGCCGAGCTTGACCACGCGCGCCTGGGTCTCGGCCGCGGCGTAGCCGCCCAGCACGCGGCGCGCGGCCGGGAACATGGCCACCTCGCCGTGCTCGATGACCTCGACCAGCGCGTCCACGCAGCGCGGGTCGTCGTGCGCCGCCAAGCGCGAGAGCGCGGCGAAGCGCTCGGCCGTGACGCCGCTCCGCCAGGCGCTCGAGACCGCGTCGATGGCGTCGTCCACGTCGTCGCGGCCGGCCGCCGCAGCGGGCAGCAAGGCGAGCAGCAGGAGGGCGCGCGGGATCACCATGCGGGCGGCAGGTAGCCCGGCAGCGCCGCGGCGGTCACGTGCCGCAGCAGCACGGCGGTGGTCACGGGCCCCACGCCGCCGGGCACGGGCGTGAGCAGGCCGGCCACCTCGGCCAGCGACGGATCGGCGTCGCCCACCAGCGTCGGGCCGTCCGGTCCCTCGACCGGGTGGGTGCCGACGTCGATGACCGCGGCGCCGGGACGCAGCATGTCGGGCTTCAGCAGCCCGCGCACGCCCGCGGCGACCACCACGATGTCGGCCCGGCGCGTGTGCGCCGCGAGGTCGCGCGTGCGCGTGTGGCACAGCGTCACGGTGGCGTTGCCGTCCGGTCCCGGCGCCGCCAGCATGGCCGCCAGCGGACGGCCCACGACCAGGCTGCGCCCGACGATGCACACGTCGCGCCCGGAGGGAAGCAGGCGCGGGTCCGAGGCCAGGATCTCGGCCACCGCCGCGGCCGTGCAGGGCGCCCTGTGCCGGCGCTCGCCGGCCAGCACCGCGCCCAGCGCGGCGCGCGAGATGCCGTCCACGTCCTTGTCCGGCGGCACCAGCGCGGCCAGCCGCGCGGCATCCAGGTGGCGCGGCAGCGGGAGTTGCAGCATCAGCGCGTGCACCTGCGGGTCGTCTGCCAGCGCGGCCAGCGCCGCAGCCGCCTGCGCCTCCGTCGCGTCGGCGGGCAGCGCGAGGCGGCGGCTCTGCAGGCCGGCCTTCGCGCAGGCGCGATCGATCGCGGCCAGGTAGGCCAGCGAGGCGCCGTCGGCGCCGATGACCAGGTTGACGAGGCACGGCCGCACGCCGGGGTGCGCCTGCAGCGCCAGGCCGACCTGCTGCCGGATGCGCGCCGTGATCGGCGCGCCCTTGACCGGCTCGGCCGCCATCAGCCGCCGGCCTCGATCTTGCGCTGCAGCGCGGCCAGGCGCGACTGCATCTGGTTGCGCGGCATGAAGTCGCCGCGCTGCTCGGCCAGCGGAATGCCGTTCCGGTAGACCTCGGCCGCCTCGCCCTGCGAGCCGGCCTCCTCCAGCGCCTTGCCCAGCTCGAGGTGCACGACCGACAGCTCCGGCGCCGCGGCCTGCGCGGCCTTCAGCTGCGCCACGGCCATGGCGACCATGCCCAGCTTGCGGTAGCTGCCCGCCAGCGCCATGCGCGCCCGCGCGTCGCCGGGCGCGGCGGCCACGGCCGCCTCCTGGCGCATGACCAGTTCCGCGTCCGGAGGTTTCTCCAGCGTGTCCGCCGGCGCCGCGCTCTCGCCCTTGCGCTTGATCTCGTCCTTCCAGCCCAGCACGCGCGCCTTGGCTTGCCATTCCTCGGCCGTGGGCTTGTCGCCCTTGAGCATCCAGAAGCGGCTGATGTTGGCGTGGGCCATGATCGAGTCCGGCCGCGTCGCCAGCACGCGCTGCGTGACCTCGATGGCGCGGTCCAGCTCGCCGGCCTCGGACAGGAGCATGCCGTAGACCTCGAGGCTGTCGGCGTGCGCCGGGTCGCGCTCCAGGATGTCCTCCAGGATCGCCCGCGCCGCGGCCTTGTCGCCCTTGCGGTTGGCAGACAGGGCCTTCATGAACAGGAGGTCGGAGGGGGAGGGCATCGGCAGGCTCCGGGCGCGGCGGCGCGCGGATGTCATCGTAGCGACGGCGGGGGCCGGGCGGGCGCGTTGCGCGGGGGCGCGGGGCGCGACTAGGATGCGGGCGCGCCGGCGACGGCGTGGCCCGCAGGGCGGGTCGCCGGGAGCGGCAGGGCGCTGGTGTGCCCACCGGACTTCAAATCCGGATTGGGGGCCGATCAAGTCCCCGGGTGGGTTCGATTCCCATGCGCTCCCGCCAGCGCTTTCGCGCTAGAAAACAAGGGGCTTGCGCGGGGTGCGGGAGACGCGGAGGAAGTGAGCGCCGGTACGACGTCGCACCAGCCGGCGATGTGGAAACACCGGTCGAAAGGGACCGGGCGGGGGACCGCGATTCCGGGGCTGGATGTCCGCGTCCGGGACGCCTTGACGCATGATCAGACGGCGTGAACCTGGCTCGGCGTGTCCCGCTCTTCGTGCGCATCGGACTGGCCTGGTGGTTGGTCCTCTACGCCTACCCGCCCACGCGCGAACTCGCCCTGTTCGGCAGGTTCCTCAGCTTCGGGACGCCGACGTCGCTGCTGCCGCCTTGGATCCGAATCGGCTACTCGCTGGCCTACGCGCTGGTCGCCGGGTGGCTCGTCCTGGCGGGACTCCGTCGCCGGCAGACTGGGCGATCCAAGGAGTCGATGCTGGGGTGGGGCGCGGCCATCGCGTGGTTTGCCGTCTCGTCGTGGTACATGGCGTTGGCCGTCCTTGGCGTCATGGCTGGAGAACGCTTCCAAGTAGGGGAGTTCGTCCACATCGTGTTAGCGGCACCTATTGTCCTGCCCATCCTGGCGTTCACGACTCCCGAACTGATGCCCGCGACGTGGATCCTGTTCCCGCTCGGAATCGCCACGGTGCTGTATGCCCGCAGAGTCCACGTGCGCGCGGGTCAACCGGACGTTGGCCGGAAATCGGACGACGTTCCTGCTCCGTGACGGCGACGAGGCCCTTCGCGTGACGTCGCGACACGCGGCGCACACGCCACCTCACCCGGGACACGCCCCTCAGCGCCCGTCGTCCTCCGGGTCGCTCGTCGTCCCCCCGCCGTCCACGCGCCCGCCGTACCCCATCTGGTCCAGGATCCGCCGCGTCTCCGGATCCTCCTCCGTCGCGTCGACGTCCTTGTACAGGTCGAACCCCGCCAGCGCCTGCTCGCGCAGCGAGAACAACCCGCGCAGCGCCTCCTGGACCCGCGGGTCCTTGCCCAGCCGCTCGTACAGGTTGTCGCGCTCGTGCGGGTCCGTATCCAGCTTGTAGAGCTGGATGGGCATGCGCAGCGCGTCGCCGGTCTCGGTGGGGAAGACCAGCTTGTAGGCCGTGTCGGGCTTGCGCACCAGCGTGGCCTCCTGCGCGTGGGAGAAGATGGCCGTGCGCGGGCGGGCGGTGCCGGCCAGCACGTCCTGCAGCGCGCGGCCGGAGAGGTCCGGGTCGTCGGGCAGGCCCGCGGCGCGCAGCAGCGTGGGCGCGATGTCCACGTTCTCGACCGGCGTGTCGACGCGCTGGCCTGCGGGGATGCCGGGTCCGGCGGCCAGCAGCGGCACGCGCACCAGTTCCTGGAACATGTGGTAGCTGTGGTCGCGGAAGAAGACGTTGGACAGCGTGCGCTGGGAAGCCGGCAGCTCGTCGATCTTGGCCGGGTGGTGCAGGTGGTCCCAGAGCATCTCGCCGTGGTCGGCGGTCAGCACGCTGAACAGCGCGCGCGGCGCGCGCGGCGCGGCGGCGGCCGACGCGGCGAGGCGCTCCAGCACCTGGCCGATGATGCGGTCGGTGACGGCGACCTCGCCGTCGTAGCGCGCCAGCGCGTCCAGGATCAGGCGCCGGTCGGCGTCGAAGCGCTGGTAGAGCGGCGCGCCCGGGCCGGCGGCCTTGGTGCGCTCGGTCCAGGCGGTCAGCGTGTCGTCGCGCACCGTCGGCGCGCCGTCCAGCGCCGGCGCGTCGGGCGGCTCGTAGGGCCAGTGCGGGTCCATGAAGTGCAGGTAGAGGAAGCGCGGCTTGTCCGTGCGCGGGTTGGCGGCCAGCCAGTCGGCCAGAACCTGCTCGAGCACGGGCGCGGTCCAGGTGATGTCCTGCGTGACCTCGCGTCCGATGAAGTGCTGGAAACCGCGGTCGAACTTGCCCGCGCGCGAAACGGCCGGGTTGCCGAGGAAGGCCGCGGTCTCGTAGCCGGCCGCGGCCAGGCGCTCGGCCAGCGCGGGCACGGCGGGCGGCAGGCGCTTGGCGTTGACGAACAGGTGCCGGCCCGAGAGCAGCGAGGCCATGGACGGCAGCGTCCAGCTCGACTGCGCGGTGGCGTCGAGGAACACGGCGCCTTGCGCACCCAGCGCGTCGAGGCGCGGCGTGGTGGGGCGTGCGTAGCCAAAGGTGGACAGGCGGTCGGCGCGCAGGGTGTCGACGACCACCAGGACCAGGTCGGGGCGCGTGTCGGGCAGCGCGTCGGCGCCGCAGGCCGCGAACGCCAGGATCAGCGGCAGCAGTCGCAAGCGGTAGCGGGTCATGGGGGATCCTGCGAACCGGCGTCGGGCGCCGGGGTTCCGTCGCCGGTTGCCGGCGCGCCCAGCCCCTTGGCCTTGATCACCAGGAACTGCTCGGCGCGGTTGTCCAGCTCGGCCTTGCGCCACCACAGGATCTCCGCCACGCGGGCCAGCAGGGCCACGGCCTCGTCGTACTGGCCGTTGGCGTAGAGCGCGTCGGCGCAGCACTCCATGACCACCGGATCGTCGGGCAGCAGCGCCAGCGCGGCGCGCGCATGGCGCAGGCCCAGTGGCGGGTCGTGCAGCGGCTGGTCCGCGCCGCCCAGGCGCAGTGGCGGCAGGGTCGCGTACTGCGAGTTGACCTCCAGCCGCGCCATGGAGGCCAGCATGCGCGCGTCGTCGTGCAGCCCCAGCGAGATCGCGGTGCGGAAGTCGCGCAGCGCGTTCAGCTTGTCGTCGAAGGCCTGCAGGCGCAGGAAGCCGGCGTCGCGGTGCGCCTGCGCGTCCTCCGGGTGGCGCTCCAGCTCGGCGCGCAGCGCCGACAGGGCCGGGCCGAAGCGGCCGGCGTGCGCGAGCAGCAGGGCCAGGCCGCGTCGTGCGCCGGCGATCTCGGGGTCGGTCGCCAGCGCCAGCTCGAACTGCTCGCGCGCCAGGTTGGACAGTTCGGTGCGCTCGTAGTCGTCGGCCGCCGCCACCAGCGCGGCGAAGCCGCGACCCAGCTCGAGGTGGTGCTCGGCGCGGTCGTCCGACCAGGCGGCCGCGGCGCGGAAGTGCGCCAGCGCCTCGTCGATGGCCAGCAGGCGCGCCTCGAGCGTGTCTTTTGCGGGCACGTAGCGCAGGGCCGCGGCGCGCTCGGCCTCCACGCCCAGCGACGCCTTCAGCCGTTCGTAGAACACCTGCGCGCGCTCGCTGTTGCCGGCCTTGAACAGCAGCACCATCATGCGCGTGTTCTTGCCCTTCTCGGCCTCGCCCTCGAAGAACTTGGCGGGCGGACCTTCCGGCCGGGTCCAGCTGCCGAACAGCGCCAGCGGCAGGGCGACCGCCAGCAGCGCCGTGTGCCGCCGCGCGCGCACGGCGCGCACGATCCAGTCCACCGCCAGCGCCGAGAAGAGCGCCAGCAGCGGCACGACGTGCACGCGGAAGCGCCCCAGCATGTAGAGCGCGATGACCGAGGCGGCCAGCGCCGCGAACATCAGGTAGGGCACGGCCAGCTCGCGGCGCCGCGGCAGCCCCAGCAGCATCCCCAGCAGCGCCAGCGCCGAGAGCAGGCCCCAGCTCACGCCGCCGACCCTCAGCGTCGGCAGCAGCGCCCGGTGCAGGTAGAAGTCGGCGTTGTTGGGCACCTCGTAGCCGTTGAAGAAGGCGGCGGTCTTGTCCCACTGCAGCCGGACGAAGCCCCAGGGATCGGCGCGGTGCGTCTGCAGCACCAGCAGCGCGGTGCGCGGCAGGGAGAAGTTGGCGTCCATCAGGATGCGGCGCATGGTGTCGGTCGGCACGTCCCAGCCCACGCCGTCCTGGCCGCGCGCGTTGCCCACGACCAGCACCTCCGGCCCGCGCGTGCTGAGCCTGAAGGTGGGCGCGTCGACGATGACGTTGCGCAGGAAGGCCGGCGCCGTCAGCGCGCCCCAGCCGGCCAGCAGCAACAGCGCGGCGCGCAGCACGTGCGCCGGCTGCCGGCGCCAGGCCCACGCCAGGGCGGCGAGCGTCAGCGCCAGCAGCGGCATCCCGGTTTCCTTGGCCAGCGTGAACAACCCGAGCGCCGCGCCCGCCAGCAGCCAGTCGCGCGCGCGGCTGCGCCGGACGGCCGTCTCCAGCGACAGCGCCAGCACCACCGTGAGCAGCGCCAGCGGGCTGTCGCGCAGCGTGAAGGCGTCGTAGAAGTAGAACTGCGCCATGGCGGCCAGCGACAGGCCGGCCACCCAGCCGGCCAGCGGCGAGACCAGTCGCCGCGCCAGCACCAGCGTCAGCGCGCAGGTCAGCGCGCCCAGCAGCGACTGCACGTAGCCCAGCGTCTCCTGCCCGCTCTTCACGGCCCAGGCCACGCCGGCGACGAAGTACGGGTAGAGCGGCGCCTGGTGGAAGGTGCGCTCGCCGCCGTACCACTCGAGCCACTTGCTCTCGGGCGCGACGTCCTCGGTCCACAGGTGGTAGGCGTGCGGCTGGCGCCAGCAGAGGATGTCGCCCTCGGCGATGACGCGCGCCCACTCGGCGAAGACGTAGGTGTCCAGCTGCGTCAGGCGGTCGAGGTCGAGGCCCAGCTCGCGGGAGCTCTGGTGCACGTAGGCCACGCGCAGCGCGAGCGCGAGCGCGAACACGACCAGCGGCGCCAGCCAGGGCGAGGATCGCGCGTTCACGCCTACACCCCCGGCGGGATGACCGACAGGCGCAGCTGCAGCATCTCGTCCCCGGGCTGCAGCGCGGCGGCCTGCCGCAGGATCGAACGCGCCTCGGCCGGCTGGCTGGCGAGGAAGGCCGCCAGCGCCTGCCAGCCGCAGATGCGCGCCTCGGCGGCCGGGTCGTCGGCCAGGTTGGCGCGAGCCTTGGCGTACCAGCTCAGCGCCTCCGCGTAGCGGCCGCGCAACAGCGTGAGCAGCGCCAGCTGCTGCCAGGCATCCGGGTTGGAAAGTTGGCCGCTCACCACGTCCACCTGGATCTGCCACAGGCGCTCGGCCGAGGCCGTGCGGTTGAATTCCTCGGCCAGCGTGCGCATGGCCGCGCCCAGCTCGAGGTGCCGGCCGCAGGCCTCCAGCGCGAAGAGCCGCGCCCAGAGCGCCGGCAGGTGGCGCGCATCGGCCAGCAGCTGCAACTCGGCTTCGCGCTGCAACTGGTCGGGCTGGGCGTTGAGCGCGTACAGCGCGAGCCGCAACAGCGAGGGGCCCTGGCGCGAGGAGAAGAATTCCGGCAGGCCCCAGGCCGCGCGAGCGCGGCCGACGGCGTCCAGGCCCTGGGCGCGCCAGGCTGCGACCAGGGCGCGCGCCAGGCGCCCGGGCAGCGTCTCGGCCGGTCCCTCCTGCAGCGCTGTCCACGAAAAGGGCTTGGCCGCGAGGTCGACGCAGGCCTCGTGCAGCGTCTCCAGGGCCAGGTCCGCGCGCCCGCCGCGCAGCTCCAGCTCGCCCGCCTCGAGCCGGGTGCGCACGCGCGCCAGCAGGTCATCCTCGAACAGCAGCGCGCGCCGCAGCGCGTCGGCGGCCTCCAGCGGCCGGCCGAGGTCGAGCGCCATCGTGGCCTGGTGGCGCAGGTTCTGCTGGAACACCGTCGGCTGGTCGAGGATCTCGACCGACGCGGCCATGGCCGTGCGCGCTTCGTCGGTCGATTCCACGGTCTCGCCGCGTCGCCGGCGCACCTCGGCCACCTGGACGCGGAAGAACGGGTTGCCGCTCAGTTCGAGGGTGCGCTCGAAGTGCGCCTGCGCCTGTTCGAGATGCCCGGCGTCCAGCGCGATCTTGCCGCGCTCGTTGGCGAAGGTCTCGGGCTCGATCAGCCCAGGCGGCAGGTTGGTCTCCATCCAGTCCAGCATGTTGGCGGCCTTGTCATCGCGGCGCGCCACGCGGAAGGCGCGGTAGCAGTCCATCCACGCGCGGCGGCCCGGGTCGGCGCCCGCCTGCGAGTCGTTCACGTGGCGCCCGAAGAGGATCTCGACCGCGTCGGCCAGCGCCAGCGGTGCGGGCGCCGGCTGGCCGGCGACGCGCAGGCGGAAGCCGCCGGTCGAGGCATCCTGCCACGGCAGCAGCGCGATGACGCCGGAGTCGAGGCGCAGCGCCTCGACCAGCAGGTCCTGCGCCTCGTCGCGCCGGCCCAGGTTCAGCAGGCAGGTGATGCGGTCGGCGCGGTCGCGGTTCTCCTGCTGGCTGCCGTGGATGTCCTGCAGCGCCCGGCCCAGCGCCTCGGCGGCCCGCTCCCACTGGGCGTTGCGCATCTCGAAGTGGCCCAGCAACGAGTGGCTGGCGGCGTCGCGCGGCGCCAGGTCGACCAACCGCAGCAACACGCGGCGCCCGGCGTCCAGGTCGCCGGCCTGCTCGAGCCAGCGCGACAGCAGGTCGTGCGCACGCGGCGTGGGCGGGTACAGCTCCAGCGCCCGCGTCATGGTCGCGCGCGCCCGCTCCGGTTGCCTCAATCCGGCCTGCTGCTGCCCCTCCCAGGTCAGCAGCTGCGCCTGCAGCGACAGCGCCTGGGCGCGCACAGGTTGCGCGCCGAAGCGCACGAACAGCAGCGCCAGCGCCAGGGCCCAGACGAGACACGTGGCCGGACGCGGCGGCGGGGCAGGCACTGGTGCGTCGGCGGGCGTGCGCCTGGCGAGCAGGCCGGTGAAGATCCACAGGGGCGCGGGCACGACGGTTTCGAGCGACAGCCCGAGGTCGAACAGGCTGGCCAGCAGCGCGGCGACGGCGGCCGCCAGCAGCGTGGCTGGCAGCGCGCCTGGCAACGCCGGGTCGGCTTTGCAGAAGGCGCGCCACGCGCGCAGCAGCAGCCACGTGCACCAGGCCAGCACGATCGCCAGTGCCGGCAGGCCGGCCGCTTGCGCGACGTACAGGGGCATGTTGTGCGGGTGGGGCGCCTCGGGCTCGTTGGAGAAGCGGCTGCCGGGGCGGAAGCGCTCGACGGCGATGAACGTGCCCGGGCCGATGCCCAGCCACGGTGAGCGCCGGATGACCTCGACGCTGTTGTTCCACGCGTCGACCCGGAACTCCATGGACTTCTCGAAGCGGTCGAGGTCCGACGTCACGCGCTCCGTCGCGCGTTCAGCGCCCGCCACGAACCAGCCGGCCGCCACGAGCGCCGGCAGCAGCAGCGCCGCGGCCAGCAGCACGCGGCGGTCCACCCGGCGCGTGAGCGCGCGCAGCAGCCAGCAACCCGGCAGCAGCACGAGGCCCGCCGCCATCGCGGCCATTCCGGTGCGCGAGTCGGTGAGCACGACCGAGCCCGCCAGCAGCAGCGCGGCGGCGGCCCAAGGCACGGCCGAGGCCGAGCGCCGCAGGGCGAGCCCGGCGGCGAGCACCGCGTGCATGCCGAAGAACGGCGCCAGGAAGTTGGGATGCTGCCGGAACAGCACCAGGCGCGTGGCCAGCGCGGCGCGCCACTCGAGGTTGAGCCCGAACCACGCCGTGAGCGCCGCGCCGCACAACGCCACGACCACGGCCGCCAGCACCAGCGCGCACAGAACATCGCGTCCCAGCCGCTCGCCGCCGCGGTCGAGCGCGCAGGCCAGACCCAGCGCGGCGACGGCCACGATCCAGGTCAGCGACGGCAGGGCCGCCAGCAGGCTATGGCCGCGCAGCGTCGCCACGCCGGCCAGCGCGACGAAGAGCCCGCCTGGCAACAGCAGGCGGTCGAGGCGCGCGATCGGCCCGGCGTCGGCGGCCGTGAGCAGCAGCGCCACCAGCGCCAGCCCGGCGGCCATTCCCGGCTCGAGCAGGAACAGCGCCCCACTCAGCGAGGTGGCGAAGACGGCCAACAGGAGGGCGAGGCGTCCCGGAAGGCGATCCCCGGCGGCCGCCAGCGCCAGGGGCGCCAGTCCCGCCAGGGCCACGTACAACGGAACGAACAGCGGCGGGAGTTCCTCGCGCAGGACACGAATCGACATGTGCGGCCCGGCGTGCGAGAGTGCGTGCGCACACAACGCCAGCGCGAGGAGGGACAGCCCGTGGCGCGTCGCGTCCAGCCGCCGGAAGGGTCCGGGAAGGACCCCAGCCAGGAAGCCGGCCAGCAGCGTCCCGGCAAGCCATGCCGCTGCGCAGGGAAGCAGCCCGAACGGCACGCGGGCATCGAAAGCCGCGACCGAGGCCGTGCTCGTCCAGGCAAGGGCGAGCAGCAGCCACGCCAGGGCCCAAAGCCCGAGGCGCGACACGAACCGGAGAATCAGCATGAACGCGGATGCTCTCGCACTCAGGGCCCGGTTCTACCCAAAAAAGCGATAGGGCCGGCCCCGCTGAGCGGGGCCGACCCTATCCTCCTCCCTACAATCCTGTGCGCGGTGCCTGGGCCCGATCCCTGGCGCTCCGCAGGATTGAGCATCCGAAAAATCCTCGGCACCCCACCTCTTAACAAGTCGCGTGCCAAAGCTGAGGACGCAACTTTCAGCGTGCGCAAACCAATGGTATGCAATGACTTAGAGATCATGAGCCAGACGTTGGGGCGATTTCGTTCCACGGCCCCATGTGGCCAACAAGGGCATCCAAACATCAAACTAACCTACCTAACATATTGAAATTAAACAGATTAATGCCATGAACCATTGGGCAATGCGACTCTGTGCCCTTGTGGCCTTGGCGGGCAGTCCTGGATGTCAGGCGGCTCCTGTGGTCCGCCTGGATGCGGAGGACGTGATCGCGGACCGCGTGTGGGCCAGCCTGCAGCGCGGGGATCTCGAGCTGGCCGCCCTTGCGGCCGGGCAACTGGGGAACACGGCTCTGCGCGAGCGGGCGCGGTTGGACGTGCTGGCGGCTCATGCGGGCCGCGGCGCAGCGTACTTGGCCGCGTGCGAAGCGGGCGGCTGGCTGCAGGCGCGTTTTGCGGCCGGCGACGAGTTGGCGCTGAACCTCTTGCGTGCCGAGCGCCGGCGCGACCCGGGTCGAGCGCTGGTCTGGCTCGAGGAGGCGCGGCGTTCACCCTCGGCCGGGCGTGCGCTCTCGGCCTTGCAGGCGGCGCAGGCGCTGGTGCCTGGCGCAGGCGAGGCGCTGGCGCTGCAGGCCGAGATTCTCATCGGCCTGCGTCGGCACGACGACGCCGAGCGGCTCTTGGCCGAGCCCGTGACCAGTGCGCGGCTGCGATTGGCGCGTGCGCACCTGCTCGCCGCCACGGGTCGGACGGCTGCGGCCTCGCAGGGCTTGCTGCAGGACCTGCGCGACGGGTTGGCCGTGCCGGCCAGTCTCGTGCTGCTGCACGAGATCCTGGCCGGCGCACCGCAGGCCGTGGCGGAGGCGCACTTGCTCGCGGCGCTGACCGGGACGATCCCGGCCGGCTGGCGCATGGCGCGCGCCCGTGATCGCCTGCAGGCATGGCTGCTGAGCGAGCACGGAGATCTTGCCGGCGCCAGCGCTTGCCTGCAGCGCCTCGACCCGCGCGCGCCCGAGGACGACGCGGCCCTGCGCCGCCTCGAGGCGCGCCAGCACGGCGAGACCGAAGAGCCGTCGCCGCTCGAGATGCGCATCGATGCCGATTCCGATCGGCCGCGCAGCACGGCGCTGGCGCAGCGCCGGCTGGCCGACGAGTGGGACCTGGCCGCGCGGCAGGCCTACGACGACGAGGAGCAGGGCAGAGGCCCCGACCTCGACGGTTTCGTCGCGCGCCTCGACGAGGCGGCGGCCGGGCTGCCCGGATCGCCCAGCCTGGCCGCGCTGCCGCGCCGCGACTTCGGCCTCTTCGGCGCCCTGCTGGAGACAGCTCCGCTGCGCGAGGCGCTGCCCGGCGCCCTGGTCCTGTGCGGCAAGGCGCTGTCGCTGCCGGCGGACATCGCCTGGTTCGACCGGCAGTCCGACGGCCTGCGCGAGCTGCCCGACGGCCTCGGGACGTACGAGGAGTGGCTCGTGCGCCGGCCGCGCGTGAGCGGGTACCTCGCCAGCCGCGGGGCCGCCATCACGGGCGCCGGCGTCGACCCGGTGGTGTGGATCGACCTCGACCAGCTGGAGCGCGAGGAACGCGGCGAGCGCCTGGCGCCGGGCGGGCCGCCGCTGCCGGCGCTCCCGGCCGCGGGCCGCGAGGCGCGGCGCAGCCTGGACGAGCCGCTGGACGTCGCGCGCTGGCTGGAGCAGCCCTCGCGCGCTGCTGCCGACGGCCGGCACTTCGAGCGCCTGCTGCAGTCGGTCGCGGCGCACGAGCGCCAGCACATCGTGGACTTCCGCAGCTTCACCGCGGCCGGCGCCGGCGGCAAGCTGGCCCTGCTGCTGCAAGGCGGCCTGCTGCCCGGCGCCGTGCTGGCGGAGATCGAGCGCCGCGCGCAGCTGCGTGCGCTGCGCGAGGCCGAGGACCCGCGCCTGCCGCTGGCGCACGCGTTGAGCTACCTGCCGCTGGAGGGCGCCGCGCGCGGGGACCCGCACGCCGCGGGCTACGCCGCGCTGATCGCGGAGTTCGTGCGCCGGCTGGACGCAGGCGATTGGCCCGGCAGCCGCCCGCCGCACGAACTGGGCCTCGACCCCGGACGCGTGCTGCTGCAGCAACTGCACCGGCTCGAGCCCGAGACCATCCGGGCCATCGCGCTGGCCATGGACGACTGAGCCGTCAGACGGCGCCCTGCTGCAGCACGACCACCTTGACCGTGCGCAGCAGGATGGCGATGTCCAGCGCCAGGCTGCGGTGCTTCACGTAGTACAGGTCGTACTGCAGCTTGATGAAGGCGTCGTCGATCGAGTTGCCATAGCTGTAATTGATCTGCGCCCAGCCCGTCACGCCCGGCTTGACCACGTGGCGCTGGCCGTAGTTGGGAACCTGGCGCTCGAGGTCCCGCACGAAGTACGGGCGCTCGGGGCGCGGGCCCACCAGGCTCATGTCGTTGCGGATCACCGACCACAGCTGCGGGATCTCGTCGATGCGCAACTTGCGCAGCCAGCGGCCTGTGCGCGTGATGCGCGGGTCGTCGGCGCCGGCCCACACCGGCCCGCTGCGGGCCTCGGCGTCCGCGCGCATGGAGCGGAACTTGGCCAGCGTGAAGCTGCGCCCGTTGCGGCCCACGCGCTCCTGCCGATAGAGGACCGGCCCGCGCGTCTCCAGCCGGATGACCAGGGCCACCAGCAGCATCAGCGGCAGGGCCAGCAGCAGCCCCAGCGCGGCCAGCCCCACGTCCAGCATGCGCCGCGCCACCACGTAGGCCATGCCCACCGACTGCGGCACCAGCAGCAGCCCCGGGTCGTTCAACGTCTCCAGCGGCAGCCGGCCGGTCATCTGCTCGAACCACGCCGAGGCATCGCTGATGCGCACGTCCTCGAGGCGCACGGCCAGCAGCGCCTCGGACGGAATGGCCGTGCCAGGGGCGACCACCAGGCGCTGCACGGCGTGGGCCCGCACCACGGCGGGCGCCTCGGCCGGGGTGCCCAGCCGCTGGTGATGGGGCGCTGCGCCCTCGGCCTCGTCCAGCCAACCCACCAGTTCGACCCCCGGGTCGTGGCGGCGGCGCAGTTCCTCCTCGAGCAGGTCCATGGCCGGCCCGCGGCCGGTCAGCAGCACGCGCTCGGCCAACCCGGCGCGGCGCGCCCAGCGCGGCCAGCGCATGCGCAGACCGTAGGCCACGAGGAAGGCCGCGCCCGTCGCGGCCAGCACCAGCATGGGGTGGATCTGCAGACGGGCCAGCGCGCCGTCGGCCTCCAGGTTGCGGTCCAGCGCACCCAGCGCGTAGTGCAGCAGCGGCAGCCCCACCAGCACCATTCCGGCGGCCTCGACCAGGCGCACGACTACCAGTTGCGGGCGCGTGACGACGCTCCAGCGGTACAGGTCGCGGAAGGCGAAGCCCACCTGCAGCGCCAGCACCATGAGCAGCGAGCGCGCCAGGATGTAGAAGGGCTCGTCCGGCGCGAAGGCCGGCAGCAGACCCTTGCGCGACAGCACCAGCACCTCCGCCAGGCTGCGGCTGTGCGCGACGACGACGACCAGCACCAGCAGCGCCAGCGCCTCGATGGCCAGGAAGGGCAGAATGGAGGTGCGACCCTTCACCGTCGGTGCTCAGCTCCGCAGGAGCGCCTCGATGTCGTCCGGGTCGGAAGGCACGGCCCCGGAGAGCTTGAGTGCACCCGTCTCGGTCATGAGGTAGTCATCCTCGATGCGCACGCCGAGGCTCTCCGCGGCGATGTAGATGCCCGGCTCGATGGTGAAGAGCATGCCCGGCTGGATGGGGACCTGACCGCCCACGTCGTGCACGTCCAGCCCGATCCAGTGGCCGAGGCCGTGCTTGAAGTGCTTGAAGCCGGGTCCGAAGCCGCGGTCCGTGATGAGTTTGCGCGCGATGGCGTCCAGCTGCGCCATGGTGACCCCCGGGCGGGCGGCCTGCGCGGCGGCCCCCTGGGCCTCGAGCACGACGTCGTACACCTGGCGCTGGCGCGGCGTGAAGCGGCCGCCGACCGGGACGGTGCGCGTGACGTCGGCGCAGTAGTAGCGGTACTTGGCGCCGACGTCCATGACCACCAGCTCGCCGGCCTGCATCTGGCGGCGGTTGGCGTTGTAGTGCAGCGTCACGCTGTTGGGCCCGCTGCCCACGATCGAGGCGAAGCCGGCGCGCTCGGCGCCGAGGCGCAGGAAGGCGCCCTCGAGCGCGCCCTGCGGCTCGTACTCGAAGGCGCCCGGACGCACGTGCCCGAAGGCCTCGCGCAGCGCGGCGCAGGTGATGCTGATGGCGGCCTGGCTGCACTCGATCTCGTAGGGCGACTTGACCAGGCGCAGCGCGGCCAGCTGGCCGGGCAGCACGCTGCCGTCCAGGCGCGCCTCGGCGGGCAGCGCGACGTCCACCGACGGCCCGCGGGCCCCGGCCGCGGCGCGCGACCCGAGCGTCAGCACGCGCGCCGGCGCCCACTCGGCCAGCAGCGCGTCGCGTTGCTCCAGCGGCAGCGTGCGGCGGAACCCGGTGGCCGCCTCCGCCGCCGCACCCGGTGCCAGGCGCGTGCCGTTCCAAGACTCGTGCTGCGGGTCGTGCGCCGGCAGGAACAGCACCTCGTCCAGCAGCCGGCCCTGCTCGTCCACGCGCAGCGCCAGCGAGATGCCGGGGATGGCGACGCCGGAGAGGTACCAGAAGTCGTCCTGCTGGAAGAAGGCGGCCAGCTCCTCCTCGGGTGCGGCATCGAGCCACACGACGCTCGGGCCTCCGACGCGCAGCGCCAGGGCCTGCCGGCGCGCGGCGCACTCCTCGCGCAGGTCGCCGCGCGGCTCCTCGTAGATGTCGTCGCCGCGCGGGGGGCGCCCGTGCGCGCCCGGGGCCTCGACCGCGATCGCCTGCGGCGGCGGGGCGGGAGGCATGCCGGCGCAGGCGGCCAGCAGCACCACCAGCGCGCCGCGAACGGTGTCAGCGGTCGCCACGGTGGTACTCCGGCAGGTGCGCGAAGGGGTCCTCGATGATCTCGGTGGCCACGGGCCGGCCGGCGGGATCCAGCAGCACCGACACGACCACGAAGCGCCAGGCCGCATGGGCCTGGTCGTGGCGCGCGAGCCAGGCACGCGCGCCGCGCATCAGGGCGTGGAACTTGACGCGCGTGATCGTGGAGGAGGGCTCGACCTCGCCGGCCTGCCGTGCGCGCACCTCGACGAAGGCCAGGCCCGCATCGTCGCGAGTGACCACGTCGAGCTCCGCGCCGCGCACCCTGAAGTTGCTCTCGACCACCGTGAAGCCGGCCGAGACCAGCGCGTCGCGCGCGGCCGCCTCGGCGTCGCGCCCGCGCTGGTGCGACGGCCCGGCCATCAGGAGGCGGCCGCCTGCTTGCCGGCGTCCTCCACGGTGACCACCTGCGCGATGGCCGACTTGAGCACGCGCACGCGGGTGTTGCCGTCGTCGAAGCGCACCGTCAGCTCGCCCTCGCTGATGGCCGCCACGGTGGCGTAGATGCCGCTGGTCAGCAGGACCTTGTCGTTCTTCTTGAGCGACGCGATCAGCGCCTCCTTCTTCTTGCGCGCCTTGCGCTCGGGCCAGATGGCCACGAGGAAGAAGATCGCGACCATGCCCGCCACCATGATGAGCATGTTCGGGCCGGGGGAGGCGGCCGTGTCCTGCTGGAGCAGCAAGTGAGTCATGGGGGAGCGGTGTCCGGTGCGGAGGCGGAGGCCGCCATCCTACGCGGGCGCAGGTCGCCGTCTCAAACCGCACGTCGGCGAGTAGGATGGCGCGGCCATGGCTGAACCCGCGCGTCTCCTCGTGGCCCTCTCGGGAGGCGTCGACAGCGCCGTGGCGGCGCTGCTGCTGTCCCGCGCGGGCCACGCGCTGGTGGGCGTGTTCATGCGCAACGGGGTCAGCGGCAAGGCCGCGCAGCGCTCGTGCTGCTCGCTGTCCGACGCCCGTGACGCGCGCTCCGTGGCCGACCGCCTGGGCGCTCCGTTCTACGTGCACGACCTCGAACGCTCCTTTTCCGGCCTGATCGACGCCTTCGCCCGCGACTACGCGGCCGGCCTGACGCCCAATCCGTGCATCGTCTGCAACAACCAGCTCAAGTTCGGCGAGCTCGTGGCGCTGGCGGACGATCTCGGCTGCGACGGCGTGGCCACGGGCCACTACGCGCGCCTGCAGGACGGCCAGCTGCGGCGCGCGGCCGACGCCGGCAAGGACCAGAGCTACCTGCTGCACGGCCTCACCCCGGCCCAACTGCGGCGCGCGCGCTTCCCGCTGGGCGAGCTGGGCAAGCCGCGGGTGCGCGAGCTGGCGCGCGCGGCCGGCCTGCCGGTGGCCGACAAGCCGGACTCGGCCGACATCTGCTTCGTGCCCGGCGGCGACTACCGCGCCGTGGTGGAGCAGCGGCTGGGCTCGCTGGGCGCGACGGGCCCGCTGCTGGACCGCGCTGGCCGGGAAGTCGCGCGGCATGCGGGCGTGGCCGGTTTCACGGTGGGCCAGCGCCGCGGGCTGGGCGCCGCGCTGGGCGAGCCGGCCTACGTGACCGGCATCGACCCGCAGGACGGCGCCGTGCGGCTCGGCCGTCGCGCCGACCTGGCGCGCGCCGAGTGCCGCGTGGAGCAGGTGGGCTGGCAGCAGCCCGAGCACCCCGAGCGCGCGCTGGTGCAGCTGCGCCACCACCACCAGCCCGAGCCGGCGCGCCTGCTGCCCGAGCCTGGCGGCGCGCTGCGCGTGCTGTTCGAGCGGCCCAGCCTGGCGGTGACGCCCGGACAGTACGCGGTCTTCTACGACGGTGATCGCGTCCTCGGCGGCGGCCGCATCGCGCGGGCTGCCGCTACAGCGAACCCTTGAGCGTCTTGCCGGCCTTGAAGGCCACGCGCTTGCCCGGGCGCAGCCTCATGGGGGCGCCGGTGCGCGGGTTGAGCAGCAGGCGGCCCTTGCGCGCGCGCACCTCGAAGGTGCCGAAACCCGAAAGCGACAGGTTGCGCTCCTTGCGCAGCCCGGCCGACATCCCCTGCAGCACGGCGTTGACCGCCCGCTCCGCCTGGGCCTTGCTCGTGCCCGCGCCCAGGCAGCGCGCCACCATCTCGACCAGTCCTGCCTTGTTCATCGTGTCGGATCGCCGCTCCCAGGCCCGCGCGCGGGGCGTTCCATCGCCCGCTTGGATACGCATGTCTTACCAAGGCTCCGCGCACTTGGCCACTGGCCGGCGCTGTCACGCCGCCGCGCGCCGCGCTAAGCTCGCCCGCGATGAGCGACCCGCGAATTGCCGACGCGGCCGGTCCAGGAGAGCGGGTGCGCTTCTGCCTGCGCTGCGGCGCGGTGGTTGCGTACGACGTCCGCGCCTGCCCGGCCTGCGGCCACGAGGAGGCGCCGGCAGGCCTCGACCCCGGCGCGTGCGTGGCCTGCGACGGCTGCGGCTCAGCCCGCCCTGCCGCGCTGCAGATTTGCCCGGGCTGCGGGCGCGAGGCCGAGGGTTTCTGGCCGCCCGCGCCGCGCGTGCCGGCCTGGGAGGCGCCGGAGGCTCCGGTCCTGGCTCCGCTGCTGGTGTTGCTGGCCTGGCTGGGTCCGCTGGTGGCCGCGCTGGGCCTGGCGCTGGCCCTGCGCTGACCGGCGTCAGGCCGGCTCGCCGTCGTCGGCAGGCAAGCGCGCGATGCCGTCGCGCACGCGTAGCCACTCGGGCGAGGCGCGCAGCCGGCGCAGGTCCGGATCGCGATCCATGTGGCTGAAGTCGCGGTAGCCGCGCCCGATGGCCAGCAGCAGCTCCTCCGCGGCCTCCGCCAGCTGACCCGTGAGCGTCAGCGAGCAGGCCAGGTTGTAGCGGAACAGCGGCTCCTCCGGATCGTGGGCCACCAGGAGCCGGTCGAGCGCGAGGCCGCGCCGATAGCGCCGCATGCGCGTGTACGCCTCGGCCAGCGCCGCCACCACCTCGATGTTGTCCGGCTCGCGCAGCAGGACCTGCTCCAGCACGCCGGTCTCGAAAGTGAGCCCGGCCTGGCCAAGCCGTCGGGCCAGCAGGCCGGGCGGAGGCGGTCGGCGGGATGGGGCGGGGCCTGGTGACGTCATGAGGGGGGCTCGAGCCTGCGTCCAGTCGGGGCGGTCCGGCCTTCGGTGAATCGACGCCCGGGCCGGATTACAGTGGCGCCCGACCGGTTCCGTGGCGGACCGGACGGACGGGCGCCCGCGCAACGGTCGAGGATTCTAGGGCCACCCGTGGAAACCCCGCAAGCCACTGCCGCCCCGGGCCGAAACGCCATGAAGATCTACTTCTGCGACGGGTGCAACGAGAGCATCCCCCTGACGGACATCCAGGCCGGCCAGGTCACGACGGTCAAGGGCAAGCTCTTCTGCCGCAACTGCATCCCGCCGGGCGGGGTGGCCGCCGCGGCGCCGGCGGCCGTCCGCCGCGGGGCGGGCCCGCTGACGGTGACCGTGCTGGTGCTGCTGCTGGCCTACCTGGCCTGGCGCGACTTGCCGACGCACCTCGTGGCCCCGGGCGACCAGGAGGCGCGCGCCGAGCTGGACGGCGGCTCCGAGCGCCGCGCCGCCGAGTTGCTGGTGGCCGACCTGTCGGCGCTGCGCACCGCCGCAGATGAACTGGACCGCAAGCTGACCTTCCAGCGCGGCGACATCGACGGCCTGCACGCGTCGGCGGCGGACCTGCAGCGCGGCCTCGAGTCGCTGCGCGAGTCCATCGACGGCTTGCAGCGCGGCCAGGCCGAGACCGGCCAGCTGATCGAGCAGCTCAACCTGCAGGACAACCGCATGCGCACGCTCGAGTCGCGCATCGACACGCTCGCGGACATGCTGGCGGGGCACGAGCGCCAACTCGCGCTGCGCGCCGCCGAGGCCGTGCCCGTCGCGGACAAGGTCGCCGGGCCGGCCGTGGACACGACGCTGCAGGCCGAGCTCGACTCCATCCGCCGCCAACTGCTCGACGCCGACGCCGGCCAGCGCTTCGCCGCCGTCGACCGCATCGCCAAGGGCCGGCACAAGGCGTTGGCCGCCGACCTCGTGCCCGTGCTGCAGGACGAGGACCCCTTCGTGCGCCAGCTGGCCATGCAGGTTCTGGGCGACTTCGGCACCGTCGAGGCCGTGCCGGCCCTGCTGGACGTGCTCGAGGACCCCAACCCGATCATCCGCAAGTCGGCCGCCGAGACGCTGGTGCGCCTGACCGGCTACGACCCCGGCTTCGACCCGCGCGGCAGCGAGGCCGAGCGCAAGAAGTCCGTCAGGAAGTGGCGCGACTGGGTCGGCGGCGAGCGCTGAGCCTCAGCGCAGCAGCACCTCGACCTGCGGCTCGGCCTCCAGCCGCACCTTGGCCACTTCGGCCGCGTCGACCGGCGCGTCCAGCAACTCCTGCCTGATCTCGGCGCGGGCCTGGTCCAGCGTGACGGGTGCGCGCGAAACCAGTCGCACGAGCCAGGCGCCGTCCCAGGTCTCGATCGGCTGCGACATGTCGCCCGGGCTGTCGAGCTGCTCGACGGCCAGATGGACCTCGTGGCCCAGGAGGTCGCGGCGCCAAGCGCGCACGATGCCGGCCTTCACGAAGTTCGAGGCCGGTGGCTCGCTATCGGCCCGGACGGCCTCGAAGGCCTCGCCCGCGGCCAGCCGTTGGCGGGCGGCGGCGGCGCGCGCGCCGGCCTGCTTGCGGCGCGCGGCGAGGTCGATCTCCGCACCCTCCTGCTGCTTGTCCTTCCAGCCCGAGAAGAACAGCACCTCGAGCCGGGTCGTTTCGCTGCCCGAGCCGTAGATTTCCAGGAAGCGCTGCGCCACGGCCGCGTCGTCGACGACGCGCAGGGTCCGCGCGATGGCCGCGCAGATCGTGTGCTGGCGCACGTCGGGCAGCCTGCGGCGGTGGTGCTCCTCGGGCGTCTCGCCGTGCAGCTTCAGGTTGGCCAGGTAGGCCTCGTGGTCACCCTTGAAGACACTGTCCACGACGTGCTGCACCTCGTCCAGGTAGGCCTGCTCCACCTGCTCCGGAGAGGGCAGTACGCCCAGGGCCTGCGCGCGCTGGTCCAGCACGTGCTCCACGGCGAAGTCCATGATCCGCTCGTTGCCCTGGCGCTCGAACAGCCAGTCCTCGAAGGCGCCGCGCGACAGCGGCAGGCCTGCGGCGCGGGCCACGACGACCTGGTCAGCGGCGTCCTGCGCGGCGGTGGGCAGGGACAGGGCAAGCAGCAGCAGGGCGATCATCGGCCGGTTCCGGAGGGGAGCAGTCGCGGAGCCTGCGCTCCGTCGGTGAAACGCAGGGTACCGGAACGCAGCGGCGGGGCGACAGGCAGCACGACCTCGGGGCGGCCGGGCGGGCGCAGGCGCAGCTCGACCAGCGCGGCGCCGGAGAGGCCCAGCAGCACGTCCGGCGCGCAGGCGCCGAAGTAGCTGGTCTGCGTGCCGGCCTCGCGCAGCAGGCGCCGGCCGTCGTCGGCCAGCGCCAGCACGCGCGTGCCTGGTTGCAGGCCGGACAGGCGCACGGACGCGCTCAGCGCGCCGCCGGGCGGTCCGTCGTTGGCCAGCAGCAGCGCGCGCCCGCCGCACTGCGTCAGCAGCAGGTCGGGGTCGCCGTCGCCGTCGACGTCGCCCGAGTACAGGCCGCGCCCGACCAGCGGCTCGCGCGACAGGTCGCCGGCGCGTGCGGTCTCGTCCGCGAAGCGCCCGTGCCCGTCGTTCGCGAACAGTTGCGCCGGCTGCTTCCAGCGCTTGCCGTCGTTGTACAAGCGGATGTTGTCGATGATGTGGCCGTTGGCCACGGCCAGGTCCAGGTCGCCGTCGTTGTCGAAGTCCGCCAGCACGGTGCCGAAGCCCACCATCAGGCGGCTGGGCGCGTCGAGGCCGGCCGGCATGGTCACGTCGGTGAACAGCGCGTCGCCGTCGTTGCGGTACAGCGTGTTGCTCTCGTCGTCGAAGTTGGTCACGAAGATCTCGAGGTCGAGGTCGCCGTCGACGTCGCCCGTCGCGAGGCCCATGCCGGCCTCGCTGCGTCCGGTGCCGTCGACCCCCGTGCCCGAGAGCAGCGTGCCGTCCTCGAAGGTGCCGTCGCCGCGCCCCAGCCAGAGCTTGTTCTCGACGCTGTCGTTGGCCACGTAGAGGTCGAGATCGCCGTCGCCCTCGACGTCCAGGGCGATGGCGCCGAGGCCCTTGCCCGGGTCGTTGGCGGGACGTTCGAGGCCGGCCGCGCGCGTGGCGTCCGTGAAGCGGCCGCCGCCCGCGTTGCGCCAGAAGCGCGGCGGCAGGCCGGCATAGGCGTCCGGGTGGCAGTAGCTGCGCCAGCCGGGCTTGCGCTCGCCGCACCACAACGGCCGGGTGACGTCCACGTCGACGTAGCCGGTCACGAACAGGTCCTGGTCGCCGTCGGCGTCGGGATCGAAGAAGGTGCAGGCCGTGGTCCAGCGGTCGTCGAAGAGGCCCGCGGCGGCGGTGCCGTCGCTGAAGCGCGCCTGGCCGTCGTTGAGCAGCAGCACGTCGGGGCCGAAGGCGGTGACGTAGAGGTCGATGTCGCCGTCGCCGTCCGCATCGCCGGCGGCGCAGCCCATGGCATAGGCGTCGTGCGCCGCGGCGCCGCTGCGCGCGCTGGCCTCCTCGAAGCGTCCGCGGCCGTCACCGAGGAACAGGCGGTCGACGGGCCGCGGGCCGCCACCGGGCACGGGCGCGCCGGGCGGGAACGGGCCGCCTTGCAGCAGGTAGGCGTCGAGATCGTCGTCGCCGTCGAGGTCGACCAGCGCCGCACCGGCGCCCATGGTCTCGGGCAGGTGGCGCTCCTCCGTCATGCCCATGTCGTGCACGAAGACCAGGCCCGAGCTCGCGCTCACGTCGCGGAACCAGCCGCGCGGATCGGCCGGGCCGGGCGTCGCGGAGGCGGGCGCGGCCGGCGCCAGCGTCTCGGCCGGCAGCGCGTGCGTCGCGGTGGCGGGCGGCGTGTCGCCGCAGCCCGCGAGCGCCAGGAGCAGCAGCGTGCGCCTCACGGAGGCTCGTTGCCGGCGGGAGGCAGGTCTGCGAGGCGCTGCTCGACCTGCGGGTCGCCAGGCCGCAGCGCCAGCGCCTGCTCGTAGCGCGCGCGTGCTTCCGCGGTGCGCCGTGCGCCCGCCAGCAGGTCTCCGGCGCGCACGGCCAGGTGCGCATCGGGCGCGCGGGCCAGCGCCTGGTCCAGCAGGGCCAGCGCGGCCTCCACGTCGCCGCGGTCCTCGGCCAGCAGGCGCGCGTGGCGCAGCACGACCGGCACCAGTTCGGCCGGCGTGCGGGCCAGCGCGGAGGCGCGCAGGTAGGCGGCTTCGGCCTCGCCCAGCCGGCCCAGCGCGCGCTCGGCGTCGGCGACGCGCGCGTGGTTGCCGGCGTGCGACGGGTCGAGGCCCAGCGACTGCAGCGCGAAGTCGCGCGCGTCCAGCAGCGGGAGCAGCTCGCGGTGCTGCTGCAGCAGCTGCAGGCCCTCCGCGCGCGCGCCACTGCGCACGAGCGCCTGACCGAGGCCGAAGAGCGCCTCGCGGTCCAGCGGGTCGGCGGCACGTGCGGCGCGGTACCAGGGCAGGGCGTCTTCGAACCGGCCGGCCGCAGCCAGGCGCCGCGCGCGCAGCACCGCCACGCGCGGGTGCCCCGCGCCCAGCGCCTGCGCGGCGGCCTCGATGGCGGCCTCGGCTTCCTGCGTGCGGCCCAGCGACTCCAGCGCCTCGACGCGCAGCAGCGCCTGCGCGGGATCGGCCGCAGAGAGGTGCCGCAGCGCCTCCTCGTAGCGCGCGAGCACGAACAGCGCCGAGCCGCGCAGGCCGTCGGCCTCGGGGCCCAGGGACGCGGCCGTCCTCAGCGCCGCCTCCCAGCGCTGGCCCTCCATCTGCCGGGACACGAGCGCACGCCGCAGCGCGACGTCGTCGGGCCGCAGGGCCAGCTGCTGTTCCCACGCGGCCAGCGCGGCCTCGCGCTCGCCCTGCGCCCACATCTGCTCGGGGTCGCCTTCTGCGTCCTGCGCGGCGAGGCGCAGCACGCAGGCCAGCCAGACGACCGCGGCGCGCGTCACGGTGCGCTCCCCGGAGGCGGCAACGGCCGGCTCTGGAGCAGCTGGCCTTCGAAGGCGAAGACGTGCAGCTGGTCGGCGGCCAGCGGCGCGTGGCGGCTGTCGGCGCCACCGGGCCAGCGGATGAGCAGCTCGTCCACCTGCGTTGCCTCGCCGAGGCCGACGACCAGCTCGTGCGGGCTGGCGGAGGCATAGCTGCCGCCGCCGCAGACCTCGCGCGCGAGGCGCCGGCCGCCGGCCAGCAGGGTGATGCGCGCGCCTTCCGCATCCGCGCGGCCGCCCGGACCCTGCAGGCGCAGCACCACGCGGTGCGCGCCGGCCGCGTCGTTGCGCAGCACCCAGGGCCGGCCGGTGCTGTTGGTCACGACCAGGTCGTGGTCGCCGTCGCCGTCCAGGTCCGCGCGCGCCAGGCCGCGACCCACGCGCGGCTGCGCCAGCGACGGCCCCCAGTCCTGCGGCGCCAGGCGGAATCGGCCGCGGCCGTCGTTCAGGTACAGCTGGTCGCGCTGCGCCCACGTGGCCAGGTCCTCGACCTGCTCGACGTTGTCCAGGATGTGCCCGTTGGCGACGTAGATGTCCAGGTCGGCGTCGTTCTCCACGTCGATGAACAGCGTGCCGAAGCCCAGGCAGGGCAGGCTGGGCAGCCCCGCGCCGCTGCTGGCGCTGACGTCGGTGAACAGCAGGCCGCCGTCGTTGCGGTACAGCGTGTTGGACTCCTGCTGGAAGTTGACCACGTAGATCTCGGGGTCGAGGTCGCCGTCGAGGTCGCCCGCATCGGTGCCCATGCAGGCCTCGCTGCGGCCCTCGCCGTTGAAGTCCACGCCGGCCGAGCGCGCGGCGTTGGTGAAGCGGCCGCCGCCGTCGTTGCGCCAGAGGAAGTTGGCCTGGCTGTCGTTGGCCACGAAGACGTCCTGGTCGCCGTCGTCGTCCAGGTCCGAGGCCACCGCGGCCAGGCCCTTGCCGTTGGCGCCGACGAGGCCGGCGGCGGCGCTGCCGTCCGTGAAGCGGCCGCTGCCGTCGTTGATCCACAGCCGGTCGTCCAGGCCCGGCCAGGAATCGACGTGGCAGTAGGTGCGCAGCTCGCGCGACGGGCCGCACAGCTTGTGGCTCTGAACCGGCATGTCCAGGTAGGCCACGGCGTACAGGTCCAGGTCGCCGTCCAGCTCGGCGTCGAAGAACGCGCCGCCCACGGTCCACGGCGGGTCCCGCAGGCCGCGTTCGCGGCCCTCCTCGCTGAAGCGCGCGGCGCCGTCGTTGACGAACAGGCGCGAGCGGCCGTAGGCGCCGACGTACAGGTCGCGATCGCCGTCGGCGTCGATGTCGCCCGCAGCGCAGCCCTGCGCGTAGAAGGCCAGGTCGAGACCGCTGCCCCGGGTCGCGTCGCGGAAGCGCCAGCCGCCATGGTTCAGGTACAGCCTGGCGGTCTGGCCCGCGGCGTGGTCGGCTCGCTGCCGGTCCTCGGCGCTGAACTCGTCGGCCGGAAGGGTGCCGCTCTGCAGGAAGAGCAGGTCGGGCCGGCCGTCGCCGTCGAAGTCCTGCGCCGCGACTCCGCAGCCCATGGTCTCGAACAGGAACTTGCGGCCGCGACCGCCGTGCACGTGGGTGAAGTCGAGGCCCGCCGCGTCGGCCACGTCCGGCAGGCGCGGCGGGACCGCGGGCGCGGGCGCCGCGGACGCCGGCGCCGCCGGGGAGTTGGCGCCGGGCGCGGCGCGCTCCGCGCCCTCGCTGCACGCGCACAGGACCAGCGCCAGCAGCAGGCGGCGGCTCACGGCGCGTCCTCGCAGAAGCGCGCCAGGACCAGGCCGCGGTCGGCGGCGGCCAGCTGCTGGCCGTGGCGCAGGAGCCAGGCGCGCAGGGTGGCGCAGGCGGCGGGCCGGTCGCCCAGTTGCGCCTGCACGTCGGCCAGGTTGAGGAAGCCCTTGCCCCATGCGGGGTACGTGGCCACCAGTTGCTCCAGCACGGCGCGGCGCTCCCCGGCGTGGCGCTGCGACTTCATGTGGATGTTGTCGGTCAGCTCGATGAAGAGCGCCAGCACGCCGTCCCAGCGGCGCGCGTCGTCCTCGCGCCCGAGGCGCCTGGCGCAGTCGGCCATGCCGCGCAGCGCCTCCTTGTAGTCGGCCCGGCCCGCGAGCGCGCGCGCGAACTCCTGCTCGGCCTCGGCCCACGACCCGTGCTCGAAGAGGTAGCGGCCGTGCAGCGAGCGGCAGCGGTAGCCCAGCTCGAGCGACAGGTCGGAGGCGTCGCGGACCAGCGCCAGGGCCTCCTCGCGCCGGCCTTGCTGGTCGAGGATCAGCGCCTTCTGGTAGCGCGCCTCGCCGGCGTACTCGGGGTCGTCCAGCAGTGCGGGCAGCTCGGACAGCGCCTGGTCCAGCAGACCCAGGCGCACGCGCAGCGTGACGATGGAGAGCAGCGTCTCGTGGTCGGAGGGCTCGCTGGCGAAAGCCCGGGAGAAGTGCCCGAGGGCCTTTTCGTGCAGCTTGGCGTCGGAGTACGCGCGACCGAGGCGGCGGTTGATGCCGGCGTGGGCGGGGTCCAGCGCATGGGCAGCCAGCAACGCGTCCAGCGTCTCGCGCTCGTCGCCGCCGCCGTCCTGCAGGCGCACCGCCGTGGCGCGCGCGGCCTCGAAGGCCGCCGGGTCGGACGGGCCGGCGGGGGGCTGCGCCGCGGGCGCGTCCGCGCCGCAGGCGGCGAGGAGCAGCGCGAGGCAGGCGGCGGGCAGCGGGCGGCGTCGGGGCGCGGCCATGGGACGCGCCACTCTACGCGCTGCACGGGGCCGTTGCAGCCGCCGGCAGCGGCGTGCGGCCGCCGACGGGCCGTTGCTACGATGCCCCGCCGATGAGCGACGCGACATGGAGCCCGCCGCCGGTCGGCACCCCGGGAGGACCGCGCGTCCTGCTCGAGGTCTTCGGCTGCCAGATGAACAAGCTGGACGCCGAGCTGATGGCCGGCGCCCTGCGCCGGGCCGGCTACGACTTCACCGACCGCGACGAGCAGGCCGACGCCGTCCTGCTCGTGACCTGCAGCGTGCGCGACCAGGCCGAGCACCGCGTGCGCAGCCACCTCGGGGCGCTGGCCGTGGCCAAGCGCGAGCGCCCGGGCCTGACCGTGGGCGTGCTGGGCTGCATGGCCCAGCGCGAGGGCGCCGCGCTGCTGGCGCGCTGGCCGGGGCTGGACTTCGTGGCCGGCACGCGCGACTTTCCGCAGGTGGCGCGCGTGCTCGACCGCGTGCGCGCCGACGGCGAGCGCATCCTGGCCGTGGACGGCGCGCCCGAGGTCTCCGAGGCGCGCGACCTGTGCGTGCGTCCGGACCGGGCGCGGGCCTTCGTGACCGTGATGCGCGGCTGCGACAAGCCCTGCACCTACTGCGTCGTGCCCGCCACGCGCGGCGCCGAGGTCTGCCGCACGCTGGACGACATCCTGGCCGAGGCGCGCGCGCTGGTGGACGACGGCGTGGTCGAGATCACCCTGCTGGGCCAGACGGTCAACGCCTGGGGCCGCCGCGAGGGCCGCTCGCTGGGCGAGCTGCTGCACGCGCTGCAGGCGCTGCCGGGCCTGCAGCGCCTGCGCTTCATCACCAGCCACCCGGAGGAGATGGACGACGCGCTGATCCAGGCCATGGCGGCCTGCGACAAGTGCGGCCTGTTCCTGCACCTGCCGCCGCAGTCGGGCAGCACGCGCGTGCTGCGCCGCATGGCGCGCGGCTACACGGCCGAGCGCTACCGCGAGCTGGCCGCGCGCCTGCGCGCCGCCATCCCCGGCGTGCAGCTGGGCGCGGACATCATCTGCGGCTTCCCCGGCGAAACTGACGCGGACCACGCCGCAACGCGCGCGTTGCTGCAGGACCTGCGCTTCAGCCAGGCCTTCATCTTCCGCTACTCGCCGCGGCCCGGCACCCCGGCGTGGGGGCGCCTCCCGGACGACGTGCCCGAGGCCGTCAAGCACGCGCGCCTGCTGGAGCTGCAGGCGCTGCAGCGCGACCTGCAGCTCGAGCGCCACCGCGGGCTGCTGGGCGAAGTGCAGCGCGTGCTGGTGGAGGGTGCGAGCCGCCGCGACGCGCGCGTGCTCTTCGGGCGCAACCTGGCCTTCGACCGGCTGGTCTTCGCCGGCGACCCGTCGCTGGCCGGGCGCTTCGCGGAGGTCGAGGTCACGCACGCCACGGCGCTGACGCTGAACGGGCGGCTCGCGGGCGGCTGCGCGGCGAAGCCGGCCGTCGAGTCGGCGTCGCTGGCCGAGGCGGCCGCCGCCCTGCCGGCGTGAACGCGCACGAGGCGGTCCTGCGCGCCTGCGGCCTCGCGCGCCGCGCCGCCGGCGACGTCGAGCCCAACCCCATGGTGGGCTGCGTGCTGCTCAAGGACGGCCGCGTGCTGGCCGAGGGCTGGCACCGAGCCTTCGGCGGTCCGCACGCGGAGATCGACGCGTTGCGACGAGCCGGGCCGGCCGCGCGCGGCGCCACGGCCTGCATCTCGCTCGAGCCCTGCAGCACGCGCGGCAAGACCGGCCCGTGCACCGAGGTGCTACTGGCGGCCGGCGTGGCGCACGTCGTCGTCGGCTGCGCCGACCCCGACCCGCGCCACCAGGGCCGCGGCCTCGAGCGCCTGCTGGCCGCCGGCGTGAAGGTGGACCTGCTCGAGCTGCCCGAGGCCGCGGCGCTGCTCGAGCGTTTCCGCGCGTACCTCGTCGCGCGCCGCCCGCACGTGCTGGCCAAGTGGGCCATGAGCCGCGACGGGGGCATCGCCCCGCGCGGCGGCGAGCGCCTGCAGCTCTCCGGCCGCCAGAGCGTGGACCTGGTGCACCGCTGGCGCGCGCACCTCGACGCGATCATCGTCGGCGTCGGCACCGTGGCCGTGGACGACCCGCTGCTGACCGCGCGCGGCCCGCACAAGGCCGTGCGCCCGCTGCGGCGCGTGGTGCTGGACCCGTCGCTGCGCCTGCCCATGGTGTGCCGGCTCGTGGCCAGTTCGCACGAGACGCCCGTGTGGATCCTGGCGACCGAGGACGCCGACGCGCGCCGCGCCGAGGCGCTGGCGGCGGAGGGCGTGACCGTCTTCCGCCTGCCGCGCGGCGGCGACGCGCACGACCCGGCCTGGCTGCACGCCGCCTTCGACCTGCTGCGCGAGCAGGGTTGCCAGCGCGTGATGGTCGAGGGCGGCGCGCACACGCTGGCGTCCTGCCTCGCGGCCGACGTCGTGGACCAGGTGGCCATCTTCATCGCGCCGCTGGAGCTGGGCCCGGGCGCGCTGCGGCCGCTGGGGCAGCTCCCGGAGGCGGCGCAGTCGCCGCACGAGGTGGCGCGCGCGCTGCGGCTGAGCGACTGCCGCGTGAGCCGCTGCGGGGCGGACACGCTGCTGCGGGGGTTCAGGGGGTCATAGCCAGCAGCTCGTCGACGATCCCGGGTACCACCTCCACCGCCCGTCCGGCCCTGAACTCGTCGCCCGGCGCCAGGTTCTCCGGCGCCTCCAACGCCTGCACGATCGTCGTCGCGCCGCGCCGGCGGGCCAACTCCAGCAAACCCGCCACCGGCCAGACCTGCCCGCTGGTGCCGATGGCCACGAAGCAGGTCGCGGCCTCGATCGCACACTCGACTCCGTCCAGCCCGCGCGGCATCTCACCGAACCACACCACGTCCGGCCGCAAGCGCGCGTACCCGCACGCGCCGCACGTGACGAAGGCAGCCGGGTCGAGGTGCTCGAGGTCGTGCACCACCCGCCCGCAGCGCTCGCAGCGCAGGTGCGCCAGGCTGCCATGCACGTGCAGCGCGTCCGCGCCGGCCTGCTCGAGCAGGTCGTCCACGTTCTGCGTGGCCAGCAGCAGCGGCACGCCGCGCGCCCGCAGCTCGCGCTGCAGGCGCGCCAGGGCCAGGTGCGCGGCGTTGGGCCGCGCGGCCACCAGTGCGGCGCGGCGCAGCTGGTAGAAGCGCCACACGGCCGCCGGGTCGCGCGTCCAGGCCTGCGGCGTGGCCACGTCCTCGACGCGCCGGCCCTCCCACAGGCCGCCCGCGCCGCGGAAGGTGGGCAGGCCGCTGTCGGCAGACAGCCCGGCGCCGCTGAGCACGACCAGCGCGCGCAGCGGCCGGGTCATGCGGGCCGCAGGCGCGCGAGGGCCTGCGCCACGTCGGGCGCGAAGTCCAGCCGGCCGGGTTGCGGCTGCAGGCCACCGCGGCGCAGCACGGCGCGCGGCTGGCTGCGCGCGCCGGCGATGACCACGGTGATGCCCAGGCCCTGCAGCTTGACGATGGCCGACTCCAGCGCGACCAGGCCGGAGATGTCCATGGCCGGCACGTCCTCCATGTCCAGCACGACGGCGCGCACGTCGCCGCGCCCGCCGCTGCGCGCGATGGCGGTGACGGCCTTCTCGGCCGCGCCGAAGAACAGCGGCCCGGTGATCTCGTAGACCAGCACGCCCGGCGGCAGGTCCTTGAACTGGTGGTGCTCGCCCTCCAGCTCGCGCGCACCGGCCACGTCGGCCATGCGCCGCATGAAGAGCAGCGCGGCCAGCACCACGCCCACGGACACGGACACGACCATGTCGAAGGCCACCGTGAGCGTGAAGCATGTCAGCAGCACGGCCACGTCGCTGCGCGGCGCGACCTTGACGATGTGCGCGAAGTGCCGCGCCTCGGACATGGTGAAGGCCACCACCAGCAGCAGCGCCGCCAGTCCCGCCATGGGCAGCCACGCGAGCAGCGACGCCAGCGCCAGCACCGCCGCCAGGATGACCAGCGCGTGCGCCAGCGCGGCCACCGGCGTGCGCGCGCCAGCGCGGATGTTGGTGGCCGTGCGCGCGATGGCGCCCGTGGCGGCGATGCCGCCGAAGAACGGGGCCAGCACGTTGCCCGCGCCCTGCGCGATCAGTTCGGCGTCCGGGTCGTGCTTGGTGCCGGCCATGCCGTCGGCCACCACCGCGCACAGCAGCGACTCGATGGCGCCCAGCATGGCGATGGCCAGCGCCGGCCCGAACAGTTCGCGGATCATGCCGAAGCCCAGCGGCGTGACCGTGCCGTCCGGCCCGGGCAGCAACCACGGCAGCAGCGGTTGTGGCGGCATCTGCGGGATGCCGGCGTGCGTCGCCCCGCCGGACTCGAAGCTGAAGCGCGTGCCGATGGTGGCCACGCTCCATTGCGGCCAGTACGCCTGCAGCAGCCAGGCCGCGACGCCCGCCAGCGTGAGCGCCACCAGCGGCCCGGGGATGCGGCGCGTGACGCGCGGCCACAGCAGCAGCAGCGCCAGCGTCGACGCGCCCAGCACGAGGTCCGGTGCGCGCCATGTGGGCAGCGCGGCGGCCAGCACGCCCACGCGCTCGACGTAGTGCTCCGGCAGCGGGCCCGTGCTGAGCCCGAGGAAGTCCTTGACCTGCAGCGTGGCGATGACCACCGCGATGCCGGCGGTGAAGCCGGTGGTCACCGGGTAGGGGATGAACTGGATCAGCCGCCCCAGGCGCAACGCGCCCATGGCCAGCAGCATCAGCCCCGCCATGAAGGTGGCCAGCAGCAGGCCGCGCACGCCGTGCTGCGCGGCGATGGGCGCCAGCACGACCACGAAGGCCGCGGTCGGCCCGGAGACCGAGTGGCGCGAGCCGGAGAGCAGCGCGATCAGCCCGCCGGCCACGATGGCCGTGTACAGGCCGTGCTGCGGCGCCACGCCGCTGGCGATGGCCAGCGCCATGGCCAGCGGCAGCGCCACCACGCCCACGACCGCACCGGCCATCAGGTCCGCGCGCAGATCCGCGCCGGTGTAGCGGCCGGCCATGGCCTCGCGCAGCGCCGGCGCCAGGCGCAGCGCGGGCTGCTGCCACTGGTCCGGCTCGTGGCGTGGCGGGGACATCGTTCCTTGGCGCCCGCCTTGCGGAGGCGCGACGAGGAGGGGACAGCCTGACGCTAGGCCCCGGGTCGAGCCGATTCAAGACTGGCCCGTCAGCGTTCCGGCAGCTCCAGGTCCTGCCGCCAGCTCCAGTGCGCCTCGGCGTCGGGAATCCACGGTTGGAGCTTGTAGAACAGCTCGATGCTTGCGCGCCGCGCGGAGCGCGGGAGGGCGACGCGCAACTCGACCACCTCTCCGGCGGGGAGCTGCGTGCTGGGCTGACCCGCGGCGCGGTAGGGATTGCGCAGGCGCAGCCGTGCCGTGCCGGCCTCGCATCCCGGTTCGCGCGGATCGCCGACGGGCGCCGGCAGCGCGACGCCCCGACGGTCGAAGAGCGTCACGGCCAGGTCCAGCGCGCGGTTGCGCGAGTCGCTGGGCAGGTTGTGGCCGGCGAAGGTGTTGCGCAGCGTGACCAGCAGCTCGCTGGCCGCGACGCGCTGTCCGAGCTGCAGGCCGCCCAGCGTGAACTCCCGGTCGCGGCCGCCGAGGAAGCGGTGACTGGCGCCGGTGCGGGGCGCGCCGGCCTCGACGCCGGTGCGCGCGACGTGCGGCATGTGGCAGTCCGCGCAGTCGACGCCGGCCGCGAAGGCCGGGCTGGCGCGCCATTCGTCGTGTGTCTGGTGCTGGTTGTGGCAGGCCTGGCACGCCGCGTCGGTGGACAGCTCGCGACGCGGCACGGGTGCGCAGGGTGCCGACAAGCCGGCCCGGCTGGCCGCCACGCCGCCACCGACGCCATGGCACGACAGGCAGTCGACACCGTCCGCGCGACGCTCGATGCGCGCCAGCACGCGCGAGTCGGGCTGGATGCCCGCCTCGAACAGCGGGGCCGGCGCGTGGCACGGGATGCACTCGGCCTTGGTGAAATTGTCGGACTGGTCCGGCGCGCGCACCTGCGGATCGGTGAAGGCCGCGGCGTGCATGGAGGCGCGCCATTCCTCGACCACCTGCGTATGGCACGGCAGGCAGGTGGCCGGGCCGGCCAGCGGCACGCTGGCGACGCCGCCAGGCGGCGCGGAGGGCGGCGCCGGGGTGCGGACCCCCTCGGACGAGCGCGCCAGCACGACCACGCCCGCGGCCGCGCACGCCAGCAGCAGCAGCCCCGCGACGCTGCGCGCGCTCACGGCGCGCTGGCCAGCGGGCGGACTTCGGCCAGCAGCCGCAGGCCGACGCGCTCGCCCGTGGCGCGCGCGCCCGGCGGGTCCCCGCAGCGCAGCAGCCGGCCGTCCACGCGCACCCAGCTGCCGCCGCGTCCGTCGGGGCCGACCAGCTCGCCCTGCAGCGCGGCGGCGGCGCGCTCGGCGAAGCGCACCGCGGCGGCATCCAGGAAGGCCGTCACCGGCTCACGTGGCGGCCGGCCGCCGAGCTGCAGCCCGAAGGGCAGCGGCGCGACTCCGTGCCCGTCGGCGGTGCCGGCCAGCAGCGTGCCGCGTCCGGAGAGCGCCGCGAGCAGCGGCGTCGCCGGCGCATCCAGCGCCGCTCGCGCAGCGCCCAGCCACCACGGCCCCGCGCCCGAGAGGCACAGCGCGCGGTCGGCCAGCAGGCGCACGTTGTCGGCCTCGTGCGTGACGAAGACCAGCGTTGCGGCCGTCTCGCCCAGCAGCTCGGGCAGCACCTCGCGCAGGAGGTCGCCGAAGAGCGCGTCGAGGTGCGCCAGCGGCTCGTCCAGCAGCACCCACGCCGGCCGCGCGGCGAAGGCGCGCGCGAGACCGAGGCGCACGCGCTCGCCGCCCGACAGCGTGTCGGGCCGCCGGTCGCGCAGCGCCAGCAGCTCCAGGCGCTGCAGCAGGCGCTCGTGCCAGGCGCGATCGGCGCGTGCATCGACGAAGCGCAGGTGGCGCTCGACGCTCATGTGCGGCCACAGCGCGCCGTCCTGGAACAGCACGCCGGGCGGGCCCGGCGGGCGCGCGATGCTGCCGGCCGCGGGGGCGGCCAGCCCGGCCAGCGCTCGCACCAGCGTGGTCTTGCCGCTGCCGTTGGTGCCCACCACCGCCAGGCGCGCGCCGCGCTCGAGCCGCAGCGACAGGTCGCGCACCAGCGTCCGGCCGCCGGCGGCCAGGCACACGCGGTCGAGGGCCAGGGACATGGCGCGGCTCCGGCGGACGGGGGCGGGACCTACGATGGCAGGATGAACGCGGGGACTCCAGGGAACGGAGCCGCACCGGCGCCGATCACCCGCGTGGACCCGGCCCTCCGGGCGCTGCGCCCACGGATCGCAACGCCTGCTTGACCAGCGCCTCCAGGCTGGCGCCCGGCGCCGCGCCGGCGCAGGCCAGTTCGGAGGCCTGCTCGGCCTGCGCACGCTGGAAGCCCAGCGCCACCAGCGCGGCGGTCGCGGCCGCGCGCTGGTCCGTGACCCGGCCCGGCAGCGCCGCCGCGAACTCCGTGAGCCGTCCCTTGAGCTCGACCACCAGCCGCTCCGCGAGGCGCTGCCCCACGCCCTTGACGCGCGCCAGCGTGCGCGCGTCGCCGGACTCGACCGCCGTCGCCAGCGTGCCCGGGTCCAGCGCGGACAGCAGCGACAGGGCGAGGCCCGGCCCCACGCGCGAGACCGTCAGCAGCTTGAGGAACAGCGCACGCTCCTGGCGCGAGGCGAAGCCGTACAGCACCGTGCGCTCGTCGCGCGTCAGGTCGTGCACGAAGAGCGTGATCGGCGGCGGGGAGGCGCCGCCCGCCGGCAGGCGTCCCAGCGTCTGGCCCGAGACCAGCAACTGGTAGCCGACGCCGCCGACGTCCAGCACAACCTCGTCTGGGCCGCGCTCGACCAGCCGGCCCGAGAGGTAGTCGTACATGGCGCTCCCCGCGCTCTCAGCCGGCGAGGGACAGGCCCAGGTCCTTGAGCTTGTTCTTGATCTCGATCAGCGAGGTCTGGCCGAAGTTCTTGCAGGAGAGCAGGGTCTCCTCGGGGGTCTCGCACAGCTCGCCGACCGTCGTCAGGCCCAGCGTGGCCAGCGCGGCGCGGCTGCGCACGGACAGGTCCAGCTCGGCCACGCCCTTGTTGCGCACGTCGCTGGGGTCGTCGCCGAAGACCTTCTTGGGGCGCGGCGCGGCCAGCACGTCCTCCTCCTCGTCCTCGCCGAGCGAGTCGGCCAGCACCTGGCCGGAGCTGCGGCCGCCGGGCGCCATTCCGAGCCGCAGGCCCTTGATGGCCAGGATGTCCTTGACCTCCTGCAGCGAGGTCTCGCCGAAGTTCTTGAAGGCCAGCAGCTCGGCCTCGGAGCGGCAGATGAGGTCGCCGAGGGTGTGGATGTTCATGCGCTGCAGGCAGTTTCGGGCGCGCACGGACAGCTCGAAGTCGGTCACGGGGATGCGCAGCACGGCGTTCTGCAGGTCGGCCTTGCGCTCGCGCGTCTCGTCGTAGAACTGGCGCCGGCTGGCCTCGGCGTCGGCCAGGTAGCGGCGCGCGCGGTCGTTCTGCGGGTCGGCCGTGAGCACGGTGCGGAAGCAGCGCGCGGCGGCGTCGTGCTCGTCGCGGTCCTCGTACAGCGCGCCCAGGTTCATCAGCACGCCGACGTGCACGGTCTTGTGGTTGTCGAGCGCCCAGCGGTAGAGCGCGACGGCCTCGTCGTCCTCGCCTTCGAGGTCCAGCCGGTACGCGAGCCGGAAGCGCGCCTCGACGTGGCCGGGGTCGTGCTGCAGCGCCACGCGCCAGGTGGCGATGGCGCCGGGGTGGTCGCCCTGCGCCTCGGCCAGCAGGCCCTCGGCCCAGGCCACGTCGGCGGGCGCGGCGCCCTGCTCCTTGAGCGTCGCGGTCTCGCCCTGCAGGCCGTCGACCTGGCCGGTGCGCACCAGCAGCGCCAGGCGCAGCAGCCGCGCGCGGGCGCCGACGCTGCGGGACTTGAGCAGCGTCGCGAAGACGGGCAGCGCCTCCTGGGTGCGCCCGAGCTGCTCGAGCGCCACGCCGCACAGCAGCTTGCCGAGGTCATCCTCGGTGGCTTGCAGGTGGGGCAGGGCCAGGCCCGGCTCACCGGACGCCAGCAGACCGAGGCCGCACAGCCGGTGGTCCTTGGCGGCGTCGAGGTGGTTGGCGACGAAGGTTCGCAGGCTCTCGCGCGCGTTGCGGTTGGCGGTGGCCTCGTTGACCAGCGCGATCCAGCCGTTCCAGTCGGCGGGCGGGGCGGCGAGCCAGGCGCGATCGGCGGTGGCGGTGGTGGCTTCCGTCATCGGGTTCCCTCCGTCCCTCGAGCAGGCCGGGCCGCGGCCGCGGGCCGGCGATGCATTGATTGCAGCGCATGCGGCCTCTAGGCTCTGCGGTCCCTGGCCATCTCGCAGGGGCTGTCGAAACGGCGGATTGTCGCGTCGGGCGAGCCCCTGGTCAAGCCGAGCGTGGCGGGGCGCGTTTCCGGCGGGCGGCCGGGGGCGCACGAGGTTGGGCGTGCGGCTGGCGGGCCGCGGGAGGCTGCGATGGACCGGCTGATGGTGCAGGGCGGCACGCGGCTGGAGGGACGCGTGGCCGCGGGCGGCAGCAAGAACGCGGTCCTGCCCTGCATGGCGGCGGCGCTGCTGACCGACGAGCCGGTCGTGCTGCAGCGCGTGCCCGACCTGCGCGACGTGCGCACCATGGCGCAGATCCTCGAGCGCCTGGGCGTGCGCTGCACGCGCGACGGCGGCACTCTGGTCCTGCAGTGCACGGACACGAGCCGCAGCGAGGCGCCCTACGACCTGGTCTCCACGATGCGCGCGTCCATCTGCGTGCTCGGGCCGCTGGTCGCGGCGCGTGGCGAGGCGCGCGTCTCGATGCCCGGCGGCTGCGTCTTCGGCGTGCGCCCGGTGGACCAGCACGTCAAGGGCCTCAACCTGCTGGGCGCCCAGCTCAAGGTCGAAGGCGGCTACCTCGTCAGCCAGGTGCGCCGGCGGCTCGAGGGCGCGGACATGTTCCTCGGGACGCGCTTCGGCAGCAGCGTGCTGGCCACGGTCAACGTGGTCATGGGCGCCGTCCTGGCGCGCGGGCTCACGTGCCTCGAGAACGCCGCCATGGAGCCGGAGGTCTCCGAGGTCTGCCGCCTGCTGATCAGCATGGGCGCGCACATCAGCGGCGTCGGCGGCCACAAGCTGCTGGTCGAGGGCGCGCAGCGCCTGCACGGCGCCGAGCACGTCATGAGCGGCGACCGCATCGAGGCCGCGACCTTCCTGGTGGGCGGCGCGATGACGCGCGGTGACGTGACCGTGACCGGTGTCGACCCCACGCAGCTCACGGTCGTGCTCGAGACGCTGTCGGAGATGGGCGCGACCGTCGACCGCGGCCAGGACTGGCTGCGCGTGCGCGCCGACGGCCCGCCGCATCCGGTGGACATCACCACCATGCCGTATCCCGGCTTCCCGACCGACCTGCAGGCGCAGTTCATGACCGCGCTGTGCGTGGCCGACGGCATCTCGGTGGTGACCGAGCGCATCTTCCCCGACCGCTTCATGCACGTGGCCGAGCTCTTGCGCCTGGGTGCCGACATCCGCAAGGAGGGGCCGCAGGCCATCGTGAAGGGCGTGCCGCGCCTGTCCGGGGCCATCCTCATGGCCAGCGACCTGCGCGCCAGCGCGGCCTTGGTCCTGGCGGGCCTGCTGGCCGACGGGGAGACCGAGATCCGGCGCGTCTACCACATCGACCGGGGTTACGAGCGCATCGACGACCGCCTGCGCGAGCTGGGCGGCCGGGTGCGCCGCGAAGCCCAGCCCAAGGTTGAGAGCGCGCCGCTGGATTGGTAGATTCGCCGGTTTTTCCGCGGATCCGGCATGTTCGAAGCCCTCACCAACCCCCTGCGACGCATCCTGTCCGGCCTCGGCCGGCCGGGGACGCTCACGCCGGAGAACATGGAAGCGGGCCTGGCCGGGATCCGGGCCGCGCTGCTGGAGGCTGACGTCCACTTCCGCGTGGCGGCCGACCTGTGCGACCGCGTGCGGGCCAAGGCCGTGGGGACCGAGGTCCTCAAGTCCATCGAGGCCGGCCAGATGCTGGTCAAGATCTTCCACGACGAGCTGGTCTCCATGCTGTCGTCGGAGGGCGAGGCCTTCCGCTGGGCCAAGGGGCGCCCGACCGTGGTGCTGCTGGCCGGCCTGCAGGGCTCGGGCAAGACCACGACGGCCGCCAAGCTCGCGCTGCACCTGCGCGACAAGCTCGGGCGGACGCCGCTGCTCGTGGCCGCCGACCTGCAGCGTCCCGCGGCCGTCGACCAGCTGCGCGTGCTGGGTGCCGCCAACGACCTGCCCGTCTTCCACGCCAGCGGGCTCACGCCCGAGGAGGTCGCGCGACAGGGCCTGGCCGAGGCGCAGCGCACCGGCCGCGACACCGTGCTGGTGGACACTGCCGGCCGCCTGCACATCGACCAGGAGCTGATGGACGAGCTGGTGCGCGTGCGCGACGCGGTCGCACCCGACACCACCTTCCTGGTCTGCGACGCCATGACCGGCCAGGACGCCGTGCGCAGCGCGCAGGCCTTCCAGGCGCGCCTGCCGCTGGACGGCGTGATCCTCACCAAGCTCGACGGCGACACGCGCGGCGGCGCCGCGCTCTCGGTGCGCCACGTCACCGGCGCGCCGGTGCGCTTCGTGGGCACGGGCGAGAGGGTCGCCGACCTGCAGCCTTTCCACGCCGACCGCATGGCCGGCCGAGTGCTGGGGATGGGCGACGTGGTCAGCCTGGTCGAGAAGGCCCAGGAGGTCATCGACGAGCAGTCCGCGCAGGAGCAGATGGAGCGCATGCTCCAGGACCGTTTCACGCTGGACGACTTCCTGCAGCAGCTGCAGTCGGTGCGCAAGCTGGGCGGCATGAAGGGCCTGCTGGCCCACATGCCCGGCGTGCCCGAGGGCTTCGACCCCGACAGCCTGGACGAGAAGCGCCTGGACCACACGCAGGCCGTGGTGCTCTCGATGACGCCGCACGAGCGCCGCCGTCCCGAGTCCCTCGACATGTCGCGCAAGCGCCGCATCGCGCGCGGCAGCGGCACGTCCGTGCCGGTGGTGAACGAGCTGCTCAAGCAGTTCGACGGCATGCGCAAGATGATGGGCCAGATGAAGCAGGGCGGCCTGCTGTCGCGTCTCGCCGGCCGCTTCATGCCGGGCCTCGGGCTGGGTGGCAAGCCGCCCAGCGCCGCGGACCTGGCCGACGCGCAGCGCGTGCTGGCCGGCGGCGGGGTGCGCCCGGCCGGGCCGCGCGGGCCGGCGCGCGACGACCTGCGCAAGTCCCGCAAGGCCGAACGCCAGCGCAAGAAACAGGCGCGACGGCGCCACTGACACCGCATTCCCGAGCACAGCCAAGGAGCACCATGGCCACGAGGATCCGCCTCAAGCGCATCGGCCGGACGAACCGGCCCAGTTACCGCATCTGCGTCTTCGACTCGCGCACGCGGCGCGACGGCCCGCCCATCGAGGAGCTGGGCAGCTACGACCCGCGCAAGAAGGCCTTCGTGGAGAAGGTCCAGCTCGACCGCGTGCGCGCCGTCTACTGGCTGGGCGTCGGCGCCAAGCCGAGCGAGACGGTGAACTCCTTCTTCCGCAAGCTGGGCGTGCGCAAGGGCGCCACCTTCGCCAGCGGCGAGGCGGCTGGCGCCGGCGCATGAGCAGCACGGCCAAGGCCACCAGGGCGCGCGCCCGCAGCACGCGGCCGGCCCGCCCGGGCGCCGGGCGCGGGGCCGCCGCCTCTGGCCGCAAGCCGGCCGCTCACGCCAAGGGCCGCGAGCCTCGCGGACCGCGCTTCCGGGGCTCGTCGCGGCACCGGCTGACGACGGTGCTCGAGCGCCTGGACCGGCGCTTCGGCGACCTGCGGCCGCCGGCGGAAGTCCCCGGCGTGCTGGACAAGGCCATCTTCCTCGTCATGCGCGAGGGCGCCGACGCCAGCGTCGCCGTGCGCGGGCTGGCTGCCCTGCGCACGGGCTTCATCGACTGGAACGAGGTGCGCGCCTCGCGACCCTCGGAGCTGTCCGCGATGATGGGCGGCAGCGGGCGCAGCGCGGCGCAGAAGCCGCTGCTGGACACGGCGCGCCGGGTCAAGGACGTGATCGACCAGGTCTACGGCGACCGCAACGACACGGCGCTCGAGTTCCTGCTCGAGCTGAAGACCAAGGAGCGCCTCGAGTACCTCGAAGACCTCGACGACCTCGGCGTGCACAACGCCTGGGCGCTGGCGCAGTGGCTGTCGGGCGAAGACAAGCTGGTGGGGGTCACGGCCAACATGGCCAAGGCGGCCCAGCGCCTGGGCCTGGTGGACAGCGCCGCGGTCACCAAGGTGCGCGCGGCCCTCTCGGCGCTGGTCAAGGAGCCTGCCGACCTGGTCGTGCTGCAGGCGCACCTGACGCAGCTGGGGGAGATGGAGGAGTCGCGGTGGCCGCCCACGCTGCGGGAGTTCATGGCCTGAGCCCGTCGCGACCGCGGCCTGACCCGCGGCTGCTGCCGCTCGTGCTGGCGTCGGCCTCGCCGCGGCGCGCGGCGCTGCTGGAGGCCGCGGGCTTCGTGTTCGAGCGTGCGGCGGTGGACGTGGACGAGCGGACGCGCCCGGGCGAGACGCCGCGCGACGCCAGCCTGCGCCTGGCCCGGGACAAGGCGCGCGCCGCCGCCGCTGGCCGGCGCGTGGGCACGCTGCTGGCCGGCGACACGCTGGTGTCCGTGGACGACGAGGCTCTGGGCAAGCCCGCCGGCGCCGCGCAGGCGCAGGCGATGCTGCGCCGCCTGCAAGGGCGCGAGCACGAGGTCTTCACGGCCGTCGCCGCGCTGCGCGCGCGCGACGGGCGGCTGGTCGCGGGCGTGGCGCGGGCGCGCGTGCGCTTCGATGCCCTGGACGACGCGGCGCTGGCGGCCTACGTGCTCAGCGGCGAATGGCAGGGCAAGGCGGGCGCCTACGCCATCCAGGGCCTCGCGGGCCGCTTCGCGCACGTCGTCGAAGGCCAGGCCGACACCGTGATCGGGCTTTCCGTAGAGTTGGTCGCGCGCCTGCTCGATCGGCTCGCGGAGGACGCATGATACGCCGGGTGACCTGGCTGCTGCTGCTGATCGTGCTGCCCGTGGCCGTGCTGCTGCGCGGCTGCGGCACCGAGGAGCGTCCCATGCACCGCCCGCCCGGCATTCCCACGCAGGCCGTGCTGCAGGTCGCCGGCCGCAGCGTCACGGTGGACCTGGCCCTGGACGACGCGGCGCGCTCGCGCGGCCTGATGCACAGGACGCAGCTCGACGCCGACGCGGGCATGCTCTTCGTCTTCCCCGACGCGCGGCCGCAGCGCTTCTGGATGCACAACACGCTGATCCCGCTGGACATCTGCTTCCTGGACGCGGACGGCACGCTGCAGAACGTGGCCCGCGGACTGCCGGGGGTGGAGGAGCCCGGCTACCACTCGGCCCGCCCGGCGCGCATGGTGCTGGAGCTCAATGCAGGCTGGTGCGAAGCCCACGGCCTGAAGGCGGGGGACAAGCTGGCCATCCCGCCCGAGATCGTGGCCCTGGGGCGCTGACGGCCCGGCTTGATCGCCAGCGGCCGGGCCGTAGAATGCCCGGTTCGCCCCGCGGGTCGCAGCGGGTGGCGTCACGGACGCCGCCGCGGCCCGTCCCGGCCACCGGAGCGCGCCATGAAGGACGAGATCCACCCCAAGTACGTCGAGTGCACGGTCACGTGCGGCTGCGGCAATACCTTCAAGACGCGCTCCGTGAAGACGCGCATCGCGGTCGAGATCTGCAGCGCCTGCCACCCGTTCTACACGGGCCAGCAGAAGTTCGTGGACACCGCCGGCCGCATCGAGAAGTTCAAGCAGCGCTTCGAGAAGCGCAGGCCGGCCAGCGCGGCCAAGGACGCCTGAGCCGCCCGCGCGGCGGCGCCGCGCTCTCCGCCCGGACGACCCCGTGAGCAGACGCCCCGATCCGCAGGCCCTGTTCGAGCGCCTGCGGGAACCGGCCGAGCGCTTCGAGCAGGTGCAGGAGGCGCTGGCCGACCCCGAGGTGCATGCCCAGCCGGGACGCGCCGCGGCGCTGCTGCGCGAGCTGGGTGCGCTGCGCGACAAGGCCGCGAGCTGGCGGCGCTGGCAGGAGCTGCGCGCGCGGCGCGCCTCGGCGCAGGCCATGCTCGCGGACGGCGAGCTGTCGGCGCTGGCGCGCGACGAGATCGCCGCCTGCGACGCGCAGGTCGACGCCATGGTCGAGGACCTGCGCCAGCGCCTGGCCGACGACGACCCCAGCCGCGGCCGCAACGTGATGCTCGAGATCCGCGCAGGCACCGGCGGCGACGAGGCCGGCCTCTTCGCCGGCGACCTGGCGCGCATGTACGGCAAGTTCGCCGAGAGCCAGGGGTGTGGCGTCGAGGTGCTGTCCTCCAGCCCGGGCGAGGCGGGGGGCTTCAAGGAAATCGTGCTGGGCCTCTCGGGCCCGCGCGCGTGGGACCTGTTCCGCTACGAGGCGGGCGGCCACCGCGTGCAGCGCGTGCCGGCCACCGAGAGCCAGGGCCGCATCCACACCTCGGCGGCCACCGTCGCGGTCATGCCCGAGGCCGAGGAGGTCGAGTTCGAGCTGCTCGATGCCGACCTGCGCATCGACACCTATCGCGCCAGCGGTCCGGGCGGACAGAACGTGAACAAGACCTCCAGCGCCATCCGCATCACGCACGTGCCCAGCGGCACCGTGGTGCAGTGCCAGGACGAGTCCTCGCAGCACAAGAACAAGTCCAGGGCCATGCGCATGCTGCGCACACGCCTGCGCGAGTCACGCGAGCAGGCGCGCAAGGCGGCCGAGGACCAGAGCCGCCGGGCGCAGATCGGATCGGGCGACCGGAGCGAGCGCATCCGGACCTACAACTGGCCGCAGAACCGGGTCACCGACCACCGCATCAGGAACAGCTACAGTCTGGAGACCGTGGTGTCGGGCCGCCTCGAGGCCCTGGTCGGCGACCTGCGGCGACACGACCTCGAGCTCAAGCTGGCGGCGCTGGCCGAAGGAGCGACGTGACCGACCCCAGGGACGACGAGCTCGACCTCGACCTGCAGTTCGAGGATGCGCCGCCCGCGGCACCTGCCCCGGCCGCGCCGGAGGCCGCGCCAACTTCCACCTCGTCCGCTGACCCGGCGCCCGCTCCATCGGCGCCTGACGTGGCGCATGGCGCGTCCGTCGTGACCGCACCCGCGCCGTCAGCCGTGCAGGACGCCGGCCTCGAGGGCCAGTGGGTCTGGCAGTTCGCCGCAGCGCCGCCGCCCGCGCCGTTTTCGTCCGTGTTCTTCGCCGGCCGCGCCTTCCCCGAGCTGTACCGCTTCTTCGCCGCCGGCGTGCTGGTTGCGCTGGGCACGCTGTTGCCGTGGGGCGCCAGCGCCGCGTGGCTGCGCGACATCGGCGCCGAGGTCGCCGCCACCGACGCGGGTCCCGCGGCGGGCTGCACGTCGCCGGTCGGCGCGCTGTGCCTGGCGCTGGCGCTGTGGCTGATCTGGGCGTCCTGCTACGGCATCGCCAGCGGCCGCCAGAAGATCCTGCCCGTCTTCCTGATGCTGCTCCCGACCTACGTGACCTGGTCGCGCACGCTGGATGCGTGGGGCCGCATGCCCGCGGAGTGGAGCGTGCAGCTCAGGGGTGTCGAGGTTTTCGAGGGCGCTGGCCCGGGCGTGATGCTGGCGCTGGCCGGCTGCACGCTGGTGACGCTGCAGCTCGTCGTCAGCGTCGGCAGGCTGTTCCGCAAGGCTCCCAAGGCCGGTGTCGAGAAGGCGCGCGTGCGCACGCCGCGCGACGTCAAGGCCGCCAAGGCCGAGGCTGGCGGCGCGGTGTCCACGATGGACGCCGCCGCGGGCGCCAGGGCCAAGGTCAAGGCCGATGGCGACAAGGGGGGGCGTCGCGGCAAGCAGCGCTGAGGCGCTGCTGCGACGCGCGGCCGAGCGGCTGGCGGCGCGCGCCGGCGGGTCGGTGGCCGCCAGGCTCGAGGCCGAGTTGCTGCTGGCGCACGCCCTCGACGTCGGGCGCGAGCGCTTGCTGCTGCTGGACCAGGTGCCGGACGCGGCGGCGGCACGCTTCGCAAGCTGCGTGGACGAGCGCGTCGCGACCGGCCGACCCGTGGCCTACCTCACCGGCCGTCGCGGCTTCCTTGAGTTCGAGCTGGAGGTCGGGCCCGACGTGCTCGTGCCGCGCCCCGAGAGCGAGCTGCTCATCGAGGCGCTCGACGAGCTGCTGGCCCGCGGCGACCTGCCGCCCGGGGTCGTCGTCGACCGCGGCACCGGCAGCGGGAACCTCGCGCTGGGCGTGCGCGGCCGGCGCCCGGTGCTGGCGCTGGACCTGTCGGAGGCGGCCCTGCGCGTGGCTGGCCGCAACCTCGCGGGCCTGGCGCCGGCCGCGCGCGTGCAACTCGTGCGCGGCGACGGGCTCGACGCGCTGCGCCCGGGATCGGCCGCCGCCGTGCTGGCCAACCCGCCCTACGTGGAGCCCGCGGACTTCGCGGCGCTGCCCGACGATGTCCGCCGGCACGAGCCGCACGCGGCGCTGGTTCCGTCCGAGGGCTCGGTGCGCGCGATGTACGCGCGACTGCTGGCCCAGTCGCGCAGCGTGCTCGTGCCCGGCGGCTGGCTCCTCTGCGAACTGGGCGCCGGGCAGGCCGCGCTGGTGCTCGCGCTGGCCTCGGCGTCGGGCTTCGCCTGGACCGAGGTGCGTCAGGACCTCTCCGGCCATGACCGCGTGCTGCTGGCGAGGCGCGCGTGACCGCGCGAAGGCGTCGTCGTGGGCCGCCACGGGAGCCTTGCTCCTTCGCGGCCCGGGGGAGAACCGGGCCGCTGCGGAGCAAGGCACCCGTGGCGGCCCCGCGACGACGCCCGCGCGCACGGGGATCGAGCGCTCGGCGGCGCGAGGTCGATGCCGCGCGTTCGCCCCGTCCGCCCGCCGTCGGTGCCCCTCCACCCAACGAGCGGGTGGACGGGGCGAACCGCGCACGACCAGGACTGGCTGCGCCGTGATCACGGGCCGAGGAGGCGCCGCTGCGCGGCGCCCCCGGAGCGCGCTCCCCGGCCTCGCTGATCACGGGCTGCGCCGAGTCGCGGCCATCGATCCCGCGCCTCGCTGCGCACTGGCCGGTGATGCAGCCTCCGGCCCGCCCGAAGGCACCGCCAAGCGGGCGCGGTGATGGTGGGGCCGGCCAGGGCACCGTGAGACGCGGCGTTGGTTTCCGCCGCTCCCCGCAGCCGGCCATCACCGTGCGCGGGAGCCTCGGCCGCCCGCGCTGCGCGCCCGCGAGATCTCCTGCGGCTCAGGCAGGCGGCCGAGGCTCCTCGCGCCCTCGGGACCTCGTCGCCGATCGCTCGTCTCCAACCGCGCGGACGTCGTCGAGGGGCGGCCGGGGAGCTGCGGCGAAGGGCGGGTTGGCGACTCGTTCGCAGCCCCCCCCGGAAGATCCGCCGAAGCGGATCTTCCGTGAGGCAAGCCGAGGCGCCAACCCGCCCTTCGCCGCAGCTCCCCGGCCGCCCACGACGACGTCCTAGCGCCCTTGTTGGGCGATGAAGTCCGCGAGCGTGCGGCTGTTGGTTGCGTCCATCTGCGTGAAGAAGACGGCCACCAGGTGGCCGCCCTCGCGACGCTTCTCGCAACGGACCACGGCTCCGCCGGCCTTGAAAGCGCGGCGCCCGGCCGCGAAGGGCAGCTCCATGGCGATCTCGAGCACGGTCATTTCGTCGAAGGATCGCGGGGAGACGCAGGACAGCCCGGACATGGAGACGTCGCGCAGCAGGGCCGGCCCCTCCTTGCCCATGCCCAACTCGACCTGGCCCTCGACGACATAGCGTGGGTGGAGACGGCGTTCCTTGGGGCGGTGGGGCTCGACCATGACCGGCTCGCGCGGGGGCGGAGGAAAGCGGCCGGCAACGTAACGTCGTGCGGCCCGGTCCGACAAGCTACGGGCGCGGCCGGTCGCATTCCAGTGCGCGGCGCGCCGCGGCGCCGACGTCGGCGCCCGGAGAGTACGATGGCAACCCGAGCGGCGCCGCACATCCCGAGGCGCCACCTTCCCGAGGACACGACATGGCCAGCTACAACAAGGTCCTGCTCATGGGCAACCTGACCCGCGACCCCGAGGTGCGCGCCACGCCCAGCGGGCAGAACGTCACCTCCCTGGGCCTCGCCTCCAACCGCACGTACACGGTCGGCGGCCCCGGCGGCGAGAAGCGCGAAGAGGTGACGTTCGTCGACGTCGACTTCTGGGGCCGGCGCGGAGAGGTCATCTCCCAATACCTGAAAAAGGGCGACCCGATCTTCATCGAGGGACGTCTGACTTTCCGGCAGTGGGACGACAAGGAGGGCCACAAGCGCAGCAAGCTCTCGGTCACGGGCGAGAGCTTCGAGTTCGTGGGCGGCGGCAAGCGCGGCGAGGGTGGAGGTCCTGGCGGGCCGGGCGCGGGCCGTGGCGCGGCGCCGCGCGAGGTGCAAGGCGAAGCCGCGCCCCAGGCCGGCGGCGAGATGGAGGCGGGCTTCGACGAGGTCCCGTTCTGACGGTGCGCGTGCTGCTCTTCGCCGGGCTGGCCGAGGCCTGCGGCCAGCCGGCGCTGGACCTGCCCGACACCCAGTCCCCGGCCACCGTGGGCGAGCTCGAGGCGCGCCTGCGCGCGGGTTTTCCGGCGCTGGCCGCACGGCCGTTCCGCATGGCCGTCAACCGACGCTACGCGACGGGGGCCGAGCGCGTCGTACCGGGCGACGAGGTCGCGCTGATCCCGCCCGTGTCGGGTGGCTGAGCGTGGCCGCGCCGGGCTTGGACCTGATCGCGGTGCAGGAGCGGCCCATCGACGTGGCCGCCGTGCTCGCGGCCGTCGAGGGTCCGGGCGAGGGCGGCGTGGTGCTGTTCCTCGGGCGTGTGCGTGATCAGGCGCGCGGCCGGCCCGTGCGGGAGCTGGACTACCAGGCCTATGGTCCCATGGCGCAGCTCGAGCTGGAGGCGCTGGCGCGCCACGCGCGCGAGTGCCTGGGTGCGGCGCGCGTGGCGCTCGTGCATCGCACCGGCCGCCTGGCGCTGGGCGAGGTCGCGGTCGCAGTGGCCGTCGCGGCACCGCACCGCCCGCAGGCCTTCGAGGCCTGTCGCTGGCTGATCGACACGCTCAAGCAGCGCGTTCCGATCTGGAAGAAGGAGTGGTACGCGGACGGCGGCGAGTGGATCACGGACCGGCCATGAGCGCGCTGCGGACCGCCGTCGGCGCGCTGCTGCTGGCCGTGGCGGCGAGCGCGCAGTCCGAGGGGCCCGACGACCTGGCCTTCGTGCAGGAGTTGCGCGCGGACTTCGCGCGCGGAGGCAGCTGGACGGCGCAGCGCGACCTCAGCGAATACCTCGCGGAGTTTCCGGCCTCGTCCGTGGCGCGACGGCTGGCGGCCGAGGTGGCGCTCGACCGCGGCCGCGTGGCCGAGGCCGAGGCGCACCTGGCCGCGGCCGGCTTCCCGGATGCGGCGCTGCTCGGCCGCGTGCTGCTGCGCGGCGGGCGCTGTGCGGAGGCGCTCGAACTCGCGCGGGGCGGCTCGCTGCAAGGCGTGGCGGCCGACTGGCAGGCGGTGCAGGCCCTGGACGCCGCGGGTCGCCGCGGCGAGGCGCGTCGCCTGGCGGCCGACGCGGTGGCACGCACGGACGATCGCACGCTGGACGGACGCGGCCTGCTCGACCTCGGGCGGCTGCTGCTGTTCCTGCGCCGCTTCGAGCTGGCCAACCAGGCCTTCGTCTTCGCCGACGCCGAGCTGAACGGCCGCCAGGGCCCCGGCTGGCGCCTGCGCGAGCCGGCCTCGTTGCTGGCCCTGGCCGAGGTGCGTGTGGCCACGCGCCAGGGCACCGGCGAGGGTCCCGACCCGCTGTTGCGCCTGTTGCAGTCGGTGCTGGAGCTGGACGCCGGCCAGCCCCAGGCGCTGCTGCTCAAGGCGCGCCTGCACCTCGACACGCTCAACGGGCGGGCCGCCGAGGAGTCGCTGCAGGCCGTGCTGCGTCGCGATCCCTCGCACCCCGAAGCGCTGGGACTGCTGGGCCGCACCCGGCTGGTCGATCGGCGCGTGGACGCGGCGCTGGAGCTGGCCGGCCACGCGCTGCTCGGCAACCCGACGCTGCGCGGGGCGCTGGCGCTGCGTGCCGCCGCGCTCGAGGTGGCCGGGCGCCCCGAGGCGCTCGAGGCGCGCGCGGCCTTCGCGCTCGCGCACCCCGAGAGCGCCGCGCTGGACCTGCTGCTGGGCGAAGTGCTGCAGAGCCACTACCGCTTCGAGGAGTCCGTGGCGCCGCTCGAGCGCGCGCTGGCGCTCGAGCCGGACGACGAGAGCCCGCTGCCGGTGCTGGCGCAGAGCCTGGCGAACCTCGGGCGCGAAGTCGAGGCGCGCGCCGCGCTGGAGGACCACGCGCGCCGCAGCCCCTTCACCTACCCCTGGCGCACCAACATGCTCGAGGTGCTCGCGCGCCTGTCGCGCGCCACGGACGTGGTCACGCCCGGCGAGCCCGCGTTCCGCCTGCGCCTGCCGCCCGGAGAGCAGGATGTGCTGGGCCCGCTGCTGGCGCAGCGCCTGCTGGCCGCGCGCGCCGACATGGCCGCGCGCTGGGGCGTGGATCCCGGGGGCGAGGTGCTGGTCGAGGTCTTCGACCACCACGCCGATTTCTCGGTACGCACCGTGGGCTTCGAGGGCTTCATGGCCCTGGGCGCCTGCTTCGGGCGCGTCGTGACCCTGCTCTCGCCGCTGTGCGAGCTGCGCGGCCAATTCCACTGGGCGCAGACCGCGGTGCACGAGTACGCGCACGTCGTCACCCTGACGCTCAGCCGCCAGCGCGTGCCGCGCTGGCTGACCGAGGGCGTCTCGGTGGTCGAGGAGCGCAAGGCCGATCCGGCCTGGGCGCGCGCGCTGGAGCGCGACGTGCTGGACGCGCGCGCCAACGGCCGGCTGTTGCCGGTCGAGCGTCTCGACGAGGCCTTCCGCGATGGCTCGACCGTGATGCTGGGTTACTACCAGGGCAGCTTGCTGTGCGAGGTCGTCGAACGCGACTTCGGCTTCGAGGCGCTGCGCCGCCTGGTCGCCGGCTACGCCGACGGCGCCGACACGCCCGCCGCCGTGCGGTCCGCCCTGGGCGTCGAGCCGGCCGAGCTGGACAGGCGCCTGCTGGACTTCATCGACACGCTGGTGGCCGGCCGGGCGCACGTGCGGCCGCGGCGCGATGCCGAGGGCGAGCGCCTGGCTCGCGAGCGCGCGCGCGCCGGCCAGTTGGACGCGTGGCTGGACGTGGCCGACGCCTGCCTGCGACTGCAGCGCCGCGCCGACGCCGACGACGCGCTGGACCGCTACCTGCAGGCGCGCGGCGAGACGCCGGCGGCTTGCCCCGTGCTCGCGGAGCGCGACCTCCTGGATGGCCGCACGGACCGCGCGCGCGAGCGCCTCGAACGCTGGGCGCGCGAGGGTCTTCCCGACGCCGACGGGCTGCGCCAGCTGGCGCGGTTGCAGGAGGTGGCCGGCGACCGCGACCTGGCCGTCGCCACGCTGCGCGCCGCCTTCGACCTCTACCCGTCCGACGGCGATCCCGACTCGGCCGGCGCGCGCCTGCTGGAGCTGCTGTCGCGCGAGGGGCCGGCGGACGAGCGCATCGCGCTGCTCGAGCGCCTTGTCGCGCACGACGAGACCGCCCTGCAGCCGCGGCTGGACCTGGCGCGCGCGGCGCTGGAGCGCGGCGACGTGGAGGCCGCGTTGCGCCGGCTGGGCGAGGCAGCCGAGATCGACCCGTACCGCGCCGACCTGCGCGTCGAGCTGGCCAGTGCGCTCGAGCGCGCGGGCCGCGACGAGGAGGCGCGCGCGCAGTGGCGCCTGGTGCTCGGAATGCGCGAGGGCCAGCTGCCCGGCCAGGCTGCTGCGGAGACGCCCCTGTCCGAGTGGCAGCGCCGCGCACGCGAAAAGCTGGGCCAGGAGCACGCGCGCTGACGCGCGACGACGTCCGCGCGCGCAGTCCGAGGGCGTTGAGCACGTGTCGCGAGTCGCTTGCGGGCGGAAGCGCCGCTCCGGTCCATGAAGCGTCCTTGCTTCTGTGCCGCCTGCGGCGGCGTCGCTGATCGCCCCGCGCCTGGCTGTGGGTCTGAAACGATGCCTCCGCGAGAGGCGCCTCGGCACACTCCTCAACAGCGCGTACCGCCCGCCGCTCCCGCGTGTGGGGTGAGGTCCCCTCGCGGAGTCGGTGGTGGCGCCGTTGGTGGGCGCCGCTGGGCGGACTTGGTGGCTGAGTGACCGGCCTGTGCGCACCGAGGAGCGGCGAAGGCCCCCGCGGCCCGCGCAGCCCGTGATCAGCTCGTCCGGCGAGCGCGCTCCGGGGGCACCGCGCAGCGGCGCCTTCTGAGCCGGGCTCACGCCGTAGCCCGTTCTCGTCGTGCGCGGGAGCTTCGGCCGCCCGCGCCACTCGTGCTGCCTAGCCGACCCGCGTGGCGGGCGACCGTAGCTCCTCGCGGCGAGGCGGTCCGAGCCGCCGATCGCCGATCCCGTGCGCGTGGTTGCGTCCCTCGCGCGGGCGGTGCTAGCCTTGCCCGTTGCGATGAATGCAGCGGGAGTGGACATCTGGCAGGCGGTCTCGGAGGCCTTCGTGCGCCTGCGCGGCAGCAAGGCGGCGGAGCTGTGGCTGGGCGACGCGCGCCCGGCCGGCCTGCGCCGCGGGCTGTTCACGCTGGAGCTGGCCTCGCCCGCCGCCAAGGCCGCCATCGACGCACGCTACCTGGGCGACCTGCAGGACCTGTTCCGCGAGGTGACTGGCAGCCCGGTGCGTGTGCTGACGCGCGTGGCCGACCCGGCCGAGGACGCCGCGGCGCCGCCCGCGCCGCCGGCTGCAGGGCTGCCCGGCGACGACCTGCCCGAGCGCCTGCTGCGCCCGGAGGAGTTCGTGGTCACGCCCGCCAACCGCCTGGGGGCGCGGGCCGTCGAGCGCTTCGCGCTGGCGCCGTCGGCCGGCTGGAATCCCCTGTTCCTGTACGGCCCGGCCGGCTGCGGCAAGACCGAGCTGGCCCGCCTGGCTCTGCGCCGCCTGCGCGAGGCGGGCGAGGCCGGCGACCCCCTGGTGCTGTCGGGCCCGGCGCTGATGCGCGACGTCTCGCGGGCGGCGCGCCTCGGGCTGCTGCCGCAGCTGCAGGCCGACTGGTCGCGGCGCGACCTGCTGGTGCTGGACGAGGCCCACCGCCTGCGCGGCCAGCGCCGCAGCCAGGCCGAGGCGGCCTCGCTGATCGCCGGCATGCTGCAGCGCGGCGCGCGCGTGCTGGTGCTGTCGCGCCATGCGCCGCAGCAGATCCTGGACGCCGACCCGCGCCTGCGGTCGTGGTTCCTGGGCGGGATGGTCGTGGCGCTGTCCGAGCCCGACACCGCCGATCGCCGTGCGGTGCTGTCGGCCGTGGCGCGCACGCTGCCGCTGCCAACGGGCGCGGGCGTGGTGGATGCCCTCGCGGCACGTTGCCCGGGCAGCCTGTCGGACGCGGTGCGGGTGCTGCAGCGCGCGGCTCACGATGCGCAGGCCGAGGCGGCGCCGGGCGGCGGCCCTGCGGAGCTGGACCTTGCTCGACTGGATCGGCGCCTGGCCGGGCCGACGCCGGCCGAGGCCTCCATGGACTCCATCGTGGCCGCCATCTCCGCGGGCTCGGGCGTGGCCCCCGAGCGCATCCGCTCGCCCGAGAAGTCGCGGCACGTCGTGGCGGCGCGCCACCTGTGCGCCTACCTGGCCACGCGCAGCCTGGGACTCTCGGCGCGGCAGGTGTGCCGTGCGCTCGGGCTGGCCTCGCCCTCGCTCGTGGGTTACGCGAGGCGTGCGGTCGAGGGACGTCGCGAGCGCGATGCGGCCTTCGACCGGCAGGTGCACGAGCTGCAGGCGCGGCTGCAGGGCGCGCAGCGCGACTTCGCGTGGTGACGACGGACAGCCTGCTGATCGCCTTCGAGGGGCTCGACGGCTGCGGCAAGGGCACGCAGCTGGACCGGCTGGAGGCGCGCCTGCGCGCGCGCGGTGCGCGCGTGCGACGCCTGCGCGAGCCGGGCGGCACGCCGCTGGGCGAGTCCGTGCGCGACCTCCTGCTGCACGGCGGCGCGATGGGCGCCCTGCCCGAGGCGCTGCTCTACATGGCGGCGCGCGCCGAGCTGTATGAACGCGTCGTGCTGCCGGCCTTGGCGGCGGGGGAGGCGGTTCTGCTGGACCGCAGCCAGTACAGCACCGCGGCCTATCAGGGCGCCGGCCTCGGACTGCCTTTGGACGACATCCTGGCGCTGGCCGACAAGGCCGTGCGCGGGCGCTGGCCGGACCGCGTCGTCCTGCTGGACCTGGACCCGGCTGCGGCCGCTGCGCGCCTGTCGGCCGGCAAGGACCGCATCGAATCGCGCGATGCGGCCTATTTCGCGCGCGTGGTGCAGGGTTTCCGGGCGCTGGCCGCGCGCGAGCCGCGGCGCTTCCGGGTGGTGGATGCGGCCGGCACGCCCGAGGCGGTGGCCGGACGCGTGGCCGCGGCACTGGCCGATGTCCTGCCCGTCTGAGGTGCCGCTGGGCCACGCGGCGGCTCGGCAGGCGCTGCTGGCCGTGATGCGTCGCGGCTCGCTGCCGCACGCGCTGCTGATCGCCGGCGAGTCCGGGCTGGGCAAGCGCGCCTTCGCCGAGTGGGTGGCCGCCGCGCGCTGGTGCGCCGGGGCGCAGCCGCCGTGCGGCGCCTGCCGCAGCTGCCGCCTGCTCGCCAGCGGCAACCACCCCGACGTGCACGTGCTGCTGCGCAACCCGCCGCCGGAAATGGACCCCGACGAGCTGGGCAGCCGCCACGAGATCACCGTCGACCAGGTGCGCCGCGGCCTGCTGCCGGCGCTGGCGCTGCGGCCGGTCGAGGGCCGCGGGCGCACGGTGATCATCGACCGCGCCGACGAGCTGAACGAGGCCGCGCAGAACGCGCTGCTCAAGACGCTCGAGGAGCCGCCGCCGAGCGCGCTGCTGCTGCTGCTGGCGGCGCACTCCGACGCGCTGCTGGACACGGTGCGCAGCCGCTGCCAGGAGCTGCGGCTTGCGCCGCTGGGCGACGACGAGCTGCAGGCGCTGTTTCCCGACCTGCCGGCCGAGCGCCTGGCGCTGGCGTGCGGCCGTCCGGGCCGCGTGCGCGAGCTCATGCGCCTGGACGTGGAGGGCCTGCAGCGCGCGCTGGACGACGCGCTGGACGGACGCGCGCCCGGCAGCGCCTTCGCGCGCGCGGCGCAGGACGTCGTGGCCGCGCGCAGCGAGCCGGGCGACGACGACGCGGACGCGGCGCACCGGCTGGCGGCCGAGGTGTGCCTCGCACGCCTGCGCGACCGGATGGTGCAGGGCCTGCCCGTGCCGGAGCGCGCGCCCGCCGCGTTCTTCGAGCTGGCCACGGATCTGCGCCGCCACATTCCGGCTGCCGTGGCCTGGGTGGCCGCGGGAATCGAACTTTCCGGGGGCCCGGTGGGGCCTGGCGGTCCTGTCAGCCCCAACATGTAGGGGCCGGTCAAGGGGGATGCGGGTGCCGCCGATGTTGGCGATACCCTCCAGGGAGCCGGATCCCCCCGATGACCGCGACCCTTCCCACTCCGACCACGCAGCAGCGGCTGGCCGCGCTCGCGGCCCAGGACCGGCGTTATCCGCTCGAGGCCTACCACTTCGTGTTCGAGGCGCTTGATGACGTGCTCGAGCGCGAGGAGCGCGGCCTGCGAGCCTCGGGCGAGAGCGCGCCGCCGGACCGGCACATCTCGGTCGATCGGCTGCTCGAGGGTCTGCGCGAGTACGCGCTGGACCAGTTCGGCCCGCTGGCGCGGCTGGTGCTCGAGCGCTGGAACATCTTCCGCACCGAGGACTTCGGCGAAATCGTCTTCAGCCTGGTCGAGCAGCGCCTGCTCAACAAGCAGGACGGCGACCGCAAGAGCGACTTCCGCAACGGCTTCAACTTCCGCGAGGCCTTCGACAGGGCGTGGCGACCGATCCCGAAGCTGGCCGGTTGACTACTCGCTGGAGGCGGCTGGCCTTTCCGGTCCTCGCCCTGGCGGGGATCCTGCTGCTGTTCTCGGCGGTGTCGGAGGTCATCAACCCGGTCCTGGTGGCCGTGCTGCTGGCGGTGCTGCTCAACCCGGTGGTCAACGCCGCCGGCCGCTTCGGCTTCCCGCGCGTGCTGACCGTCTCGCTGCTGTACGTGCTGCTGCTGCTGGGCCTCACCTTGGCCGGCTCGATCGTGTTCAAGCAGTTCACCGAGCTGGGCCGCGCGCTCACGGGCGAGCCCTTCCTGGGCGACTTCGACGATGACGGCCTGATCGAGCTCTCCTCCGCAGACGGACGGCCGGAGTTCGTGGACCAGAACCACGATGGCGAGCACAACCCCGGCGCCCTGCTGCGGCTGGAGGGCTTCGTCAACCGCACCATGTCACGCAGCGCCAATGGCCCGTGGGGCGAAACCCTGGACGAGGTGCGCGCGCAGCTGGTGGGCATGCTCGGCTCGCTGGCACGCCCGGCCGGCGACATGATCGCGCGCGGGATCGACAACGTGGCCGCCTGGGCCGGCGGGCTGATCGCGCTGGTCACGATGCTGGTGCTGGTGCCCTTCTACCTGTTCTTCTTCCTGGTCGAGTATCCGGCCATGACGGCCAAGGTGCGCAACCTGGTGCCGCCGCGCTATCGCGACCAGGTCGACCGCATCACGCGCGACATCGGCCGCGAGCTGGTGACCTTCTTCCGCGGCCGACTGATGTGCGGCTTCATCAAGGCCATCCTGCTCTACGTGGGCCTGCTGGTGCTGGGCATCGACTTCGCGCTGCCCATCGCCCTGGCCAGCGGCGTCCTGTCCCTGGTGCCCTTCGTGGGCTTCGTCGTGGGCGTCGTGCCGGCCTCGGTCATCTCCCTGACCATGCCCGGCGGCGGCACCGAGGCCCTGCTGTGGGTCGTGGGCCTGTTCTCCGCGGCCGAGGCCATCGAGGGCGCCGTGCTCTTCCCGCTGGTGCTCGGCCGCGAGACCGGCCTGCACGCCGTGACCATCGTCGTCGTGCTGCTCGCCGGCGGCGCGATCTTCGGCACGCTGGGCGTGCTGATCGGCATCCCCTTGGCGCTCATCTCCAAGGTGCTGTGGCGCGAGCTCGGGCTGCCGCTCTACCGCGACTGGGCGAATCCGGCGGCGCCACCAAGTTAGCGCGCGTGGATGTCGTCGTGGGCGGCCGGGATGCGTTGGCGGCGCGGGGTGTTCGCCGCGACCGCTTCGGCACCCGCGGTATCAGCCCGGGCGCGGGCCACTCGCTCGCAGGCGCCGAAGCTTCCCGCGCACGGCCACGGCTTGCTGCGGGGTGATCACCGCCCGAGGAGGCGCCGCTGCGCGGCGCCCCCGGAGCGCGCAAGCCGGGCACGGCAATCCCGGGCTGCGCAAGCCGCGGGGACCAACGCCGCGCTTCGGTGCGCATGGGTCGGTCACGCAGTCTTCGAGCCCGCCCAGCGGCGCCAGCTACCGGCGCCGCCACCGACTCCGCGAGGGAAGTTCACCCCTGTCGCGGGAGCCGCGGGCGGAAGCGAGTGAGGACGTTTCATGGACCGGAGCGGAGCTTCCGCCCGCGAGCGACTCGCGGCACCGGCGCAACGCCCTCGGACTGTGCGCGCGGACGACGTCGGGGGCCTGCCGGGGTGTCGTGCTTCCGCAGCGGCCCGTTTCTCCGGGCCGCAAGGAAGCAGGACTCCCCGGCAGGCCACGACGTCGTCACCGCGGCGTGTCCCCTGCGGCCTCGGGTGCGCTGGCGAATGCGCGGTAGTCCTCGATGCCGGCCAGGTCCAGCGAAGCCTTCTGGGCCACGGCGCGGATGGCTTCCTGGAGCTGCGTGTCCTCCTGCCAGTCGCCCAGCAGGCTGAAGCCGACGAAGAGCTTGCCGCGGTCGTCCTGCACGCGGTCGCGCACGGCGATGCGCAGCAGCTTGCGCAGGGTCTCGTCGGAGAGGTGCGCGCCGAACTGCTGCTCGAGCACGGCGAAGTCCGGATAGCGCCCGGGCTCCTTGTCGTCGTCGAAGGCCAGCGCGTAGAAGAGGTCGCGGTGCGCGTCGAAGCGCTCCTCGACGTACTTCGTGAAGGGGTTCTTGAACTTGTCGCCTTCGGGGACGGACTTGCGCAGGCGGTCGTAGGCATCGGCCAGCTCGGCGTTCTCCCACGGGGCCAGGAAGACCATGTCGATCTCGCGGTCGGGCGTCACGCCACCCTGCTTGACCACCTGGCCGTCGAGGTCCAGTTCGGTGTGGATCGAGCGGCCCGACGGCAGGTAGTAGCGGGCGTTGGTGATCTTGACCTCGGACGGCCAGGTGTAGTGGCCATTGCCGTCGCGGTCGTCGTAGTCGTCGCCCGGGTCGTAGGAGCCGTTGCCGTTGCGGTCGCGCTTGAGCAGGTCGCCCGGGCGCGTCTCCAGCGCCATGGCCTGCTGGACGGAGCCCTTGCCGTAGGTCTTGATGCCGACCACCACGGCGCGCCCGTGGTCCTGCAGGGCTCCGCTGACGATCTCGCTGGCGGAGGCCGAGCGTTCGTTGACCAGCACCACCAGCGGGCCGTCCCAGCGGCCGGGCACCTTGGCGGCGCGGTAGTCGCGGCGCTCGGCGGTGCGACCCTCGGTGTAGCAGACCAGCTGGCCGGGGGGCAGGAACAGCGAGCTGACGCTGACCGCCTCCTCGAGGTAGCCGCCGCTGTTGTTGCGCAGGTCCAGGATCAGCCCCTGCATGTCCTGCGCGCGCAGCTCGGACAGCGCCTTGTACAGCTCACCCGTGGTGTCCTGCGCGAACTGCGTGACCTCGGCGTAGCCGATGTTGCCGGGCAGCATCTCGAAGGCCACCGACGGGATATGGATGACCCCGCGGGTCAGGACGAACTTGCGCGGTTCCTCCCAGCCGTCGCGGTGCACCATGACCTCGACCTCGGTTTCGGGCTGGCCCTTGAGGCGGCTGATGATGTCGTCGTCCTTCTGGTCGATGGTGGACCAGCCGTTGACCTCGAGGATGCGGTCGCCCGAGAGCAGACCGGCCTGGTGAGCCGGGCCCTTGTAGATCGGGCGCGTGATGGTGAAGAGACGGTCGATGGTGTTGACGTACGCGCCGATGCCGGCGTAGTTGCGGCGCAGGTCCAGGATCCAGCGCTCGAACTCCTTGCTGGTGAAGTACGTGCTGTGCGGGTCCAGCGCGGCGAGCATCCCGCGCGCGGCGGCCTCGATCAGGCGCTCGCGGCCCTCGGGGCCGATGAGCTGGTCGCCGATCAGGTGATGCTGCTGGATCTTGGCGATCAGCTCCTCCAGCACGTCGCCGCTGCCCGGTCCGTTGCCGGGCGCGTCGCCGGCCGGGAGCTGGGCCTCGAGCCGGCCAGCCTCGCGCACCAGCTTGTTCTCGAAGGCGCGGCTGTCCTCGGCGCGCTTGATGTAGGCGGTGGCCAGCCGGCCGCGCAGGCCGGGCTCGTCCTGCAGCTCGACCAGCACGTCCCAGGCGGCGCCGACGTCGTTGGTCTCGGCCAGGGCGAAGGCCGCCTCGGCGCGCACGTCCGGGTCGCTGCTGGCCAGCGCATCGTTGAGCGCCAGCTTGCCGCGCGAGCGCTGCGCCGGGTCGCGCGAGGCGCGGCACAGCGCGCGCGCCACCGCCACGCGCCGCAGCGCCGGCAGCGGCTCGTCGAGCAGCGCCGACAGGCGCTCGCCCACGCGTGCGGCGTCCCTGAAGGACGAGTCGAACAGGACCGCCAGCGCGAGGTCGCCGTGCGGGCCCTCGGCCAGGGGCAGCAGCAGGTCGGCGGCCTCCTCGGTGGCGTCGAGGTCGGCGAGCGTGCGCGCCACCGCCACCTGCGTGGCGGCGGCATGCGTGCCGGCCGTGTCGCGCAGGTGCGGCACGCTGGCCACCTGGTCCTGCCGCGCCAGGTCACGCAGCTGCGCGGCCAGGGCGTCGGCCTGGCCCTCGCCCGCGTCGAGGCGCGCCAGCACCTCGTCGAGCCGGGCGGCGAGGCCGTCCGCCTGGACGGGTGCGACGGTCAGCAGGGCGGCCAGCAGGAGGGACAGCATGGGGAAGGCTCCGGGGTGTCGCCTGATTACATCGGATGCGGGACGGGGCGGGCCTGAGACGGCGGATGATAGCAGCGTCCTGCACGGCTCCCGCGGCCAGACGCCGGCTGTCGGATCGGCGGCGCGGGGCCCGTCGCGACGGGGCTGCTACGATGCCGCGCATGACCGGTGGCCTGTCGCACGTCGGACCCGACGGAGCCCGCATGGTGGACGTTGGCGGCAAGCCCGCGACCGCCCGCCGCGCGCTGGCCGCCGCGCGCGTGCTGATGAGCCCGGCCACGCGGGCCCTGGCGCTGTCGGGCCAGGGGCCCAAGGGTCCGGTGCTCGAGACGGCCCGGCTGGCCGGAATCCAGGCGGCCAAGCGCACCGCGGAGCTGATCCCGCTGTGCCACCCGCTGCCGCTGGACGCCGTGGACGTGCGCATCGAGCCCGAGGGCGAGCAGGCCCTGGCGATTGTCGCCAGCGCCTCGGCCACCTGGCGCACCGGTGTCGAAATGGAGGCGCTGACGGCCGCGGCCGTGGCGGCGCTGACGCTGGTCGACATGCTCAAGGCGGTCGAGAAGACGCTGGTCATCACCGACCTGCGCCTGCTGGAGAAGTCCGGCGGCCGCAGCGGCAGCTGGCAGCGGCCGGGGACGACGTGAGCGGCTGCATCCTGATCCTGGCCTCCGATCGCGTCGCGCGCGGCGAGCGCGCGGACGCCACGGCCGAGCGCCTGCGCCCGCTGCTGGAGGCCGCCGGCCTGCCGCTGCTGGAGGTGCGGGCCGTGGCCGACGAGCGCGCCGTCCTGGCCGCCGCCCTGCGCGAGGCCGCCGGCCGGGCGGCGCTGGTGCTGACCTCGGGCGGCACGGGCCTCGCGCCGCGCGACGTCACGCCCGAGGCCACGCGCGACGTGATCGAGCGCGAGGTGCCCGGGCTGGGCGAAGCCATGCGCGCGGTGTCGCTGGCGCGCACGCCCACCGCAGCGCTTTCGCGCGCCACGGCCGGAACGCTGGGGCGCTCGCTGGTGGTCAACCTGCCCGGCAGCCCCTCGGGCGCGGCCGAGTGCCTGGCCGCCGTGCTGCCGGCCATCGGCCACGCCGTGCGCCTGGTGGCGGGCGAGGTGCGCGACTGCCAGCAGGAGCTGGGACGCGAGACGTTCCGGCCCTGAAAAGCGCGGGGCGGCGGCGGGACTCCGGCGGCGCCGACGGGGCGCAAGAGAAGTGCTGGCCCGAAGCCGGCGGCGAGTCGTCCCGCCGCCGCCCCGCGCTTTTCAGGGCCTCCACTGCGGGCGGCCCGGGGTTACTGGGGCTCGACGCGCTTCGCCGCGAGTTCGCTTCGGCGGCCGCTGCTCGGCCCGGGCGCGGGCAGCTCGGCTCGCGCCCGCCGAAGCTCCCGCGCACCGGGCGAGCCGGCTCCGTCGGGATCGCTGGCCTTCGAGGCTTCGCGGCCAATCGCACGTCTCCAACCCCGCAGACCACGACGACGTCACGCCGCGGGCAGCGCGAGGCGCAGGCAGAACACGCTGCCGCCGGACTTGTGGAACTCGCTCACGTCGACGGGCACCGGACGGTAGCCGGCGCGCGCGAGGCGCAGGGCGGTGGCGGGGGCCTGGGCGGTCAGGAGCACCGGCGTGGGGGTGCCGGGGCGTGCCGGCAGCGCGTGCGCGTTGCAGGCCAGGTGCTCGCGCGCCTCGAGCGGGTCGGCTTCGATGAGCCGCGGGAACAGTTCGCGCAGCGTGGCCAGCGCCTCGGGGCGGAAGGCCGGTGGGTGCAGCAGCAGCGTGTCCTCGTCCAGCAGCGCGAGGCACGTGTCCAGGTGGTAGAAGACCTCGCCCACGAGCGGCAGCGGGACCAGCGGCGCGCCAACCAGCACCTCGGCCGCGCACAGCGCGGGCAGCTCGGAGCGGCCGCCGTGGCCGCCCAGCAGCAGGCGTCGGCCGGGCACCACGAGCACGTCGCCGTGGCCCTCGAGGTACCCGACGCCCTCCGGCAACGCCATCGGCTGCAGCCCGTGGGCGCGCAGCCAGCGCGCCAGCGGCTCGACCTCGAGCTGCCGGCTGGGATGGCGCATGCGCGAGAGCACCACGTCCGCGCCGCCCTGCTCGCGCGCCACGACCAGCGCGGGGTTGGCCACGAAGACCATGTCCTCGCGGCCGGGCTCGGCCGGCAGCCGCTGCACGCTCACGCCCTCGGCGCGGTACGTGTCGGCCAGCGTCTGCCACTGCGCGGCGGCGCGTGCCCGGTCGATCGCGCCCACGTGTCCGGCCATGAAGGCGTTCTTGACGTCGATGACCGCGAAGTGGTCCGGCGGGCACAGCAGCACGCCCGTCAGCGGCGGCGTGCGCGGCACGCGCGCGCGCCAGCCGGCGTCGAGCCGTGGGCTGCCCATGGGCGCGATGATACGATCGACGCGTTCCTGGAGGACCGCGCAGCGGCATGGACAGGCAGACCATCGCGCAAGCCGTCGCGGCGCTCGTCGTCCTGGCGGCCCTGGTGCGCTGGCTGCCTCCGGGCGCCGCGGGCGACCTGCTTGGTCGCGGGGATCCGTACGAGCTGCTGGGAGCGGTGCGGCAGGTGGCGCTCGATCCCGACGCGCCGCAAGCGCTGGGCCTGCTGCGCAACAGCCTGGGCGTCGGCGATCCCCGGCGTCCCTTGAACACCGCGCACTGGGCGCACCTGACCCAACGGGTGCGCGAGCTGCGCGAGCGCGCGGCGCCCGGCGACGTGGTGCAGCTGCGCAACCTGGGGCGCAACGACATGTGGATGCTGGCCTACGACCTGTACCCGCTGCGCACCCTCGGCCTGAGTCTCGAGGGCGGCGGAGGCCGCGACTTGCCGGTGGAACCGGAGGCCAGCTGGGTCCTGACCGGCTGCGCGCTGAAGGCGCGCGTGGGCTGCGAGCTGCAGACGGCCGACGACGCGCGCCGGAGCGGGCCGTGACGGACACGCTGGCGGCGATCCTGGGCGCTGTGGCGCTGTGCGCGGCGCTGGGGGCGCTGGTGGACCGGGCGCTGTTCGCGGCCGGCCCGCGCGGCGTCGCCGAGCGCGCCGGGCGCGCGCTGCTGCTGGGTTTCCTGGTGACCGGCTGCGTGTCGCTGGCGCTGGACACCCTGGGCGCCGGCGTCTCGCGCGCGACGCTGGGCCTCGGGCTGCTGGCGATCGCCGCGCCCTGCGGGCTGGTGCTGCGACGGCGCCGCGCCTCGCGTGTCCCCGCGCCCTGCCCGCCTCCGCGCGAACCCCTCGCTGGCGGCGCGCTCTGGGCGCAGCGCGGGCTGCTGGCGTTCGCGGCGCTCTCGCTGCTGCTGCCGCTGACCGCGGGGCTGGTGCTGCCGCCGTTCCAGTTCGACTCGCTGACGCGCTGGCTGCTCAAGTCCAAGGCCCTGGCGTTCGAGGGCACGCTGGACGGGCCGTTGTCGAGCGACTCGGCCTTCGCCTGGACGCACCAACGCTACCCGGCGCTGCTGCCGCACGTGGCCAACGTGCCGGCCGTCTTGTCCGGCCGCTGGGACGAGCGCGCGGCCGAAGGCGTCTACCCGTGGTTTGCGGTGGCTCTGGTGCTGGTGGCCTACGGCGCGCTGGCGCGGCGCGCCGACCCGTTGCGCGCGGCGCTGGGCGCGGCGTGGGTCGCGAGCCTGCCGCTGGTCTCGTTCCTGCCGCGTCCGCCGCCGGGGAGCGGCGCCTTCTCGGCCATGGCCGACGTGCCGCTGGCCGCGTTCGCCGCCGCCGCGGGCCTGGCGCTGGTGGACGCGCTGGACGAGGTGCGCGACCGCGCGCACATCGAGGCGGCGCTGCTCCTGGCCGGCGCGGCGTTGACCAAGAACGAGGGGCTGCCGCTGCTGGCGGGCGCCGCGCTGGCGCTGCTGCTGGGGGCGCGGCGCGCGCGCTGGCGGCGCGCCGCGGGCGTGGCCGGCCTGGCGGCCGGCCTGTACCTGCTGCTGTGGTGGAGCCTCGCGCAGCGCTTTCCGGCGCTGGACGAGAATTACGCCGGCAGGCTGCACGGCGAGGCGCTGGCGCAGGGTTGGGGGCGGCTGCGCTTTCTGCTGCCCGCCTTCGCGACCGAGGTCGTGTCCTTCCAGCGCTGGGGTCTGACCTGGCTGGCGGCGGCCGCGCTGCTGGTCCTGGGACGGCCGCGGCGCCCGGTCCGCGCGCTGCTCGCCCTGGTCGGGTTGCAGTTCGCCAGCTACCTGCTGGCCTTCGTGGTCTCGGCCTGGACCAGCCCGTCGGCCGAGATCCTGGCCCCTTCGGGCGGCGCGGTGGAGTACCTGCTGAACCTCACCCTGGGCCGGCTGTTCCTGCACCTGGCGCCCCTGGTGGTCGTGCTGTCGCTGCTGGCCAGCCCGACGTTGCACGCCCGAACGGCGCCGACGGGCGGTTGATCGCCGGTGGGGCGGCCCGGACAATGGCCGGGCTTCCCGTCGCGCGAGAGAAAGCGAGCCCGTCCATGACCATGATCCCCACCAACCAGTTCTCCAACGGCATCACGCTGCGCGTGAACGGAGACCTGTTCGACCTGGTCTTCTTCGAGTTCGTCAAGCCCGGCAAGGGCGCCGCCTTCGTGCGCACCAAGCTCAAGAACGTCAAGAGCGGCTCGGTCAAGGAAGTCACCTTCGACAGCAAGGACAAGGTCGAGCAGGTGACGGTGGACCGGCGCGAAATGGAGTACCTCTTCCGCGAGGGCGCGAACTTCATCTTCATGGACCCCGACACCTTCGACCAGGTCCCGGTGGGCGAGGACCTCATGAAACCCCTCATGGGCTACCTGAAGGAGAACACGGTCTGCAGCTTCAAGGTGGCCGAGGGCCAGCTCCTCTCCGTGGCGCTGCCGCAGCACATGATCTTCCAGGTGGTCGAGACCACGCCGTGGGTCAAGGGCAGCACGGCCTCCGGCAGCAACAAGCCAGCCAAGCTGGACACCGGCCTCGTCGTGCAGGTGCCGGTCTACCTGGGGCAGGGCGAGTGGATCCGGGTGCACACCGGCACGGGAGACTTCGTGGACCGCGCCAAGGCACCCGAGGGCTGAACGGCTTGCCTTTGCCATCCCGCGGCGCGACCATCGGCCGCCGGACGGGTTCACCGCGTCCAGGCAATCCCGGAGGAGCACCCGTGGCTCGAGGCAGGACGAACAGGCGCAGCAAGTCCGCCCCGGCGCGCGCCCGCAAGGGCGCCAAGGGGGCCGGAAAGTCCGGCAAGGCCGCGTTCCCGGAGGTCGAGCAGCTGGTCGAGCTGATGGACCGGCACGGCCTGCTGGAGGTCGACTGGGAGGCCGGGAGCGACGGGCTGCGACGCGTGCGCATCTCGCGCGCCGGGGCCGCGAGCCACGTGGCCCTGGCGCCGCCGCATGCCGCGCCGGCCGGCGCCGCGGCGGCGCACGCCGCCTCCCTGGCGGGCGCGGCCCAGGCCGGCGCGGCGGCTGCCGAGCGCGAGAACCTGCACGTCTTCAAGTCGCCCATGGTGGGCACCTTCTACCGCGCGCCGTCGCCCGAGGCGCCGCCCTTCGCCTCGGTGGGCGACAAGGTCGACGAGCACACCACCGTGTGCATCATCGAGGCCATGAAGGTGATGAACGAGATCACGCCCGACACGTCCGGCGTGGTCGTGTCGGTCGAGGTCGAGAACGGCGAGGCCGTCGAGTTCGGCCAGCCCCTGCTCCTCATCCGGACGGCCTGAGGAGCTTCGTGTTCCGCCGCGTCCTGATCGCCAATCGCGGCGAGATCGCCCTGCGCGTGCTGCGTGCCTGCCGCGCGCTGGGCTGCGAGGTCGTGGCGGTCTACTCCGAGGCCGACCGCGACGCGCGCTACGTGGCGCTGGCCGACGAGGCCGTGTGCATCGGCCCGCCGCCGGCGCGCCAGAGCTACCTGGACGTCAACCGTGTCATCGCCGCGGCCGAGATCACCGACGCCGACGCCATCCACCCCGGCTACGGCTTCCTGTCCGAGAACGCCAAGTTCGTCGAGGTCGTGCAGGCTTGCGGCTTCACCTTCATCGGGCCGCCGGCCGAGGTCATCGGCAAGCTGGGCGACAAGAACACGGCCAAGCGCATCGCCCGGGCCGCCGGCGTGCCCACCGTGCCCGGCAGCGACGGCCTGCTGCCCGACGTGGACGCCGCGCTGCAGGTGGCCGAGTCGGTGGGCTATCCGGTGATGATCAAGGCCACCGCCGGCGGCGGCGGGCGCGGCATGCGCCTCGTGCGCTCGGCGGCCGAGCTGCCCGCGCTGTTCGAGCAGGCGCGCTCGGAGGCCGGCGCGGCCTTCAACAACCCCGAAGTCTTCCTGGAGAAGTTCGTCGAGGGCCCGCGGCACGTCGAGATCCAGGTGCTGGCCGACGCCCACGGCCACGTGGTGCACCTGGGCGAGCGCGAGTGCTCCGTGCAGCGCCGCCACCAGAAACTGCTCGAGGAGAGCCCCTCGGCCGCGCTGGGCGACGAGTTGCGCCAGCGCATGGGCCGCGCCGCCGTGGCCCTGTGCCGCGAGGCCGGCTACGTCAACGCCGGCACGGTCGAGTTCCTGGTCGACCGGCAGCGCGACTTCTACTTCATGGAGGTGAACACGCGCGTGCAGGTCGAGCACCCGGTCACCGAGGCCGTCACGGGCATCGACATCGTGCAGGAGCAGATCCGCGTGGCGGCCGGCCAGCCGCTGTCCTTCCGCCAGGAGGACGTCACCTGGACCGGCGCCTCGATCGAGTGCCGCATCAACGCCGAGGACCCCGCCAACGGCTTCCGGCCCAGTTGCGGGCGGATCACGCGCATGGAGTTCCCCGGCGGGGCGGGCGTGCGCTTCGACACCCACGCCTTCAGCGGCTACGAGATCTCGCCCTACTACGACTCGCTGATCGGCAAGCTGATCGTCCACGCGCCCACGCGCGGCCTGGCCATCGCGGCCATGCGCCGCGCGCTGGACGAGACGGTCATCCAGGGCATCAGCACCACGGTGCCCTTCCACAAGCGCATCCTGACCGACCCGCGCTTCCTGTCCGGCGACTACGACACCTCGTTCATCGCCACCATGCAGGAAGCCCTGCCCGCGGAGCTGCGAACATGAGACGCGCGCTGATGGCCGTGCTGCTGACGGGCGCGCTGGCCGGCGCGCAGGACACGCCGGCCGACGACGGGCGCGAGACGGTCGAGGTGCGGCGCCTGTCCGACGTGGTCGCGGTGCGCGAGGGCCCGCGCAGCTCGGAGCGCGTGCTGTACTACTTCAACCCCACGGTACGGCTGGCGCAGGGCGATCACGTCGAGCAGGGCAGCGGCGGCCACAGCGAGATCGTGCTCTCGGCGGGCGGCCTGGTGGAGCTGAGCGCGACCGCGCACGTCGTGCTCGAGCGCCTGGCGCCCGAAGGCGACGTGCTGCGCCTGCCGCTGGTGACCAGCCTCGAGGCCTCCGCGCGCGAGCGCCCCCTGCGCCTGCTGCTGCCCGGCGGCATCGCCTGCGACATGCTGCAGACCGGGGTGCGCGCGCTGCTGGTGCCGGGGCGCCTGGCGCTGCGCAACACCGGTTCGCAGCCGGTGGTGCTGGGCGGCGACCTGCGCCTCGAGCGCGAGGGCGGAGACCCGCTGACCCGCGCGAGCCTCGTGCTGCAGCGCGGCGAGGAAGTACGCATGCTGCTGGTCGCCGGCGTGGGCGAGCCCGACGGCGAGCTGCTCGAGCTGTGGGGCGCGCTGGCCCTGCGGCACGACGGCGGCGTGGCGCTCGAGCGCGCGGGCGACCTGCTGCGCCCGGCTCTGGTCGGAGCGGCGGACCCGGTCGGCGTGCGGCTCAGCGTGCGCGGCGTGCGCACCGTGCCGCGTCCCGGCCTGGTGCTCCGCAACCCGGCCCACGTCGAGCTGCCCTCCACCCCGGCGCCGCCAAAGGCCGATGAGGCTTCGCCGGTGCCGACATCCCCCGAGATGCTCGAGCAGTTGCGACAGCTCGGCTACATCGGGGACCCGGATCCGGCCGAGGCGCCGGCAGAGCCGCCGCCCGACGACCCAGGAGACGAGCCACGATGAGAGCGGTCGTGACCGGCGGAGCCGGCTTCCTCGGCAGCCACCTGTGCGAGCGCCTGCTGAAGGAAGGCTGGTCGGTCGTCTGCATGGACAACCTGTCCACGGGCGACATCGCCAACATCGAGCACCTGCTCGGCAACGACGCCTTCCGCTTCCTGAAGGTGGACGTCACCGACTACATCCACGTGCCCGGGCCGGTGGACCGCATCTTCCACTTCGCCTCGCCGGCCAGCCCGATCGACTACCTCGAGATGCCCATCCCGACGCTCAAGGTGGGCAGCCTCGGCACGCACAAGGCGTTGGGCCTGGCGCGCGCCAAGGACGCGCGCTTCGTCATGGCCAGCACCTCCGAGGTCTACGGCGACCCGCAGGAGCACCCGCAGACCGAGGGCTACTGGGGCAACGTCAACCCGGTCGGCCCGCGCGGCGTGTACGACGAGGCCAAGCGCTTCAGCGAGGCGCTGGTCATGGCCTACCACCGCTTCCACAAGCTCGACACGCGCATCGTGCGCATCTTCAACACCTACGGTCCGCGCATGCGCCTCAACGACGGCCGCGCGCTGCCGGCCTTCATGAGCCAGGCGCTGCGCGGCGAGGACCTGACCGTCTTCGGCGACGGCAGCCAGACGCGCAGCTTCTGCTACGTGGACGACCTGATCGAGGGCATCTGGCGCCTGTCGTGCAGCGACGAGGCCTTCCCGGTCAACATCGGCAACCCGCGCGAGATGACCATCAAGGAGTTCGCCGAAACCGTGGTCAAGCTCACCGGTTCGAGGAGCCGCATCACCTACCACCCGCTGCCGGAGGACGACCCCCGGCAACGGCGGCCGGACATCAGCAAGGCCCGGCGGGTCCTGGGTGGCTGGGAGCCGAAGGTGCCGCTGGAGGAGGGCCTCCGCCGCACGCTCGAGTACTTCAAGGCCCGCATCGGGACGGTCGAGCGCTGAGTCGTGTGCGGCATCATCGGAGTCACCGGCAAACCCGAGGTCAGCCGCCTGCTGCTGGCGGGCCTCAAGACGCTCGAGTACCGCGGCTATGACTCGGCCGGCATCGCCGTCCAGGACGGCGACGGGCTGGTCGTCGTGCGGCGCGAGGGCAAGCTGTCCGAGCTGGAAGGCACCCTGCGCGAGCGGCCGGCGTTCGGCAGCGCGGGCCTCGGGCACACGCGCTGGGCCACGCACGGCCGGCCCTGCGAGCGCAACGCGCACCCGCTGGTGGACGGCGCCGAGCGCGTGGCCGTGGTGCACAACGGCATCATCGAGAACCACGAGGCGCTGCGCGAGGAGCTGAAGCGCACGGGCGCCACGTTCCGCAGCGACACCGACACCGAGATCCTCGCGCACCTGATCGCGGCCGCGCTGCAGGGCGGGGCGGGGCTGGCCGACGCGGTGCGCGCCTGTGCGCGGCGGCTGGAGGGCGCCTTCGCCTTCGCCGTCATCTCGGCCGACCACCCGGGCACGCTGGTGGCCGTGCGCCGCCACTCGCCGCTGGTGCTGGGCACCTCGCCGGGCGCCAACTACCTGGCCTCCGACATCCCGGCCCTGCTGGCGCACACGCGCCAGATGATCCCGCTGCACGATGGCGACGTGGCCGAGCTGACGCCGCAGGGCATCCGCCTGACCGACGTCGAGGGTCGCCCGCTGCAGCGCCCGGTGCAGACCATCGACTGGGACCCGATCCGCATCCAGAAGGGCGGCTACCGCCACTTCATGCGCAAGGAGATCGACGAGCAGTCCTCGGCGGTCCCGGCCACGATGCAGAGCTACCTCACGGCCGACGATGGCCTCGACATCGAGGCGCTGGACAAGCTGGGCGACCGGCTGGAGAAGGTCCGGCGCATCACCTTCGTGGCCTGCGGGACGAGCTGGCACGCCGGGCTGGCGGCCAAGTTCTACGTCGAGAACCTGGTGGGCCTGCCGGTGGACGTGGACTACGCCAGCGAGTTCCGCTACCGCCGCACGCAGCCCGGGCCCGACCACCTGGTCGTGCCCATCACGCAGTCGGGCGAGACCATGGACACGCTGGGCGCGCTGCGCGACGCGCGCGCCGGCGGATCGCCCATCGTGGCCGTGTGCAACGTGCCCATGTCCTCGGCCGTGCGCGAGGCCGACGCCACCATCCTGACCCAGGCCGGCCCCGAGATCGGCGTGGCCAGCACCAAGGCCTTCACGACGCAGCTCACCGCGCTGTACATGCTGGCGCTGGACCTCGCGCAGCGCCGCGGGGCGCTGGACAAGGGCGAGATCGCGCGCCGCATCCTGGCGCTGCGCCGCCTGCGCTTCGACCTCGAGGCCGCGCTGGAGCAGGCCGAGCACGTGCGCGCCGTGGCCCAGCGCCACGCCGACGCGCGCGACATGCTGTTCCTCGGCCGCGGCGTGAACTACCCCATCGCGCTCGAGGGCGCGCTGAAGCTCAAGGAGATCAGCTACATCCACGCCGAGGGCTACCCGGCCGGCGAGATGAAGCACGGTCCCATCGCGCTGATCGACCGCAACATGCCGGTGGTGGTCATCGCCACGCCGGGCCGCGTGTACGAGAAGGTGCTCAGCAACATGCAGGAGGTGCGCACGCGCGAGGGCCGCATCCTGGCGGTGGCGGTCGCGGGCGACGCGCGCGTGGCGGCGCTGGCCGACGAGGTGCTGACGGTTCCGGCGGTGGAGGAGGACCTCTCGCCCATCGTCAACGTCGTGCCGCTGCAGTTGCTGGCCTACTTCGTGGCCGAGAAGCGCGGTTGCGACATCGACCAGCCGCGCAACCTGGCCAAGAGCGTGACGGTCGAATGAGCGTCGGCGCCACCGTGCTGGTCACCGGCGCCGCCGGGTTCATCGGCAGCCACCTGTCCGAGCGCCTGATCGCGCGCGGCGAGCGCGTCGTCGGCCTGGACAACTTCAACCCCTACTACGACCCGGCCATCAAGCGCCGCAACGCGGCGGCGCTGCAGCGCACGGGCGGCTGCGTGCTGGTCGAGGGCGACATCCGCGACCGCGAGCTGGTGACGCGCGCCTTTCGCGAGCACCGGCCGGACGCGGTGGTGCACCTGGCCGCCATGGCCGGCGTGCGGCCGTCGCTGCAGGACCCGGTGCTGTACCACGACGTCAACTGCACCGGCACGGCCGTGATGCTGCAGGCGGCGCAGGCGGCGGGCGTCACGCGCTTCGTCTTCGGCAGCAGCAGTTCGGTCTACGGCGGCAACCCGAAGGTCCCGTTCCACGAGGACGACGACGTCAGCGGGCCGGTCAGCCCCTACGCCGCCACCAAGCGCGCCAACGAGCTGACCTGTCACGTCTTCGCGCACCTGTACGGCATGCACGTCGCGTGCCTGCGCTTCTTCACCGTCTACGGCCCGCGGCAGCGGCCCGAGATGGCCATCCACAAGTTCGTGCGCCTGCTCGAGCGCGGCGAGAAGCTGCCGCTCTACGGCGACGGCCTGAGCGAGCGCGACTACACCTACGTCGACGACATCCTCGACGGCGTGGTCAAGGCGCTGGACCGCTCGACCGGCTACCGCATCTACAACCTGGGCGAGTCGCGCACGCTGAGCCTCAAGCAGCTGGTGGCTGCCGTCGGGCACGCCACGGGCCGCGAGCCGGGCGTGGACTGGCAGCCGGCGCAGCCCGGCGACGTGCCGCGCACCTTCGCCGATGTCTCCCGCGCGCGCGCCGAGCTGGGCTACGACCCGCGCACGGGCCTCGAGCAGGGCCTGCGGCGCTTCGTCGAGTGGTATCGCGGGCCGGAGGGGCCGGCCGCGGCCGACCGCGCCCGATGAAGGGCGTGCTGGTCACCGGCGGCGCCGGCTTCATCGGCAGCCACGTGGCCGAGGCGCTGCTGGCGCGCGGCGAGCGCGTCACGGTGGTGGACGACCTCTCGAGCGGCCGGCGCGCCAACGTGCCGGCGGGCGCGGCCTTCGTGCAGGGCGACCTGTCGGAGGCCGGCGTGGCCGAGCGCGCCCTGCAGGGCTGCGAGCGCGTGGTGCACTGCGCCGCGCGGCCTTCGGTGGCGCTGTCGGTGGAGGACCCGTGCGCCAGCAACCAGGCCAATCTGCAGGCCAGCACGCGCCTGGTGATGGCGGCGCGCGCGGCCGGCGTGCGGCGCGTGGTCTACAGCAGCAGCTCGGCCGTCTACGGCGGCACCGGCGAGCGGCCCGCCGACGAGCAGCGCCGCGAGAGCCCGCTCTCGCCCTACGGCATGAACAAGCTGGCGGCCGAGCTGCTGTTCCGCATGGCGCCGGGACTGTGGGGCCTCGACACGTTCAGCCTGCGCTACTTCAACGTCTACGGCCCGCGGCAGGATCCGTCCTCGCCCTACTCGGGCGTCATCTCGCTGTTCGTGACGGCGGCCCTGGCGGGGAAGGAGCCCCTGATCCACGGCGACGGCGGGCAGACGCGCGACTTCACCTACGTGGCGGACGTGGTGCGCGCCAACCTGCTGGCCCTGGACAGCGCGCACGGTGGCGGGCGCGTGGCCAACGTGGGGCGCGGGCAGGCGCTTTCCGTGCTGCAATTGTGGCTCGCCATCGCCGGCGCCTGCGGCCGGCCGGGCCTGGCGGCGCGCCACGGGCCGGCCCGGGCGGGGGACATCCGTCATTCGCTGGCCGCCACGGCCCGGGCGCGCGAGTGGCTGGGATTCGAGGCCGCGACGCCCCTGGACCAGGGGCTGGCGCTGACGGTCGCGTGGTATCGTTCCGCGTCCCTCGGCGGCTGAATCCCCTGCAGCCTGCGCGGGGGCTCCGGCGCTCCGGCCCGCGCGTCCGATGAGGAGCGCCGCAGCCGGACGCAGCGCGGCTTTCGACCCCACTCCCGAGATCCATCCCCGATGAAGGGCGTCATCCTCGCCGGCGGCCTGGGCACGCGGCTGCTGCCGCTGACCAAGGTCACCAACAAGCACCTGCTGCCGGTCTTCAACCGGCCGATGATCCACTACCCGATCGAGTGCCTGCGCAAGGCGGGCGTCACGGACATCCTCATCGTCACGGGCGGCAACTCGGCCGGCGACTTCCTGCGCCTGCTGGAGAACGGCGACGAGCTGGGCGTTTCGCTCAGCTACGCCTACCAGCGCGGCGAGGGCGGCATCGCCGACGCGCTGCGCCTGGCCGAGCGCTTCGCGGGCAAGGACTCCATCTGCGTGGTGCTGGGCGACAACATCATCGAGCGCAGCATCCGCACGACGGTGCAGTCCTTCGAGCAGCGCGGCAGCCGCGGCGCGTGCATCCTGCTCAAGGAGGTCGAGGACCCCGAGCGCTTCGGCGTGGCGCTGCGCGACGGCGACCGCATCGCGAAGATCATCGAGAAGCCCAAGGACCCGCCGTCCAACCTGGCCGTCATCGGCATCTACATGTACGACAACGACGTCTTCCGCATCATCAGGACGCTCAGGCCCAGCGGGCGCGGCGAGCTCGAGATCACGGACGTCAACAACGCCTACATCGCCGCCGGCAGCATGAGCTACGGCGTGCTCGAGGGCTGGTGGACCGACGCGGGCACCTTCGAGAGCCTGCTGCGCGCCAGCAAGCTGGTGGCCGAGGGCGGCGCCAACAGGGACGGCTGACGCGATGCGCGTGCTGGTCACGGGCAGCGCGGGCATGCTGGGCTTCGCGCTGCGTGCGAGCTGCCCGGCCGGCTGGACGCTGCTGGAGGCCGACCTGCCCGGCACCGACGTGGCGGAACCGGCCGCGGTGGAGGCCGCCTTCGGGCGCGGCCGGCCGCAGGCCGTGATCCACGCCGCGGCCTTCACCAACGTGGACGGCTGCGAGGGCGAAGAGGCCCGCGCGCTGGCCGTCAACGGCGCCGGCGCCGGCCACGTGGCGGCGGCCTGCGCGCGCGCCGACATCCCGCTGCTGCACGTGAGCACGGACTACGTCTTCGACGGCCGCATCCCCGCGCCGGGCGAGTACGGCGAGGACGACCGCACCGGCCCGCTCTCGGCCTACGGCCGCACCAAGCTGGCCGGCGAGCTGGCCGTGCGCGCGGCGCATGCGCGGCACTGGATCGTGCGCACGCAGTGGCTCTACGGCCTGAACGGGAAGAACTTCGTCGAGACCATGCTGGCGCTGGCGGCGGGGCAGCCCTTCCTGGCGGTGGTGGACGACCAGGTCGGCAGCCCGACCAGCGCCCACGAGCTGGCCCCGGTGCTGTGGCGCTTCCTGCAGCGGCCGCCGGAGTGGGGCACGTACCACGCCAGCGCAGCGGGCAGCACCAGTTGGCACGGCTTCGCCGCCGAGATCTTCCGCCAGGCGGCGTTGCCGGTGGACCTGCGGCGCCAGGACAGCTCGCAACTGCGGCGGCCTGCGCCGCGCCCGGCGCGCTCGGTGCTGTCCAACGCCAGGCTGCGCGCGGCCTTCGGCACGGGTCTCGCGGCCTGGCAGGAGGGTCTGGCACGCTACCTCGACCGGCGCCGGGCCTGGCTGGCCGCCGGGCACGCTCCGGTACCGGCCTCCGACACGGCGGCCCGCGGGAGGAAAGCATGAAGATCCTGGTCACCGGCGGCGCCGGCTTCATCGGCAGCAACTTCGTCCTCTGGCTGCGCCGGCAGGCCCCGGACGTGGTGGTCGTGAACGTCGACCTGCTGACCTACGCCGGCAACCTGGAGAACCTGGCCGCGCTGGAGGGCGACGGGTCGCACGTCTTCGTGCGCGCCGACGTGGCCGACCGGGCGGCCATGGAGGCGGTCTTCGCCGAGCACCGGCCGGAGGGGGTGCTGCACTTCGCCGCCGAGAGCCACGTGGACCGCAGCATCCTGGACGCCACGCCCTTCGTGCGCAACAACGTGCTGGGGACGCAGGTTCTGCTGGACCTGTCGCGCGCCCACGGCGTGCGGCGCTACCTGCAGGTCAGCACGGACGAGGTCTACGGCATGCTGGGGTCCACGGGCAAGTTCACCGAGGACACCCCGCTGCAGCCCAACTCGCCCTACGCGGCCAGCAAGGCCGCCGCCGACCTGCTGGTGCGCGCGGCCGTGCACACCCACGGCCTGGACGCCGTGGTCACGCGCTGCTCGAACAACTACGGACCGCTGCAATTCCCCGAGAAGCTCATCCCGCTGATGATCGTGAACGCGCTCGAAGGCCGGCCGCTGCCGGTCTACGGCGACGGCCTGCAGGTGCGCGACTGGCTGCACGTGGAGGACCACTGCTCGGCCATCTGGACGGTCTTCGGCCTGGCCCGCCCGGGCAGCGTCTACAACGTCGGCGGCGACAACGAGCAGACCAACCTGGCGGTGGTGCGCTTGATCCTGCGCGAGCTGGGCCGGGGCGAGGATCTGATCCGCTACGTGCAGGACCGCCCCGGGCACGACCGCCGCTACGCCATCGACGCCTCGCGCATCCTGGCCGAGCTCGGCTGGCAGCCGCGGCGGCGCTTCGAGGAGGCCCTGCCGGCCACCGTGCGCTGGTACCAGGACAACCGCGCCTGGTGGGAGCGGGTGCGCTCGGGCGCCTACCGCGAGTACTACCAGCGGCAGTACGGCCACCGCGTCCGGGCCTGAAGGCCGCCAGCGCCGGGGTCCGCCCGACCGGCCCCTGCGGCGCGGCGGAAAGGCCGGAAGGCTCCATGTTTTGCCGTGGCGCGCCGATATCATCGGCAGAGACGAGGCGGCGTCATCCGCGACCCCATGGGTCGCGACCGGGCGGCCGTCCTCCCCTTGGCCGGTGCAGGAGAGAGCGATGGTCCGCGGGACGTTGAGGCCGCTCGTCGCGGCCGCGCTGGCGCTGCTGCCGTGCGCCTGCGCGTCGTCCGACGACGCGCGCGTGCTGCAGGTGCTCAACCAGCGCGGCTTCGGCCGGCCGACGCAGGACGCCAACCGGCAGTACTACGTCGGCATCGGCGACTCGATCAGCATCCAGGACCGCATGCACGCCGAGTACAACGGGATCAACGAGACCGTGCGCATGGACGGCGTCGTCACGCTGCCCGAGGTGGGCGAGGTCTACGTCAACGGCCTGTCGCCGGAGGAGATCACCGAGGTCATCCAGCTCAAGTTCGAGGACTACGTCAACGACACCTCGGGCATGACCGTGCGGGTGACGGGCATCCAGAGCAAGCAGTACTACATCACCGGCCTGCCGCCGCGGCCGCCCAAGGCCGTGGCGTTCCAGGGCGACGAGCTGCTCATCGACGCCATGATCAAGGCCAACCTGGACGAGGTGCTGGTGGACACCGAGAGCATCCGCGTCATCCGCGGCGACCCGGAGAACCCGCTGGTCATCGAGTGCAACTACGAGGAGATCGTCGAGCGCGGCCTGACGCGCGACAACATCCTCATCCGCGAGAACGACGTGATCTTCCTGACGCCCTCGATCATCGGCTACATCACCGCCGGCGTGAACGCGCTGGTGGCGCCGCTCAAGCCCATCCAGAGCCTCATCTACGGCTTCAACAACGTCATCTCGATCAGCGACAGCTTCGGCCAGGGCACGGTGGGCCTGTACGGCGGCGGCAAGTTCGGCGGCGGCGGCGGCTTCGGCGGCGGCGGCTTCAACCCCTAGGTCGTCCATGGCGGAACGCAGCGACGCGATCGTGCAGCAGACCGACCCGCGCGAGGCGCTGCAGGAGGTCCTGCGCGCCATCAAGCGCAACAAGCCGCGCGTGGTCTTCACCACGGCCGTGGTCAGCCTGCTGGGCGTGGCGCTCTCGCTGCTGTGGCCCAACAAGTACGAGTCGTCCACCATGTTCGTGCTGCGCGACTGGCACGTCGTGGCCGACGCGGTGCTGCTGGAGGAGCTGGCCGACATCCCGCTGGCCAAGAAGCTCAAGACCCTGGAGAACGAGCTGCGCTCGCGCCGGCGCGTCGAGTCCGTGCTCAACGAGCTGAACTGGCCCGAGTGGCTGGACACCACCGGCAAGGAGTCCGACCGCCGCGACCTGCTGCTCAAGATCGGCGAGAACCTGGTGGTCGCGATGGACTCCGACGTGACCGGCGCCCACAACATCGTGCTCTCCTTCTCCTGGACCTCGCCCCGCAAGGCCAAGGAGTTCGTCAACCGCCTGCGCGACACGTGGATCCAGCTCACGCTGGAGTCCTACAAGAAGCGCCTGGAAGAGCAGAAGGACCGCATGGAGGGCACCTGGCGCGAGCGCCAGGCCGACCACACGGCCGCGCTGGCGGCCGTCAAGCAGTACGAGCGCGAGCACGACGTCCCGGGCCTGCTGTCCACCGACGTCAACAACGAGCTGCGCGCGCAGTACGAGATCAAGCTGGCCGAGGCCAAGACCCAGCTCGTGACGGTGGCCGGCGAGCTGCAGCGCATCGAGTCCGAGCAGCAGGCCGTCGACAAGGAGACGCTGCAGCCCGTCACGCCGTCCACCAAGCAGCAGGCCGAGCTGCTGGTCAAGCTGCAGGGGCTCGAGCCGCAGCTCAAGGCGGCCTCCGACCCCGTCACCGGCTACACGCCGCTGCACCCCAAGCGCAAGCAGGTCCAAGCCGAGTACGACAGCCTGCTGGCCCAGCTGAAGGAGGCCGGCTACGACCCGGAGCAGGGGCTGCTGGCGCAGCAGGTCAACCCGCTGTGGGTGTCCATGGAAGCCCAGCGCCAGGTGGCCCTGACGCGCGAACGCGAGCTGACCGCGCTGGTGACCGGAACGCAGCACGAGCTGGACGAGGTCAGGCGCAGGCTCGAGGCCATCCCGGTGGTCACGGCCGACCTGGCGCAGCTGAACGCCGAGGTCGTGATCAAGGGCCAGCTGGTCGGCGAGGCGATGCTCGAGCTGCAGCCGCTGCGCGAAAAGGTCATCCAGCTGCGCTCGCAGAGCTTCGGCGTCGACTCGCAGGGCATCGGCACGATCCAGAGCGGCCCGTTCGAGATCCTCGACACCGGCGTGGAGCCCGAGGACCCGGTGCTGCCGATCACGGCCATCATCCTGGCGGTCGCGCTGGTGCTGGGCGTGCTGATCGGGGCCATGGGTCCGGTGCTGGCCGAGATGACCCGCAGCTCCTTCGGCACGGTCAAGGAGGTCAGCCGCTCCCTCGGCGTGCCGGTGCTGGGCGCCGTGGACCTGATCCTCACCGCCCGCGACATGCGCGCGCAACGCGTGCAGCGGGGGCTCACGTACGCCACGATGGCGCTGGTCCTGATCTCGCTGGCCGCCGCCATCTGGATCTACTACGCCCACGCCGAGCAGCTGCCCGACGCGCTGCGCCGCACCCTGCGCGAGGTGAGGATGGCCCTCACCTGACGGCGGCGCGGGCCAGCATGAAGGAGTCCGCGGATGTGCTGTTCCTCGCGCATCGGGCGCCCTTCCCGCCGGACAAGGGCGACCGCCTGCGCGCCTGGAGGCACCTGGCTGCGCTGGCGCGCGTCGGCCCGGTGGACCTCCTGGCCCTGGCGGATGACGAGCAGGACGCGCAGCGCGCGCGCGCCGGCCTCCTGGGCGTCTGCCGGCAGGTGCGCGTCTTCGCCCGTCGGCGGCCGTCGGCGGCCTTGCGCGCCGGCCTGGCGCTGGCCAGCGGCGGCAGCCTCACGCTGGCCTGGCAGCGCGACGCACGCGCCGCCCGGGCGCTGCGCGAGCTGCAGGCCAGGGGGCCGCAGCGCCTGCTGTGGGCCTTCTCGTCGGGCACCTTCGACTGGTGGCGCGCGGCGCGCGCCGAGCGCCGCATCATGGACCTGTGCGACCTGGACGCGCTCAAGTGGGAGGCCCTGGCGCGGCGCGGCGGCTGGCGCGCGCGCGTGTGGGCCGCCGAGGCGCGGCGCCTGCTGCCGCTCGAGCTGCGCCTGGCGGAGGAGGCCGACGCCGTGCTGCTGATCTCGCCGCAGGAGGCGGCCGACCTGCGCGCACGCGGCGGGCGGCCGCGGCGCCTAGAGCTGTTGACCAACGGCGTCGACGCGGCGGCCTTCGACGGCCTGCCGCCGCCATCGCGGGCCGGCCCGGTGCTGGCCTTCCTGGGGCAGATGGACTACCCGCCCAACGTGGCGGCCGCGCGCGAACTGGCGCTGCAGATCCTGCCGCGCGTGCGCCAGGCCGTGCCGCAGGCGCGCCTGCTGCTGCTGGGGCGCGCGCCGTCCGCCGCCGTGCGCGCGCTGGCCAGCCCGGGCGCGGTCGAGGTCACGGGCGCGGTCGAGTCGGTGCCGGCAGCGCTCGCTCGCGCGGCCGTCTTCTGCGCGCCGCTGGACGAGGGCCGCGGCCTGCCCAACAAGGTGCTCGAGGCCCTGGCGGCGGGGCGCGCCACGGTGCTCTCCTCCTGGGCCGCGCGTGCGCTGTCCGGTCAGCCGGGCGAGCACTACCTGGTGGCCGACGGCGCCGAGGCGCGCGCGCGGACCGTGTCCGGGCTGCTGCTCGACCCGGCCCGCGCCGACGCGCTGGGCCACGCCGGGCGCGAGTGGGTGGCGCGCGCGCACGACTGGGCGCGGGTGCAGGACCAGGTCGAGCGCCTGGCGCGCGAGGTGCTGGCCCGTGCGTGACCTGGTCGTCTTCCTGATCTTCGTGACCCTGCTGCCCACGTGCTTCCTGCGCCCGTGGTACGGGGTCATGGCCTTCACCTTCCTCGCCTACAACCGCACCCAGGACCTCACCTGGGGCTTCGCCCGGTCGCTGCCCATTTCCGACACCGTGGCCGTGGCCATGATCATCGGCTGGATCGTGTGGGAGTACCGGCCGCTGTGGTTCAACAACGCGCGCATGCGGGCCATGCTGCTGCTGGTGCTGGTGGTGGGCGTGTCCATGCTGGCCAACACGCTGCGCTGGGACCTGGTGGGCAAGCGCTACACCGAGCTGATCAAGATCGTCTTCGTGGCCCTGCTCACCGGCGCGCTGCTGGTCAGCCGCGCGCGGCTGCGCGCCTGCTTCCTGGTCGTCTCGCTGGCGCTGGGGTTCTACGGCGTCAAGAACGGGCTCTGGTTCCTGGCCGGCCAGGGCACCATCGTCGGCCCCGGCGGCATGCTCAAGGACAACAACGACTTCGCGCTGGCGATGGTCATGAACCTGCCGCTGCTGTGGTACCTGAGCTACGACCTCGAGGGCCTGAAGGGGGCGCGGGTGCTCAAGCTGGCGCTGCGGGCGGCCTTCGGACTGACGCTCGTGTCCATCATGGCCACCGGCTCGCGCGGCGGCTTCCTGGCCATGGCGGCGACGCTGTTCATGATGGCCATGAAGACGCGCTACAAGCTGCCCGCCATCCTGGGCGTGTGCCTGGCGGGCGTGCTGGGCTACGCCTTCGCGCCGGCCGAGTACATCGAGCGCCTGTCCTCCATCACCAAGGCCTCCGACCAGTCGGCCCAGGGGCGCCTGCTGTCATGGCGCGTGGCGCTCAACATGATCGAGCACAACCCGCTGCTCGGCGTCGGCTTCAACAACTTCGTCTTCGACTACCAGCGCTACCTGACGGGCATCGAGCTGCCCTACGGCACGCGCTCGGCGCCCAGCCGCGTGGCGCACAACAGCTACCTGCAGATCTGGGCCGAGTCGGGCACGATCGCCTTCGCGCTGTTCCTGTACCTGGTCTTCGGCACGATCGCCGCCATGCGCCGGCTGCAGGCCGCGGTGCGCGGGACGGCCGACGAGTGGATCCGGCGCTACTCCATGGCGATCGAGACCACACTCTACGGCTACCTCGTGGGCGCCGTGTTCCTCAACCGCGCGCACTTCGACCTGATGTACCAGCTGGTGGCGGTAGGCGTGATGCTGCCGGTGGTCATCCTGGCCGAGCGCGAGCGCGTCGCGGCGCTGAGGAAGCGCAGGCTGGGGCCGGCCGTGGCGGCCGAAGTGTGGGTGCGGCACAAGGATCCCTTCGTCAAGCTGCCGTCGGCATGAGCGCCGCGCCGGCCGCCCCGACCACGCTGGCCGTCGTGGTCCCGGACCTGCGCGTGGGTGGCCTGCAGGCCATGGCCGTGCGCCTCGCGCTGGCGCTGGACCGCGCCGAGTGGGCGCCGCGCTTCTACGCCTTCGACGGCGAGGGCCCGCTGGCGGCCGAGCTGGACGTGGCCGGCGTGCCGCACGCCTGCCTGCAGCGTGCGCCGGGCGTCGACTGGCCGCTGGCCGCGCGCCTGGCCGCGCGCCTGAGCGCCGACGGCGCGGCCCTGGTGCACTGCCACAACGTGACGGCCCTGTTCCACGGTGCGCGCGCGGCCCGGCGCGCCGGCCGCCTGCCGGTGCTGTACACCGAGCACGACCGCGACCTGCCCGCGCCCTGGCGCCAGCGCCTGCTGCACCGCTGGCTGGCGCGGCGCGTCACGCGCACGGTGGCCGTCAGCCGGCGCCTGGCGGACGCGCTGGTGCGCTGGGAGGGCTTCCCGCGCGCGCGCACCGCGCCGCTGCTCAACGGCGCCGGCGACCCGCGCGCCGCCTGCGCCGAGTCGCGCGCGCAGGCCCGCGCCGCGCTGGGCTGGGACGACGCGCCGGTGGTGCTGGCCGTGGGCAGCCTGACGGACGTCAAGAACCACTCCGGCCTGCTGGCCGGCTGGCCCGCGGTGCGTGCGCGCGCGCCCGGGGCGCGTGTCGTGCTGGCCGGCGACGGCCCGCTGCGCGCCGGGCTGCAGGCGGCCGCCGACGCGCTGCCGCGCGGCGCCGCCGTGCTGCTGGGCGAGCGCCACGACGTGCCGCGCCTGCTGGCCGCGGCGGACGTCTTCGTGCTGCCCAGCCGCAGCGAGGGTCTGTCGCTCTCGCTGATCGAGGCGCACGGCGCCGGGCGGCCGTCGGTGGCCTGCGCCGTGGGCGGCAACGGCGAGGTCCTGCTGGATGGCGAGACCGGGCGGCTCGTGCCCGCCGGTGACGGCGCGGCGCTGGCGGAGGCGCTGGCGGGCCTGCTGGCAGACCCCGCACTGCGCGCCCGCCAGGGCGCGGCGGCGCGCGCGCGCTACGTGTCGGCCTTCACCCACGCCGCCATGGTCGCGCGCTACGTCGGCCTGTACCGCGAGCTGCGCGACGGGCGGGCTGCCTGATGTGCGGCATCGCCGGCTTCGCCGCCGCGCCCGGTCGCGACCCGCTGGCCGAGGAGCGCCTGCGCGCCATGGCCGCCGCCATCGCGCACCGCGGCCCGGACGGCGACGGATTCCACCGCCATGCAGGCGTCGCGCTGGCGCACCGCCGGCTGGCGATCATCGACGTCGCCGGGGGCCAGAACCCGCTGCGCGATCAGGCCGGCCGCGCGGCGCTGATGTTCAACGGCGAGATCTGGAACTACCGCGAGCTGCGCGCCGAGCTGGAGGCGCTCGGCTGCCGGCCGCTGACGCGCAGCGATGGCGAGGTCGTCCTGTACGGCGTGCTGCAGTGGGGCCTGCTCCCGGCGCTGCGGCGCCTGCGCGGCATGTACGCCTTCGCGCTGCACGACATGCTGTCGGGCGAGCTGCACCTGGCGCGCGACCCCTTCGGCATCAAGCCGCTGTTCCTGCGGCGCACGCCGGCGGGGCTGGCCTTCGGGTCGGAGATCAAGGCCGTGCTGGCCGCGGGCGGCCCGGCGCCGCGCCTCGATCGCCGCGGCCTGCTGCACTGCGCCACGCTGGGCTTCGCGCTGGCGCCGCGCACGCTGTTCGAGGGCGTGCAGGCGCTGCCGCCGGGCCATGCGGCCACGTTTTGCGAGGGCCGGCTCGCGCTGCTGCGGCACCACGAGCTGGTGTGGGAGCCGGGCCGCGAGCGCGCCGACGCGGGCGAGCTGTGGGCGCGCCTGTCGGCCGCGGTGGGCAGCCACCTGATGAGCGAGGTGCCGCTGGGCGCGTTCCTCTCGGGCGGCATCGACAGCTCGGCCATCGTGGCCGCGATGGCTGCGCGCGGTGCGGGCGTGGACGCCGTGTGCGTCGGCATCCTCGAGCCGGGCATGGACGAGCGGCCGCACGCGCGCGAGGTGGCGCGCGCGCTGCGCGTGCGCCTGCACGAGGAGCAGGCACGGCCGGACCTGCTGGAGCTGCTGCCACGTCTCGTGCGCCACCTCGAGCAACCCTTCGGCGACACGTCCGCCGCGCCCACCTGGCTGGTGTGCGAGGCCGCCCGCCGGCACGTCACCGTGGCGCTGTCGGGCGACGGAGGCGACGAGAACTTCGCCGGCTACCGGCGCACGCGCTACGACGTGCTCGAGCAGCGCCTGCGCGGGGCCCTGCCGGGGCCGCTGCGCCGCGCCGTGCTCGGCCCGCTGGGCCGCGCCTGGCCGCGCGGCGCCTGGCTGCCGGGGCCGCTGCGCGCCGGCACGCTGCTGACCAACCTCGCCGACGACTGGCTGGGCGCCTACGTGCGCAGCCTGTCGCGCATCGGCGAGGCGCGCGCGCGCGCGCTGCTGCAGCCCGAGGTCGCCGACCCGGCGCCGCTGCGCGCCGATTTCGAGGCGCACGCCGCGCGCGCCGACGCCCTCGACCCGCTGCACCGCGTGCTGGCCATGGACTTCGCCACCTGGCTGCCGGACGACATCCTGGTCAAGGCCGACCGCATGTCCATGGCGCACGGGCTCGAGCTGCGCGTGCCGCTGCTGGACACGGACTTCGTCGGCTGGGCCGCGGGTCTGCCGGCCGAGGCGCGCCTGTCCGGCGGCCGCGGCAAGGCCCTGCTGCGCGAGGCGCTGGCGCCGCGCGTGCCGGGCAGGGTGCTCGCGCGCCGCAAGCAGGGCTTCCACCTGCCCGTGGGCGCGTGGCTGCGCGGCGCGCTGCGCCCGCGCCTGCAGGACCTGCTGGCCGACCCGCACGCCCCCGCCTTCGCGCTGCTGCGGCGCGAGCCCTGCGCGCGCCTGGCGCGCGAGCACCTGGACGGCGCCTTCGACCACGCCACCGAGCTCTGGTTCGTGCTCGCGCTGGACGCGTTCCTGCGCGAGTTCCCGGGGGCGGCGTGAGGCTGCTGGCGTACACGATGCTGTTCCCCAACGGCCGGCAGCCGCACCACGGCGTGTTCGTGCGCGAGCGGCTGTGGCGCTATCGCGAGCGGCACGGGGCGCAGCTCGCGGTCGTGGCGCCCGTGCCGCGCTGGCGGCGCGCCTTCGCCGGCGTGCCCTCGCGCGAGGATGACGGCGACGTGCCGGTGCGCCACCCGCGCTTCTGGAGCCTGCCTGGCCCGCTGGACCTCGGGCGCGCGGCGCTGATGGCCGCCGGCAGCCGCGCCGCGCTGATCGACGAGGCCCGGCGCCTGCAGCCCGACGTGCTGGACGCGCACTACGCCTGGCCCGACGGCGTCGCGGCGTCGCGGCTCGTCGACGGCCTGTCGGCCGCGCTGGGCCGGCGCGTGCCCCTGGTGGTCACGGCGCGCGGCACGGACCTGAACCTCTCGGCGCGTTCGCCGCGCGTGGCGCGCGAGCTGCGCGCAGGCCTGGCGCGCGCCGACCACGTCGTGTGCGTGGCCGAGGCCCTGCGCCGCGAGGCGCTGGCGCTGGGCCTGCCGCCGGACAAGGTCAGCACGCTGCGCAACGGCGTGGACGGCCGGCGCTTCACGCCCGGCGACCGGGCGGCGGCGCGGGCCGCGACCGGCCTGCCCGCGGATCGCCCGGTGCTGCTGTGCGTCGGGCACCTCGTGCAGCGCAAGGGGCAGCACCTGCTGCTCGAGGCGCTGGCGCGCGCGCACCCGGCCGGCCGCCGCCCGCTGCTGGCGCTGGTTGGCAGCGGCCCCGACGAGGCCGCCCTGCGCGCGCAGGCCGGGCGACTGGCGCTCTCCGGCGACGTGCGCTTCGTCGGCGCCGTGCACCCCGAGCGCCTGCCCGACTGGTATCGCGCCGCGGACGCGCTGGTGCTGCCGTCGCTGCGCGAGGGCTGGCCCAACGTGGTGCTCGAGGCACTGGCGTGCGGCACGCCCGTGCTGGCCACGGCGGTCTGGGGCACGCCCGAGATCCTGTCCGGCTGTCGCGCGGGCCTGGCCGTGCCGGCCACGGTCGCGGGTCTTGCCGACGGTCTGCGCCGCCTGCCGGAGCTGGACGCCGCGGCCGCGCGCCCGTGGGCCGAGGCGCACTCCTGGGACGCCACGCTGGACGGCCTGCGCCGGGTGTTCGAGTCCGTCAGCGGGCGCGCCGGGCGATGAACGTCCTGTACCACCAGCGCACCCGCAGCCGCGACGGCCAGGCCGTGCACATCCTCGAGCTGATCGCGGCGCTGCGCGCGCGCGGCCACCGCGTCGAGGAGTGGGCCCTGTCGCGCGGAGACGCCGGCGCCATGGGCAGCTCGGGCGGCTCGGCCGGCCGGCTGCTCGCGCGCGCGCCGCGCTGGGTCTACGAGCTGGGCGAGCACGCCTACGGTCCGCTGGTGGCCGGGCGCCTGGCCGCCGCCGGCCGGGCGTGTGGCGCGCAGGCGCTCTACGAGCGCCATGCGCTGGGAAACACCGCCGGCGTGCGCGCCGCACGGCGCCTGGGGATCCCGCTGCTGCTGGAGGTCAACTCGCCGCTGGCGCGCGAGCGCAGCGAGCACGAGACGCTGGTCTTCCGCCGCTGGGCCGAGCGCAGCGAGACGCGCGTGCTGCGGCGCGCCGACCGCGTGCTGTGCGTGTCGCGCGTGCTGGCCGACATCGTGGTGGCCGCCGGCGTGGCGCGCCCGCGCGTCGCCGTGGTGCGCAACGGCGTCGACCTGGCGCGCTACCCCGCGCCGCAGCCCAACGCGCACGCCGGGATCGTCGTGGGCTTCACCGGTTTCTTCCGCCCCTGGCACCGCATCGAGGACCTCGTGGACGCGCTGGCCTCGGGCCGCCTGCCGCCCGGCGCGCGGCTGCTGCTGGTGGGGGACGGCCCGTCGCGCGCCGCGATCGAGCGGCGCGCGGCCGAGCGCGGCGTCGCGGCGCGCGTGCGCATCACCGGCGCGGTCGAGCACGCGCTGGTGCCGGCGCTGGTCTCGTCGATGGACGTCTGCGTGCAGCCCGCGGCCACGCCCTGGGCCAGCCCGCTCAAGCTGCCCGAGTACATGGCCGCCGGCCGCGCCGTCGTCGCGCCCGACCAGGAAAACCTGCGCGAGGTGCTGACCCACGGCCGCGACGCGCTGCTCTTCGACCCGCGCAGCCCGGACCAGTTGCTGGAGGCCGTGGCGCGCCTGTGCGCCGAGCGCGAGCTGCGCGAGCGCCTGGGGCGCGAGGCGCGCGCGACCGTCGAACGCGAGCGGCTCACCTGGGACGGCGCGGCCGCGCGCGTCGAGGCCGCGGCGCGCGCCTGCCTGGCCGAGCGCGCGGCGGGGCGTCGGCCATGAGCGTCGTGCACGGGTTGTCCTTCGACGTCGAGGAGGCCTTCCACGCGCTCAACCTGTGGACGGCCACGCCGCCCGAGAGCTGGCCCGGCCAGCCGCCGCGCGCCGAGGCCGTGGTCGAGCGCATCCTCGCGCTGCTGGCCGAGCACCGCACGCGGGCCACGTTCTTCGTGCTGGGCCTGGTGGCCGAGCGCACGCCGGCCGTGGTGCGCCGCATCGTCGAGGCCGGCCACGAGCTGGCCAGCCACGGCTGGTCGCACCGCATGGCGGGCGACCTCGGACCGCAGGGCTTCGAGCAGGACGTGCGCCGCGCGCGCGGGCTGCTGCAGGACCTCTCCGGCACGCCGGTGGAGGGTTTCCGCGCGTCCACCTTCTCCATCGGCCGCGGCACGCGCTGGGCGCTGCCGCTGCTGGCGCGCTGCGGCCATGCCTGGGACAGCTCGGTCTTCCCCGTGCGCCACGACCGCTACGGCGACGTGCACTTTCCGCCCGTCCCGGTGCACCTCGAGCTGGGGCCGGGCCTGCCGCTGCGCGAGTACCCGCTGCTGACGCGCCCGTTCCTCGGGCGGCGCTGGCCGGCGGCCGGTGGCGGCTACCTGCGCCTGCTGCCCTTCGGCCTGGTGGACGGCGCGCTGCGGCGCAGCGCGGCCGACGGCGTGCCAGGCGTCGTCTACCTGCACCCGTGGGAGCTCGACCCGGGGCAGCCGCGGCACGACCTCGGCCTCCTGCGCACGCTGCGCCACTACCACGGCCTGCAGCGCGTCGAGGGCCGCCTGGTCCGCCTGCTCGAGCGCCACCGCTTCGGCCCCGTCGGCAGCATCCCCGTCCCCGCCGACAGCCGCCTCGACCCGACGACGCTGCCATGAAGACCGCGGAGGCGTCGTCGTGGGCCGCCACGGGAGCCATGCTCCTTCGCGGCCCGGAGAAACGGGCCGCTGCGGAGCAAGGCACCTGTGGCGGCCCCGCGACGACGCCCGCGCGCCCGGGGATCAGCGATCGGCGGCGTGGTGTCGAAGCCGCGAGTTCGCCCCGTCCGCCCGCCGTCGGTGCCCCTCCACCCAACGAGCGGGCGGACGGGGCGAACCGCGCAAGACGGGGACCGGCTGCGCGGAGACCGCGAGCCGAGGAGGCGCCGCTGCGCGGCGCCACCGGAGCGCGCTCGCCGGGCACGCTGATCACGGGCTGCGCGGAGCCGCGGCCGCCGATCCCGCGCCTCGCTGCGCACTGGCCGGTCACGCAGACTGCGGGCTCGCCCGGCGGCGCCGCCGACCGGGCGCGGTGATGGCGGGGTCAGCCTGGGCAGCGTGAGTCGCGGCGTCGGAGGCCGCCGCTCAACGTAGCCGGCCAGCACCGTGCGCGGGAGCCTCGGCCGCCCGGGCTGAGCGCCTGCGAGATCTCGTGCGGCTCAGGCAGGCGGCCGAGGCGCCTCGCGCCTCCGGGACCTCGCCGCCGATCGCTCGTCTCCAACCGCGCTGACGTCGTCGAGGGGCCGCCGTGGAGCTGCGGCGTAGGGCGGGTTGGCGACTCGTTCGCAGCCCCCCGGAAGATCCGCCCAAGCGGATCTTCCGTGAGGCAAGCCGAGGCGCCAACCCGCCCTACGCCGCAGCTCCACGGCGGCCCACGACGACGTCAGCGTGCGGCCTTGAGGCGCCGCTGCAGCAGGAACTCCACGCGTGCGCGGCGTGGGTCGTCCTCGGCGGTGCCCTCCAGCACCTTCTCGCCCACCAGGCGCGCGACGTCGTCGAAGCCGCCGGCGTAGGCGATGCGCAGGATCGTCATGTAGGTGTCGGCCGAGACGAGCGGGCTGCGGCTGAGCTTGGTGAACTCGGTGATCGCTTCCTCGGGCCGGCCCAGCAGCCAGGCTTCGGCCGCCAGGATCTCGACCATGTCCGGCGGCGTGACGCCGGTGAAGGTGCGGCGCACGATGTCGGCGGCGCGCACCGGGTGGCCCAGCTGCCGGAAGTCCAGGAGCGCCAGCGCCAGCGCGGCGTCGCGGTCGCTCGTGTCGACGAAGCTCAGCACCTCGAGGTAGCTGCGCGCCTCCTGCAGCTTGCCCAGGTCCAGCTCGAGGAAGGCCAGCTCGCGGTAGAGGTTGATCGCTCCGGGTTCGAGCCGCAGCGCGGCGGAGTTGAGCTCGCGCGCCAGCTCGGCGTGGCCGTGGTCGCGCGCCGTGCGCGCGGCGCGCACCAGGGCCTGGCTGTGCGTGGCCGCCAGGGCGGAGTCGTCGTCGGGCAGGCGGCGGGCGGCTGACGTGGCCAGGTGCTCGAGCGTCTCGCGCAACAGCTGCTGGTCGTCTCCAGCCGCGCGCGCCAGGGCCTCGCCCACCTGGTCCAGGTCCTCGTGACGGCCCCACAGGAACTGCATCAGCGCGACCGCGCGTGGCGAGGGCCGGAAGATGCCCGCCAGCGCATCGCCGCAGACCTGCGCCAGTTGGCGGTCGTCCGGGTGGTCGACCAGCGCCTGCTCGACCAGCGCGGCGACCTCGTCGTTCTGCCGCAGTCGCGCGAGCACCGCGATCATGCCCGCCTGGGCCTGGACGTCGTCGGGGGCCTGGTCGAGCACGCCGCGGTACAGGTGGCGCGCCTCCTCGGGGTGGCCCCATTCGGCCAGCGCGTCGGCCAGCACGCGCATGGCCAGCGGCTGGTCCTCGAAGTACAGCGCCAGCGCGACGCCCCATTCGGCGTGCTCGAAGTCGCGCGCCGCCTGGAGGAAGAGGCGCAGGTCCTCGGGGTCGGGACGGTCGGTCAGCAGCAGCGGCTGCAGCAGACCCAGGGCCTCGCGCGCGCGGCCCTGCTCGAGCTGGCGGCGGGCCAGCGTGCGCGCGGGTTCGGCCAGGCCGGGCAACAGCGTCAGCGCGTGCTCGGCCAGCTGGCGCGACTCGTCGGCCCAGAAGGGCCGGTCCTGCATGAGCAGCAGGTACACCAGGTCCAGGGCCACGCGGCGCGCGCCGGCCGGGTCGCCGCGCGCCAGGTCGACCAGGCGCTGCACGTCGGCGCCGGCATGCGGGTAGGCGGAGTGCGGGTCGTCCACGACCGCGGCCGGCTGCACGTCCTGCAGGCGCGTCAGCGACGGCAGCAGCCGCAGCAGGGCGTCCAGCAGCTCGGTCTGCAGCGGCCCCAGGAGCGCCGGGGCCTCCAGCAGGGCCAGCCGCTCCAGCGGCTGGACGTCGTTGAGCGAGCGCAGGTCCATCAGCGCGTTGCCGGCCAGCAGGCACAGGTCGCTGCGCGCCTTGAGCGCCGGGTCCGACGAGGGGCGCAGGCGCAGGCGCCGTGCGGCCTCGTCGGGCAACCCCTGCAGGCACAGCAGCAGGAAGCGGTCGACGATGGCGTCGGCGTCGTCCTCGAGCCGGTCCAGCAGCTCGTCGGCGCGCTGCGGGTTGCCCAGCGCCTTGTGCGCCTGCGCGGCGTTGCTCAGCGAGAGCCGCGCCGCCGGCAGCGCGCACACGGTGTCGTCGAAGATCGTCGTCAGCTCGAGGTACAGCCCGGCGTCGAGCAGGCGCGTCGAGACCTGCCGCAGCTGGTCGGGGAACAGCTCCGGCGCCACGGGGCGCAGCGCGGCCACGGCCGACTGCACCAGGCCCGTGTGCTGCCGCGCCAGGCCGAGGTCCAGGCCCAGCAGCGCCACGTCGAAGGAGCCGGCGTTGGTGGTGAACAGGCTGGCCAGGATCGCCTCGGTCTCGTCCAGGCGGCCCATCTGCAGTTGCGCGCGCGCGGCCAGCACCAGCACGTCCAGGCGCGTGTCGTAGTCGGTCCAGCGCACGATGCGCTCGACCAGCTTCTGGGCCTGCTCGGGATGTCGGCCGTCCAGCAGGCGCTGGCCGTAGCGCACGGCGCCGGCGCCCAGCGGGTCGGCCAGGATCGTGCGCGTCACGAAGGCCGCGGCTTCCTGCGGGTTGCCCAGGGCCAGCTGGCTGCGGATGGCGAGGTCCAGCGCCTGGGTGTCGCCGGGCACGCTCTCCAGCAGGCGCCGGAACTCGTCGGTGGCGAAGCCGAACTGGCCTTCGCGCACCAGCAGTCGGCCGAGGCGCAGGCGAAACTCCTGCACCTGCGGGAAGGCGTCGGAGAGCTTGCGCAGCTCGGAGCGCGCGCGCGCCACCTCGTCGAGCGCCACGAGTTCCTCGACGATGGCGAAGGTCAGCGCCGGGTCGTTGAGCAGGAAGAAGTGGTCCGTCACGCCGGGCGCGCGCCCGTGCGGCTTCTGCAATCCGAGCGCCTTGTAGGCCGTGAAGGTGGCCTCGTCCGAGGATTCCTGCAGCGTGAGGCTGTCGGCCACGCGGCGCGCGGCGCGCGTCGCGAGCGACGCGCCGTTGCGCTGCTGGCAGAGCCGGTCGGCGGCGTCGTACCAGCGCTGGAAGTCGGCCAGGTCGCGGCGCTCGGGCACCAGCAGCGCGAAGGCGTCCACCATGGCGGCCTCGAAGCGCCCCTGCGACAGCGCCAGGTCCGCGCGCAGGCGCAGCGCCTCGGCGTCCTGCGCGTCCAGCCCCAGCATCGCGTCCAGCGCCTGCCCGGCGCGGTTGTCGCCCAGCGCGATGAACAGCCGGTGGGCCAGCAGCGCGATCGAGCGCCGGCGCTCGGGGTACAGGCGCAGGCTGGTCGACTGCAGGCTGCGCCCGCCCAGCGCGACGGCGTTGAAGGGCTCGAGCAGCTGGTCGCGCGCCTCGGCCGTCAGGTCCTTGCCGGCCAGCGCGGCCGCGTGCGCCCAGCGCAGCACCGGGTCGTCGCCCCAGGCGGCCTTGTCGGCCTCGACGTGCTCCAGGATCCAGTCCCAGTGGCCGGCGCGGATGCGCGCCTCGTAGTGCGTCCAGAGCGTGGAGTACGGCAGCGCCAGCTCGGCCTGGGCCGCGTAGGCCGCGATGATCTCGGCCTGCTTCCCGGCGGCCTGGCCCCAGTCGTCCAGCGCCATCGCGCACTGCGACTGCAGGTCCAGGAAGTCGCGGCGCAGGGCCAGGTTGAGCATCGGCTCGCGCAGGGCCACGCCGGCCTCCACGTGCGCGTCGAACAGGCGCCCGCTGCGCTGCAGCACCTGGCACCAGGCGCGTGCCACGCCGGGTTCGAAGTTGCCGTAGGTCGCCGAGCCCGCGAGCGTCTCGTCGGCCAGGCGGAAGCGGCGCCGCGCGTTCTCGAGGCGCTCGGTGATCTGCTGGCGCAGCACCGAATCGGCGCCGGGCGTCAACTGGACCACGAAGGCCGCCGCGACCGCGTCGCTCCACAGGTTGGTGACGAAGGCCTCCACCCGGCGCTCGATGTGCAGGTCGTCCATGCCCTTCTCGGACGGGTCGCTGAAGTGGAGCAGCACCTCGGCCTGCGCCGACAGGCTGCCCTTGAGGTACACCGGGCCGAGGCGCAGCTGGTGGACCGGGTCGTCGGGCTGCAGGGCCACGATGTCCTGGCCCACCGCCACCGCCTCGTCGTAGCGGTCGGCCGTGGCCAGCAGCGACATGGCCATGGTCTTGGCCTGGACCTTGTCCTTGATCTCGTCGCTGGCGTCGCTGGCGCGCTGCAGCGCCTCGATGGCGTTGTCCCAGGCCCGCAGGTCCTGCCAGGTGCGGGCCAGCTCGAACAGCGCCGGCACGTGGCCCGGCTCGTCGGCCAGCACGCGCTCCAGCAGCTCGAGCGCCGCGACCGCATCGCCCTTGCGGCCGGCGCCCTGGTCGCCCTTGCGCAGCGACTCGGCCGCCTTCACCGGGTCGCCGGCGCCCAGCGTGCGCAGCAGCCCCAGCGCGGCCAGCGAGACCAGCGCGCCCGTGAACACCCAGGGCAGCAGCCGCCTGAACCAGCTGGAGCGCCTGCGACCGATCATCGCGCGCCCTTCGCGCGCGCCGTCACGCGGCGGCCCCCGGCGGCAGCAGCGCCTCGACCAGCAGGCGCGTTCCGCGCTGCTCGAGCACGCGCAACTCGCCGCCGTGGCGCCGGAAGGCCGCGCGCGCGCCGGTCAGCGACAGCCCGGCCGGCAGCCCCAGCGCCTGGCGCGCCCACAGCGGCGTGAACAGGCGCGCGGCGGCGTCGGCCGGGAGGCGCGGCACGCGCGCGGTGGCGCGGATCGAAACTGCGCCAGGGCCCCCCGGTCCGGCGTGCACCGCCAGCGTGTCGTCGGCCTCGCCCGCCAGCAGCAGGTACTGCCACAAGTCGGCCAGGGCTCCGGCCAGCAGCGGGCGCTCGACCGACAGCGGCCCGTCGCTGCAGCGCACGCGCAGGCGGCCGGGCAGACCCGGCGCGCGACCGGCCAGCGCTTTCTGCGCGTCGCCCAGCACGGTGGCCAGGCGCGTGGCCGTGGGGGACACCGGCAGGCGCTCGGCGGCCGCGGCCACGTCGAGCACGACCTCCTGGATGCGCCGGCTGCTGTCCTCGATGAGTTGCAGGTGCTCCCTGATGCCCGCCAGGCTGCGGTCGGTCTTGAGCAGCTCGAGCTGCAGCAGTAGCGCCGTGAGGGGATTGCCGACCTCGTGCGACAGGCCCGCGGCCAGGTCGGCCAGCAGGCCCTCGGCCAGCGGCGCGACCTCGGCGCGTGCGCACCAGCGCACGACCTCGACGAGGTAGAAGGGCTCGGTCAACACGGCGTCGCACTCGGCCGGCGCGGCGACGCCGGGCACCACCAGTGCGAGCATGCGCGCGTCGGGCAGGCGCAGGCGCAGCAGGCGCGCGGCGGCCAGCGTGGCGGCGTCGGCGGCGCGCAGGTCCAGCACCAGCGGCGCGCGCGGACGGGCGGCGGCCAGCGTCGCGGCCTCCGCGGCCGTCGCGGCGACGGAGACCTCGCCCAGGCCCGCCGTGAGCGCCGACAGCAAGGGCGCGCAGGCCGGCGAGCGGGCGGGCAGGAGCACCACGGCTGGCATCGGGCTCATGTTAGCGACCGGGAAGTTACGATGCTGCCGTCCGCCGGTCCCGCTTCGCGGGGGACGGAGCGATTGCAGGGCGCATGGAGTCGGCCGCGTGGTCACTCTGTCGGTCATCATCCCGGTCTACAACGAGCAGGGCTCCATCGGCCCGCTGCTCGCGGAGCTGGAGTCCGCCCTGGACCGCATCCCGCGGCCGTCCGAGATCGTGGTCGTGGACGACGGCTCCGGGGACGGCACGCCCGCAGTCCTGGAGACCCACCGCCTGAACAGCCGACGGCTGCGCGTGCTGCGGCTGCGCCGCAATTTCGGCCAGACGGCGGCCCTGGCGGCCGGCTTCCAGGCCGCGCGGGGCGACGTCTTCGTGACCATGGATGGCGATGGCCAGAACGACCCGCGCGACATCGAGGGGTTGCTGGCCGACCTCGAGGCCGGCTACGACGTGGTCTCCGGCTGGCGCCGGCACCGGGCCGACAGCTGGGTCTACCGGCGCCTGCCCAGCCAGACGGCCAACCGGCTGCTGGCCGAGATCACCGGCGTGCGCCTGCACGACTTCGGCTGCACCCTCAAGGCCTACCGGGCCTCCTTCATCCGGCGCGTGACCCTGTACGCCGACATGCACCGCTTCATCCCCGGCCTGGCGGCCGCGGTGGGGGCGCGCGTGGGCGAGCGCGTCGTGGCGCACCACCCGCGCCGCACCGGCCACAGCAAGTACGGCCTGGGGCGCACGTACAAGCTGCTGACCGACATGGTCGTGCTGCGGCTGCTGGTGCGCTTCGCGAGCCAGCCGCTGCACTACTTCGGGCTGCTGTCCATCGGCACCTCGGCGCTGGCCGTGGCCACGACCTTCCTGGCCTTCGTGGACACGACCACGGTGCGCCTCGTGAACTACTCGACCGTGGTCATGCCGTCGGTGGCCGTGCTGGCCTTCTGCCTGGCCTTCTACTTCCTGATGATGGGCCTGATGTGCGAATTGGCGCTGCGCACGACGCGCCCGCGGGGCGGCGCCTACGCTCCCATGCTGCGCCACGAGGACATCCCCGCGTGAGCGAGCCGGTCGACATCACCTGCGTGCTGGCCCTCACCGACGACAGCCCGGAGATCGAGGAGATCCTGCGCCAGTACGCGGCCGAGCTGCGCGACCGCGGCCAGAGCTTCGAGTTCGTGCTGGTGCTGGACGGCCTGGGCGAGTCGCGCACGGCGCGCCTGCGCGCGCGCATGCCGGCCGGCGTGCCCGTGCGCCTGCTGCACTTCAACCAGTCCTTCGGCGAGGAGCGCGCGCTGACCGCCGGCTATCGCGAGGCCCGCGGCCGCCTGGTGGTCTCGCTGCCCAGCTACATGCAGCTGGACCCGGGCGACATCCACCAGGTGCTGGACGCGCTCGAGCGCGACTTCGACCTCGTGGCCGGCTGGCGCGTGCCGCGCGTCGATCCGTGGATCAACCGCCTGCAGAGCTGGGCCTACAACCGCGTCATGTCGGCGCTCACCGGCGTGCAGCTGCACGACCTCAACTGCGGGCTCACCGGCCTGCGGCGGACGGTGATCGACGAGGTGCTGGTCGAGGGCAACGCCGGCCGCTTCCTGCCCGTGCTGGCGCACCGCCGCGGCTTCCGCGTGGGCGAGGTGCGCGTGCGCCACCTGCGCGAGCGCGGCCGCGCCGGTTTCTTCGGCGTGGGCGTCTACGTGCGGCGCCTGCTGGACGTGGTGGCGCTGATGTTCCTCACGCGCTTCATCACCAAGCCGCTGCGCTTCTTCGGCATGGCCGGCGGCCTGTCGGTGCTGGGCGGCCTGCTGCTCTGCGGCTGGCTGGTCCTCGACCACGTCTATGGCTGGAGCCTGCAGGGCGACCTGCGCAACCGCAGCGCGCTGCTCGTGGGCGTGGCGCTGATCGTCATGGGCGTGATGGTCTTCTCGCTCGGCCTCGTGGCCGAGATCATCATCTTCACCAACGCCCGCAACATGCGCGACTACACGGTCGAGCGCGAGTTGCCGCCCGGCCGCCCTGCGGAGGGCGGGCCGCCGGCGCAGGACGCGCCGGCCGCCACGGCGCGCCCGCGGCAGGAGGCGCCGGAGGAGCCGGCGCACCGGGACCCGTCGTGAGCCGCCGGCCGCTGCTGGCCGTGCTGCTCGTGCTGGGACTGGCCGCGCTGCTGCGCGGGCACGGCCTCTCGCGCTGGAGCCTGGACGGCGACGAGCTGTACAGCCACTACGACGTGCTGGGCCTGCGGGACGGCGTCCTGAAGCCGGGCGTGCGCGCCTACCCGGCCGGCTACCTGCTCATGGCGGCCTCGACGGCCGTGCTGGGCGCCAACGAACTGGGACTGCGCGCGGCGTCGGCGGCGTGCGGCCTGCTCGCCGTGGCGGCGCTGATGCTGCTGCGGCGCGACGTGCTGGACACGCGTACGGCGCTGCTGGCGGGCCTGCTGGCCGCGCTGTCCCCGTGGCTGGTCTACCACGCGCAGGAAGCGCGCTTCTACGCCGCGCAGCTGCTGTTCGCGACCCTCGCCACCCTGTGGGTCCTGCCCGGTCCCGGGCAGCGACCGTGGAGCGCGCTCGCCTGCGGCCTGGCAGCGGCCGCCTGCCATCCCTCGGCGCTGCTGCTGCTGCCGTGCCTGCTGGTGCCTCCGCTGCTGCGCCGCCTGGCGCCGCGCGCGGTCCTGCCGCTGGCGCTGGCGGCCGCTGCCGGCGGCGCCGCCTGGCTGCTGCTCGGTCGCGGAGCGTTGCCGCAGCTGGTGCAGGACGCGCTGCAGCGGCGCGCGCTGGCCAGCTACGACCTGCTGCACTTCGTCGCCGGCCTCGGTTACGCCTTCGGCCCGGGGACCGGCCTGCTGTTGCTGGCCGGCGCGTGGGCCGCCTGGCGCAGGCCCCAGCCCGGCGACCGCCTGCTGCTGGCCTGCGCGCTGCTGCCGCCGCTGCTGCTGCTGCCGCTCTCGGCGCTGGGGGCCTCGGTGCAGCAGCGCTATGCGATGGCCGCAGTGCCCGCGCTGCTGCTGCTGGCCGGGCGTGCCGTCGTCGTGCTGGACGGCCGCCGCGGGCTGCGCGCCGCGCTGGTGGCCGCCGCGGTCCTGCTGCCCGTGCCCCAGCTGGTGGCCCACGTCGCCGACGGCAACCGCTCGGACATGCGCGCCGCCGCCGCCTGGCTGGCGGCCAACGCCACGCCCGACGACCTCGTCGTTGCCGACGAGAGCGCCACGCTGGGCCTGTACCTGCAGCGCCACACGGGCTGGGAGGCGGTCGTCCCCGTGGAGGCACCGCTGGACGAGAAGAAGATGTGGGGCTTCGTCCGCAACCGCCGGCAGGTGTGGGTGGTGCTCAAGCACAACCGCATGGACGGGGCCTACGGCGAGGCCTTTGCGTCCTGGTTGCAGGCGCACTTCCGCGAGGCGACGCAGGTGGGGTCGCCGCCGCCGCCGCTGGCGCGCCACGACAACCGCTTGCTGGTGTTCGCCCGCAAGGCCCGGCTGGTGGGCCCGTGACGCGGCTGTCGATCGAGCTGCTGGACCTGCGCCACGCGCGCGAGGCCGACCGCTTCGTCGCGCGCCATCCGCTGGGCTCGCCCTTCCACGAGACGCGCTGGCTGGAGCTGGTGCGCTCGACCTTCCGTTTCGAGACGCAGACGCTGGTCGCCTGGCGTGGCCGCGAGGTGGCCGGCCTGCTGCCCGTGGCGCTGGTCACCGCTCCGCTCACCGGGCGGCGACTCGTGTCGGTGCCCTTCGGCGTGTACGGAGGCATCCTGTCCTTCGACGAGGACAGCCTGCACGCCCTGGACGAGGCCGGCCAGGTGCTGGCCCGCCGCACCTCCGCGCGCTTCCTCGAGCTGCGCTGGATGGGCCCCGGACCCACGCGGCACGAGCACTTCGCGCTGTACGAGACCTACCGGCGTGCGCTGCCCGCCGCGCCCGAGGACGTGCTGACCTCGATCCCGCGCAAGGCCCGCGCCGAGGTGCGCAAGGCCCTCGAGCGCCACGGCCTGCAGCCGGTCGCGGGCCCGCAGCTCTTCGACGAGTTCTACCGCTTGTATGTCGACAACAAGCAGGGGCTTGGCTCGCCCGTCTTCGCGATGCGCTACTTCCGCCGGCTGCTGGACCTCTACGGCCCGCGCGCGCGCCTGCACGGCATGCGCGATCCGTCTGGTCCGCTGCTGGCCGCGGTGCTCTCGTTGCAGGCCGGCGACACCCTCTACCCGTACTACTCCGGAGCGGCCGCCGGCAGCGACCGCCTGGGCGCCAACAACGCCATGTACGCCGGCCTGATGGAGCACGCCGTGCGCGAGGGCCTGCGCGTCTTCGATTTCGGCCGCAGCCGTGCGAACTCCGGGCCCGCCGCCTTCAAGCGTCACATGGGCTTCGAGCCCCTCGCCCTCGACTACCAGTTCTACTTCCCGCACGGCGGCCACCCGCCGCGCATCAACCCCGACAACCCGCGCATGGCGCTGCCACGTCGCATCCTCGCCGGCATCCCGCCCTGGCTGGCGCGCATGGTGGGGCCGACGATCATGCGCAACGTGCCGTAGGTGCGCGGAGGCGTCGTCGTGGGCCGCCGGGGAGATTTGCTCCCTTGCGGCCCGGAGAGACGGGCCGCTGCGGGAGCAAGTCACCCCGGCGGCCCCGCGACGACGCCCGCGCGCACGGGGCCGGTCGTGCGAGCGCTGGGCGTTGCCGGCGGACGGGATGCGTTGGCGGCGCGGGGCCTGCGCCGCGACCGCTTCGGCGCCCGCGGCATCGGCCCGGGCGCGGGCCACTCGCTCGCGGGCGCCGAAGCTCCCCGCGCACGACCAGGGCTTGCTGCGGGGTGATCACCGGCCGAGGAGGCGCCGCTGGGCGGCGCCCCCGGAGCGCGCTCGCCACCCACGGCGATCCCGGGCTGCGCGGGCTGCGGGGAACCACCCCGCGCTTCAGTGCGCACAGGCCGGTCACACAATCTTCGCGCCCGCCCAGCGGCGCCAGCCAAGGCGCCGCCACCCGCTCCGCGAGGAATCCTCACCTCAGTCGCGGGAGCCGCGGGCGGAAGCGAGCGCGGACGATTCATGGACCGGTGCGGAGCTTCCGCCCGCGAGCGACTCGCAGCACGCGCCCAACGCCCGTGCTCCAACCCCGCGAACGTCGTCGCGGGTCAGCGGTCGGGCCTGGGCTGGAGGCGCGCTGGCGACTCGTTCGACGCCCTCAGGAAGCCAGGCGCGCAGCGCCTGCTTCCTGAAGGCTAGCCGAGGCGCCAGCGCGCCTCCAGCCCAGGCCCGACCGCTGACCACGACGACGTCTACGTGCCCCGTGCCGCCCGCCGCAGGTCGCCCATGTCGTCCAGGAACTTCTGGATGTCGATCCGGTCGGCGTCGCCGAGGCGCGTGAAGCGCATGGAGATCACGGCGCCGGCGCCCAGTTCCTCGACGCGCTCGATGCGCGCGCTCAGGTCGAAGTACTCCTTGCGGTACAGCGGCAGGCGGAACTTGAGGCGCACCTCGCGGCCGGAGACCAGCTTGCCGGGCGGCATGGTCAGCCGGCAGTCGATGGTCTCGGCCTCCAGGCGCTTGATGCGGGCGACCTGCGGGCGCGGCGACTCGGGCACGTGGATCATGACCGTGGACTCGCTGTCGCCTTCGAGGTCCACGGCGCTGCCGCCCTCGAGCGAGGCGATGGCGCCGTCGTCCTCGTCGAAGACCTGGAACAGGCGGTCGAGGCCCAGCGACTCCATGGCCTCGCGCACGGCCGGGCTGGGCTGGCTGATGACCAGGTTGCCGTGCGCCGCCAGGCACTGCTTGCGGGCCTTGATCATCGAGCCCAGCGCGGTGCTGTTGACGAACTTGACCAGGCGCATGTTGAGCACGATGGAGTGCGCACCCTCGGACAGGCAGTTGCCGATCTCGTTGCTGAAGGCGCTGGTCACGAAGGTGTCGAACTCGCCCTTGAGCGTGAGCACGACGATGCCGCCCAGGTTCTCCTTCAGGACTTTCATCGGTCGGTCATCTCCGGCGCGGCGCGCGGCCGCGCGAGCGTGCCTCGGGCGGGCCACGTGGCCCGGACCCCGCAGGGTGGACGCATTCTGGTGGTGCACGCGTGCCGGGTCAAGGACGGCGGCCGCCGGCGGGCCGCTGGTACACTGCGCGCCATGTCCGGACTGTTCCGACGTCGCCAGGATTCGCCCGAGACGCCGCCGGTGCCGGCCCCGACGCCGCCCGCCGAGGCCTCGTCCAGCGACGGCAGCCAGACCATCTGGGTGACCGGCAACCGCCAGCGCGACACGGATCGCATCCGGCTGCTGGTGGACAGCCTGCGCGAGGTGTCCTCGGCTGCGGACCACGACACGCTGCTGGTCAACATGGTCGATCGCGCCGTGGCGCTGGTGGGGGCCGAGCGCGGCCTGCTCTTCACGCCCGGCCCGGACGGCCGGCCCGAGGCGCGCGTGGCGCGCACGGCCGACGGCCGCGACCTGCCGCGCGGCGCGGCCTTCTCGACCCAGGTGGTGCAGGGCGTGCTGGCCGGCGGCAAGGCCGTGTGCCAGAAGGTCGGCGAGGATACGGACTTCGACCCCAGCCGCTCGATGATCGACCTCAACATCCGGGCCGTGATGTGCGTGCCGCTGGTGGCGCGCGACAAGCGCCTGGGGGTGCTGATGGTCGACACGCGCGCCAGCACGCGCACCTTCTCGCGCGGGGACCTGCGCTATTTCGAGGCGCTCGCGGACATGTTGGCCATCGTCTGGACCAACCGCGAGGCCGAGGACGAGCGCCTGCTCGCGCAGCAGGCCAAGCGCGACCTGTTGGTCGCGCGCAGGATCCAGGCCAACCTGCTGCCGGAGCGGCCCCTGGTGGCCGCGGGCTACAGCATGTGCGGCCGCGTGCTGCCTGCGGACGAGACCGGCGGCGACTACTTCGATTTCTTCCGCACGCGCGACAACAAGCTGGCCATGGCCGTGGGCGACGTCTCCGGGCACGGCATCGGCTCGGCGCAGATCATGGCCGCCGCGCGCGCCTACCTGCGCGCCTACTGCCAGAACAGCTCCAGCCCGCGCGACATCCTGCGGCGCGTCAACCGCTCGCTGGGCGGCGACATCGCGGCGGACATGTTCATGAGCATGTTCGTGTGCGTGATCGATCCCAACACGCGCGACTTCTTCTACGCCAACGCGGGCCACACGCGCCCGGTGCTGCTGCACGGCGCCTCGCTCGAGGCCGAGGACTACCGCGTCACCGGCGTCGCGCTGGGCGTCGAGGCCGAGACCGACTACGAGGAGCGCGGGCCATTCCGGCTGGAGCGTGGCGACACCGTGGTCATGTTCAGCGACGGCCTGACCGAGCTGCGCCGTGGCGACGAGCAGTACGGCCGCGCGCAGGTGATCGCCTCGATCCGCCGCCACGGGCGCCTGCCGGCCGAGGGGCTGCTGGATGGCATCCTGAACGACGGCCTCGCCTGGGCCGGCGGGTCGGAGGCCGAGCACAAGGACGACGTGACCGTGGCCGTGCTGAGGGCGGACGCCTGAGCCCGCTGCTGCTGCGCGAGGTCGAGCTGCCCGTGGGCGAGCCGGCCGCGGGCGCGGGCCCGGGCGAGCGCCGCGACGTGCTGGTCGAGGGCCACGAGATCGCGCGCGTGGCGCCGGCGGGCAGCCTGCGCGCCGGCTCGGCGGAGGTGGTCGAGGGACGCGGCCTGTGGCTGCTGCCGGGCTTCATCGACGATCACGTGCACCTGCGCGAGCCCGGCCTCGAGCACAAGGAAGGCTTCGCCAGCGGCACGCGCGCGGCCGCGGCGGGCGGCGTGACGACGCTGCTCGAGATCCAGAACAACCCGCCGCTGCTGACCAGCCGCGCCGCGGTCGAGTCCAAGCTGGCGCTGGTGCGCGGCAAGGCGCTGGTCAACGTCGGGCTCTACGCCAGCCTGGTCGAGCAGGCGCTGCCGGGCGTGGCGCAGATGGCGGACCTGGTGGCGGGCTACAAGCTGTTCATGGGCCCGTCCACGGGCGGGCTGGACGTGCGCGGCGAGGAGCAGCTCGCGCGCCTGTTCGCGGCCGTGGCGCGCACCGGGCACTGGCTGATGGTGCACGCCGAGGACGGCGAGCTGGTCGAGCAGGGCCTGCTGCGCCACGGCGCTGCCGGCGCGGCGGCCTTCCACCTGGCGCGGCCGGCGGCGGCCGAGGTGCGCGCGGTGCAGCTCGCGCTGCGCCTGGCGCGGCAGGAGGGCACGCGCCTGCACGTGTTCCACGTCTCGACCGCCGGCGCCACGGACCTGATCGCCGCGGCGCGCGCGGCGGGCCAGGCCGTCTCGGCCGGCACCTGCCCGCACTACCTGTGGTTCACGCACGCGGACACGGCGCGGCTCGGGACGCTGCTCAAGGTGAACCCTTCGATCAAGACCGCGGCCGACCGCGAGCGGCTGCTGGAGGGGCTGCGCGACGGCACGATCGACTGCCTGTCCTCGGACCACGCGCCGCACACCGCCGAGGAAAAGGCGCGCGACTTCGCCCTGGCGCCGTCCGGCATCCCCTCGCTGGACCTGCACATGCCGCTGTGCCTCACGCTGGCGCGCCGCGGCCTGCTGACGCTGGAGCAGGTGGTCGAGCGCGCGGCCCGCGCGCCGGCGCGCGTGCACGGGCTGCAGCGCAAGGGCGCGGTCGCCGAGGGCCGCGACGCCGACCTGGTCCTGGTGGACCCGAACGAGGAGCGCGTGGTGCGCGGGGCCGAGCACCACAGCCGCGCGCGCCAGAGCCCCTGGGAGGGCGAGGTGCTGCAGGGTTGGCCGCGGCTGACGCTGGTGGCGGGTCGCGTGGCGTTCCGGCGCGGGGCCGCGGACGTCAGGGCACCGTCGCGCTGATCGCCGGCGAGGCCGCGTAACCCTGCGGTCCGCCCGGGTCGTCGATCCATTCCTGCAGCACCAGCGTCAGGCCCGACGGCAGGCCCGGCGGCAGGCTGGCCGGCAGCTCCAGCGCACCGAAGCCGTTGGTGACCAGGCCAAGGACCAGCACGTCGGGCGAGGGCACCAGCGTGCCGCCCTTGAACGGCACGTTGACCTCGGACAGGCCGGCGACGAGGTACACCGACGCCGAGGGTCGCGCATCGGCCAGCGTGAACGTGACCGTGCCCGAGGAAGCCAGCGGACCCTTGCCCAGCAGCTGCGGCGCGCCGTCCGTGCCAGCCAGCGCGAAGCCCAGGTTGGTCCAATCGAGCGGCACGCTGGCCGGATCGGCCGGGTCGCTGCCGAGGTCGAGCTCGTCCGCGTCCAGGTAGCCGTCGGCGTCGCGGTCGATGCCGATGCGCTTCTGGGTGCCGGCCGGCACCGCCATGAAGGTCAGGTCCTCGCCCGGGTCCACCTCGTCCAGCAGGCCCTGCAGCGTGTAGCTCTCGCCGAGGCGGTCGGAGTCGATGCGGTCCGCGCCGTGCAGCATGAAGCCGCGCGGCTCGCCGTCCAGCACGCCGCGGGCCGCGAGCCCGATGCGCTCGTCGTCGGCCATGCCTTCGAAGAGCGCGATCATGTCCAGTTGGCCCTGGGTCGGAGCGGCTCCGGTCAGCGTCACCTGCCGGCCCACGGCCGCGTGCGAGTCCTTGCCCACGGGACCCGGCGGCATGTTGACGTCCGTGGGGGAACCCATGGCCAGCTCGCCGCCGGAGAGACTCATGATGAAGGCCAGGATGTCGGCCACATCCTGGTCGCTGGCCGGGCTGAAGGGCGGCTGCGCGATGTGGCGCTCGGTGCTGTCGGCGCTGCCGTCGTGCTCGGTGCCGAATCCGGCCGTGTTCTGGAGCTGGGTGGTGTTGAAGCCCAGGCGCTCGTAGTTGTTGCGCAGCGGCGGGACCTTCATGGACTTGTTGGTGAAGCCGTCGCTGGCCACCAGCATGAGGTGGTGCTCGCCGTCGGCCCCGGGCGCAATGGGCTCGAGCGTCTGGAGCGTCGCGTTCCAGGTCATGTCCGTGCCGGCGCCGATCGAGTTGGCGTGGCAGGTGATGCAGGCGTTGTTGCCGGCCAGAAAGTTGGGCGGCGCGAACAGCTCGAGCCCGCGCACGGCGTTGGCCACGGGGAACGGCGCCCCCGGCGCGCCGAAGCGGCCGGTGGTGTAGTGGCCCTTGAGCACCAGGGCCGTGGGCAGCGTGTTGTCCAGGTTGCGGAAGGGGTTGGGCGGGTAGTGGATGGTGGCCAGGTAGTCCTTGAACTCCTGCATGTCCTGGGCGTCGAAGGCCTCGTCGTCCCCGGCCAGGGCGACGTTGACGCCCGCGAAGTCCTCGAAGCGGAACATGTCGCCGCGCCAGTGCAGCGGCTCCTTGCCGATGATGTCCTGCAGCGTCTGCGTGAGCATCGGCCCCTTCATCGGGTGGTAGTCGAGGAAGACCGCGTTGCTGAGCGAGGGCAGGTTGGCCTTGAGGTTGTTGGGGGCCACGGACTTCATCGCGCCCTGCGGATCGCCGAGGTCCCACGCGAGCCGGTCCATGCGCGCGTCCGGGTGGCAGCTGGCGCACGACAGGTGGCCCGTGCCCGAGCCGAGGTGGCTGTCGTACAGGTACTTGCGCCCCTCCTGGATGGCCTCCGGCGTGGGGTCGAAGTAGGCCACGCGGGCCGTCTCGGTGGCCGTGGCCGTGTCGATGACCGAGATCGAAGCGTCGAACTTGTTGAGCACGTACAGCCGCTGCGCGCCCTCGTCCAGCGCCGCCCCGGTCGGGCCCTCGCCCACGACGATGGGCGCGATGGCCGTGTTGCGCGAGCCGTCCGCGTTGACGGCGATCACGTTGCTGCTGCCCATGCCGATGACCCAGCCCTGCTGGCCATCGGCGCGGAACACGATCGCGCGCGGATCGCCCAGCGACTCGTCGCGCACGGCTTGGGGCAGTGTGACGTTGACGTAGTCGAGGTGCGGGTTGAGGTCGCTGAGCAGCGTGCGGCCCACGCCGGGGTCGGCCGACGCGGCATAGTACTTCACGCAGCGGCCCTGGAGGTTCTGGATGTAGCGCACCTCGTTCAGCGCGTCGGAGCCGACCACCACCACGTCGCCGGTGGCGGGATTCGTCGCCAGCGCCATGCACAGGTTCATCAGGCTCTTGATGTAGCTGACCTGCAGCGTGGCCACGTCGATCACGGCCACGTCGTGGTCCACGATCTCCCAGCCCGGCAGGCGGCCCGAGAGGGCGGCGTTGGGGCCGCTGACGAAGTCGGTCCAGTTGCCGCCGTTGTCGTCCAGCCACTGGTCGGCATCGTCCTCGCGCAGGATCAGCGCCACCTTCAGGGGCGTGGGCAGGCCCGGCGCGACCGGCGGGTCGAAGCCGGCGCCGTCGTTGGGCGGCGGGTTCACGCCGCCCCACGGGCCCAGCGGGTTGTTCACCAGTTGAGGCGGGTAGCTGAGGCCGGGGTGGCCGCCGCCCAGGATCGTGGTCCGGTTGCTGGACTCGAAGATGGCCGCGTAGACCGTGCTGCCGTCGGGGCTGAGCGCCAGCGCGCGCGGGTCCTCGCCGACGACCTCCAGGCGCGTCGGTGCGGCGGCCAGGTCGGCCGGATCGAACACCAGCAGCGTGTTGGCCTCGCCGCAGCTGACGAAGGCGCGCTGGGGCGTGCCGGCGAAGATCACGTCGGCGGGCTCGTCATCCGTGACCAGCGTGGCCAGGGTCCGGCCCGTGGTGACGTCCACGACCGAGACCGAGTCGCTGATGTGGTTGACCACCCAAGCCTCCGACAGGGTACGCGCGCGCACCGAGACCGGGTCGTAGCCGACCGGGATGGCGCGCTCGACGACCGGCTGCGAGCCGCTGGCGTCGAACACGAGCAGCCGCCCGTCGGCGGTGTTGACCGCCAGCAGGCGCTGGGCGCCGGGGGTCAGCTCGAGCGGATGGGTGTGGACCGTCTCGTAGTGCACGAAGTCGAGCTGGGCCGGGACGGCCGCGGCGCCGGCCAGGATGGCCGCCGAGACCAGGAGCCGGAGGGTGCCACGAGGGTGCATCGGAAGGGGTGTCCGCCGTGACCGGGGCTGATGGCGGATTCGGGCCGCCGTGCCACAGACCGACCGCGGTGTGGTGCCTGAGGATCTGGTGGGTTCTGCGCCCGAAGTGTAGATCGGAATGCCCGACGTGCAAGGTCCGCCGACTATCGGCACGGGGACTGTCGCGGCTCAAATGACAGGGCGGGATCCGGCATTCGAGACCCTTTCTCCCTGCAGCGGAAGGGAGTCGGGTTCCGAAGGAAAAAACTGGAGTGCCGCTCAGTGGGCCTCGACCCAGTTGGCCCCGCTGCCGGTATCGACCACCAGCGGCACGTCCAGGACCATGGCCGACTGCATCACCTCGCGCACCTCGGCGCGCGTCTCCTCCAGCGCACCCGGCTCGACCTCGAAGACCAGCTCGTCGTGCACGCTGAGGATCATCTCGGCCGGCAGGCGCCGCTCGCGCAGCCGGGCGGCCACGCGGATCATCGCGATCTTGAGCAGGTCCGCCGCCGTGCCCTGCAGCGGCGTGTTGACCGCCATGTTGAGCGCGTTGGCCGTGACGCGGGCCTCGCCGCTGTCCAGGCCCTCGAGGCGCCGGCGCCGCCCTGTGAGCGTGCTGACCACGCCCGTGCGCGTGGCTTCCTCGCGCGTGCGGTCGAGCCACGCGCGCACGCCCGAGAAGACGCGGAAGTACTGCTCGATGAAGGCCTCGGCCTGGCGCAGCGTGAGGCCGGTCTGGCGCGCGAGGCGTGCCGCGCCCATGCCGTAGATGATGCCGAAGTTGATGCTCTTGGCCTGCGCGCGCATGTCGGGCGTGACCGCGGCCAGCTCCACGCCGAAGACCAGCGCGGCCGTGCGGCGGTGCACGTCGTCGCCGTCGCGGAAGGCCGCCTGCAGCGCGTGGTCGCCGCTGATGTGCGCCATGAGCCGCAGCTCGACCTGGCTGTAGTCCGCGGCCAGCAGCACGCGTCCGGGCGGCGCGACGAAGGCCTGCCGGATGCGCCGCCCGAGCTCCGTGCGCACCGGGATGTTCTGCAGGTTGGGGTCGGACGAGGACAGCCGCCCGGTGCTGGCCACGGCCTGGTTGTACGAGGTGTGGATGCGGCCGGTGGCCGGGTGCACCAGTTCGGGCAGGCTGTCGACGTACGTGCCCTTGAGCTTGGTGAGCTGCCGGTGCTCGAGGATCTTCGCGCACACGGGGGCCTCGGACAGCGACTCGAGCACCTCGGCGTCGGTGCTCCAGCCGGTCTTGGTGCGCCGGATGCGCCGCACGCCCAGCAGCTCGTGCACCCTGAGCTTCTCGAACAGCACCTCGCCCAGCTGCCTGGGGCTGGCGACGTTGAACGGCCCGCCGGCCAGCTCGTGGATCTCGAGCGTGAGGGCCGCCAGGCGTGCGCCCATCTCGGCCGAGAGCTGGCGCAAGTGCGCCGCGTCGATGGCCACGCCGGCACGCTCCATGTCCTCCAGCACGCGCAGCAGCGGCATCTCGATCTCGCGCAGCACCGGCTCGACCGGGTCGCCCGCCAGCTTGCCGGCGAACAGCCGCCACAGGCGCATGGTGACGTCGGCGTCCTCGCAGGCGTACTCCCCGCAGCGCTCGGGCGGCACGTCCCACATGGAAATCTGCGCCTTGCCCTTCCCGATCAGGTCGCTGGTGGGGATCTTGGTCAGCCCCAGGTGCTTCAGCGCGAGGAAGTCCAGGTTGTGCTGGCTCTGCTGCGCGTCCAGGCAGTAGCTGGCCAGCATGGTGTCGAAGGCCACGTTGGCCGGGCGCAGGCCGTAGCGGCCGAGCACGTGCAGGTCGTACTTGGCGTTCTGGCCGGCCAGCGCGACGCGCGGGTCCTCGAGCACCGGCCGCAGGTCGGCCAGGAAGCGCGCGAGGTCGCTGCCGGGCGGCGGGCGCAGCGGGTCGTCGGGCGTGCCGCGGCCCGTCGTCAGCCGGGCGGCGGCCTCGCCGGGCGTGAACATGTCGCCGCCGCCGGACGCGGCCGCCGAGCGCTCGCGCGCGGTCAGCCCGCGCTCGCCGGGCCCGAAGAGCGGGACGGCCAGGTTGGCCGGCAGGTACCAGGCCTCGTGCGGGCGGAAGGACAGCGACAGCCCCACCAGCTCGGCCTCCAGCGGCACGATCGAGGTGGTCTCGGTGTCCAGCACCAGCTCGCGCGCGGCGCGCAGCTCGGCCAGGAAGGCGTCGTACAGCGCGGGCGTCGTGACCACGCGCCAGGTGCGCGGGTCGTCGCGCTCGGGCGCCGCGCCCAGGCGGTCGATGAGCGACGGGAAGTCCAGCTCGACGAACAGCGCGCGCGCCGCGGCGTGGTCGGGGCCGCGGTAGCGCAGCGACTCCAGCTCCAGCGGCACCGGGCTCTGCGTGCGGATGGTCGCCAGGTCGCGCGACAGGTAGGCCATTTCGCGCCCCAGGCGCAGCCGCTCCTGCAGGCCCGGCGGCTTGACCTGGTCCAGGTGCGCGTACAGGTCGTCCAGGCCCTGGTACTGCTCGATCAGCTTGAGCGCCGTCTTCTCGCCCACGTTGCGCACGCCGGGGATGTTGTCCGAGCTGTCGCCCATGAGCGCCAGCACGTCGATCACCTGGTCGGGGCGGCAGTGGAACTTCGCGCGCACGGCCTCCACGCCCAGCAGCGTCGGCTCGCCGCCGCCGTTGCCCGGGTTCCAGATGGTGATGCCAGCGCCGACCACCTGCATGAAGTCCTTGTCGCCGGTGACCAGCAGGACCTCGTGCCCGCCAGCGCGCGCGCGCAGGGCCAGCGTGCCGATGACGTCGTCGGCCTCCCAGCCCGGCAGCGCGTAGACCGGGAAGCCCAGCGTGCGCGCGATGCGCTCGAACACCGGCAACTGGTCGATCAGCTCCTGCGGCGTCTTCTCGCGCGTGGCCTTGTAGTCGGCGTATTTCTCGTGCCGGAAGGTCGGGTGCGGCGTGTCCATGACCACCAGCGCATGGTCGGGGCGGCCGCGCTCGACCAGCGCCAGCAGCGAGCCGGCGTAGGCGAAGGCCGGCCCCGGGCCCTTGGCGAAGAAGCAGCGGTAGGCCAGGGCCGAGCCGTCGATGAGGAAGGTGCCGGGCATCGGGCGCCATGGTACCGGCGCGGAGGCCAGGGGTCCGTTGCCGGGAGCAGTCGCTGCTGGACTCGGGCCGCGGCCGCGGCAAGATGGCGACCCTCCCTGCGAGGACGGCCCGTGAAACACGCGTGCCTGGCGCTGCTGCTGCTGCTGCCGGTCGGCTGCTCCGACGCGTCGGCCGACGCGCGCGCGGCGGCGCTGGCCGAGGCGCAGGCCGCGCTGGAGGCCGATCCCTCGCGCGCCCTGCACGTGGCGCGCGCGGCGCTGGTCGAGCATGGTGCGGACCCGCGCCTGTCGCTGGCGGCGGGCCTGGCCTGCCTGCGGCTCGAGCGCCGCAGCGAGGCGCTGGGCCTGGCCGACGCCGGCCTGGCTGCGGAAGACCTGCCGGCCGAACTGCGCTCGGACCTGGCCTGGGTGCGCGGTGCGTCGCTGATGGCGCGCTACCGCGAGCTGTCCGCGGCGGACGATTGGCGCGGCGCCAACACCACGCTGGAGACGGCCACGCAGGCCGGCGCCTGGCGCGCCCAGGCTGCGGCCGCGCTGGCCATCCTGCAGGACCTCGGGCCCCTGGGCTCGCCCGATCGGCAGACGAAGTTCGCGCGCCTGGCGCTGCAGTTGCAACCCGAGGGCCAGGCGGCGCAGGCGCTGCGCGGCCTGCTCGAGCGCCGCGGCCTCAGCCCCTGAGGGCGGCCCCGTCGCAGGGCGGGCCGGGGCCCGCTGCCGCCGGCCGCTCCGCAGGCGCCGCCCGGTCCGAGCGCCCGATGTGCCGGTAGCGCCAGAACACGCGCGCCTCGGCCGTGATCGCGGCCAGGTAGGTGGCGATGGTCAGCAGCATCGGCAGCGCGTAGCCGTCGAGGCCCGCAGACAGCCAGCCGGCCGAGGCGTCGATCAGCTCGCCGCCCCAGTGGTTGGAGGCGGCCCAGCCCACGTTCCACGCGAGCATGGCGCTGGCATTCACCGCGGCGCGCCACGGAACGGGCGTGATCTCCATGACCAGGTTGCGCCACAGCGGCGTGCCCAGGTTCATCAGCGCCGAGCGCAGGACGTAGGCCGCGATGGCCACCGGCAGCGAGGTGGCCAGCGCCAGCACGAGGAAGAACGGGATCGACAGCGCCTGCGTCGCGATGGTGGCGCGCACCAGGCCCAGCCGCGGGACGACGCGCGTCGTGACCAGCGCGCCCAGCGTCATCGTCGCGCAGGCCGCCGCCATGACCACGCCCAGCACCGGCTTGGACAGCGCGAAGCGGTCGGTGAAGTACAGGTTGATGAACGGGATCGACAGGCCCGCGCCGATGCCGATGAGCAGGTACGGCAGCGCCAGCGGCACCCACAGGTGCCAGTGGTCCCGGCACAGGATGGCCAGCAGCTCGCCGGGCCGCCGCGCCTCGCCGCTGCCGGCCACGCGCTCGGGCAGGCGCCGGTAGCAGGCCAGCGCTGCCAGGCTGGCCGCGGCGCCCGCCAGCAACGCCAGGCGCAGCGCCTGCGTCGGCGGGGTCGCGCCGGCCTCCAGCGCGCCGGCCAGGCCGCAGGCCACCAGCAGCCCGCCCGTCTGCATCAGCGCGTGCACGGCGAAGTCGGCCTGGAACAGCGCGGTACGGTCGCGCGGACTGGCCACCGAGACCAGGAACGGCGCCGCGACGACGGTGTGCAGCGTGTAGGCCGCGCCCGACAGCGCGGACCAGCACAGCAGCGGCGGCAGGCTCGCGGACAGGGCCAGCCCGGCGATGGCGGCCACGTTCAGCGCACATGCCAGCGAGAGGCTGCGGCGCGGGCCCAGGCGCTCGTAGGCCCAGGCGGACGGGATGGTGGCCGCCACGACGCCCACGGCCGCGGCGGCGTTGACGTAGCCGGCGTCGGCCACGCTGAAGCCGCCCAGCGACAGCACGTACAGGTTCTGCAGCGCCCACAGGAAGGCGTGCCCGATCTCCAGCAGCGCCGCGCCCGCGAGGAAGGCGCGCGCCGGCGCCGGGAAGCTGCGGAAGCGGTCGAGCGCGGCGCGCATCGCGGCGAGTGTACCGGCCGGCAGCGCTTGATCGCGGCGCCGCGCATCCCGGATCATGTCGCGTTCCCGCAGGAGGTCCCGTCGCCATGAGCAGCAGCGCCCAGCCGCCGGTCGCCCGCGTGCGCCGCCTGTCCGAGCACGTCGGCCAGGTCGTGCGCGTCCAGGGCTGGCTGGCCAACCGCCGCTCGTCCGGCAAGCTGCAGTTCCTGCAGTTGCGCGACGGCGGCGGCACGGTGCAGGGCATCCTGCCGCGCGGCGTCGTGCCCGATGACGTGTTCAAGGAGCTGGACGCGCTCCCCGTCGAGTCCTCGCTCGAACTGGACGGCAAGGTGGTGGCCGACGCACGCAGCCCCGGCGGCCACGAGCTGCACGTCACCGGCGTGCGCATCGTGCACAAGGCGCAGCCCTTCCCGATCGGCGCCAAGGAGCACGGCCCGGCCTTCCTGCTCGAGCACCGGCACCTGTGGCTGCGCTCGGCCAGGCAGGCGGCCACGCTGCGTGTCCGCGCGCGCGTGATCAAGTCCATCCGCGACTTCTTCGACTCGCGCGATTACACCTGCGTCGACGCGCCCATCTTCACGCCCTCGGCCTGCGAGGGCACCAGCACGCTGTTCGAGGTCGACTACTTCGGCGAGAAGGCCTACCTGACGCAGAGCGGCCAGCTCTACGGCGAGGCGGCCGCCATGGCGCTGGGCAAGATCTACGTCTTCGGGCCCACGTTCCGCGCCGAGAAGTCCAAGACCCGCCGGCACCTGACCGAGTTCTGGATGGTGGAGCCCGAGCTGGCCTTCGCCACGCTGGACGACGTGATGAACCTGGCCGAAGAGTTCGTCGAGGTCATCGTGCAGGACGTGCTGCGCGACTGCCGCCCGGACCTGGCCGTGCTCGAGCGCGACGTCGGCAAGCTGGAGGGCGTGAAGCGCCCCTTCCCGCGCCTCAGCTACGGCGAGGCGGTCGAGCGCCTGAAGGGCGCCGGCCACGCCTTCGAGTGGGGCGGCGACTTCGGCGCGCCCGACGAGGAGGTGCTGACGAAGTCGTTCGATCTGCCGCTGCTGGTGCACCGCTTCCCGGCGCAGGTCAAGGCCTTCTACATGAAGCGCGACCCGCAGGACGAGCGCGTCGCGCTGTGCGTCGACGTCCTCGCGCCCGAGGGCTACGGCGAGATCATCGGCGGCAGCGAGCGTGCCGACAGCCTCGAGTTCCTCGAGCAGCAGATCGAGCTGCACAAGCTGCCCAGGGAGGCCTTCGAGTGGTACCTCGACCTGCGCCGTTACGGCTCGGTGCCGCACGGCGGGTTCGGGATGGGCGTCGAGCGCATGGTCGCGTGGCTCACGGGCAACCACCACATCCGCGAGTGCATCCCGTTCCCGCGCATGCTGTACAAGATTTATCCGTGAGGAGCGACGGCGTTGCAGCGGGCGGGCGGGGCCCGCCGCTGAACGCCGGATTGCGGGTGGGCGAGTGGAGCTTGGACTGGCGTGGTGATGGGCTGCGTGCCGCTGCTGCGGGCGGGCGAGTGGAGCATGGACTGGCGTGGTGATCGATCTTGAACCGCTGGAGCGGGCTGCGGCACGGGCAGGCGTGGAGGGAGTGCGGGCGCGCGTCGTGCGGCACGACCGTCGCACCGGGCGCTGGTTCGAGGTGCGGGGGGACGAACTGCTGGTGAGCGAGAGGGTGCTCGACCGCTGCCTGCCGCAGGACGCCTGCGCGCTGCTGGTCGGAGAGCTGCTGCTGCGTCGGCGCGTGCGGGTGCTCGACAGCGGCTTTGCGGGCACGGCCGTGCTGGCCCTGCCGGCGCTGGGCCTGGGCCTGGCTCTGGGCAGCGCGCCCCTGGCGGCGGCCGGCGGCGTGCTGCTGCTGGGCGTCGCGGTCCTGTGGCCGATGCGCCGCACGCGCGCGGCGCAAGCCGCCGACGACGAGGCCGTGGCCCTGCTGGGCGACGCCACGCCGCTGGTGCGCGGCCTGAACGAGATGGACTTCGAGGAGCTGCACGTCGCCGGCCGACGCTTGCCGGCGCGTCCCGACCTGCACCGCAGGGCCGAGCGGCTCGTGCGTCGCCACCGGCTGTGCTCGGCCGAGAGCGCGGCGCCGCCGGCATGAGCGGGCTGCGCCTCGTGCGCCATCCGGAAGCGGCGCGCCTCGTGGCGCAGCGCGCGCGGGCGCTGGCCGCCCTGCGCGCCTGGCTCGACGCGCGCGGCCTGCAGGAGGCCGACGTCCCGCCGCTGGCGCCGCACGCGGGCCAGGAGGGGCACCTGCGTCCGCTGCGCGTCGAGGCCGCCGGCCTGCCGGGGCCTCTCTTCCTCCAGACCTCTCCGGAGCTGGCGCTCAAGCGCCTGGTGTGCGCCGGCGCGCGCCGCGTCTACGCCCTCGGCCCCGCCTTCCGCGGCGGTCGCGAGGAGTTGTCGCGCCTGCACCAGCCGCAGTTCACGCTGCTGGAGTGGTATCGGCCGGGCGAACGCGTGGAGGACCTGATCGACGACGTGCTCGGGCTGGTGGGCGCCGCCGCCGGCGCCCTGGGCGTGGCCGCGCCGGCGTCGCCGCGCGTGCTCACGCTGCGCCAGGCCTGCGCGGACCTGGCTGGCGTGGACCTGGACCCGCTGCTGGACGGCGACGTGCCGCGCTTCGCCGCCGGTGCGCGGCGTGCGGGCGTGGCCGCCGCGCGCGACGACGACGACGCGCCGACGGCCTTCAGCCGCGTGCTCGTCGAGCGCCTCGACCCCGCCCTGGAGCGCGAGCCGGGGCTGGTCTTCCTGCGCGACTGGCCGGCCTGCGGCGCCGCGCTGGCGCGCCTGTCGCCCGCCGATCCGCGCGTGGCCCTGCGTGTCGAGGCCTACCTGCGCGGCTTCGAGCTGGCCAACGGCTGGGTCGAGCTGGCCGACGCCGACGAGCACCGCCGCCGCTGGCGCGCCGAGGCCGCGCAGCGCGACGACGCGCCGCCGCCCTGGGACGAGGACTTTCTCCACGACCTTTCCACCGCCGGCCTGCCGCCCGCCGTCGGCATGGCGCTCGGCTTCGACCGGCTCATGCTGGCGCTGCTGGGGGGACGCTCGCTGGCCGACGTGCTGCCGCTGCACCTCGCACCGGCAACGTAACGCGCGCGCCGCCGGTCCGTCCGGCTGGCATGGCGCGGCGTTCTCTCCGGCGGGCGACACCGCCGGGCGTCGCGCCCCTGACTGGAGGTTGCGATGCGGATCGTTCGGCAAGGCAAGGGTGGCAAGGGCGGAAAGGGTGGCAAGGGCGATCCCGGGCCGGGAGGCGTCCCGCGTCCGGCGCGCGCCGCGCTGCTGGCGCTGGCGCTGCTGGCACCCGGAGCGGCGGCGCAAGGCTTCGAGGTGCTGGTCTCGCTCTCGGGCGACGACGCCCTGCCGGGCGGCCCCGTGCGCGACCAGGATCTCGTCGCCCACGCGCCCGGCGCGGTCGCGCACGTCGCCTGGCCCAGCGAGACGCTGTCGCTGCTGGCGGGCGACGGCGGCAGCGGCACGTGGCCGGTCTTCGGCGATGTCGACGCCGTGCACGACGCCGGCGGTGCCACGGCCGACCAGGGCCTGTACATCTCGCTGACCGCCGACGAGGCCGGCCACCTGGACGGCGACGTGCTGCGCGGTGGCCCCGGCGGCTTTGTCGCCTTCCGCGCGGAGGCCGAGTTCATCGCGGCCAGCGGCGCCACGGACGGCAACGTCGACGTCGATGCCTTCCAGCTGGATGCGGACGGCACCATCCTGTTCTCGTTCGGCGACAACGAGGCCTCCGCGTTCCTCTCGGGCGACGACCCGGGCGTGGTCAAGGACGGCGACGTGCTGCAGTGGATGCCGGGGGCGGCGGTGGCGCAGGTGCTGCTGACCGAGGCGCAGGTCAGCGCCATGGTGACGCTGGCGCTGGGCTCGGCATCCACCATCGCCACCACGGACACGTTGTCGCTGGCGCGCGATCCGCAGACCGGGGCGGTGCTGTTCAGCGTCGCGAGCCCGACCGCCAACGACGCGACGGTCTTCAGCACGGCGCTGGGCGGGTCCGTGCTCGCGGGCCAGGCCGAGAGCGACTTCGGCTTCGCGACGGCGCCGGAGATGGACGCGCTCTCGGTGGCCGGCTCGCACTTCACGGCGTTGACCGCGTCCGCGCCCAACCCGCCGGCGGGCGGGTCGGTCACGCTGCTGGCCACGGGCGCGGCGCCCGGAGTGCCGTACTTCGTGCTGGCAGCCATGGGCAGCGCCCCGCCCAAGCCGCCGCTGTCCGGGTGGGGCGGCTTCGTGCTGGCGCAGGACGCCCTGCTGGATGCGTGCTGGAGCCAGAGCTCGTTGCTGCTGATCCTGCCGGACGGCGCCGGGCTGGGCAGCCTGTCGTCGGACATTCCGGCCAGCTTGCCGCCCGCGGACGTGGTGCTGCAGCTCGTCGCACCGCCGTGGGCCGGCCAGCCGCCGCGCGGCAGCAACCCGCTGCTGCTGGAGCTGGCCCAGTAGCTCCGCTGCCTGGCAGCCGCCGCGTCCCGCAAGGGGGCGCGGCGGCTGCCGGCCGTGTGGCATCCGCCGCGGGACGCGGCTACGATGCGACCCTTTGCTCGGGATCGGCAACCGGGTCGGTCCACGACCCGCCGCTTTCCGGCCAGGCCCAGGTCGCACCGCCCATGACGTCATCCCGCCTCGTCCACTGCACCTTTCCCAAGGAGATGATCCGCGAGCCGCTGCTCTACAACCTCGGGCGCGACTTCAAGGTCATCCCCAACATCCGCGGCGCGACGATCAGCGACGAGATCGGCCTGGTCTATCTCGAGTTGCAGGGCCCTGACCCCGAGATCGACCGCGCGGTGGCCTACCTGGCCGAGCGCGGCGTGCGCATCGAGCCGGTCAAGGGCGGCCTGCCCGCGGGCGGGCTGCCGCACCGCCCCGGGACCTGAGCCTCAGCGTCCGTCGTCCTGATCGAGGAGCGCGGCCGCGACGTTGGCGCGATAGCGGGCCAGCGCGGCTTCGTCCGCCATCCTGGCCGCGAAGGCCGTGCGCCAGCCTTCGATGGCGATGACCCGGTTGTTGATGTCGTTCGTGCCGACCTTGCTGGCCTCCTGGTTGAAGGCGAAGTGCAGCTGGTAGCCCTGGCGCCTGCTCCAGTCGCCGATCAGGCTGCCGGCGTTGCGGATGTCGATCGGGTTGGACATGTCCAGGCCGTTGACCGCGTTGATGTAGGCCGGCGTGCAGTCGACGATGTCGATCTCCTCGAGCTTGCCGATGAGACTCCGGCGCGTCCTGGGCGGCGGATCGTCGTGGTAGACGCTCTTGACCAGCGCGGTCCACTTGACCAGCTGGGCGGCGGAGGTGCCGGGCACCGGGCCCAGCGCCTCGATGGCCACGGTCGGGTCGCGCGGGGCCGGGTCTTCGATCGTGGGCGCGGTGGGCGGCGGGGCCGCTGGCGGCTCGGCGGCTGCCGGGGTGTCGGCCTCGGCGAGCGCCACGACGTCGACTGCAGGCGCCGCCTCGGCGGCGGCAACCATTGCGGGCGCGAGCGTCTCGAGCACGGGTTGGCCCCCGAGGCTCGGCTGATCGGCGGCTGGCGCGCCTGGGTTGGCGGTCGGCAGCTCAGTCGCCGGCTCAGCGCCTGCGGACATGGAGAACCAGGCGCCCACTCCGCAGCCGATGACCAACACGGCAGCGAACAGGAGCAGCCCTGGCGAGGCCTTCTTCCTGGCTCGGCGCACACGGGTGCGCACGCCACGGGAGTGACGGCCGACGCCTGCGGTCGCGTGCGTCCCGGCGGCCGCGGGTGTCGCATCCTTGCCAGTCCGGCGAGAGGCGCGCGCCACGCCTCGCAGCCTGCGGTCTCGCGTCGGCGAGGCCGCAGACCGGACGGGGGCCGCCGGCGCGTCGGACGGAGCGGCAGCGCGGGGGGCCGGCGCCACGGGCCCGCTCGCGACGGGAAGCGCGCCGTCCGCAGGCGGAATGGCGACCACGCCGCCGCACCTGGCGCACTTGGCCGACGCGGCCAGCACGCCGTCCGGAATCTTGAACCGGGCTCCACAGTCCTTGCACGTACCGACGCGCGGCATGGGTCTTCCTGCAGTGGATGGCGGCCGGGCCGCTGGTCCGGCCGCCCGGGATCCTAGCGCTCGAGCCAGCGGGAGATCGCGTCGAAGTCCAGGTCGTCGAGATGCCGGCGCAGGACCTGCTCGGTCCGGTCGCGGTCGCCCTTCCAGACCGACGAGCGTCCGCGCTTGTCGACCTCGGCCTGCAGGGCGGCCAGGTCGGTCAGCAGGGCCGCGAGCCGCGGCGGGTCCTTGTCGATGAGCCAGGCGAGCACGGCCCACGTCACCACCTGGGCCTCGATGGCCCTGCCGGCGTCGTCGTGGCGGGCGGCGAGGGCGCCCGGGGACCAGGACTTGCTCCGCGCACCTTTCTCCAGCGCCTGGAGCGCCTTGACCGGCCAGTCGAAGTGGTCGCCGGTGGCGACGAAGCCCTCGTGGTCGAACTGGTAGACGGACTCGAAGAGCGACAGCTCGGCCACGTAGTCCAGGCCCCACAGCAGAACGGGCGGCAGCTCGCCGCAGCGCGTCGTCAGCAGGCACTGCGCGAACTTGCCGGCGACCTCGTTGCCGAAGCGGAACTCGTCGTCACCCGCGGACGCGTTGCCGGCCATGTCCCAGGTGGGCTGCAGGAACAGGCCCGCCGAGCGGCGCAGCAGTCCGGCCGGCGACTCGCGCAGCTGCGTGGCCGTTTCGGCGAAGAGGAGCTGCCGGCGCGCGAGGTCGTCGAGCAGCTGTCCCCAGGCCTCCGAGCGCGAGTCCTCCGGGTCGAAGACCAGGGCGACGATGGTGCGCTGCTCGCGCCCCTCCAGGAGCGGCACGGCGTGCGCCAGACGCACCGCCGCGTCATCCAGCCAGGCGGCGGCCTGACTGGCCTCGTCGGACGCCTTGAAGGCCAGGACCAGGTGCTCGGTGCGGCCCGTTCCGAGGACGGTGAGGTCGAGCCGGGTGGCGACCTCGGCCCACGCGTTGAGCGCCTCGCGCTGCGCGGGCTGCAGCTCCGCGTCGAGCGCGCGGCCCGTGGTCTGGCGTCCACGCCAGTGCAGCCGGAGGTCGGCTGCCGCCGTGAAGAGGATGTCGCGCGGGCCAAGTTTGCGTGGAACCACCGCAGCCGGCTCGGCGTGGCCGGCCGGGGCGGCCGGATCGGCGGGGGGCGGGGCGGCGGGGGGCGGGGCGGATGCGGCGGGGGGCGGGTCGGGCGGCGCGGCTCCGGTCTCGCCGCGCGCGGCGGCCTCGGCGGCGGCGCGCTGCTCCAGGAGGCGCGCCGTCCAGCGGTCCATCTCGGGTGGCTCGCCCGTCTCGCTGCCTTCGCCCTGCGTGGGCTCGATGGGCTCGACGATCTCGGTGGCGACGAAGGTCCAGCCGGCCGTGACCTGCCAGCGCAGCCAGGCGACCACGGTGGCGTGGTTGCGGGCGCGCCAGTCGGAGGGATCCATGCCCGTGGGCGGCGCGGCGAGCCAGGGCGTGTCGCGGCCGGTGACCTGCTCCAGCGCCTCGACGAGGCGCGTCTGGCCGTCCACGTCCGGGTCAGGCTGGCCATCCAGCTCGACCAGGCGCTCGACCAGCGCGCTGGCGGCGGCCTGCGGGTTGCGGTGCAGGCGCTCGCGCGCGAGCGCCTGCGGCTGTCCGGGCGGAGCGGCCAGCAGCTCGTCGACCAGCGCCGTCACGACCTCGCGCTCGTCGGCGCCGGTGTCCGCGGGCCAGACGACGGCGGCGGGCGGTGCGCTGGTCAGGATGGCTTGCGGCTGCAGCCCTGCTTCGCCGGCCGGGTCGGCGTCGGGGTGGTACGGCCGTCCCGCCGCGATCTCGAGCACGCGCAGACCCGGTGTCAGCGTCACCAGCAGTTGCCGGTACTGGCCCGAGGACTGGTGGCGCAGCGTCAAGCGCAGGATGCTCCGGTCGGGGACCGGCCCGAGGCCCTGGTCCGGGTCCTGCAGGACCTCGACCAGGGTGAGCGTCGCGCGCTGGTTGAAGCCCTGGGCGGATTCGGCCCATTCGCGCAGCACCAGCTGCGTGCGGCCCAGGCGGTCCAGCTCGTCCAGCTGGTCCCAGCTCACCGCGTCCAGCCCGCGCGCGATGCGCTCGGCCGAGCGCAGCTCGAGGTCGGCCATGTCCGCAAGCGTGGCGTAGTCGGGGCCAGCCAGGCTGGCGGCGAGGCGGCGCCCGAGCTCCAGCTGGGCCTCGCTCTGGGCCCGTGGTTCCGGGAGCAGGGGCAGCAGGGTCAGCAGCAGCAGCGGGATCTTCGGCATCGTCATCGCGGGCTGGTCCGGGGTCGCGGTTCGCGGGCGGCTGGCACAGGACGCGCGGGTATACGCTGCGAGTGGCGCGGTTGACAGGCCCGGTTGACGCGCGCCACGCGCGCGACGCCGCTGTCGGGCGCGCGCCGAGGCGCCCGCGCCTTGCGTATCATGCGGACCGCCGCGCCGGCGCGGCGACGCCATGGCCGACATCCCGTTCCGACTGCAGACCGACTTCGTCCCGCGCGGCGACCAGCCGCGCGCCATCGCGGATCTCGTGGCGGGCTTCCGGGGCGGCCAGCGGCGCCAGGTCCTCAAGGGCGTGACGGGCTCGGGCAAGACCTTCACCATGGCCCACGTGGTCGAGCAGCTGCAGCGCCCGACGCTGGTGCTGGCGCACAACAAGACCCTGGCGGCCCAGCTGCACGACGAGTTCCGCAACCTGTTCCCCGCCAACGCGGTCGAGTATTTCGTCAGCTACTACGACTACTACCAGCCGGAGGCCTACGTCCCGCGCACGGACACCTACATCGAGAAGGAGGCCTTCATCAACCAGCACATCGAGCGCATGCGCAACAGCGCCACGCGCAGCCTGCTGGAGCGCCGCGACGTGCTCATCGTGGCCTCGGTCTCGTGCATCTACGGCCTGGGCAGCCCCGAGCACTACGAGGGGCTGCGCGTGGCGCTGCGGCGCGGGCAGCGCATCGAGCGCGACGACATGCTGCGCGCGCTGGCCGGCATCCAGTACCAGCGCGCCGGCCTGGACTTCCGCAACGGCAGCTTCCGCGTGCGCGGCGACGTGGTCGAGATCTTTCCCGTCTACGAGGAGTCGCGCGTCGTGCGGGTCGAGTTCCTGGACGACGAGATCGAGGCCCTGGCCCTGGTGGACCCGCTGCGCGGCGAGATCCTGGAGGAGCTGAGCCAGGTCGCGATCTGGCCGGCCAGCCACTACATCACGCCGCGCGACCGGCTGGAACAGGCCATCGTCGGCATCCGCGGCGAGCTGGAGGAGCGCCTGGCGCAGCTGCGCGGCCAGGCCCGGCTGCTGGAGGCCCAGCGCCTCGAGCAGCGCACGCGCTACGACCTCGAGCTGCTGGAGGAGTCAGGCTTCTGCAGCGGCATCGAGAACTACAGCCGCCACCTCGACGGCCGGCGTCCGGGCGAGGCGCCGGCCACGCTGCTGGCCTACTTCCCCGACGACTTCCTGATCATCGTGGACGAGAGCCACCAGAGCCTGCCGCAGGTGGGGGCCATGCGCCGCGGCGACACGGCGCGCAAGTCCACGCTGGTCGAGCACGGTTTCCGCCTGCCGTCAGCGATCGACAACCGGCCGCTGGAGTACGGCGAGTTCGACGTCCTGCTGGACAAGGTGCTGTACGTGTCGGCCACGCCCGCGGCGCTGGAGATCGGCCGCGCCGGCGGGCGCGTGAGCGAGCAGGTCATCCGCCCGACGGGCCTGCTGGACCCGCCGGTCGAGGTGCGTCCGGCGCGCGGCCAGGTGGACGACCTGCTGTCCGAGATCCACGCCGTGAGCGCCCGCGGCGAGCGCGTGCTGGTGACCACGCTGACCAAGCGCATGGCCGAGGAGCTGAGCGACCACTACGCCTCGCTGGGCGTGAAGGTCAAGTACATGCACAGCGACATCGACAGCATCGAGCGCGTGGAGATCATCCGCGGACTGCGCCTGGGCGACTGGGACGTGCTGGTGGGCATCAACCTGCTGCGCGAGGGTCTGGACCTGCCCGAGGTGGCGCTGGTGGCCGTGCTGGACGCCGACAAGGAGGGCTTCCTGCGCTCGGCGACGGCGCTGATCCAGACCATGGGGCGCGCGGCGCGCAACGTGCATGGGCGCGTGCTGCTGTACGCCGAGCACGTCACGGCTGCGATGCGCGCGGCGCTGGACGAGTCGGCGCGGCGCCGTGCGCTGCAGGAGGCCCACAACCGCGAGCACGGCATCGTGCCGACGAGCACCACGCGCGCCGTGGATCGCAGCCTGGCGCCGGTGGAGGCCGACGAGGCCGCGCCGCGGGTGGATGCGCGCGAGCCGCCGCCCGTGGCGCCGGCGGACCTGCGGCGCACGATCGAGGCCCTGCGCCGGCGCATGCTGGAGGCCTCCGAGCGGCTGGAGTTCGAGCAGGCCGCGCGCCTGCGCGACGAGCTGCGCGGCCTCGAGCAGGCCGAGCTGCGCTACCTCTGACGGCATGGACGCACCCCTGACGGCCGCCGAAACGCGCGAACGCCGCCGCGAACGCCTGCTGGGCGTGGTGGTGCGCCTGCCGGAGGGGCCGGGCGTGTACCTGTTCCGCAACGAGCACGGCGCCGTGGCCTACGTCGGCAAGGCGCGCTGCCTGCGCGAGCGCGTGCGCAGCTACTTCGCGCGCCGCCGCGGCGACACGCGCCGCGCGGTGCAGTTCGTCGAGCGCTACGTGCACGCGATCGAGTTCGTCAGCACGGCCAGCGAGCAGGAGGCCTTCCTGCTGGAGAGCAAGCTGGTCAAGCGCTGGAAGCCGGCCTACAACGTCAAGCTGCGCGACGACAAGGACTTCCTGTACGTGCGCGTCGACCGGCGCCACGCCTTCCCGGCGCTGACGCTGGCGCGCCGCCCGCGCGGCCGGCAGCGCGACGTCAGCTACCACGGGCCCTTCGCCTCGGCCGGCTCGCTGCGCCACGCGCTGCGGCTGCTGGGCGGCAGCGTGCCGCTGCGCGACTGCAGTGACCGCGAGTTCGCGGCGCGCACGCGCCCGTGCCTCAAGCACGACATGGGCCGCTGCGCGGCGCCCTGCACCGGCCTGATCGGCCGCGAGGACTACGCCGTCCTGCTGCAGCAGGCGCTGGATGTGCTGGCCGGCCGCTGCGAGGAGGCCGTCACCGCGTTGCAGGTGCGCATGGACGCCGAGTCGGCCGCGCAGCGCTACGAGCGCGCCGCGCGCCTGCGCGACCAGATCCGTGCGCTGCGCGCCATCGCCGCCCCGCAGGGCGTGGAAAACACCTCGCTGCCGGACGCCGACGTGCTGGGCCTGCACCGCGCCGGCGGCCTGGCGGAGGTCGTGGTGCTCTTCTGGCGCGGTGGCGCGCTGGTCAGCAGCGCCGCGCACGCGCTGGAGAGCGAGCTGCCCGACGCCGAGCTGCTGGAGGGTTTCGTGCTCGACTTCTACGGCGACGCCCGCCCGGTGCCGCGCGAGCTGCTGTTGCCCTGCGCGCCGCCCGATGCCGCCGGGTTGGCCGAGTTCCTCGGCGCGCGGCGCGGCGCGGCCACGGCCGTCCTGGCTCCGCGCCGGGGCGAGCGTCGCGCGGCGGTCGAGCTGGCCTGCCGCAACGCCGAGCATGCGCTGGCCGTGTCCGTCGAGCAGCGCGGCCACCAGCAGGCGCTGCTCGACGCCCTGGCTCGGCGGCTCGGGCTGCCCTTCCCGCCCGAGACCATCGAGTGCTACGACGTCAGCAACACCGGCCGCACCGGCATTGTCGCCTCGCGCGTCGTCTTCCGGCACGGCGAGCCGGACACGTCGCGCTACCGCAGCTACCGCATCCGCGAGGTGCAGGGGCCGGACGACTATGGCTCGCTGGGCGAGGTCCTGCGGCGGCGGCTGGCGCGCGCTGCGCAGGAGCCGCTGCCGGACCTGCTGATCGTGGACGGCGGGGCGGGACAGCTGGCCGTGGCGCGCCGCGCGTGCGAGGCGGCCGGGTACGCCGACCTGCCGCTCGCGGCGCTGGCCAAGGGCGGCCGGCGCGGGCGGGCGCTGTTGCTGGCCGAGGGCGAGCGCGAGCGCGTCTTTCTGCCAGGACGCGCGGAACCGGTCGAGCTGGACCGCGGCACGCCCGAGGAGTACCTGCTGCAGCGCGTGCGGGACGAGGCGCACCGCTTCGCGATCGGCGCGCATCGCAAGGCGCGCAGCAAGGAGGCGCTGGCAAGCCGGCTTGACGACGTGCCCGGAGTGGGGCCGGTGCTGCGGCGCCGGTTGCTGTCGGCTTTCGGCGGAAGCCAGGGACTCGCGCGGGCGAGCGTGGAGCAGCTGTCGCAGGTGCGCGGCGTCGGCCCCGAGCTGGCGCGGACAATCGTCGAGCACGTCGGCCGCGGCTGACTTCCTCAGCCGCGCGGATGGAACTGCCGGTGCGCGGAGCGCAGCCGGCGACGGTCCACGTGCGTGTAGATCTCAGTGGTCCCGATGTCGGCGTGCCCGAGCAGCTCCTGCACGGCGCGCAGGTCGGCGCCGTTCTCGAGCAGGTGCGTGGCGAAGGAATGCCGCAGCGCGTGCGGCGAGGCGGGCGGCAGGCCCGCGACGGCGGCGTGCCGGCGCAGCGCGCGGAAGATGGCCTCGCGCTGCAGGCGCCGACCGCGCGCGGAGAGGAACAGCCACGGCTCGCCCGGGCGCGCTGCGGCCAGCGCCGGGCGCTCGCGCTCGAGGTACTCGCGCAGGGCTGAGCGTGCCCGGCGGCCCAACGGCACCAGGCGCTGCTTGTCGCGCTTTCCGGTGCAGCGGACGACGGACAGGTCGTCGACCAGGCCATCGACGCGCAGGCCCGAAACCTCGGAGACGCGCGCGCCGGTCGCGTAGAGCAGCTCGAGCAGGGCCCGGTCGCGCAGGCCCAGCGGGCGGGCGGGGTCGGGGGCGGCCAGCAGCCGGTCCACGGCGTCCGCGTCGAGCGCGCGCGGCAGGCGCCGGCGCGCGCGCGGGGAGGGCAGGTCGTCGCACGGGTCGCGCGCGACCAGGCGCTCGGCGGTCGCGAAGCGGAAGAAGGCCCGCAGCGCGGCGGCGCGGCGCGCCTGCGTGGCAGGAGCGGCGCCGGACGCGCGCTCGGCGCCCAGGAACTCCAGCAGCGTGGCGGTCGAGACGCGCGCGAGCGCACAGCGCGTGCGCGCGCAGTGCGCGCCGAAGCGCGCGAGGTCGCCCGCGTAGGCGGCCAGCGTGTGCGGCGAGAGCGCGGCCTCCGTGCGCAGTTGCGCGAGGAAGGCGCGCACCGCGCGCTGCAGGGCGTTTCCTGTTGACTCGGCAGGCAAAGCCGCTACTCTCCGGCCCTCCGCCCGGGCACCCGGGGCTGTCCGCATGATACGGATGGCTCGCGGGGGACCGGAGGCTCAGGGTCGCCGCGCCGCTCGCGGCCGGTGACCAGCAGCGGGCACGACGCGCACGGCGAGGCATCGATGGTCAAGGCAAGCAAGGCGAAGAACGCGAGCAAGGCGAAGTCGAAGGCGACGGCCAGCAAGGCCAAGGTCACGACGGCGGGCAAGTCCGCAAGCGCCAAGCCCGATCCCAAGCCAGCCGGCAAGTCGCTCGCCAAGCCCGCCGTGAAGGCCGTCATGAAGCCCGTTGCCAAGGCGGCCGGCAAGCCCGAGGGCAAGCCGTCCGTGCAGCCACGGCCCGCGCCCCGGGCGGTCGCGTCGTCCAACTCCAGGAAGCCGTTCCCGACAACCGGAAAGCCTTTCCCACCCATGACCCTGCGCAAGCCGGAACCGGGCAAGCCCGCGACCGGCGCATCCGTTCCTCCCGCCTCCACGGCGGGCCGCCGCGCCCTGTTCGCCCGCCCGCTGCTCGCGCGCGCCGCGCACGAAGTCGTCCCCGAGCCGCCGCGACTCAAGAAGAGCCCGTACGGCAGGAAGGAACTGTTGCCGCTGCGTCGCGCGCTGATCGAGCTGCGCCTGCGCATGCAGCGTGCCATCGACAAGCTGGGCAAGGAGGCGCTGCGCGCCGACGAGCCCGAGACCGACGCCGACGACGTGGCCGATCACGGCAGCGACGCCTTCGAGCGCAGCATGACCCTGGGGCTGCTCGAGACCGAGGCCAAGACGCTGCAGCAGGTGGAGGAGGCGCTCGAGCAGATGGCCACCGGCCGCTACGGCGTGTGCACCGTGTGCGGCAGCGGCATCCCGCTGGCGCGGCTCGAGGCGCTGCCCTTCGCCACCACCTGCGTGCCCTGCAAGGAAAAGCAGGAACGCCGGGGCTGAGGAGGTGAGCGACGCCGGTGCCATCGCCGTCGGGCGCGGATCGCCTGCGGTCGGACGAATGTGCGCCGGGGCCTTGGCGCTGTGCGTGGCGGCGGCGGACCTGTGGAGCAAGGCGGCCGTTTTCGCGGCGCTCGGGCCGCACGAGCGGCGGACGCTGCTCGGTACGCAGTGGCTCGCGTTCATGGCCGTCGAGAACCGCGGCGTCATGTGGGGCGCTTTCCAGGAGTGGGGCTTCCTGCTGCCCTGGTTGCGCGCGGCGGCGGGGCTGGTCGTGATCGCCATGCTGTTCGGCACGCATCCGCGCGCGCGACTCACGCTCGTGGCGCTGGGCCTGGTGCTGGGCGGCGCCGCGGGCAACGTCTACGACGGTTTCGTGCTGGGCGCGGTGCGCGACTTCATCCTGGTCGACCTGGACGTGCCCGGTTTCGATCCCTTCCCGGTCTTCAACGTGGCCGACAGCGCCATCTGCGTCGGCGTCGGGCTGCTGGCGCTGGGCATGCTGAGGGAGCGCCGGCATCCGGAGTGACGGGTGCCGGGCTATCATGGTCGCCGCGAGATGAAGCCCGCCCTCGATCCGCTCGTCAAGGCCGCGCAGGCCGCGACCGCCGCGCAGGACGTGGACCTGTCCGTGCAGGTCGGCCCGCTGCGCTTGGCCAACCCGGTCATGACCGCCTCCGGCACCGCCGGCCTGGGGCTGGAAATGGAGCCCTTCTGGGACCTGCGCGAGGCCGGCGCGGTGGTGGTCAAGACCATCACCAAGCGGCCCCGGCGCGGCAACCCGATGCCGCGGCTGTGCGAGACGCCGTCGGGCCTGCTCAACAGCATCGGCCTGCCCAACAAGGGCATCCGCCACTTCCTCGACGTCACGCTGCCGAAGGTGCGCGGCAAGGCGGGCTGCCTGGTGGTCAACATCGCCGGCACCTGCACGGGCGAGTTCGGCGAGCTGGCCGCGCTGCTGGACGGCGCGGGCGGCGTGGACGCGCTGGAGCTGAACATCTCGTGCCCCAACGTCGAGGGCGGCAACCTGCCTTTCGGGCGCGACCCGCAGGTGGTGCGGCGGCTGGTGGCGGACGTGCGCGCCGCCACGCGCCTGCCGATCATCACCAAGCTGTCGCCCAACGTGTCGGACATCGCCGAGATCGCGCTGGCCGCCAAGGAGGGCGGCAGCGATGCGGTCTCGCTGATCAACACCCTGCTGGGCATGTCGGTCGACTGGCGCACGGGGCGGCCGGGCCTGGGAACCGTGCTCGGCGGGCTCTCCGGGCCGGCCATCAAGCCGGTTGCCCTGCGCATGTGCTGGGAGGTCGCGCGCAGCGTGGACATCCCGGTCATCGGCATCGGCGGCATCCGCGACGCCGACGACGTGCTCGAGTTCCTGTGCGTGGGCTGCAGCGCGGTGCAGATCGGCACGCAGCACTACCGCGTGCCCGACGCCGTGCCGCGCGCCGTGGCCGGGCTGCGCGAGCGGCTGCGCGCGGAGGGCCGGCGCGACGTGCGCTCGGTGATCCGCAGCGTGCGCGCAGGCTGATCCGTGCGCCTGGCTGACCTGCGGCTCGGCCACCTGCGCCGCGCGCTGGCCGTGTGGGCCGCCGTGGCCTGGGACGAGGAGCCCCTCGGCGCCATCGAGCTGCCGGGCGGCGACGACGACCCGCTGGAGCCGGCGCTGCTGGGCCTGGTCGAGCGCGGCCAGGCGCAGGACGAGTCGCTGCGCAGCGGCGACCTGGCCACGCGGCGCTTCGCGCTGCGGCTCGGGCGCCCGGGCTACCCTTTCATGAAGCTCATGCTGCAGGAGCACCTGGTCGAGGACCACTTCTTCTTCGAGGTGGACACGCACGACCAGATGTTCAACGAGGAGGGCGACGAAGCGCAGCAGATCCGTGCGCTCAAGGCACGCAACCTGCAGGTCAAGGAGGCCGTCGAGCGCGCGCTGGACGAGGCCGGCCTGCCCACGGCGCGGCACATCAAGGGCCTGGTCGAGAGCTGGCCCGCGCGGCGCGCGCCCAGCAACGGCCGGCGCATCCTGCTGGTGGACAACGAGGTCGATATCGCCGCGACCCTGGCGCTGCTGCTGGAGGGCGCCGGCTACGAGGTCGAGGTCTGCCACGACGGCCTGCAGGCCATCGAGCGCGCCGACCCGGCGCGCCACGACCTGGTGCTGATGGACAACGAGATGAGCCAGCTCAACGGCTTCGAGGCCTGTCGCGTGCTCAAGAGCCGTCCGGCCACGGCGCGCCTGCCGGTGCTGATCGCCACGGCCGGCCAGCTGACCCTCAGCCAGCTGGACGCGGCCGACGGCTTCATGGTCAAGCCCTTCCGCATGGAGCTGCTGTTCTCCATCCTGGAGCAGATGCTGGGACGCCGCGGACGGTTGTGACAGAATCCGCGGCCCGCTCCGGCCGCGATGCGCGGCGGCGCAGGAGGGACGCATGGTCCTCGCCAAGGTACTCAAGCTTGTCTTCGGCGACCGCAACGAGCGGGAGCTGAAGGCGGTCCGCCCGCTGGTCGGGCGCATCGCGGAGCTCGAGCCGCGCTTCAAGGCGCTTTCGGCCGAGGATCTGCGCGGCCAGACGGCGCTGTTCCGCGAGCGCCTGAAGAACGGGCAGCCGCTGGACGAGCTGCTGCCGGAGGCCTTCGCCGCCGTGCGCGAGGCGGCCAGCCGTACCCTGGGCCAGCGCCCGTACGACGTGCAGATGCTGGGCGGCGTCGTGCTGCACCAGGGCCGGATCGCGGAGATGGCCACGGGCGAGGGCAAGACGCTGACCGCCTGCGCGCCGGCCTACCTGAACGGCCTGCCCGCGAAGGGCGTGTTCATCGTCACGGTCAACGACTACCTGGCGCGGCGCGACCGCGACTGGATGGCGCCGGTCTACGGCGCGCTGGGCATGACCGCCGGCGCGATCCAGGCGCACATGGCGCCGGCCGAGCGCCACCCGCAGTACGCCTGCGACCTGACCTTCGGCACCAACAGCGAGTTCGGCTTCGACTACCTGCGCGACAACATGAAGTCGCGTCGCGAGGACCAGGTCCAGAAGCACCTGCACTACGCCATCGTGGACGAGGTCGACAGCATCCTGGTGGACGAGGCGCGCACGCCGCTGATCATCTCGGGCATGCCCGAGAGCAGCACGGCCCTCTACTACGGCGCCGACCGCGTGGCGCGCGAGCTGAAGGCCGGGCCGGACTTCGAGGTCAAGGAGAAGGAGCGCACCTGCCTGCTGACCGAGGAGGGCATCGAGCACGCGCAGAAGCTGGCCGGCGTGGAGAGCTTCTACGACGGCGAGCACATGGAGTGGCCGCACCACCTGGAGCAGTCGCTGCGCGCGCACTACATCTACAGGCTCGACAAGGACTACGTCGTCCAGAACGGCGACCAGGGCCCCGAGATCGTGATCGTCGACGAGTTCACGGGCCGCCTGATGCCCGGCCGGCGCTGGAGCGACGGCTTGCACCAGGCCATCGAGGCCAAGGAGAAGCTGCGCATCCGCGAGGAGCTGCAGACGCTGGCCACGATCACGTACCAGAACTACTTCCGCCTGTTCGCCAAGCTGGCCGGCATGACCGGCACGGCCATGACCGAGGCCGCCGAGTTCCACAAGATCTACGGGCTGGACGTGATCAACGTGCCCACCAACCGCCCGGTCGTGCGCCTGGACGAGCACGACGTCATCTACCGCACCGGCAAGGAGAAGTGGAAGTCCATCGCTGACGAGATCGAGCGCACCCACGCCACGGGCCAGCCGATCCTGGTGGGCACGACGTCCATCGAGAACAGCGAGCACCTCGCGGGCATCCTGTCGCGGCGCGGCATCCGGCACCAGGTGCTGAACGCCAAGCACCACGCGCGCGAGGCCGAGATCGTGCAACACGCCGGGCGCAAGGGTTCGGTCACGGTGGCCACCAACATGGCCGGGCGCGGCACGGACATCCAGCTGGGCGGAAACGTCGACGCGCTGGCGCGCCAGCGGCTGGTGGAGGAGGGCTTCCCGGCGGGTGCGGAGGCGCCGCCCGAGCCGGCGCTGGTCGAGCGCGTCACCAGCGAGGTCCGCGCCCAGGTCGCGGCCGAGAAGCAGGCGGTCATCGACGCCGGCGGCCTGTACGTGATGGGCACCGAGCGCCACGAGGCGCGGCGCATCGACAACCAGCTGCGCGGCCGCGGCGGCCGCCAGGGCGACCCCGGGCACACCAGGTTCTACCTGTCGCTCGAGGACGACCTGATGCGCATCTTCGCGCGCGAGTGGGTCAGCACGCTGCTCGAGAAGCTGGGCATGACCGAGGGCCAGGAGATCCAGAGCGGCATGGTCTCGCGCGGCATCGAGAAGGCGCAGAAGCGCGTGGAGGCGCGCAACTTCGAGATCCGCAAGAACCTGCTCGAGTACGACGAGGTCATGGACACCCAGCGCAAGACCATCTACGGCAAGCGCCAGGAGGTCCTCGAGGGGCACGACCTCAAGCCGGTCATCTGGGAGATGGTCAGCGAGATCGTCAACGCCATCGTGGACTCGCGCGCTCCCGAGAAGGCCAGGCCCGACCTGCCCGGGCTGTGCCAGGAGCTGCAGGCCAAGTTCGGCGCGCCGTTCACGCCCGAGGAGTTCGCCGGTCTCGAGCAGCCCGAGGCGCTGGCCGAGCGCGTGCTGGACCGGCTGGAGAAGCAGTACGAGGACCGCGAGCGCGAGCTGACGCCCGAGCGCATGCGCATGGTCGAGCGCTTCCTGCTGCTCAACACCATCGACGCGCGCTGGAAGGACCACCTGCGCGCGATGGACGCGCTGAAGTCCGGCATCGGGCTGCGCGGCTACGCGCAGGTCGATCCGAAGGTCGAGTACAAGAAGGAGGGCTACGAGAAGTTCCAGATGCTGCTGTCGACCGTCGCCGAGGAGGTGACGGCGCTGCTCTTCCGGCTGCAGGTCAAGACCGAGGACCAGCAGCGCCTGGACCAGCGCTGGCAGGGCCGCGCCGGTCCGGCGCAGGGAGCGGGTGCGACGCCGACGGCCGGTGGCCTGCCGCCCGCGGCCGCGGGACGGGTGGTGGGTGGGCAGGCGGGCGCGGCGCTGGCCGCCATGCAGCGTGGACGCGAGCGCGCCGCCGCCAACGCGGGCCAGCAGGGACCGCCGAAGCCCATCGTCCGCAAGGAGCAGAAGGTGGGCCGCAACGACCCCTGCCCGTGCGGAAGCGGCAAGAAGCTCAAGCACTGCTGCTACCCGAAGTTCGGGCAGTGAGCACGGCGCGCTCGGCGCTGCGCGTCGTGCTGTCGCACGCGGCGTACGACCTGCTGCTGGCGCTGGCCTGCCTGCTGGCGCTGCCGCCGTGGCTGGTGCGCGCAGCGCGCGACCGGCGCCAGTGGCGGTTGCTGCGCGAGCGCCTGGGGCGGCTGCCGGCGGGCGCGCCGGGCGGCGCGCCGGTGTGGGTGCACGCCGTCTCGGTCGGCGAGGTCAAGGCCAGCCGCGCGCTGGTGAGCGAGCTGCGCCGGCGCGACGCGGCGCTGCCGGTAGTCCTGTCCACCAGCACGCCGGCCGGCTTCGAGACGGCGCGACGCGCGTTCCCCGACCTGTACGTCTTCCACGCGCCCATCGACCTGGCGCCGGTGGTGCGGCGCGTGGTGCGCCGGCTGCGGCCGCGGCTGCTGCTGCTGATGGAGCTGGAGGCCTGGCCGGCCTTCCTGCGGGTGGCGGACGAGGAGGGCGTGCCCCAGGCCATCGTCAACGGGCGCGTGACGGAGTCCAGCTTTCGCGGCTACCGGCGCTGGCGCTGGTGGCTGCCCGAGTTCGACCGCCTGGACCTGGTGGCGGCGCAGGACGCCACCTGTGCCGAGCGCATCGCGCAGCTGGGCGTGCCGCGCGAGCGCGTGCACGTGACGGGCAACCTCAAGCACGACCTGCTGGCCGAACCGCAGGCGGGTGCCGCGGCGGCGCTGGCCGCAGCGCTGGGGCTGGACGACGGCCGGCCGGTGTTCGTGGCCGGCAGCACGCACAGCGGCGAGGACGAAGCGGCCCTGGCCGCCTGGCGCGCGGCGGGCGGCGCGCAGGCCGGCCATTTCGTGCTGGTGCCGCGCCACCCGCAGCGCGTGCGCGAGATCCAGCGCGTGCTGCGGCGCGAGGGCGCGCCGTGCGAGCTGCGCTCGCAGGCCGGCGCATCCCGTGCGCGCGACGCGGTCCTGCTGGTCGACACGATGGGCGAGCTGGAGACCTTCTTCGCGCTCGCGGCGGTGGTCTTCCTCGGCGGGTCGCTGGCCGCAGTCGGCGGCCACAACGTGCTCGAGCCGGCGGCGGCCGGGCGGCCGGTGCTGGTGGGCCCGCATCTGGAGACCTGCCGGTCCGAGGCCGAGCTGCTGCGCGCCGCCGGGGGCCTGCGCATCGTGGCCGATGCCGGCGAGCTGGGCGCCGCGCTGTCCGAGCTGCTGGCGGATCCGGCCAGGCGGACGGCCATGGGGGAGGCGGCTCGCCGGGCGGTGGCCGGCCTGCGCGGCGCGGCGCGCGCCGACGTGGATCTGCTCGAGCGGCAGGGATTCCTGGCCGTGCCCGCCTTGGAAGGCCGGCGGACGTAGGTTAGTCTGCTGCGCTCGCCGCCCCCCTGCTTGCCGGGTCGCGGCGCCCCGCCTCCGACGAGCCCCAGGGAGCCGCGCCACCCATGACCAGGAAGGTCCTCTTCACGTCCGAGTCGGTGTCCATGGGACACCCCGACAAGGTCGCCGACCAGATCAGCGACGCGATCGTCGATGCGTGCCTGGCGGGCGACCCGACCTCGCGCGTCGCCTGCGAGACGCTGGTCACCACCGGCCTGTGCGTCGTGGCGGGCGAGATCACCACCGCCTCGCAGGTCAACTACGCCGACATCGCGCGCGAGACCATCAAGCGCATCGGCTACACCGACGACGCCTTCGGCATCAACGGCCACACCTGCGCGGTCATGATCGCGCTCGACCGCCAGTCGCCCGACATCAGCCAGGGCGTCACCGAGGGCGAGGGCCTGCACAAGGAGCAGGGCGCCGGCGACCAGGGCATGATGTTCGGCTACGCTTGCAACGAGACGCCCGAGCTGATGCCGCTGCCCATCCACATGGCGCACCGCCTGGTGGAGAAGCTGGCCGAGGTGCGCCAGAAGGGCAAGTTCAAGTACCTGCGCCCGGATGCCAAGAGCCAGGTCACGGTCGAGTACCACGACGACGTGCCGGTGCGCGTCGACACGGTGGTCATCTCCACCCAGCACGCGCCCGAGGCCAAGCACGCGCAGATCCAGAAGGACATGATCGAGCTGATCAAGTCCGTGATCCCGGCCAGGTTCCTGGACGCGCGCACCAAGTACCACATCAACCCGACCGGCCGCTTCGTGGTCGGCGGGCCGCATGGCGACTGCGGCCTCACCGGCCGCAAGATCATCGTCGACACCTACGGCGGCATGGGCCGCCATGGCGGCGGCGCCTTCTCGGGCAAGGACCCGACCAAGGTCGACCGCTCGGCCGCCTACGCCGCGCGCTACGTGGCCAAGAACCTGGTCGCTGCGGGTCTGTGCGAGCGCGTCGAGGTGCAGGTTGCCTACGCCATCGGCGTGGCCGAGCCGGTGTCGGTCAACGTCAACAGCTTCGGCACCGGCAAGCTGGACGACGACCGGCTCTCCGCGCTGGTGTCGCGGCACTTCGACCTCAAGCCCGCGAGCATCATCCGCATGCTCGACCTGCGCAAGCCGCGCTACTTCGAGACCGCGCGCCACGGCCACTTCGGCCGCAAGGGCGACGCCTTCACGTGGGAGCGCACGGACAAGGCCGAGGCGCTGCGCCGCGACGCGCTGGCGCCGGCCGCGGCCAAGGCCGCGCCCAAGGTCAAGGTGCCGGCCTGAGCCTGCGCGTGCTGCTCGCACCGGGTTCCTGGGAGACGCCATGCTGAAGGCTTTGCGGCCGTGCCCGCACGCCAGCCGGACGGCCGGGTTCTCGCTGATCGAGATCCTGGTCGTCATCGCCATCATCGGCCTGCTCATCACGCTCGCGGTGGGCCCGGTGCAGAACGCCATGGAGGGCGCCAAGGTCACCGCCTGCCGCAAGCAGCTGGCCGACATCGGCGTGGTGATGAGGATCTGGAAGGAGCAGCGCCACAAGGGCCGCTGGCCCAAGGAGAGCGGCATCCGCTTCCTGCTCCGGCTGCACGAGGACGGCGAGATCACGGGCCGCAACTGCGACAAGTTCCTGTGCCCGGCCACCCCGGACGCCAACGACACCGGAGCCAGCGGTGAGGTTGGCTCCGCCTACGACGACTGGGAGAACCTGGACCCGCTGTCGATCAGCTACGCCGGTCGGGACCAGGACTCCCACCCGATCAAGGGCGGCGACGAGTCGCTGATCCCCATCGCCTCGGACGACAACGACGAGCGGCCGAACCACCGCTTCCTGACCAACATCCTGTACGCCGACGGGAGCACCGGCAGCTTCGACATCAAGTCCGAGGCGGCCACGGAGATCCGGGCCGCCTTCCCGGACATCGTCAGCACCGGTCTGCCCATCGGACCGGACTGCCCGTACGAGCCGCTGCAGGCCCTGCGCATCGACTGACCCCAGTCCGGGCCGCGGCTGGCCGAGCAGGCCCTTGTCGAGCGCGCCGGATGTGGCAGACTGATGCGCCTCCGACCATGCCTGCGCCCCAGTTGAGCGCCTTCCCGTGCCGATGGGAGGCCCCGTCCGTATCTGGCGGCGTCCGGAATGCCTCCTTTCCTCTCGACCTCCCCTCCCTTCCCCTGTCCGATCCTCCCCGACACCTGGAGACGTTCGTGATGCTCCGCACCCGATTCGTGATGGCCCTTGCTGCGGCGGCGCTGGCCCCGGCGGCCCTGGCCCAGCAGTTCACCTATGACACCCTGGCGCTCCCGGCGCAGACGCTCTGGACCGACGGCGTCGTGGCCGTCGACCTGGACGGCGACACCGACAAGGACATCGTCTTCGCCAACGGCAGCGTCTACGGTGGCACGGGCGCCCAGGGCGCGCTGGCGCAGCACCTGTTCCTGAACAACGGCTCCGGCACGTTCACGGCGGCGCACGCGCAGCTCAACGTGGCCAACTTCAACGCCAAGATGGTGATCGCCGAGGACTTCGACGGCGACGACGACCTCGACCTGTTCTTCGCCTCCGGCTCGACGGGCAGCTCGCCGCGCCTGCTGCTGAACAACGGCTCGGCCGTGTTCACGGACGTCACGGCGGCCAACGTCCCGGTGCTGGCGTTGCGCTCGTTCTCCGTTTGCGCCGGCGACTCGGACAACGACGGCGACCTCGATGTGGCCGTCTCCGACGGCGGCACCTTCGGCGGCATCGCCAGCCAGGCGCGGCTGCTGCAGAACAACGGCAGCGCCGTGTTCACCGACGTGACGGCCTCGCGTCTGCCGGTCGACCTGTACAACTGCCAGGACATCACGCTGTTCGACGTGGACGGCGACCTCGACGTCGACATGGCGCTGTCCGGCAAGGGCGGCGGCGGCATCGCCGCGCGCCTCTACGTCAACAACGGTTCGGGCACCTTCACCGTGGCCACCGGCCTCAACCTGGTCGGCACCGGCAGCACCTACGAGGTGGACTACGGCGACCTCGACGGCGACGCCGACTTCGACGCTGCGGTGCAGTCGATCTCGGGCTTCACCGAGGGCTGGGCGCGCAACGTGGGCAACAGCACGGCCTGGACCGAGACCTCGTTCACGGGCATCACCAACCAGGACGACAACGAGATGGCCTGCTTCGACTACGACAACGACGGCGACCTGGACGTGATGGTCGGCTCGCTGGGCGCGGCCGAGCGCATGTACGCCAACAACGGCACGGGCACGTTCACGCACATGGCCGGCACGATCCAGTCCCAGTCGGACAGCACGCTGGACGTGGCGATCGCGGACCTGGACGGCGACAACGACTACGACATCGTCACCGCTCAGGGCGAGTCGGGCGTCTTCACCAACAAGGTCTACGACAACGGCGGCAGCGCGGACACGCTGGCGCCGGTGTTCGTGCAGGTCGAGACGCCGGCCACGGTGGGCGCGTCGACCACGCAGTTCCGCGCGCGCATCAAGGACCAGATTTCCGAGGACGGGCACGTCGGCGCCATGATGTCGTACGGCTACACGACCGTAGGCGCGGGCTCCGGAGCGGGCACGGGCTTCCACATGGGTGGCGGCCTGTTCAGCGCCGTGGTCCCGACGGCCGGAGCCTCGCAGGTCAGCCTGACCTGGACGGCGACGGACTGCGTCGGAAACGTGTCGATGAACGGCCCGATCGTCGTCGGCTCGGCCAGCGTCTGGACCGACATCGGCTGCGCGCTGGCCGGCGTGAGTGGCTTGCCGGTGCTCACCGGCACGGGCACGTTGCTGACCGGCAGCGCCGGTTCGCTGAACCTGTCGAACGGCGCCCCGTCGGCGGCGTGCCTGCTGTTCGTCTCGCTCAGCACGTCTCCGGTGCCGTTCAAGGGCGGCTCGCTGTGCGCCTTCCCGTTCATCCTGTCGCTGCCGGTGGCGACGGATGGTTCGGGCGGCCTGGTGCTGCCGTGGGCCAGCTGGCCCGCGGGCCTGTCGGGCGCGAGCCTGTACTTCCAGTACGGCATCGATGATGCCGTCGGCCCCTCCGGCGCCTCGCTGAGCAACGCGCTCAGGGGCGACGTTCCGTGACTTGTCCCGGGGAGGCGTCGCGCAACTGAGCGTGGCGCCGCTCCCGATCCGGGCCTCCGGAGCCGTCAAGGCTTCGGGGGCCCGGCTGCTTTCGCGTTCGCCTGCGCGGGGTCGCGCGGAGGCCCGCGACCGCGGTGCGAGGCGTGCAACCCGACTCGCGGCTCGCTTGACGAATCCGGTGCCAGGCCCCCGCGCATGGGGGTATCGTGCGGCAGCTTGTCCGGCACTCCTCGGCCGGATCTCCCGGGCGCACCGGGCACTGCGCATAATGCGCGCATATGCCGGGACGCCACCTCCCCCCGGCAGCTTCCTCCACGACGGATCCCCGCATGGCCTTCCCTCGCGCCGCATTGGGCCCTGACGCCCGACGCCTGTGCTTCGTGGTGCCGCCCGTCACGGCCGAGGACCGCTACGGCCCCATGGCTTCCGCGGGCAACAGCCTCCCGCCACACCAGTTCCTGTACCTCGGCGCGGTGGCGCGGCAGGCCGGCTGGGACGTGAGCATCGTGGACGGCCCGGCGGAGGGCGTGCCGCTGGGCGAGTGCGCGGCGCGCATCCTGCGCGAGAACCCGTCGGTCGTGGGATTCAGCGCCACCACGATGAGCATCGCCAAGGCCGCCACGGTCGCGGCCGACCTCCGCCGCCTGCGCCCGGGCGTGGTGCTCATGGCGGGCGGCCCGCACGTCACGGCGCTGCCGCTCGAGACCTTCGAGAAGCTGCCGGTGTTCGACCTCGGCTGCGCGGGCGAGGGCGAGGACGTGCTGCGGCTCGTGCTGGGGCACCTCGAGCGCGGCGAGGACCCGCGCGGCGTCGCTGGCCTGGTCAGCTTCGACGACGACGGCAAGGCACGGTTCCGCGAGCCGTCGCACGACGAGGTTGACCTGGACGCGCTGCCGCCCCTGGCCTGGGACCTGCTCAAGGACTTCCCCGCGCGCTACCACGCGGCGGCCACCTACCTCAACCGCACCCCGTTCAGCGACGTGATCGTCTCGCGCGGCTGCCGCTACCGCTGCACCTTCTGCGACAACAACACCTTCGGGCGCAGCATCCGCGCGCTGCCGCTGCCGGCCATCCTCGACAACGTCGACCGCCTCGTGCGCCAGTACGGCATCCGCTCGCTGTTCTTCACCGACGACTCGCTGATGACCCTGAAGGACCTCTTCACGGAGCTGTGCGAGGAGCTGATCCGGCGCGACTACGACATGGAGTGGTCGATCAATGTGCGCACCAGCGAGGTCAACCCCGAGAACCTCGCGCTGATGCGTCGCGCCGGCTGCTGGCAGGTCAGCTACGGCATCGAGTCGGGCAGCTGGGAGATCCTCAAGCGCATCAAGAAGGCCGCCACGCCGCGCATGCACGAGCGCGCGCTGTTCCAGACGCGCGACGCGGGCATCAAGAGCAACGCCTACATCATCATCGGCTTCCCGGGCGAGACGCACGCGACGCTGGCCGAGACCGAGGCCTTCCTCGCGCGCGTGCCGATCGACACGCTGCGGCTCACCTACTTCACGCCCTTCCCCAACACCGACATCACCGAGGACCTGGCCGGCAACGGCACGCTGGTGGCCGACTGGACGCGGCTGAACTTCTACAACGTGGCCTACATCCCCAACGGCCTGACGCGCGAGGACCTCGAGCGCGCCTACCGGCGCATCATGGCGCGCTTCTACCTCAAGCCGCGCGTGCTCCTGTCCTTCCTGCCGCACCTGATCGTGCCGCGCAAGGCGCTGGCGCTGATGCGCGGCAGCTTCGGGCTGGGCAAGCTCATGGTGGCCAGGCCGGGCTGCAACAGCTGAGGGGCGGCGCTTGAAGACGCGCAGCATGATCCGGCTGGACCAGGTGCTGGGGCTGCCGCTGTGCCTGCTGGCCTTCCTGCTGCACCAGCCGGCGCGCCTGCTGCGGCGGCGGCGCGACGACCTCCGGGTGCGCCGCGTGCTCGTGATCAAGTTCCTGGGCCTCGGCTCGGTGCTGCTGGCCACGCCGCTGCTGCGTCGCCTGCGCGAGCGCTGGCCGGACGCGCGCATCACCTTCCTGACCTTCGCGGCCAACGCCGAGCTGGTCTCGCGCCTCGACTGCGTCGACGAGGTGCTGGTCGTTCCGCGCAGCTCGGTGGCGGGCTTGTTGGCGGCCGCGCCGGGGCTGCTGGGCCGGCTGCGGCGCGCGCGCTTCGACCTGGTGCTGGACCTCGAGTTCTACTCGCGGCTGTCCAACCTGGTCTCGTGGGCGACCGGCGCGCGGCGGCGGGTGGGGTTCTTCGTGCGCGCACGCTGGCGCGGCACGCTGCTCACCGACCCGGTCTACTTCAACCCCACGCTGCCCTACGGCCGCGCCGTGCTGGCGCTGCTCAAGCCGCTGGGGCTGGATGACGCCGACCCGGGCCGGCTGCTGGCGCCGCGCCTGCTCCCCGACGAGGTGGCGGCGTCGCGCGTGCGCCTGCAGGCGCTGGGCGTGCCGGCCACGGGCACGCTGGTGGTGGTCAACGTCAACGCCTCCGACCTGTGCGAGGAGCGCCGCTGGCCGGCGGAGCGCTTCGCGCGCCTCGTGCAGCGCTTCGGCGCCGAAATCGCGCCGGTCGACCGCTTCGTCTTCATCGGGGCCCCGGGCGAGCAGGGCGCCGTGCGCGAGGTGCTGGACCTGCTGCCTGCCGCCGCGCGCGCCGCGTGCCTGGACCTCGCGGGCCGCACCAGCCTGCTCGACCTGGTGGTCCTGCTGCAGCGCGGCGCGCTGCTGGTCAGCAACGACAGCGGCCCGCTGCACCTGGCCGCGGCGCTGCGCGTGCCGAGCATCAGCTTCTACGGGCCCGAGACCCCCGCGCTCTACGGGCCGGTGGGGGACAAGCACCTGGTCTTCTATGCCGGGCACTGGTGTTCGCCGTGCCTGTCGGTCTACAACGCCAAGATCGCCATGTGCCGCGGCGAGAACGAGTGCATGCGGCGCATCGCGCTGGACGACGTGGTCGCGCGGGCGGCGGTCTTCTGCCGCGAGCGCGTGGGCTTGGCTCCGCCGCGAGCAGCGCTGCGCGACGGGCACGAGGCGCGCCGATGAGGCGCGTCCTGCTGCTGGTTCCGCCGGCCGACGGCACGATCATCCGCGACTATTACTGCAGCAAGCGCAGCCAGGCGGCGTACCTGCACCCGCCCATCGACCTGTCCTTCCAGGGTGGCTGGCTGCGCGCGCACGGGCTGGAGCCGGTGCTGCTGGACGCGACCGTCGAGCGCCTGTCGGCCGCGGCGGCCCTGCGCCGCGCGCGCGAGGCGCGCCCCGCCGCGGTCTTCGCACTGGCCGGCGCGGTCAGCTGGCCGGGCGACGAGGCCTTCCTGCGCGCTGTCGCGGCCGACACCGGCGCGCCCGTCTTCGCCTCGGGCGACCTGTTCATGGACGACCCGGGCGCGTGCCTGGCCGGCATGCCGTGGCTGGCGGGCGTGCTGACGGACTTCACCAGCGACGAGCTGGCGCGTCACCTGTCGGGCGCGGGCGGCCCGCGCGCGCAGCTCGTGCTGCGCGGCGACGCACCCGGTCCCATCCGGCGCACGCGCGGGCCGCGCACGCTGCCGCTGCCGGCGCACGACCTGTTCCTGGGGCACGACTACCGCTATCCCTTCGCGCGCCACCGGCCCATCGCCGGCACGCTGGTGTCCTACGGCTGCCCGTACACCTGCAGCTTCTGCATCACCGGCGAGCTGGGCACGTCCATGCGTCCCGCGGACAACGTGCTGGAGGAGCTGCGCGCGCTGCGCGCGCTGGGCGTGCGCGAGGTGTTCTTCCAGGACCAGTGCTTCGGTTGCGCGCCGCGCGCCCCCTGGGACGAGCTCCTGGATGCCATGGCCGGCGCCGACCTGGGGCTGGGCTGGTGGACCTTCACGCGCGTCGACGTGCTGGACCGGCCGCTCGCGCTGCGGCTGCGCGCCGCCGGCTGCCACACCGTCATCCTGGGCGTGGAGTCGGCCAGCGAGGAGATCCTGCGCGAGCACCGCAAGGGCTATGGCACCGCGCGCATCCGCGAGGCCTTCGCACTGTGCGAGCAGGAGGGCCTGCGCACGGCGGCCACGTTCATCCTCGGGCTGCCCGAGGAGACCGAGGCCAGCCTGCGCGCCACGCTCGACTTCGCCTGCTCGCTGCGCGCGGACTACGCCTCCTTCAACGTGGCCGTGCCGCGCGCTGGCACGCGCCTGCGGCAGCGCGCCCTGCGCGAGGGCCTGCTGGACCCGGACCAGGTGGTGATGGACCAGTCGGGCTTCGAGCCCGTGCTGCCCACGCGCGGCCTGACGCCGGAGCAGTTGCGCGCCTGGCGGCGACGCGCCGTGGCGCGCTTCTACCTGCGGCCGACGTACCTCTGGCGCCGCCTGAGCCGGCTGCGCACGGCCGGCGAGCTGGCCGTGCAGGCGCGCGAGGCCGCCGGTTTGCTGCGGAATCTGGCCACGCGCTGAGCGATGCTGGCTTCGCGGCGTGCTGTCGCCGCCAGGACGATGACCCGCACCGACCCGCCCGTCACCACCGCTGCGAGCCCTGCGCCGTGGAGCGCGGGCCGCCGGGCCGCGGCCCTGCTGGCCGTGCTGGCGCTGGCCCTCGGGCTGCGCGTCTGGGCCCACGCCGACATGGCCGCGGCGCGCGACACCTTCGCGCCCATCATCGACAGCGAGGCCTACCTGCTGCAGTCGCTGCGCATCGCGGCCGGGCGCGGCCTGGCGGACGGCGTCAGCTTCCAGGCGCCGCTGTACCCGTACCTCTACGGAGCGCTGCTGCGCGCGGCCGGGCTGGATCAGGCCGGGCAGGCGGAGTCCTCGGCGGACGTTCCCGCGGCGGTGCTGGAGCAGGCGCTGCGGCTGGGGCGCGCCTTCAACCTCGCCTTGGGCGTGCTGGCCGTGCTGCTGGTCTTCCGCGTGGCGCGGCGGCTGCATGGCGACCGCGCCGCGCTCGCCGCCGGCCTGCTGGCGGCGGCCTACGGGCCGGCGGTCTTCCACGAGGGCTTCGTGATGAAGGAGTCCCTCTCGCTGCTGGTCCTGCCGCTGGCGGTCCTGGCGGCGGCGCGCGCGCTGCAGGCGCAGTCCGAGGGGCGCGGGGGCGGGGGCGCCTGGCTCGGCTGCGGGCTGGCGCTGGGCGCTGGCGGGCTGGTGCGCGGCAACCTGCATGCGCTGGCCGCGGCGGCCGCGCTGGTGCTGCTGATCCGGGGCGGCGCGGAGCGGCGCCTGCGGCACGGCCTGCGCGACGCGCTGCTGCTGGCGACAGGCGCGCTGCTGGCCGTTGCGCCGATGATGCTGCGCAACTCGCTGGTGGCCGGCCGCGCGGTACTGTCCACGGCGGCCGGCGGCACCGCCTTCTACCTGTGCAACCATCCCGACAACGACACCGGCATCATCCAGCACCGGTCACTCAACCGGCAGGTGCCGCGGCACGAGGAGCTGGACTGGACCCTGGAGGCGCAGGCGCGCGCCGGGCGCCCGCTGTCGCCGGGCGAGGTCTCGGAGTTCTGGCTGGACGCCGCGCTGGACGGCATCGCCGCGCGACCCGGCACCTGGCTGCTGGCCGAGACGCGCAAGCTGTTCCTGCTCGCGTCGCGCTACGAGGCTCCGGACAACAGCATGCCGTCCTTCGGCGAGCCCGTCGTCGGCCTGCTGCGCTGGACGCCGGTGCGTTACGGCAGCGTGCTGCCGCTGGCCTGCGGCGGCCTGGCTCTGGCCTGGCGGCGGCGCGCGCGCGGCGCTGCTGCGGGCGGCCGCACGGCGCTGGCCTTGCTGCTGGCGGCCTACGCGGCCAGCCTGCTGCTGTTCGTCGTGACGTCGCGCTTCCGGCTGCCGCTGGCGCCGCTGCTGATCGTCGCGGCCGGCTACCTGCTGGGCGAGCTGCCTGCGCTGCTGCGGGCGCCCGCGCGCGGCGACTCGCTGGCGGCCGGGGCGGCCGTGGCCTGCGGGCTGCTGCTGTCGCTGGTGTCCGAGTCGCCGCTCGGGCCGCTCTCGGAGCAGGAGCGCGCCGGCCACTGGGCCGTGTGCCTGAAGAACCGCGCGCAGGTGGCGGCGGAGCGCGGCGACCTGGACGCCGCGCGCTCCGACCTGGCCGAGGCGTCGGCGCGCGTGCGGGCCACGGGCATCGACGCGCCGACGTTGCACGCGGAGGCGGCGCGCATCGAGCGCCTGGCGGCGCGCGCGCTGCTGGGCGCCGGGCCGGCTGCCGCCGGGCGCGTGCGCGAGCTGCAGGAGCGCGCAGCGCGCGAGGTGCAGGCGGCGTTGCGGCTGGACGCGCGCGACGGGCTGGCTTGGAAGGAGCAGGGCCTGCTGCTGTACGACACCGACCGCTTCGCCGAGGCCGCTGCGGCCCTGCGCGAGGCGCGCGCCGGGCTGCCGCGCGACCGCGAGCTGCTGCAGTACCTGGCGCTGGCGCTGGTCCAGGGCGGGCAGCCCGACGGCGCGCTGGAGCCGGCACGGGCGCTGATCGACCTCGATCCCGTGGACGACGACGGCTGGGGCCTGCTGGCGCTGGCGTGCGCGCGCGCCGGCCGGCAGGCCGAGGCGCGCGCGGCGCTGGCGCAGCACGACCTGGCCGTCACGCGCCGGCGCCTCGCGGGGCAGCGGCCGTCGTTGCCGGACCTGCCCGAATTCCAGGCCCTGCGCGCTGCGCCATGAGACGCGCGGCTCCCACGCTGCCGCTCCTGCTGGCGGCGCTGGCACCGGCCTGCGGCGACGACGGCGCGCCGTCCGCCGCCGGGCAGGCGCCGTTCGAACGGGTGGACGTCGACCTGGCGCCGATGACCTGCGGTCGCGACGCACAGGGCGAGACCATCCTCGAGGTCAACGGCGGCGGCCTCGCGCTCTTCGACGGCGACGATGACGGCGACCAGGACCTGCTGCTGGTCATCCCCGGGGCCTATCCGGCGCGCGAGGCGCGCTCGGGCGGCGGCAACCGCCTGTACCGCAACGACGGCGGCCGCTTCACGGACGTCACGGCCGGCAGCGGCGTGGACGTGCCCGGCTTCTGCAACGGCGTGGCCGTCGGCGACTTCGACGCCGACGGCCGGCGCGACCTGTTCCTCACGCGCCTCGGCCCGGACGCGCTGCTGCGCAACGCGGGCGGGTTGCGTTTCGAGCCCGTGCCGGACGCCGCCGGCGCCGCTGGCGATGCGTGGAGCACGTCGGCCGTTTTCGCCGATGTGGACCGCGACGGCGACGCGGACCTGTTCGTGACGACGTACCTGGCCTTCGACCCCGACGATCCGCCGCTGCACGGCCTCGAAGGGCGCGCGTGCCTGTGGAACGGCGAGCCGGTCATGTGCGGGCCGCAGGGCCTGCCGGCGCAGGCCGACCGCTACTGGCGCAACACCGGCGGGCGCTTTGCGGACGCGACCGAGGCTGCCGGCTTCGACGCGCCGCCGGCGTACGGCCTGGGGTGCATCGACGGCGACTGGAACGCCGACGGCTGGCCGGACGTGTACGTCTCCAACGACTCCATGCCCAACGCGCTGTTCCTGTCGCGCGCGGACGGGACGGTGCGCGAGGTGGGCCTGGCAGCGGGCGCCGCGCTCTCGGGGCGCGGCCGCGAGCAGGCCGGCATGGGCATCGCCGCCGGTGACGCGGACGGCGACCTGGACGAGGACCTGCTGGTGACCAACTTCTCCATGGAGCCCAACTCGTTCTACGTCAACCAGGGCGGCGGCACCTTCCTCGACCTCTCCGACCCGTCGGGCCTCGGCGGCCCGAGCCGGCCGTTGCTGGGGTGGGGCGCCGCCTTCCTGGATGCCGACCTGGATGGCGATCGCGACCTGCTGACGGCCAACGGGCACGTCTACGTGCAGGCCGACCGTGCCGGCAGCGGCACCCGCTGGGCGCAGCCCGAGGTGCTGTACCTGAACGATGGGCAGGGCCGTTTCCGGGTCGCCGAGTGGCCCGCGGCCGTGCCGGTGCCCGGGCGCGCGTTGGCGACGGGTGACATCGACGACGACGGCGTGCTGGACGTGCTGGTCGTGCGCCTCGGCCAGCCGCCGACGCTGTGGCGCGGCACGGCGCGCGCGCCCACGCTGGTCGTGCGCATCGCCGGCCGGCCCGGCAATCCGGACGGCTGCGGCACGCGGCTGCTGCTCACCGACGCGCTGGGCACGCGCAGCCACCAGGTGCGCACGTCGGGCGGCTACCAGTCGGCCTGCGACCCGCGCGCCTTCTTCGCCTGGCGCGGCGCCGCCACGCTGGAGGCGGTTTTCCCCGACGGGCGGCGCGTGACGCGCGCGGTGGATGCGCCGGGGCGCCTGGTGCTCGAGGTGCCTGCGCCATGAGGCTGCCCGTGGCGCTGTTGGCGATCGCGTGCCTGGCGGGCTGCAACGGTTCCGCGCCGGCCCCGGAGGTGCCGCTCTCCGCCGGCGAGCAGGCCGCGTTGGCGCTGGCCGTCCAGGCGCAGCGCGAGGGCCGCTCGCAGGAGGTGGCCAGCCTGCTGGCCGAGCTGCTGGCGCGCGTGCCGCCGCCCGTCGATGCGCAGTACGTTGCGGGCGAGGCGGCCTACACGCTGAAGCGCCACGGTGAGGCGGTCGAGCGCCTGACGGACGCCGTCACGCGCAAGCCCGAGTTCCTGGGCAACGCCGCGACGCTGGGCTTCGCGCACTACCAGCTCGGGCAGTTCGAGGAGGCGGCCACGACCTTCAGGCAGATCGTGGCGGCGCGGCCGTCGGCCTACAAGGCGCACTATGGCCTGGGCCTCGTGGCGCTCCAGCAGGGGCGCCTGGACGAGTCGCGCACGGCGCTGTCCGAGGCCTTGCGGCAACAGCCGGACTATCTCAAGGCGCGCTTTGCCTGGGGGCGCTTGATGCACGCCGCGGGCCGGCTCGACGAGGCGGCCGAGGCCCTGGAGCTGGTGGTCGCAGGCTGGCCCTCGCACCACGAGGCGCTGTTCCAGCTGGCGCAGGTGCGTGCAGCCCAGGGGCGCACGCAGGAGGCCGAGGCGCTGCAGGCCCGCCGCGCGCTGGTCTACTCCGTGCGCGAGGAACTGGCCGGACTCGAGCAGCAGGTGCTCGGCGGCGTCGACACGCCGATCACGTGGGCGCGCATGGCGCAGCTGCTGCAGGCGCTGGGCGAGGAGGAGGACGCCCGTCAGGCGCTCGCCGGCGGCCGGCGGCGCTTTCCCGCGGCGCCCGAGCTGCAGGCACCGGACCCGGCGGCCCCGGAGCGTTGAAGGGACGTCCGCTTTGACCTAGAGTGACGCGTTCGTTTCCCCGCGCCCGAGCAGGTGCGCGCCGCACGGCACGCGCCAACGCGGGAACAGCCGGAACCCTCGACATGACCGCCCATCCCGTGACCCTGATCCGCGGCGACGGCATCGGCCCGGAGCTGGCCGCCGTCACCCGGGACGTGCTGGAGGCCACCGGCGTCCGCTTCGCCTGGGACGTCGTCGACGCCGGCGAGAACCAGATGAAGACCGCCGGCACGCCGCTGCCGGACTCGGTGCTGGCCTCGCTGCGCAAGAACAAGGTGGGCATCAAGGCGCCCATCACCACGCCGGTCGGCACGGGCTTCCGCTCGGTGAACGTCGCGCTGCGCAAGGAACTGGACCTGTACGCCTGCGTGCGCCCGTGCAAGACCTACGCCGGCGTGCCGGTGCCGCACACGCACGAGAACATCGACCTGGTCATCGTGCGCGAGAACACCGAGGACCTGTACGCGGGCATCGAGTTCGAGAAGGACCGCGAGGACACCGCGCGCCTGATGGACCTGATCCGCGAGTTCCGCCCGGGCGCGCGCTTCGGCAAGGGCTGCGGCATCTCGATCAAGCCCATCTCGGTCGAGCGCACGCGGCGCATCGTCCAGTACGCCTTCGACTACGCGCGCGAGCACGGCCGCCGCAAGGTGACCGCGGTGCACAAGGCCAACATCATGAAGTTCACCGACGGCCTGTTCCTCGAGGTCGCGCGGCAGGTGGCGGCCGAGCATCCGGGCATCGAGTTCAACGACCGCATCGTGGACAACATGACCATGCAGCTGGTGCAGTCGCCGCACGACTACGACGTGCTGGTGCTGCCCAACCTGTACGGCGACATCCTCAGCGACCTGTGCGCCAGCCTGGTGGGCGGGCTGGGCGTGGCGCCGGGCGCCAACGTGGGCACCAGCGGCGCGCTCTTCGAGGCCGTGCACGGCTCGGCGCCCAAGTACGCCGGGCAGGACAAGGTCAACCCCACGGCCATGATCCTCTCGGGCGTGCTGCTGCTGCGCCACCTGGGCGAGACCGAGGCCGCCGAGCGGCTGGAGAAGGCCGTGGCGCGCGTGCTGGCCGAGGGCCGCAGCGTCACCTACGACCTGAGGCCGGGCAAGTCCGGCGTCGGGGCCGTCGGCACGCGCGCGATGGGCGCGGCGATCATCGCCGCCCTGCACACCTGAGACCCGCGCGGGGGGCGGCGGCGTGACGCTGCGCCGGACGCGCATCGTGGCCACGCTGGGCCCGGCCAGCAGTTCGCCCGTCGTGCTGCGCCGCCTGTTGCGCGCCGGCGTGGACGTCGTGCGCCTCAACTTCAGCCATGGCAGCCACGCCTGGCACCGAGGGCTGGTGCGGGCGGTGCGCCGGGCGTCGGCCGAGACGGGTCTGCCGGTGGCCATCCTGCAGGATCTCGCCGGCCCGAAGATGCGCGTGGGGCTGTTGCAGGGCGATGCCGCGCGCCTGTCCAGCGGCGCCCTGCTGCAGCTCGTGGAGGACGGCGCGCCCGGCACGGCCGCACGGCTGGGAGTCGAGGCCGCGGGCGCCATCGCCCGGCTGCGGCCTGGCGACGTGGTGCGCCTGGCCGACGGCCAGCTCGAGTTGCGCGTGACGCGCCGCGCGCCGGGAGGCGTGGAGTGCCGCGTGGTCCACGGCGGCACGCTGCGCAGCCGCCAGGGCCTGCACCTGCCGGGGTCCGCCGCCGCCGCGTCGGCCTTCACCGCACGCGACCGGCGCGACCTGGCCTTCGGCCTCGCGCTGGGCGTGGACGCGGTGGCGCTGTCCTTCGTGCGCAACGCCGGCGACGTGCTGGCCGTGCGCGGCTTCTGCGAGCGCCGCGGCCAGAACCCCTTCCTGGTGGCCAAGATCGAGTGTCCCGAGGCGCTCGCCGACCTGTCCTCCATCCTGGCGGTGGCCAGCGGCGTCATGGTGGCGCGCGGCGACCTGGGCATCGCGCTGGGCGTCGAGAACGTGCCCATGGCGCAGAAACGCATCATCCGCGAGGCGCTGCGGCTGCACCGCCCGGTCATCACGGCCACGCAGATGCTGGAGAGCATGATCGAGCAGCCGACTCCCACGCGCGCCGAGGTCAGCGACGTCGCCAACGCGGTGCTGGACGGGGCCGACGCGGTCATGCTGTCGGCCGAGACCGCGGTGGGGCGTCACCCGGTCGCGGCCGTGCGCACGCTGGCCCGCGTGGCGCAACGCGTCGAGGCCACGGGCACGGCCCAGTCGCCGCTGGACATCCCCACCGGGCGCGAGGACTCCGCGCTGGCGGCGGCCCGCGCGGCGCGGCTGGCGGCGCGTGCGGTGGAGGCGCGCGCCATCGCGGCCTTCACCGACAGCGGGCGGACCGCGCGGCTGGTGTCGGGCATGCGACCGCAGCGCGCGATCTTCGGCTTCACCTACAAGGAGGCCACGCTGCGGCGCCTCAAGCTGTTCTGGGGCGTCACGCCGCTGCTCATCTCGCGCGCCCGGGACAACGAGAGCATGATCGCGGAGGCCGAGGCGCTGCTGCTGCGGCGGCGCCTGGTGCGCCGGGGCGACCGGATGGTCATCGTCTGCGGGGAACGCGTGCACAGCGGGGCCACCAACACCATCCGCATCCACGAGATGGGCCGTGCGGGTGCGGTTCCGCCGCCGCGCCGGACACGACGCCAGGAGCCCGGTGCGGCCCGCGGGGCCCGGCGCCGGACGGCCCCGGCGCCAGCCCGTGGGTGAAATGGCCGCCTCCGCCCGTTATGGTGGCGGTTGCAGTTCCCCACGGCAGGGCGGGCCTTCCGCCCCGCCGGCTCGCGGCCGGCGTTCCCGACTCATTCGAGAGGTGCCTTCCATGCGTCGTCCCTCGCTCAAGCTGCTCGCCGTCGTGGTCCTGGTGCTGGGCGGCATCGGCCTCGTGGCCGAGCAGGTCGTTGCGTCCACGCCCACCGTCAAGGGCAAGGGCAAGCTGTTCGCGTCGCACCACCAGGTGCAGAACCTGACCACGAGCGGCAACAACGACCTGCTCGAGGTGCCCCTGAAGCAGACCTTCGTGCTGACGGACATGATCTGCACGAACGCCACGGTCAGCGACAACAACATCTCGCTGCTGTGCGTCGTTCCGGCCGTGTCCACCGACAACCTGCTACACCAGGTCGAGATGGCGGCCGGCAGCACCTTCACGCACACTTTCGGCACCGGCCTCGAGTGCCCCGAGGGCACCACGCTGCGCGCCGTCGTGAGCGTCGGCAGCGCCGCGATGCGCTTCACGTTCACGGGCTACTTCCGCAAGGGCTCCTGATCTTCGAGCACCCTCGGCGACGGCCCGCGGCTCGCCTCACGGCCCTGCCGCCCGGCGTGTGCCGTTCCCCGTCGTGACGTCTGCGGTGCGGTCGCTACTCGTCCGCAGCCTTCAGGAAGATCCGCCGAAGCGGATCTTCCTGAAGGCAAGCGAGGCGCGACCGCCCCGCGGACGTCACGACCTGAACCAGCGTGCCAGCGCCAGGCCCTGGTTCTGGTAGGCCGAGCCGGTGCCGCCGTACAGCCGGTCGCAGGGGCCGACGCACACGCTGAACTGCAGGCGGAAGATGGGCTGGCCGTGCTCGACGCGGAAGGGCACGTCGTGCGCGCGCACCTCGAGCACGGCGCGCGCGCCGCGTGGGCTGGCGGAGCCCCAGCCGAAGCCGGGGTCGAAGAAGCCGGCGTAGTTGGTGCGCAGCTCGCCCATGCCCACGTCCCAGGCCAGCATCTCGGCCGCCAGGTCGGGCGGCACGCGCAGCCGCTCGCGCGAGGCCAGGATCAGGAAGTCCTCCGGCTGCAGCACGAGCGCTCCGTCCGGGTCCGGGTGCACCGGCTCGAACCACGTGCGCGGGTCGAGCGAGCCGGGCGCGGCGGCCAGGTCCAGGGGCGGCGCGTCGCGCCGCGCGCGCCAGCCGACCGGCGCGCCCGGCTCGTCCGCCTGCAGCGACAGACCCAGCAGCAGCGAGTGGTCCTGCACCGTGCAGCCGGGCGTGCCGGGCAGGAGCTCGTCGTGGCGCACGCGCCGGCGCAGCTCGTCGTCCGCGAGCAGCGCGCGGCCGCGCAGGCAGCGCAGCTGGTTGAGGCGCTGGCCGGCGGCCACGCGCACGTCGAAGCTCCGCGGCACGATCTCGACCCACAGCGGGCCCGCGTAGCCGGCGGGGATGTCGTCGAAGCGATCGTGACGGTCGACCAGCGCGCGCGTGAACAGGTCCACGCGCCCCGTGGAGCTGCGCGGGTTGGCGCGCGCGCGCACGTCCGGCGGCAGCGCCAGGTCTTCCAGCAGGCGCGCCAGGTACACGCGGCCGCGGCGCAGCAGGGCGCCGCCGGGCGCGGCCAGGTCCAGGCGCTCGACGGCCAGGCCGCGGGCCAGCTCCTCGACCGGCCCGTTCAGCGGCAGGCAGCCGGCGCGCACGGCGAAGGCCTCGTCGCCGAGGCGCAGGTCCAGCGTCGTGGGCTGGCGCTGGATGGCGTCGACGGGTCGGCGCGGACGGATCGCGCCGTCCCGCAGCAGCCTGTCGAGCTCGCGGTGGGTGAAGATGCCGTTCACGATGGATCCCGGCGCCTTGACCCCGCCGGGGGCCACAAGTAAACCTCGCAGGATGAAGATCCACGAATACCAGGCCAAGGATCTGTTCCGGAAGGCGGGCATCCCGGTCCCGGCAGGAGCCGTCTGCCGCTCGGCGGCCGAGGCTGCGGCGGCCTTCACGCGCCTGGCCGTGCCGCTGGCGGTGGTCAAGGCGCAGATTCATGCCGGGGGCCGGGGCAAGGCCGAGGGCGTCAAGCTGGTGCGCTCGGCGGCCGAGGCGCAGGCCGCGGCGGCCGGCATGCTGGGCCGGGCCATGGTCACGCACCAGACCGGGCCCGCGGGCCGGGTGGTCAAGACGGTGCTGGTCGAGGCCGGCTCGGAGGTGGCCCACGAGTACTACGTGGGGCTCGCGCTCGACCGCGGCCGCGGCGCCCCGGTGCTGATGGCCAGCACCGAGGGCGGCATGGACATCGAGGCCGTGGCGGCGCAGGCGCCGCACAAGATCCTGCGCGAGGTCGTCGACCCGGAGGCCGGCCTGCGCGCCTGGCAGGCGCGGCGGCTGGCCTTCGCCCTGGGCTTCCCGGCCGGCGCGCTGCGCCCGGTGCAGGACCTGCTCGCGCGTCTGGTGCGCCTGTACCTGGACAAGGACTGCTCGCTGGTCGAGATCAACCCGCTGGTGACGACCAGGCAGGGCGTCGTGCTGGCGCTGGACGGCAAGATCAACTTCGACCCCAACGCGCTCTACCGCCAGCCCGACATCAGCGCCCTGCGCGACCTGGACGAGGAGGACCCGCGCGAGGTCGAGGCCGCCGCGGCCGGGCTCACGTACATCGCGCTGGACGGCAGCATCGGCTGCCTGGTGAACGGGGCCGGCTTGGCCATGGGCACGATGGACACCATCCAGCTCGCCGGCGGCCAGCCGGCCAACTTCCTGGACGTGGGCGGCGGCGCCAGCGCGCAGCAGGTGACGGCCGCGTTCAGGATCATCCTCAGCGACCCGCGCGTGCGCGCCATCCTGGTCAACATCTTCGGCGGCATCATGAAGTGCGACGTCATCGCGGAGGGCATCATCGCGGCGGCGCGCGAGACGCACCTGTCCGTGCCGCTGGTGGTGCGCCTGGAAGGCACCAACGTCGAGCGCGGCCGCGAGCTGCTGCAGCAGTCGGGCATCGAGATCATCACTGCCGGCAGCCTGGCCGAGGCCGCTGCCAAGGCCGTCGAGGCGGCCGGAGGCGTCCCCGCATGAGCATCCTGGTCGACCGCGGCACGCGCGTCCTGACGCAGGGCATGACCGGCCACACCGGCCTGTTCCACACCCGGCAGGCGCTGGAGTACGGCACGCAGGTCGTCGCCGGCGTCACGCCCGGCAAGGGCGGCACGGCCGAGCTGGGCGTGCCCATCCACGACACCGTGGCCGAGGCCGTGGCCCGGACGGGCGCCAACGCGTCGGTCATCTACGTCCCGCCGCCCTTCGCGGCCGACGCCATCCTGGAGGCGGCCGGCGCGGGCCTGCCGCTGGTGGTGTGCATCACCGAGGGCATCCCGGTGCTGGACATGCTGCGCGTCAAGCGCGCGCTGCAGGGCTCGGCCACGCGCCTCGTCGGGCCCAACTGCCCGGGCGTCATCACGCCCGGCGAGTGCAAGATCGGCATCATGCCCGGCTACATCCACCGGCCCGGACGCGTGGGCGTGCTGTCGCGCAGCGGCACGCTCACCTACGAGGCCGTCTGGCAGCTCACCTGCCTGGGGCTGGGGCAGAGCACGTGCGTCGGCATCGGCGGCGACCCGGTCAACGGCACCAGCTTCCTGGACGTGCTCAAGGCCTTCGAGGCCGACGCGGGCACGGACGCGGTGGTCATGATCGGCGAGATCGGAGGCGCGGCGGAGGAGGAGGCCGCGGCGTGGATCAAGGCGCACATGACCAAGCCGGTGGTGGGCTTCATCGCCGGCACCACGGCGCCGCCCGGCAAGCGCATGGGCCACGCGGGCGCCATCATCTCCGGCGGCTCCGGCACGGCGGCCGAGAAGATCGCGGCGCTCAGGGCCGCGGGGGTCGCGCTGGCCGACACACCCTCGGGCATCGGCATGGCCATGGCCAAGGCGCTGGAGCAGCGCGGCCTGCTGGCCCGGGCGCGTGCCTGACGGGCGTCAAGCCGGCCTTTCCGGCTGGGGGCCGCGCTGGGCTAGACTGGCGGCCTTCCCGCGGAGTGCCGTCCCGTGAACCATCTGCCACTGTTCCTGGGGGCCTTCCTGGGCGGCATGGAGTGGGTGATCATCCTGATCATCGTGCTGCTGCTGTTCGGCAACCGCATCCCGGGCCTGGCGCGCTCGCTGGGCAAGGGCATCAACGAGTTCAAGATGGGCCTGCGCGAGGGCGAGAGCAAGCCGGACGCAAGCGCCAAGCCGGACAAGCCCGAAAGCCGCCCGTGAGCCTGGCGCCCGCCGCGCTGTCGGTGCTGGTGCTGGCGGGCGGCGAGGGCCGCCGGCTGGGCGGCCGCAAGGACGGCCTGCCGGTCGGCGGGCGGCCGCTGCTGGAGCGTGTGCTGCAGGTGGCCCAGGCGCTTTCCGAGGACGTCGTCGTGCTGCCCGGCCGCTGGGCGGGCCAGTTGCACCTGCCGCCCGGCGTACGCAGCGCGCAGGACGCACCGGGTGCGCCCGGGCCGCTGGGCGCGCTGCTGGGCGGGCTGCGCGCGGCGCGGCACGACGCCTGCCTGCTGCTGCCGTGCGACATGCCCTTTGCCTCGGTCGAGGTGGCGCGGCGGCTGCTCGACGGCGCGCACGGCCGCACGCTCGCGGCCGTCGTCGTCGGGCCGCGCGGGCGCGAGCCGTTCCACGCCATCTGGCGCCGCGGGGCCGCTGCGCTGCTGGAGCGCGTGGCGGCGCGCGGCGGGCGCGCGCTGCACGAGGCGCTGGGCGAGCTGGACGCGCTGGGCGCGCTGCACGAGACGCCGGCCGCGGCCCTGGCCGATCTCGATCCCGAGCTGGCCTGCCTGGTCAACGTCAACAGCGCGAGCGACCTGGCCGTCGCGCGCGCACGGGCGGGCGGATGAGCCTGACGCAGGCGGCCGACCTGTTCGCGCCCGTGGCCGCGGGCATGGCGGCCACCGAGCGCTGGCTGGCGGACATGCACCGCGAGGAGCCGGACTCGGTGCGCGCGCTGCTCGACCACGTCGGGCGCTTCGGCGGCAAGCGCCTGCGGCCGGCGCTGGTGCACCTGTGCGCCGGCGCCGTCGGCCGGCCGACCGGCGAGCACGCGCTGCTGGGCGCCATCGTCGAGTCGCTGCACCTGGCCTCGCTGTTGCACGACGACGTGCTGGACCGCGCCGACACGCGCCGGCAGATGGCCACCCTGAACGCGCTGCACGGAAACGAGGTGCCCATCCTGCTGGGCGACCTGATCTACGCGCGCGCCTTCGCGCTGTCGCTCACGCTGTCCACGCCGGTCGCCGCGCGCGAGCTGGCGCGCACCAGCCAGGCCATCGTGCGCGGCGAGATCGACCAGTCCTTCTTCCGCTTCAGCGACGAGCTGGACGAGGCCCGCTACCTGCGCGTCATCCGCGGCAAGACCGCCGCGCTGTACGCGGCCAGCTGCAGCCTCGGCGCACGCTACGCCGGCGGCAGCGAGCCGGAGGCGCGCGCCCTGGACGCCTTCGGCGAGGGGCTCGGCCTGGCCTTCCAGGTCATCGACGACTGCCTCGACCTGGTGGGCGACGAGCGCATCGTGGGCAAGTCGCTGGGCACCGACCTCGAGACCGGCAAGGTCACGCTGCCGATCATCCGCCTGGCGCGGCGCCTGGCTGAGCCCGACCGCGTGCGCCTCGACCGCCTGCTGCGCGGAGACCTGGCCGGCAGCCGCCGCGAGGCGCTGCGCAACGCCTTCGACCTGGACCCGGTGGTGGCCGAGTGCCAGGCGGTCGCCAACGAACACGTGGAGCGCTGCCTTGCCGGCGCCCGCTCGCTGCGCGAGGGCCCCGAGCGCGCCAGCCTGCTGGCCCTGTGCGAGTTCGTGCTGACCCGCAGCCACTGAGCCGGACGCGGGGCGCGCGCCTCGCGCGGCAGCCGCCACGGGCGCCCGGCCCACCGGCCGCCCCTGGCCGACTTCAGCATGGGGATCCGCGTGCCGGTCGTTATCCTGCGCGGCCACGTGAGCCCGCTGATCGCCAGACGTCGCGCCGGGAAGACGCCGTGAAGGCCGTCGGCAAGCCCGCCGCCTGCGCGCGGGCCGTCCCGGTCGACGGCGCAGGCAGCGGCCGGCGCGGGTGCTTCCCCTAGGACGCGAGGCGGAGCGGACGTGGCCTTTCGACCCAACTGGTACGACGACCGGACGCGACGCGGCGGGGCCTTCGGCGGGCCGCTGGCGACATGGACCGCCTTCCGCTGGATCCTGACCCTCAACATCGCCGCCTTCCTGCTGCAACTCGTGCTCGAGGGCAGCGCGACCGGGCAGCAGTTCATGGGCTTCTTCGCGCTGCGCGCCTGGTGGCCGCACGCATCCGGCTTCGCGCTCGACCCGCGCACCGGAGATCTGCTGCAGGGCGAGTTCAACTGGCTCTTCGCGCCGCAGCTCGTGACCTACGCGTTCCTGCACGACACCCACGGCTTCTGGCACATCCTGTGGAACATGCTGTTCCTGGGGTTCTTCGGTCCGGCGCTGGAGGACGAGCTGGGCAAGCGCGGATTCCTGCGCCTGTACTTCGGCGGCGCGATCGTCGGCGGGCTGGTGCAGTGGGCCTGGTGGGCGGCGACGGGTAGCCCCGGCGTGGTCATCGGAGCCTCGGGCGCCGTGTACACGGTGCTGGTGCTGTACGCCCTGAAGTGGCCGCACCGGCTGGTCTACGTGTGGTTCGTGCTGCCCGTGCCCATCTGGTTGCTGGCCGTGCTCAGGGTGGCCGGCGACGCCCTCGACCTGTGGCGCGGGTCCTCCGACGGGACGGCCGTGCTGGTGCACCTGGGCGGCGCCGCCTTCGGGTTGCTGTGGCTCAAGGGCGGCTCGGTGTTCACGGCGGCGCTCGATCGACGGCGCCGGGACAAGGCCATGAAGGGATTCCAGGAGGAGGCCTCCACGCGGCGCGAGATGGACCGCATCCTGGGCAAGATCCAGGCCAGCGGGCTGGCCTCGCTGGACACCCGCGAGCGCGCCTTCCTCGATCGCCGCTCGCGCGAGTTGCGCAAGGACGCGCGGTAGGACGACGTCGTGGCCTGCCGGGGAGTCCTGCTTCCTTGCGGCCCGGAGAAACGGGCCGCTGCGGAAGCAGGACTCCCCGGCAGGCCCGCGACGTCGTCCGCGCGCACAGACCGAGGGCTCTGAGTCGTTGCCGCGAGTCGCTCGCGGGCGGAAGCTCCGCTCCGGTCCATGAAACGTCCTCACTCGCTTCCGCCCGCGGCTCCCGCGTGTGGGGTGCAGTTCCCTCGTTGCGCGGGTGGCGGCGCCGTTTAGCTGGCGCCGCTGGGCGGGCCCGAAGCCTGCGTGACCGGCCTGGACGCACCGAAGCGCGGAGTGCGTCCCCGCGGCTCGCGCAGCCCGTGATCAGCGTGTCTGGCGAGCGCGCTCCGGGGGCGCCGCGCAGCGGCGCCTTCTGAGCCGGCGATCACGGCGCAGCCAGGTCTCGTCGTGCGCGGGAGCTTCGGCCGGCCGCTCGCTGGGTGGAGGGGCACCGGCGGCGGGCGGCCGAAGCGAACGCGCGGGGAACGCTCCACGCCGCCCATCGTCCCGACCGCCGGCACCCCCGCAGCCTCGCGACTCTCCGACCCCGTGCGCGCGGGCATCGTCGCGGGGCGGCCGGGATGACTTGCCCCGCCGCGGCCCCACGGGCCGCAAGGGAGCAAGTCACCCCGGCTGCCCACGACGACGCCTTCGCGCGCGGCCCGTTGGCTGGTACAAACGTCTGCGCTGCGCTCCCTGCGGGGCGCGCCCGGACTCCCGAGGACGCGAACGTGAAGCAGCGGATGTCTTGGCTGTGGGCGGCCTTGGCCGCCGTCGCCCTGCCGGTGGCCGTTGCGCAGGATCATTGGATCGGCGGCCGATTGCCCGAAAGCGTGCAGCCGTTCTGGAAGGAGTACTGGCCGGCCAAGGCGGCCGACGACGAGGCCGCGATGGACAAGGCGGTGCGCCAGAACCGCGAGATGGCCGACTGGACGCTCGACCTGCTGCTGGACCAATGGTGCGAGCGTCCCGTGGAGAGCATGCCCGACGAGTTGCGTGCCCTGGCCTGGAGCATCGACCGCGTGGCGCTCGGCGAGCGCCACATCGAGCGCGTGCGCTTCGTGCTGGCGCTCGAGCCGCCGCAGCGCCGACAGCGCCTGGGGCTGATGAACGACCTGTACGCGGCCGACGAGGCCCTGGGCCTGGCGGCCACGACTCCTGGCGACGAGCCCTGGGCGCGCGTTGCGGAGCAGTACGCGGCTTGCGCCGCCAGCCTCGAGAACATGGGCGACTTCGAGTTCGCCATGCGTTCCCTGCGCAACCTGGCGGACGTCGAGTTGCGGCGCGGGCGCCTGTGGGAGCGCGCCGTGGCGATCAAGCGGCTGCTGGCCTTGCGGGAGAAGCTGTCGTTCAGGGACCAGACGCTGGGCGACCTCGCGGCCGAACTGGAAACCCTGCGCGCGCAGGGCTTCGATCCCGACCAGCCCAAGCCGGACAAGCCCGTGCCGGGGAAGCCCGCGCCAGGCAAGCCCGGCCAACCGGGCGCCGCCGCGCCAGACGTCGCCGACGCGGCCGGCGGGACGGGGCGGTCGCTCGACTCCTTCGCCGTCGGCTCCGAGCCGGTCACGGTCAAGCTCGAGCTGGACGCCCCGAAGAAGGGCCTCGCCCCCGTCACGCTGCCGACCTTCTTCCCGCTCGAGAACTACTACCTGTGGACCTACAGCTGGCTGGACGGCGACGGTCCGGCCGCATTCGACACGCAGCGCAGCGTGCACTTCGCCCCGGGCGGCAAGCGCTGGCAACTGCTGCGCGATGGCCAGGAGTTCTTCATCGACTCGGACGGCGACGGGCAGGGCGATGCCACCATCACGCCCAGCAGCTCGCCGCAGCGCATCGACGTGCCCCTGCCCGACGGCGGCAGCTGGCCGATCATGGCCTGCCTGCCGAGCGACACCGAGCAGCAGTTCGGCATGGAGCTGAACTACGCGCCGCCGGCCACGTCGGCGCGCGTGCGCTTCAACCTGGCCTGCGGCATGCGCGGCGAGATCCTGGGCGAGAGCTGGCTGGTGCTGGACAACAACATGACCGGCGTCTACGGCGACGTGGTGGAGCAGTGGGGCGACGGCTACACGCCCACGTCGCCCGACGCCGAAGCCTGGTGGCACGACCCGGACGCGCTGCAGATCGGCAAGGGCAAGGCCGCGCTGCCGTTCTCGTCCGTGCTGCCGGTGGGCGGCGCCTTCTGGCGCGCCTCCATCACGCCCGACGGGACGGAGCTGACCCTGCGCAAGCTGGACCTGGCGGCCGGCCAGGTGAAGCTGGACTTCGCCTCCAAGGTTGCGCCGACGCACGTGCTGATCGAGGAGGTCGGCGGAGCGTTTCCCGGAGCCGTGCTCAACGTCGTGCCGGCCAAGAAGGGCGGCACGGTGGCCGTGCCGGCCGGCAGCTGGCGGCTGGCCATGGCGCGCATCGAGTCCGGCACCAAGACCGGCCTGCAGCAGGTGCGCATCTATCGCGGCAAGGCGCAGGCCTTCGACGTGGAGCCCGGCAAGACGGCCACGCTGGCCATGGGCGCGCCCTACCAGCTGCGCATGCGCCCGCCTGCGGGCGACATCCAGACCGAGGAGGGCGAGACGGTCATCAAGTTCAGCTCGCTGCGCGTCTTCGGGCGCGGCGGCGAGGAGTACGCGCTGATCTTCGACGAGCCCCTGCAGCCGGAGGTCGACATCCTCGGGTCCGACGGCAAGAAGCTGGTCAAGGCGCACAAGACCCTGCGCGCGGACATCGAGCTGTGGACCGAAGTCGGCGAGCGCTGCCTGTTCGTTCCGGCGCCCATCAGGATCCCGGAGATCAAGGACACCTCGAAGCTGACCATCCGGCTGACGCAGAAGTCCCACGGGCTGCTGGGCGGCCCCTTCGGCCCCGAGCCCGCGCCGGAGGACAAGCCGGCGAGCAAGCCCTGACATGCTGGACATCCGCTTCATCCGCGAAAACGTCGCGGCCGTGCGGGACGGGGCGCGCAAGAAGCGCATCGCCTTCGATCCCGAGCGGCTGCTCGCAGTGGACGACCGGCGGCGGACGCTGATCCGACAGGTCGAGGACGGCAAGGCCGAGCAGCGGCGCCGCGGCAAGGCCGTCGGGGGGCTGCCGGCCGAGGCGCGCCAGGCCGAGCTGGCTGCGCTGGCGCAGCTCAAGGTGGCCATCGGCGCCGGCGAGGTCGAGCTGCAGCAGGTGCTGGCCGAGTTCGAGGCCCTGATGCTGCGCGTGCCCAACGTGCCGGCCGCGGACGTGCCCGAGGGCCGTGACGACAGCGCGAACGTCGAGCTGCGGCGCGTCGGCGCGGTGCCCGACAAGGGTTTCCCGCTGCTGGACCACGTCGAGCTGGGCCGGCGCCTGGGGCTGCTGGACATCGAGCGCGGCGTGCGCCTGTCCGGCGCGCGCTTCTACTTCCTGCGCGGCGCCGGCGCGCTGCTGCACCGGGCCGTGCTGGCCTTCGCGCTGGACCACATGGTGAAGAAGGGCTTCGAGCCCATGGAGGTGCCGGTCCTGGTGCGCGACCCGGCCATGGTCGGCACGGCCTACTTTCCCGGCGGCGAGGACCAGGCCTACCGCCTCGAGCGCGACCAGCTCAACCTGGTGGGCACGGCCGAGGTCCCGCTCACGTCCTTCCGCGCCGGCGAGATCCTGACGCTGGCGGAGCTGCCGCTGCGCCTCGTGGCCCAGAGCCACTGCTTCCGCCGCGAGGCCGGCGCCGCCGGCAAGGACACGCGCGGCCTGTACCGCATCCACCAGTTCCAGAAGGTCGAGCAGGTCGTGATCCTGCCCGCCGACGAGCAGGCCAGCCGCGCCGAGCACGAGGCCATCGTGCGCAACGCCGAGGAGGTGCTGGCCGCGCTCGAGCTGCCCTACCGCGTGGTCAACGTCTGCGGCGGCGACCTCGGCCAGCCGCAGGTGCAGAAGTTCGACATCGAGACCTGGATGCCCAGCCGCGGCGGCTACGGCGAGACCCACAGCGCCAGCCGCTTCCACGACTTCCAGGCGCGGCGCCTGGACCTGCGCTACCGCGACGCGCGCGGCGACCTGCGCTTCTGCCACACGCTCAACAACACGGTCATCGCCAGCCCGCGCGTGCTGATCCCGATCCTCGAGCTGTACCAGCAGAGGGACGGCAGCGTCGTGGTGCCGCGCGTGCTGCGGCCGTGGATGGGGGGGCGCGAGGTGCTGGAACCGGTCGCCTGAGGGGCGGCAGCGGCGGTCGGGTCGCGGATTGACGCGCGGGGCCTGGAGTTGGCGAGGTCGGGGCTCGGGGCTCCGATTCGCCGCGGCGCTGCGAAGGGGGGAGCGAGGGGCGAGTGTCAGGGGGTACGGGCGAGGAGAGGTTGGCGCCGCGGCTCATAGTCGCCCCGAGCCCCGACCTCGCCAACTCCAGGCCCTTGGGGGCGAACAGCGCTCCGGCAGGTCCGCCGCTGCCGTGCCTTGGCTTGGAGCCCGGAGAGATACCAAGCCCCCGGGCGCGCGCGATGCGTTGGGCGCACGAGGGAGGGCGGCGAAGTCTGGGACGCGGTGGCGGTCAGCCGCCGCCGGCGCCGCCGAGGAGGTCGTCGAGGAGATCGCCGAGGTCGCCGCCGCTCCCGGGGCCGAAGGGGTTCTCAGGGGTCCCGCCAGGTTCTTCTGGTCCGCCCTCGCTCTCGGGCTTCTTTCCGGTCTGGTCGTCGTCGCCGAGGTTGCTGCCGCCTGAGGTGCCGCCGGCGCCGGTGAAGGTGGGCGGAATCGGGTGGGCGCGCATGACCAGCTCGCTGTGGTCCATCAGCGGGATGCTGCGGCGGTAGACCAGCGTGCGCGAGGCGGCGGAGAGGTGGCCCATGTCGGCCACCGTGCGCGGCACGGCCTCGAGGGCCAGCTCGACCTCGACCAGCGCGGGCAGGCGGTGGCGCTTCGCGGCGTCCCAGTCGTGCAGCTCCTCGGCGTACGGGTCGATGCGCTCGCGGTAGCGCACCTGGAAGCGCACCACGCGGTCGTGCAGCAGCTCGTAGACTCCGTCCTTGAGCGGGTCCTCGTCGACGTGGAAGGACTGGCGGCGCCACAGCTCGAGCACGTCGGGCAGCAGCGGGTTGCGGCGCAGGCGGTAGCCCGTTTCGCACACGTCCGACTGGACCTCGCGCTCGTCGACGCGGCGCGTCACGGTGCTGTCGACCTGCGTCAGCAGGGACAGCGAATCGGCGGGGTCGCCGTCGATCATGCGCGATTCCCCGAGGAACACGCGGTC